>Ga0209061_1001286_pt1 | contig 43536 bp, 37 predicted proteins | sample Coa_R1_10_FD_187157 | JGI IMG/M metagenome (GOLD analysis project Ga0209061, IMG submission 187157) | Surface soil microbial communities from Centralia Pennsylvania, which are recovering from an underground coalmine fire - Coalmine... | ecosystem: Environmental > Terrestrial > Soil >...
CGAGGACCGCGGCCCGCACACCCTCAAGGGCATCCCGGAGGCGTGGCACCTCTACGCCGTGCAGTCGCTGGGCTGAGGCGGACGGAGGCCGGGCGCGTGCGGCGTTTGCTGCAGCGGCGCGGCCTGCCCCCGAGCGCGGGGCCGCGGGGCGAGGAGCTCACGATCGTCCCGCTTCGCCGCGCAGAGCTGCGGCGCGCCGCTCGCCTGCTTGCGCGCGTATTCGCCGCCGACCCGGTCTTGTCGGCCTGTCTCGGCGGAGGCAGACGGGGCGCACTCGCCCGCCGTCTGTTCTTCAGCGAGATCCTCGCCGCCGAGCGAGCTGCAGGGCACGTGTACGCTGCCCGCGGGCGAGGAGGGCTCGCCGGGGTCGCGGTCTGGCGGCCGCCCGGCGACGCTCAGGCCCGCGCTCCCACGCGGCTCCGGGGTCGTGTGGTGGGCGCTGCGTTGCGAGGGCTCTGTCCGGGCGGCGCCCGGCGCCTCCCGCCTACCCGACCGTGGCCGCTCTCTCCGGAGGCCCGGACGGCACGATCAGCCGTCGCGCAGGTGTGTAGTCAGTCCATCTAGGGCGGTCGCCGCACGCCACAGTCTTGCCTCGCGCAGGGCCGGCCCCGCTGAAGCCTCTAGGGCGGTCGGTGAGGGCAGCTCGCCGCCCTCGACCTGCCCAGCCGCTCCGCTCGGCCGCGACCTGCCGCCTCAGCGCTCAAGCGCCGCGAGAATCGCGGCTGCCGCCGCCAGCGTCGAGCGGTAACCCCGCAGACGCTGCCGGCGCACCCACTCCGCCTGCTCCGGCGTCTGCTGGGCCCGCCACGCTCGCCAGTGCCGCCGGATCTCGCGCAGGACAGCAACCTGGCCGCGCTGATCGAAGTCCGCGAGGATCGCCAGCGGGTGGTCGTTGTAGTACCACGCCTGCTGCGCAGACAGCTCGAACCGCCGCCGGCGTCCCGGCGGCAATCGAACCGGCTGAGCGCCGAGTTCGATTACTCGCAAAACGGGGGTGTTCGCGTCCGTCACTTTGGCTCAACCATGCGGATGGAGGCGGCGGGAATCGAACCCGCGTCCGCAGCTATACGGGCTAACTTCCTTGAAATACAGTTGGTTTGTGCGCTGCTGACTTGTGGGATGCGCCCTTCACAGAGCGACTATGCAGAGTGAGCCGCCGACACGTGGTGGTTTTCGCTTCGAACGATCGGAGGCTGGCGCGCAGCCTCATCCGCTACTTCGGCGATTGCCTTCGAGGTCAGTTCGCCGACGCGGCGATCGCTGAACACAGCGGCCGCTCCCCGCGCTCCCGGTTCAGATCAATTCTCCTGTTTGTGGCGGATGTTGGGAAAGGCCTCGAGCGGCCGGTCGCCTCTGGCCCTAGCGCTCCGCTACGATGGCGGCTCCCGCTTCCGAAGTGGCCACTAGCGGGCCGAGACCTGTCCATCTCGGCATCGTCCGTTTCCCCCGCCTTCCGCTACGAAACCGAGACGAACGCCTACGCCGAGAACGTGAGTCAGACGCGCAAGGAACACGTGCTCTGGATCGAGGTCCTTCGAACACGCTCGACGAGCTGCGGGCGGACGTCCGCGCGTTCGGCCGACATACAACCAGCCGTGGCTGGGCGGTGGCAAGTCCTGCAAGCGCGCCACGTCCTCGTCCTAACCTCCCGCGGTTTTCGGCTTTTTCTCCCCCAGCTGGACATCGACGTTCCGCGCCATCCGACTTCCTCGGATTGCCCTTTGAGGTCGGGGCGGCGCCCGAATGGCGTGGGACGGTTGGCGAAGCCTCCAGTTTTCATCCGACGACGACAATGAGCCTTCGATGCGTGTCATCGAGGACCACGGCGGGCCTGACCAGCTCTTCGAGGAACTGGCCGCGCCGGACGCGCTCGAGAGCGCGCATCGCCAACTCAACCCGACAGCCGCCGAGCTCGCCCCGACCTCAAGCGGGAGCGGCTCGAGAAGAGGCTCCGGCACCTGACTCCACAGGGCATCCTGCGCGCGATCAGCGAAGGCGACGAAGTCCGGTCGCGCGAGATCCTCATCGACTCGGGCAAGATCGAGACGACGACGCCGAGCCGTATCGCCAAGAACGTCAAGTACTGCCTCAGGGGTCACGCGCCAACACCCGAGGAGTCGAACCTCTGGGAGCCACGCAAGCAGGTCGAGCAGGAGCGCTGCCAGGCCGTCTTGAAGATCGTCACCGAGCGCGACGACGTCGCGTCAGAGGAGCCTTCCGAGAAGTTGGGCAGCCGCCGCGAGGTCGTGGCCAAGTGGCTGCGCCCGCTTAAGGAGCTCGGCCTGATCGAGCAGGTCGACCCCCTCCTTAGCATGGAGGCTGCGCGCGTCTCTGCGCGCGGCGTCGTCCTCGGCTCCAGATGGCGCTTTCCCTGCAAATCGAGTGATTCGACCAGGCACGTGAGGGCCGCCTCGAGGCGCTCCGAGTGGCCCCGGCAACCCCGCAACCTGTCCCCAAGGCCTGTCCGCAGGCGATCGCCTCTCGGCTGGCCGCGGACGAGCTTGGGGTGCGGCCGGCACGGCGCGCAGCTGATGGCCCGTGCGGGGCTTGTCAGCGCGGCCTTGCTCGTGTAGACCATCGACAACAACGGCACGCGGCAGCATCTCTCGAGGTCGTGAACGGGGCATACGAGGCATGGAACAACGCACTGGCGAAGCGCTACTTCTCGCCGTCTGAGGCAGGAAAGCCGGTCTACCTGAGCGTAGACGACGACGCGCTCGAAGAGCTGCTACCCGCGGTCGGAGGTGAGGGGCCGGCTCCCGAGTCACTCGCTGCTGCCGTTCGGCCAACCTTGCGAGACGGCGATGCGATCTTCGTAAACCACTTGGTTTGGCGGACGGCATGGCGACGGGGCGGCGCGACTGGGCCACCTCCCTACCTGGCCCTCCTTGCACTGTGCGTTCTCGCCGCTTCCCGAATGGCACGCGATCCCGTGAAAGGCATCGAGCGCACCGCGTACTACCCCCAGCTTAATCCACTCCTCGACCGGCCACGATCCAGCGGCATGCCGCCCGGCTTCGAACAGGTCGATGACCTCTGGAACGACCTTCGTACGTGGCTCGACGACGACCTGTCGGGCGAGCGGGGGACGAGCACCGCCACGACCCATCACTTCTTCAGGCACATCGGCTGGCCGATCTCGCAGTGTCTGCTCCGCGAGGCTGACCGCAGGCGCCTGACGGAGTTCTTCCGTGCCGTAGGTCTCGAGCCTCACATGGAGATCGAGCGAGCACAGCTGTGGACGCTTCTTCGCAACTGGGCGCGCGAGGGCTGCGGGTTGTCGGAGCAGGCACTCCGGATCATCAGGTCGGCCCAGTCTGGGGTCGCCGATCAGATCGCGGAGATCGTCAAGCGCGAGTTCGACGTGTGGGAGGGAGAACTTGTCGATGCGCAGGGTCGCCGCCGAGGTGACATAGCGCTCGTTCTCGAGATCGCGCAGGGTGGCCGCCAGATCGCTGCGAGACTCGTCCCGCGCAAACTCGATGGTTTCCCCGAGCGCGGGCGCTGGGCGCTGCCCGATGGCCGTGAGATCGAGATCACCGCCGCGAGCGAAGACTGGTACTGCCCGCTCGCACTCAAGCCAGCGAAGGCGATCCTGGAGGGCGGAATCAGCCTGACCAGCGAGAGGTTTGCGCTCGCCTACGAGCCGAGTCCAGCGGTGCCGCTCCGCGCCTCATTCGGCGTAGGGGCGTGGGCTTCTGTTCGGCAAGCGACCGTGATGGAGGAGCACTGCATCGTCACGACCGACTCGCTACTGCCTCAAGTACGGGACTTCCTCAATAAGTACGCGGACTCCGGCTGGCGAGTCCTAGACCGAAGAGGGGACCTACCCGCGGGCTGGCGGATCGTCGATCGCGTGAGGATCACGCGTGCCGTCCCGCAGGTCGCAGACGCGCTGCGGCGCCTGGCCCCACGCCTCCACACTGCGACACGCCTCGTGGGAGGCTTGGAGATTGCGCCTGATCAGTACCTCAGGCGCGGCGAGCCCGACCTCTGGATCACCGTAGAGCACGGTGATCGAGCCGAGATCGAACTCGACGGCAGAGTAACCGCAGTGCCGGAAGGAGTGCACGAGATCCACCTATCCGAGTTAGATCCACCGTTGCCGGCGGGGGAACATCGGCTCGCCGCAGGGGGAATCCGGCGGCGTTTCAGCACGTTCGATGGCTTTCCCCTCGTTGCGCCAGCCGGTGCTGGATCGCTCGGGCACGTCATCGAGCGCCACCGGACTTATCGTCCCTCGAGCACTGACGCAGAAGCACTTCTGCCAGGCGGACCACGACGAGGTCAGATTTACGTGTGCGGTGCCTCCGCGAAGGCGCGGCCGGAAGACCTGCCTGAGCCGGCGCAACCTCCTGTCCTCGTCCCGGCCGGATTCAGGGCCTACACAATTCTCGGTGCACGGCCAGGAGAAATACTGAGCCTTCTTCCACCGCCGCCGCCACGGTGGCTGCGCGACATCGAGCTCTCTGCGCGGTGCCAGTTCTTCGATCAGCCCGTCCCGTTCGAACCGGTCTGGCTCATTTTGGACGGCAAACTTGGCATCCAGGTTCGCCCGCTTCGGGATCCCCCTGCCGAACCCGATTTGATGAGCGGGCTGGCCAACGCCGAACGAACCAACGGAGCGGCTGCAGCGTGGTGCTCGGCGATCACCGCCGCGGCCGGCGCCGGAGCCCGGCCGCGCAGCTCCGGTGACGTATGGGACCGCTTCGTCGCGGTGGCATCGTAGGTAATGGCCGAGACCGAGTACGACCTGCTGCTCACCTTCCTGAGCGAAAAGGGTGCCGGTTCCTGGCAGGAGCTGAAAGACGCCTGGGAGTGGATCTTTCGCCGAACGGACGATCCGTCCGGCCGGGCCTGGATCGCCGCGCGCGATCTCCAAGCACTCGGCCACATCGAGGTTGCGTGGAATGGAGAGCTCAAGTGGTGTGCGGCACCGCCGCTGCTGACGATGATCCCGCGCAGCGGCGGCCGTGTCTTCGTCACCGGCGCGCGCACCCGGCATTTCGTTGCACGCCTCCGTGCGGAAGCTCCGGTGCATGACGTCTGGATCGACGAATGCGGTACCCAGAATGGTCCTACTTCACTTTACCTTGCGTGCCGGTCACACCTGGACGCGGAAGCCCTCGCGGCCGCTTTGGATGTGGATTACACGTATCAGGTTGCCGAGCAGATTGCTGGCCTCCTGCCGCCCCTCGACGCTTACACTCGGTTGACCGACGAGCGGGAGCTGCCGCGCGGTCTCGAGCTTGAGCGCTTCGACACGGGCCGGATCGAGTGGAGCCAGACCGACCAGAGGCAGCAGCCAGGCCTTTATCGCTGCCGGACATACCAGGGCCATCTCCACGCGCTGCTCGGGCCGACAGAACAGTGGAGCCGGGTCATCAAAGAGGTCGGCGTTTACGAGGTTCTCCGCTGGGAGCAGAAGACCGTCCTGACATACTCTGACGACGCAGAGACGCTGACGGTTCCCGCAGAGGCTCCGCTGCCGCCGCTGCACGCGCGCGCTGCCACGCTATGTAGCGGCCGGCTTCCCAGGTACAGGCACGACGCCAGCGTGACGCGGCACCAGATGCGATCACGATCTACACCGCTAACGAGGTTATCCCGTACGCGCGGACTACCTATCCCACGAGGCGGGCCGCGACCAGGAGGACACGGGCCAGGGCGCCGCGGGACGCTGGCGTACTGCAACCTCCCGCGGTCGATCGCAGAAAGGATCGCACAGTCACTTTCGCAAACGCTTTCCGAGGGGGCCATTTGAACGACGCGCTCTCGATTTTCGAGAATCTGCGTGACTACTATGTTCGCTACTACGAGACGCCCTTCTCGATCCGTGATGCTGGCGTCGAGCGGGAACGCCACGACCTGCTCATGGAGGAGAAGACGATCGCCCGCGAGCCCTGGCTCGAGCCAATCGCTCCATACGCCACAGTCGGCCATGATTTGCGTGCGTCTTGCCGTGCCGCCGGGGCGCCGGAGGAGCTAGCAGACTTCGCCAGCTGGGGGCTAATTCCACCCGGACGCTCTCTCTACCTTCATCAGGAACAGGCGCTAGCAGCTGCGCAGCGGGGGCAGCACGTCGTCATCACTGCCGGCACCGGTTCCGGCAAGACTGAGTCGTTTCTGCTTCCGCTGTTCTCGAGCCTTCTTGAGGAGTCGCACGCGTGGGATGAGAACCGCCAAGGGCCACCAGATCTTTGGTGGCGCGATCAAGGTGATTTCGTGCCGCAGCGCTCTCGGGAGACGGGAAGGGCCGCCGCTGTCCGCGCACTCATTCTCTACCCGATGAACGCGCTCGTCGAGGATCAGCTACAACGGCTCCGGCAAGCGCTGGATGGAGAAAGGGCGCGAAGCTGGCTCGACGAACACCGGTGCGGCCATCGCTTCTACTTCGGCCGCTACACATCACGAACTCCGGTCGCCGGGCCTATCGACAAGGGCCGCCAGGAGCGGCTTCGCCACGAGCTCAACTTGCTGGACGAGCGGGCAGAGCTCGTGAAGAGCGACGAGAGGAAGCGCTACTTCCTTCCCCAGCTGGACGGCGCAGAGATGCGCTCACGCTGGGACATGCAAGCCCACCCGCCGGACATCCTGATCACGAACTACTCGATGCTGAACGTGATGCTGCTTCGGAGTATCGAGAGCCGTATCTTCAGTGCAACCCGCGACTGGCTCGCGAAGGACGAACGGCACGTCTTCACGATCGTGGTCGACGAGCTGCACATGTATCGAGGTACGCCCGGCACCGAGATTGCGTTTCTTCTTCGGAACCTGCTTCTGAGGCTTGGTATCGCAGATCAGCCGGAGCGCGTCCGCTTTCTTGCCGCCAGCGCGTCGGCCGGCGGCGACGCCGGCAAGTTCGACCGCTTCCTCGAAGGCTTCTTCGCACAGCCGCGAGAGCGATTTGCAGTTCTCAGCGGTAACGTCGACCTACCGGAGGCTCGGCCCGGCAAGTTGCGCAGGCTCGTGAGCCACTTCAAGGAAATCGGCGAGGCGGCTCAGCGCAGGAACGACGAAGAGCTGCGCCGGTCGCTCGGCGACGCATGTCAGGCCGCCGGAGTAGCGATCGAGAGCGAAACCGACGTCGAGTCGGCCGCTCTCAGACTCGCCGAGGCAGTCGCCGCAGACGGAACACTGCTGAACGCCTGCTGGGATGACGAGGCGAAGGCGATCCGCGCGAAGGCCGCGAGCCAGCTGGCCGCAGACCTCTTCGGGCTACCCGACGGTGAGAGCTATCAGGCGCTCCGCGGTCTCCTTTGGGCGATGCGAGTGTCACACTCCCTCCGAACGAGCGCCCGAACGATCCGCGTGCACTACTTCTTCCGGAGCGTCCAGGGCGTGTGGGCCTGCAGTGACCCCAACTGTCCGGAGCTCGACGATCATCCTGAATACCGGACCGATCAGCGCCGCGTCGGGAAGCTCTATCTCCAGCCCAAGATCCGCTGCGGTTGCGGCGCGCGCGTGCTCGAGCTCCTCTACTGCCAGACCTGCGGCGAGCTCTTCCTCGGCGGCTACCGCAGCCCCGATCCTGACGGTGCAGGGGATACCTCCTCGCTGCTCGTTGCGGACATGCCGGAACTAGAACAGTTGCCAGACTCGGCGACCGAAGAACGCACTGCCAAGCGGTACGCGCTGTACTGGCCGCAGCGGGACCTAATGCCGAAGCGGAGGCGCTGGACGCGCGAGAACGGCGCCTTCACGTTCAGGTTCTGCCCCGCGCGCTACGACCACCGGCTGGGCCGGCTGAGAGCGACCGAGCTGAAGCCGACCGGATGGATGTTCCAGGTACAAGCGCCGCCTGAGCGCAACCCGCCCGCACTTCCGATCTACTGCCCGCACTGCGACGACAAGTGGGAGTGGGGCGTGCATCACCGGCGGGCGGATGATCCAGGGCGGGCGAGGTCGCCGATCCGCTTCATGAGGACCGGCTTCGAGAAGGTGACCCAGGTTCTCGGTGACGCGCTGCTGCGCCACATCGCGGACGATCCGGCGCACAGAAAGCTCGTCGTCTTTACGGACAGCCGGCAGGACGCCGCGAAGATGGCGGCCGGCCTGGAGAAACGCCACTACGAGGACACCGCTCGGCAACTGCTCGTCTCGGCTGCGGCAGCGGCGAGCGAGGCGAAGGAGGATCTCGCATGCTTCGAGTCCTGGGTGCGGGGTGACAGGCGGGCGGAGTGCCGCGAGAAGTACATCCGCTTTATCGATCAGCACGGTCCGGACGCAGAGGCGATCCGTGCCGATATCGAGGGTTATGCATCTGCTGAGGAGCGGGAGCGAGCCCAGGCTCTGCGCCAGCGCATCAGCACCGGCATCACGAGCCTCGCCGTGCTGCGCGACCGGACGGAACGGGCGCTCCTCGAACTCGGACTCAATCCGGCCGGACCAGATCTCAGCAACCAGTTCTCGGGGCGCGACGACCACCGCTTCCGCTGGACCTCGCTCTACGATCTCGGTGCGGTGCCACCGGCAGCGCGCCCGCGCGCGCAGCTCACCGATCCGCAGAAGGAGTGGCTCGACGCGATCCGCGACGAGCTCATGATCGAGTGCGAGGAGCTCATCTTCGCGCAGCGCCGCCGCGACTTCGAGTCAATTGGACTCGGATGGGTGACGACCGACCCCGCGCACAAGGTTCCCATCGAGCCCGGAGGGCTCCCCCTGATGCGCGAGGTCGCCGACGCTAGCATCCGCATCCTCGGCGATCTGAAACAGTTCGGCCGCGCCTCCGGTCTCGACGACATCCCAACGTCGCTTCGCGACTACCTGAGGCGAGTCGCCGAGGTCAACCACCTCGATGCGGCCGCACTGACGCAGGCGGTCACCACCTTCCTCAGCTCGAGTGGCGCTGCGCCGCAGTTCTTGCTCGAGCCTGGGAAGCTGTTCCTCCACCCGCCGGCAGGGGGAGCATGGCGCTGCCGCTTGTGCCGGCAGCCGCACCTGCACCGAGCCGGAAGAGTCTGTACGAACTGCCTCGAGGAGCTTCCCGAGCAGCGCGAGGAGACCGATCCGGCCACCAACTATTACGCGTTCTTGTCCCTTCGCGCAGGGCGCCCGTTTCGTCTCCACAGCGAAGAACTGACAGGCCAGACCGACTGGGAGGACGCGCAGGCGCGCCAAGCTCTCTTCCAGGGCGTCTTCCTCGAGGGCCAGGAGCTCCCGCAGGTTGACGAGATCGACTTGCTGAGTGTGACGACGACCATGGAGGTTGGTGTCGACATCGGGGACCTCCGCGCGGTGCTTATGGGGAACATGCCGCCGCTACGGTTCAACTACCAGCAGCGTGTCGGCCGTGCAGGCCGCCGCAACGACCCGCTGGCTGCCGCGCTCACCGTCTGCCGCGGCCGCAGCCACGACGACTACTACTTCCTCCATCCCGAGCGCATCACGGGCGATCCTCCGCCGACGCCCTATCTCGACATGCGTCGTCCGGAAATCGCCCGTCGCTCGATCCTCTCCGAAGTACTACGGCGCGCGTTCTCGGACATCGCGAGCGGTACCAGCGACGTAGAAGTGGGCGATAACGTGCACGGACAGTTCGGACTAGCGTCGACGTGGCCCGGCGTCCGCGACCGTGTCGCGAACTGGCTGCGTACTAATAGAGCGATCGTCGAGAGGGTCGCCGACGCCTTCCTCGCCGGGGCTGACGACGAGCTCCGGAAGCAGTGCGATGAAATCGTCGAATGGATCGCCGACGGTGCTCTCGCAGAGATCGACCGGATCGCAGATGACCCGAATCTGCCTGCCGAGGATCTGAGCCAGCGGCTTGCGGAGGCCGGATTGCTGCCGATGTTCGGCTTCCCCACCCGGACGCGGACACTGTTCCACTACACGCCAAGGCGGTGGCCGCCAAGGAACCTGATCGAGCGCGACGCTGGCATCGCGATCTCCCAGTGGGCACCTGGATCCGAGGTCGTCAAGGACAAGGGCATCCGCCGCTGTATCGGCGTCGCGTACTACCGGCCACGCGGCAGGTACGTCGAGAAGCACCGAGACCCGCTCGGGTGGCGCCGCGAGATCGGCCACTGCTCGGAATGCGGCGCACTCGACCTCGGTACGGCGTCGCGCACGGAGTGCCCCGTATGTCTCGCTCCACCGCGGCGGGCTGGTCCCGACGGCAACCCTGGGTACCGGCGGCTCACAATCGTTCAGCCCCTGGGGTACCGAACCGACCACAGGACGCAGGACTACCGAGAGTGGTTCGAGTGGAGCTCCCCCAGTTCTCGTCCGCGAATGGCGGCTGGAGGGGAACTGGAGACGGTGAAGGTCGCAGGCGCCGTACTCGAACGTGGTGTGACCGATGTCTTCGAGATCAACGACAACCACGGCGAGGATTTCCGGTTCGCACCCGCCGCCGACGGCGACGGCTGGATCTGCATCAATCTCGACCACACTGGCCGCAGCCTTCCGCAGACCGACTCAACTCGTGCGCTAGATGTCGCGCTCTCAGCGACGAAGTCCACAGACGTCCTCGTAATCGGGGCTGATCCGGACATGGTGCCGGCCGGTATCTCGCTTGCACCGACGACGCCTGCGCGACGCGGCGCCTGGTACTCGCTCGGATTCCTGCTGCGAGGCGCTGCGGCGCGTCTGCTCGACGTGCAGACCAACGAAATCGAGGTCGGCCTCCGCGCCGTGCGTCGTGACGGCATGCTCACGGCGCAGGTCTTCTTGTCGGACAACCTCGCCAACGGTGCCGGATACTGCACGCATCTCGGAGAGCCAGATGTCTTCGCCAGCCTGCTCGACGAAGCTGCCACGTGGGCGGGTGAGCTCGAAACACATACGAGCGCAGGCGAACCATGCGACAGCGCCTGCTACGACTGCCTGAAGGACTACCGGAACATGCACTTCCACGCGCTGCTCGATTGGCGGCTGGGCGCGGACATGCTCGACATTCTCCGCTCCGGACCATTCGATGCATCGCAGCGCTGGGCTGGGCACGGTCGTGCGATCGTGGAGGAATTCTCCGGCCAGTTCGAAGGATTCTCCTACGTCGAATTCGCTGGCGCTCCTGCAGCTCTCAATGAAGAGGTCTGTCTGATAGGCGTCCATCCGCTCGCCGAACGTGATGAAGCGAGATTTGCGGAATCGCTCGCCGAAGCCGTCTATGAGGCGCGTGAGACGTTGCGCCGCAGTGGCCACAACGGTCGAGGCGTCAGGACGGACGACTTCTTTAACCTTCTGAGGAGACCTGGCTGGTCATACGCGGCGCTATGGCAGCGGGACTAGGTCACTGCCGCCTGCCAGCACCGCAGCCGCTCGCTTACACGAGCCCATCTGGCGCGGCCGGTTTGGGCAAGTGCATGCTCCAGACTGCATACGACTCCGATCCTGCATTCCGCGCGACGGTGCCGAGCAGCCCCGCCGCTCGCCTCGGCACCGTTTGCCATCGCGTGCTCGAACTTGCCGGCGCGGGTGAGCTGCCTCTCGCCGACGACCCAGGCTGGCGCGAGGCATTTGACCAGGCGTGGGCGGACGCGACCGCGGAGCAGGAGCGGGAGCGGATGCGGAATCCGCTCGAGGCGCACTGGCCGCCTCCGGAGCGGTGGCCGTACTACGCTGCGAGGAAAGTCGCGACGCGACGTCTCTGCGAACGCATCCTCTCCGCACGCGCCTCCGGTGAGGCTGGTTATTTCGCCGGTGAGGCGCCCACACTTCAGGAGCAGCGGCTAGAAGCATTTGGCGGCAAGCTCAGAGGCCGAGCAGACGTCGTCCAGCGCTCCCCGGAGCCAGCGATTGAGGACTACAAGACTGGAGCGCTCTTCGACAGCGAGAACGGGGAGGTCAAGTCGCAGTACCGCACGCAGATTCTCCTTTACGCAGTGCTCGAACACGAGGCGACAGGTGTCTGGCCGAAGCGGGCGACGCTTGTGCCGCTGCAGGGAGACCCAGTCGTGATCGAGATCGATCCCGGCGAAGCGAACGCCGCTGCCGAGGCGGCGATCACTGCCCTGACAGACTACAACCGGAGGGTTAGCGAGGGCACGCCACCGATCGACCTTGCCTCACCGTCACCGCCGGTGTGCGGCATCTGCCCGTACGCGATCGAATGTCCCGCGTTCTGGAGCGACGCCGACACGAGTTGGCTTGCGCAGGGCGTCGTTGCCATCGCCGGCGAACTGCACGACCTGGAGGCGTCGCGCGTCAGCACATTCAACATCAGGCTGCAACGGTTGGCCGGCTCAGTCGGCGCCGGTGAGTACCTTCTGTTCCAGCTAGACGCGGAGCGCTTTGGCGGACTTGTCGGCCTTCCGCCTGGTGCGGAGATCGCTGCTGTCTGGCTTGCGGGTGATGTAGCCGCGCGCCAGCTCCGCGCGACCCAGCGTACGCGTGTCGCAGCGGACACGGCACACCCAACTGCACGCTAGAGGAGCTACGTCTTCGGAAACTCCTTGGCCAGCCAGCCGCGGACCGCCGCGGCATTGCGCAGGGCCGTGCTTCTGGAGGATCGAAACGATGTCCGCGGCCCGCGACGATCACGATCAGGTGCTGGTCGTCGCGGATCTCTCTGTACGCCTGTCTGCTCACATACGTGGTGGTGACGAGAACGCCAAACTCTCGGTGCCGTAGGCGGGAAATGAGGCGCGCCACATCGGCAGCGCCGACGCCTGATCTCTCGTATCGCTTCGCCTCAGGGGAGAATGTGAGCCGTATGGGGTCACTCGGCAGTCTGAGCCTGTACTCGCCGACGGCGTCCCGGCCCCCGTCGAGTCCCCTCGTAGCCGACAGATGCCGCCTCGAGAACCCAAATCGAGGGTGCGAACTTCTCGAACTCGTGCGGATCGCCGAAGTAGTCGTAGATCGCCTTGACGGCGATCGCCGAAATTCCCCAGTTTCGGTCGACGGAACTCCCCAGCCCCTGAGCGTCGGGCCGGCCGTATAGGCCGACAGCGGGACCCTCTCCCACGCTTGCGGTGACCACTACTGCTGCGAGGAGGAGGCCCCGCCCGATGCTGACAGAGGAGGAGTTCGTGGAAGCAACCGCGCTTCGCAGGCGGGGATGGTCGATCTCGGCGGTCGCCCGCCAGCTGGGCCGCGATCGCGAGACGATCCGCGCCTACCTGGCGGGCGAGAGGGCGCCGGGCGTGCGCCGGCGGGCTCTCCCCGACCACTTCGCGCCCTTCGAGCCCTACGTGCGCGAGCGGCTCGGAGAGGACCCGCACCTGTGGGGCTCGGCGCTGTACGACGAGGTGCTGGCGCTCGGTTACCCGCGCAGCTACGTGAGCTTCGTGCGCGAGATCCGCAGGCGGAGGTTGCGACCGCGGTGCGAGGCCTGCGCCGGGGTCAAGGGTCGCCCGACGATCGAGATCGCCCATCCCCCCGGCAAGGAGATCCAGTGGGACTGGCTCGAGCTCCCGGACGCGCCCTGGGGAGGCGAGGCGCACCTGCTCGTGGGGACACTCTCGCACTCGGGTCGCTTCCGGGTGGTCTTCTGCGAGGGCGAGGACCAGGCGCACCTGGTGGCCGGGATCGACGGGGTCCTGCGGCGTCTGGGCGGGACGGCGCGGCGCTGGCGGGTCGACCGGATGGCGACCGTCTGCGATCGCGTCACGGGCAGGCTGCTTGCGAGCTTCGCCGCCGTCGCCCGCTACTACGGCGTGGCGATCGACGTCTGCGCGGCGCGGCGGGCGAATCGCAAGCAGGAGGCGCAAGCGAAGCTCGACCGCTTCTCGGGCCAGGTCGGCGACCGCCGCCGGCGGGGCGGGCTGACGGTCGCGCAGGCCGCGGCCGGCGAGCGGCTGCTGCCTGTGCCGGCGCTCCCCTACCCGGCGACGCTCGAGGCGGAGCGGGTCGTCTCCGCCGCCTGCCTGGTCGCATACGAGGGCAACCGCTACTCGGTGCCGCCGGGCCTGCACGGACAGCGGGTGACCGTGCGCCGGAGGCTGGGAAGCGCCGAGATCGAGCTCCTGTCCGCGAGCGACGTCGTCGTCGCCCGCCACCGACTCGCCCCCGCCGGGCAAGGCGCGCTCCGCCGAAGCGAGGAGCACCGCCTCGCGCTCGAGCAGGTCGTGCTGCAAAGCCTGACCAGCGCCCGGCCCTGCCGGCGCAAAGCCAATCGGCCGCCCGGCGAGGCGGCGCTGCAAGCGGCGGCCGCGCTCGCCGGCGAGCCGGGCGACGTCTCGGTCTCCCTCGACGCGTACGCCCGCTACGCGGAGGCCGCGCGATGAGCGCCGCCGAGAGCCGCTACCAGAAGCTGCGGCAGCATCTGCACTACCTGCGCCTCGAGGCCGCGGCCGAGGCGCTCCCGCAAGAGCTCGAGCGGGCACGCAAGGGAAAGCTCTCGCACACCGCCTTCCTCGAGCGGCTGCTTGCGATCGAGGTCTCCGCGACCGAGGCGAGGAGACTGGCCGGGCGCCTTCGCTTCGCCAGCCTGCCCGCCCCCTGGACCCTGCAGGACTTCGACTTCGACGCCCAGCCCGCGCTCGACCGAAAGCTCGTCGACGAGCTCGCCACCCTGCGCTTCGTCGAGGAGGCCGCCAACGTCTTGCTCGTCGGACCGCCCGGCGTCGGCAAGACGATGCTCGCGATCTGCCTCGCCCGCCAAGCGGTCGAGGCCGGCTACCGCGTCTACTACACCTCGGCCGCCGAGCTCGCCGCCCGCTGCCACCGGGCCGCGCTCGAGGGCCGCTGGCAGACGGCGATGCGCTTCTACTGCGGCCCTGCGGTCTTGGTGGTCGACGAGCTGGGGTACCTCCCGATGCAGGCCAAAGCAGCGGCCGCGCTCTTCGAGGTCGTCCAGCGCCGCTACCTGAAAGGCTCGATCATCCTGACGACCAACCGGGGGATCGCGAGCTGGGGGCAGATCTTCGACGACCCGATGATCGCCGCCGCCATGCTCGACCGGCTCCTCCACCGAAGCGTCGTCCTCCAGATCGAGGGCGAGAGCTACCGGATGCGCGCCCACCGCGCCACAAGCGAGGCGCTACGGGCCGCCGCGCGGCGATGAGCGGCCTTCAGAGACTCGCTCGCGCCCGAGAAATCGGGCTCGCCGAGGCTTCCAAAGGCCGCGAACGGCCCAAGCGGGGCGATGTCGGGCGCTACCGGAGAGAAACCGAGGCGCTGAGAGCCGATCTGCGACCCTGCCAGCGCTCGCCGCGAGCGACCGGTCGGCCGATTTCGACCTCAAAGCGCAGGTCGCGGGCCCTTCCGGGCCCACGCCGGCGGGTCTCGCTCGCTTCATAAGGAGCAGCGAGCCCCGCCAGGCTCAGCTACGATCGCCCCCGGTCGACCCGCCGCTCACCTGGGGAATTTCGGTGGTCGGATCCGCGGAGATTCGCGTGACCGCCCTCAGCCTTGATGATGGCGCGGCCGTCGGCGAACGCCGGGAGCTCTCCCGAGACCGAATCTTCCCCAGTCTTGCCTTGAGTGGCGTATACAAGCCTGTTTGCCGCCACTTCAGCCACGGCGCGGGAGCTCCGGACTCGGGATTACCGGCAAGGATGGCGTCGATCCAGGAACGACTCGCGACTGGCGCGTCGAGGATCGTGAAGATGGCCCGGTAGTTCTCGAAGCGCTCGCCGCCGGCCGTCCGCCAGATCGCGACCGAATCGTCGGCTATGCTCACTTCGCGAGCGCCCGGAACGGCTAGTAGTCCGCGAGAGATCACACGCCGGCCCGGCCGCGCCTTGCTGACGACGAAGATGGGCGGGACCTCGTCGCGCCGAGGCGGAGTGGCATGGATCGCGTCGAAGATGGCCCCGAGAGTGCGGTTGCCTCCGCGTGACGTGCCGTGGAGCGCGTGGCCGGGTCGCTTGTTGTCACCGTACTAGGTGAAGCGCCCCGCGTCGTCGTCAAGATGGTCCGGCCAGTCCGGATCGGCGACTTCGGTGCAGAGGACGGGAAAGAGTATCCCTTTCGCGACTGGTGCGTCTTATAGCGAAAGCCGCCCTGATTTCCTGCCGGAAGCAGCCGTGCTAGAAGATCGTCGGCCGCGGTCCCTGTGGTGCGTCCTTCATAGGTCGTATCGACGCGGAGGTCCGCGGTGGCGAGCGCGTCGAAGGCGATTACCGACGTCGTCATCGGCTATCGGAGTTGCGCGCGTTGCGCTTCGAGCGCCTCGGCCACGGCTGCCGCGCACCGATTCGCGTTGTCCTTGACGTCGAAGTCCCAGAAGCGAAGAACCCGGTATCCCGCTGCGACGAGCGCAGCTTCCTGTTCCCTGTCGCGCTGCTGCGTCCGGCGAACCTTTTCATCCCAGTAGCTCCCGAGCTTGCCGAACGTGAAGTGATCGGGATGTCCGTGCCAGAAAGCTCCGTCGATGAAGATCGCGAGTCGCCAGCGGGTGAATGCGATGTCAGGTTTGCCCGGTAGCCGCGGATGGTGACACCTGTAGCCGGTCAGGCTGCGGCTCCGTAGGGCGCGCCGCAACGCATACTCAGGTTGTGTGTCCTTACTCCGGATCGCTGCCATGTTGCGGGAGCGTCCGGGTGCGGGCGGCGGCCTGCCCTCAGTCAGCCAAGGAGCGCGGTTAGCCACTTTTCCAGACTTACGAGCCGCCCGTTCGTTACGAGCTCATCAAGGCGGGTCGCGGCGCCACGGCGCTTGCGACCATAGGCAGCCAGCGGTCCTCGCGGATTCACATGCACTACGCTACTGAACAAGTATGCGCCCGGCCTACGGCGGTCACAAGCTGCGACGAGCCGCGCTGCATCGAACTCGTTCGTTACGAGGACGAACTCGAAGTCCCGTCCTTCGTCCTCGAGTCGCGCGTATGCCTCCCAATCGATGCCGAACTGCTCTTCGCGATCCGCTCTGATGCTCCACTTCACGCTGACCAGCGTTCGCCGAGCAGGGTTCGAGATCACAGCAAGATCCACTCGGCGCTCTTTCTCTCCCCGAGGTGGTGGCCGGAACCCAGGCAGGTCGCTCAGCAGCGGCCGTGCTCTCACCTTCAGAGCCGAAGCGGCTGGGATCTTCTCGATAATCGCAGCGAGAACGTCTTCGAAGCCCTCGCCGACTAGGTTGCGGCGCTTGTTCTCCTGCGTGAAGTGGTTGCGGATCGCGCGTGTGAGTTCCGCGACGGTTTCCCGATCTGGTTCACTGCTGAGCCACGGAGCGAGCCGCTCGAGAATGAGCGCCTCGAGCTCGGGGTCGTCTCCCGGGGCAGGGAAGTCTCGAAAAGCCTGTCGCTGACTCACTGCTATCTCAGCGCGCTCAGCCTCGAGGCGCACGGCAGCCTCGGCCAGCCGTTTCGTTCCCTCTCTAAACAGCCAGTCGATCTCGATGGCGAGCCCATTAGGCGTGGATCCGAGTGACTCAGCTACCCAGCCGTGGAAACGGAGAGATCGCTCGTACCACGGGCGCCCTGGTTGCGACTTGTCGCTTTCGTAGCAGTGGGCCAAGCCGGTCGTCCGGTCGATCCACAAAAGGAGCCTGTACACGTGCTGCCATGCATTCGCCGGTGTCGGAGAGGGTGCGGCGGCAAACCACGCGTCAAGCATCTGCCGACGGCTCTCGGCACCAAACGGCCGGTGCAGAATCTCCTGGTCCGAACTGGACACGGCTGCAGCGTACTGGTCGGTTACGATGCAAACAGCGTTGACCGGAGTGCTGTGGCGATCGCTGCAGCGAGCAACGGTGGAACAGCGTTGCCGACCTGCCGGTAACGCGAGTGTGCTGACCCGCCGGTGATCCGCCCTGGAAGGCTCCCTGGGCGAGGATCTGTCGTGAAGACGAATCGGTCGGGGAACGACTGAATCCGCGCGAACTCCCGGACGCTGAGGGCACGCGGTGAGGCGTAGTGATAGACCGAGTCAGCCTTTGTGTTCAGCGTCCAGCACCAGAACCGTGGGTGGAGGCGGCGGTACGCGTAATAGTGGCGGCGGCTGAGGCGGCCGTTGCCGGCATCTGGTCCCCAGCGTGCTCCGGTTAGGTACCGCTCGAGCAGTGTTTCAGGAAGGTCTCGGTGGTTACCTCCCTTTGGGATTTCCCGGAGCCGAATCACGGTATCCGGGTTGATACGGGGTACGCTCGTGTTGAAAACGAGCTCGCCCAGGCCGCTCCGCATCAGTCGCTGATATGCCGATGTTGGTTCAGGCAGCTCCTTCGAACGAGTTGCGTCGACGCGCGTACCTGGGCGGAGGCGAACGAAATCGCCGATTGCTTGCTCTGCGGTGACGACGGAGACGTCCTCGGGATCGACGAGCCGATCGAGCCACGCATGGGCAGATGCTTTCGTCCTGCACACTCTGTAACGAATCGGGTAGCTCCCGTTGAACCGTGCGAGTGCGAGAGCGTCGGTCGCGCCGGTGCCGACCAGCGTAGGGGGTTCCTTTCCGATCGATCGGTGAACACCGATAAAGATGATTCTCTTCCTGGTCTGCGGAACGCCGAAATCGGCGGCATCGACCACCTGTGCTCTGACCCTGTAGTCGCCGCCGAGCTCGAGGTCGCTCAAGACCTGCTCCTTGACGCCCATCTGCTCGAGGCCTGGAACGTTCTCCATCACGAATGCCTTAGGCCCGGACGTGCCAACGATCTCCACAAACTCGCGATAGAGTGAGTTGCGAGGGTCATCGATAAGCCGGCTGTGGTTGCGAACCTGCGAGAACGCCTGACAGGGGGGGCCGCCGACGATGACATCGGCGTCACACGCCGCACGAAGCACCCGCGTCTTTACGCCCGCCGTCCGAATGTCGCCCCACACTGTCTCTGCCTCAGGGAAGTTCAGCCGGAAAGTCGAACACGCGTCGGGATCGACGTCCGTGCCGGCCACGACCGCGAAGCCTGCCTGCCGGAAGCCTTCGGCAAGACCCCCTGCCCCGGAGAAGAGATCAACTACGCGAGCAACCGACATGAGAGGAGCGTACGGACTCGGCCAGACGGAGTGAGGTCGCCGAAGAGCTCATCCCTCCACCGTGCACCGTGATGACGCGTTTCGTCGGCGCCCCGCCGGCAGGATGCTGCGCTCGCCCTACGGGCTCGCTCCATCCCGCCGACGAGATCAGCCCCGTCACTGGCCTCGATCAACTCGCTCGACGATCATCAGGTTGTTCCCGTCATTGTCGCGGAGCCCGAACATCAGGGGCACGGGCCCGTCGCCGCCCATCAGGTTCTCGTCGACGTCGACGCCCTTCGCTTTCAGCTCTTCGTAGTCGGCGCGGGCGTCCTTGGTCGAGATCGCGATACCCGTGCTGTGTGGAGGCTGGAAGCTGCCCATTGGCGGTCCGAGCGCGATGTTGGCACCACCGCCGGGCGGGGTGAGCTCGACCCAGCGGTTCCCCTCTCCGTAGGCCACGTCCGCAGCGACCGTGAAGCCCAGCTTCTCGGTGTAGAAGGCGATCGATGCGTCCTGGTCCGGCGAGGGAATGATCACCCTGCCGATCTGCGTAATGGCTGCCACCTCGTTCTCCTTTCACCAATGTGTGATCGGACCCTATGACCGCGGCAGCCGCTGAGACTTATCGCGCGGTGAATCCGACACCTGTCCGACTCCTGGCCTCCTCGCCCCGCGCCCGGTAGGCGAGGCAGACCACGCCGTTATCGTACAAGGCGCTCGCCTCGAGCGAGAGCTTGCATGGCCCTGATCAACCTGTTCGTCGCGGCGCTCCGCAAGAGCGAGAGCTAGATGTATGACCTGCTCCCCGCCGGTGCTGACAGGCTAGGCCGCGAGTTTCTGTGGTCCTCTTGCTGATCCTCCCAGGTCCGGGCGACCTCGTGGGGCGTCCGGTAGTCGAGCGGCGCGTGCCTTCGGCGGTGGTAGCGGTCGACGTAGCCGCCGATCCCGGCTCTGGCGTCGTCGATTTCCTGATCACCTGCTCCGGCGTGTGCCGGCGACGTCGTGTCCCGTGGCTTCGATTGTCCTCCTGGCCCACGACTAGGCGGTAAGACTCTCGCAGCGACCGGGCCGATCGGGTGGGCGGGCGCGTCAGTGGCGGAGGGTTGGGGTGCGGGTGCGGTTGAATCCTTGGTGTGCGCGTTTGCGGCGGATGGCGTCGAGTGCGGCCGCCGGGTCGGGTGCTGGGATCCGGCGGAGTGCTTGGGCGTCGATCGCGGCGACGGGGAAGCGGAAGTCTTTGGCGTTGACTTGCCGCCAGGCCTGTTCGTCGAGTGGCGGGTTGGAGAGGCCGCGCCGCCAGCGTCGGGCGTGTTGGGGCGTGACGCCGAAGAGCTCGGCGATATCGGCGACGGTGAGTTCATCGGCGAGTGCGAGCGGCTGGGGTTCGTCTGCGGGCGGTGGCTCGTCGCCTTCGATCGCGGCGAGGAGCTCGGTCTTGCGTCGCTCGTAGGCCTCGTCGAAGGCTTCGGCGGCGAGGAGCACTTCGCGTTCGAGGTGTTCGGCTAGTTGGCGCTCGATCCGCGTCTGTTCGAGGCGAAGCTCCTCGCGTTCTTCCAGGAGGCATTCTCGCCGTTGCGAGCGTTGTTGGATGCGCAGGAGTTCCGCGAGTACGTCTTCGGGCTGGAGCCTGCCGGGGTCGAGTGTGGCGTCCTCGCCGCGTAGGCGTTCCACCTCGGCTGTGAGGTCGCCGATGCGGGCCTTGAGCAGGCGAAGCTGAGTGTGTGTCTTGTCGATCGCATCCAGGTCGAGGCCGCGTCGGAGGTTGGGGCCGTCTCCCCAGAGCTCGGCGCACCAGGCGGCGACGCCGGCGGCGACCAGTTGCTCGTAGCGGGCGGTGGGGTTGCCGTCGTTGTCGCGGAGATCGCGATAGCCGAGGTCGGCGTGCGTGTGGTCGAGGATGCATTCGGCGAACACGGAGGTGTCGACGCCGGCAAGCGGATCGTGCGGATGCTGACGGCACCACTGGGCCATCAGCCGGTCGACTTCCTGGGTGAGGGTGGATCGGAAGCGATGCGTCTGATATCCCCGCCTGGGGTTGGCGGGAAGCGGGACGAGCGGCTGGCGGCGGCGGTGGTTGCGGTGGGGCGCGACGAAGTCGCCGATCTCGCGCGTGTGAGGCTGTGGAGCGGCTGGGTGGGTGGCCTTGTGGGCGGGGAAGAGCGCGTCCTTGGAGACGCCCGGCTGTTTGCCGTTGCAGACGATCCAGGCGTGGAGGATGTCGGCCAGCGGCCTCGGGAGCCGGACGGCGTACCAGTAGCCGTTGCGACGACTCTTCATCCCCCGCTCGCCGCGCATGAGGAGTGCGGGCCCGCGGGTTCCGTCGCGAAAGACGTGGTCGAGGACGACGTCGTTGACCTGCATCCCCGCGAGGTGTGATCTGCGAGGAGCGACCATGGCGAGAACCGCGAGGACGGTGAGCCGCTTCAGCTTGAGCCAGTTGTGGTTGAAGGGCCACTCCTCGGGGGGCCAGCGTCCCCATTCGGCTGCGCGGGCGAGCTCGTGCAGCCTGGCCCGCACGAGATCCGGTGGCACGGCGGTCGTGTCCAGCTTGTTGCCGTTGGCAATCGCTCGCAGCTGCGCGTGCGGCGGTTTCGCTGGTACCTGCTCCCAGCTCGCAAGAGACGGACAGAGCTCGAGCTCGGCCCGGCCCTCGCGTCGTCGTTCCCCATTGCGGGCGAGAGTCTCGTTTCGGATCGCGACCAGCGCCCCGAGCAGCAGCCAGGTCTCGTCGATCTGCGCCTCGAGTGTTTTGAAGGCTAGCGTCTTGCCACGTTCGACGGCGGCGAGATGGAGCCGCAACGACGCCTCGTGGGGTCCGCAGCGAACGAGCGCCGCGACGAGCGCCCAGGACGGGGCGGGCAGAAGCTCGCAGACGAAGCGGGCGGGAAAGCATGAGCCTGGGTAGGTCGGCTGCGCTTCCCAGGCGAGATTGAGGGTCTCTGCCTCCACCCCGAGGCGGCGCAGCGCGTGACTCGTTTCCGGCACGGCCAGCGAGCGCAGTCGGGCAGGATCGAGGAGCGGCGGCCGCAGGCTGCCGTCCTCGTCTGGGAGCTCGGTCCCGTTTGCCGTCTTGACGAACCGCAGCGCGCGGTAGAGCTCCTTGCGGACGCGACCGCGCCGTGCGACGAGCACACGGGATACGCTTGCGAGCACGAGCCGGGCTTCCGCGAGGTCGAGGTCGATGCCGAGCTCGGCAAGCGCCTCCTCGTCGGGCAGCTCGTACTCCACGTGGCTCTTGCGAATCTCCGTCATCGGCGCGCCCTTCCTGGCCGAACGTAGGGCGCCGAGGCCGGTTCCACCGGATCCGCGCACGTGTTCCATGCTGTTCGTTTCGAGCCTCGCCCGTGTTCGTTTCCGCAACAGATGCGGCCGATTCGGCCGGGGGTGGATTCGAACCCGCGACAGAAACGGCTGGAATGTTCGATCAGCTGTTGCGCGGCCTTCGGGCCGGACGGTCTAGGCAGCACGGATCGCCTCCAGCGCACGCTCGAGCGGGTAGGGCGCGCCCCAGCGGCCAGCGGGGGCGGGTACGACGAACCGTCCGGCGAGGATGAGCGACAAGAGCAGCAGCCGCTGCCCTCGCAGCTGCGTCGGCAGCGCCTCGCGCAGGCTCGCCGCGCAGACGCGGCAGTGACGGCGGCCGTCTGCGGTCCGCCGCTCGCCGAGGAGGGAGAGCGTGCCGCGTTCGAGTCTGCGCCGGACGACCATCTCCGGCTCCTGGAGCAGAAACGACGCTTCGCGGACGGTGAGGAACTGGCGGACCACGCCGCGAGTGTGCGCCGGGCCGCGTCCGCGGATCCGGTTTTTCGCTTCGCTCACCACCCACCATGACCGCCGCCCCGGGGTAGGCGCCGCTCGAGACGCCTGGCAGGCAGGCGTTTCATGCTCGTCTGCCTGTTGCCGGGCGGGGGCCTACATGTCCAGCCACGATGGCAACGGCACGCAATGCCGAGCTCGTCGCCGGCCTGCGGGAACAGGCGCAGCCGGGGTTCGCGGAGGCAGCGGCGTCTGGTCGTCTCCTCGTTCTCGCTGCCGCCCCAGCCAGCGGCCCGAAAACGAGACGCACCCGCGGGCGCCCAGGTCGCGAGCCGGAGCCGGCCGTGGTGGAACGGTCGGAGCGCTCCCCGCTCAGCCACCTTCTCTCCAGGCAGGAGACGTAGGCGGATGCACGCTCGACGTCCTGTCTCTTCCGCCGCGCTGCGCCGCTTCGAGCAGTGCCCGCTTCAGTTCTGGTTCCGGGATGTCGCCGACTGCCAGGAAACGAGCGAGCAGACGTTGCCGGCGGCGATCGGCGGCGTCGTCCACGCAACACTCGCCCGCTTCTTCCGCCTGCCAGCCGCGCAGCGCGAGGTGGAGGCGATCGAGGCCCTGCTGCGGCAGTGCTGGCGGCACTTCTGTCCGCGCAGCCTGTTCGCCAGCCGCCAGGAGGAGGCGTCCTACGGGCGCAGCTGCATCGACTGGCTCCGCCGCTACCTGGAATCAACCGACCTCAGCGTCGAGCCGGTCGCGCTCGAGGCCGACCTGCAGACCACCCTGCCCGGCGGCGCCCGGATCCACGGCCGCCTCGACCGGGTAGACCGCCTAGCCGACGGCGGCTTCCGGGTCCTGGACTACAAGACGGGCGAACGCTGCCTCGACGAGGACGACCTGCGCCGCGAACCCGCCGCCCAGATCCAGCTGCTGCTCGCCAGCGCGCAGTTCGGGCCGGTGGAAAGCGTCCGCTTCCTCTACCTCACCAGCGGCGAAGAGCTCGTCTGGGCGCCCGAACCAGAAGACCTCCCCCACATCGCCGAGGCGCTCGCCGCCCACATCGACGACATCTGGACGAAACCCCACTACGAAGCCCGCCCCGGCAGCCACTGCGCCCACTGCCCCTTCGCCCGCGCCTGCCCCGCCATCAGCAGCGTCCCGCCCACCGTCAGCGATGCGATCGCCTGAACCGCAAGCCAGTCCGGCCAGATCAGGCCCTGTCAACGATCTGGCGCAAAACGCCCAGGACCGCCAGCTCACGCCCTATCGGTCAGTGGTCTCCAACCGAACGGCCGAAAGGAGCAGGTGATGGCCGCCCAAAAACCCCAGAACCCGACCGTCGCCGAGGCGGTAACCGCCTGCCTGGCCGTGCTCAGAATCAGCAAGCGAAGCAAGCGCGAGTACGAAAGCGCACTGCTCGGAACCGAAGGCCGCCTGGTCGGCAAGGGCGCCGCCGGGCCGGCGCTCGCCAAATCGCACCTCGGCGTGCTTCGCGTAGACCGGCTCACCGCGCCACTGCTCGGCCTCTGGTTCGAGCAGCGCTTCCCCGAGTCCCTAGCCAAGTCGACCCGCAAGAAAGGGATGATCGCCCTCCGCCACTTCGTCACCTTCTGCATCTCCCAGGACTGGGCCCACCCCTCGCTCTCGCAAGCGTGCCGCCCCATGCCCTCCTCCGAAGCCCGCCGCACATGGCTCCACCCGGAGGTCGTCCAAGCCTGGGGCCGAATCGCACGAGAACAGCTCGACGGATGGCGGTTCTTCGCCTGGTTCGTGCTCCTCAGCACCGGCGCACGCGTCTCCGAAGCAGCCCACCTCCGCCGCTCCAGCCTCGACCCCCGCACCAACGAACTCACGCTCGTCGGCAAGTACGGCAAGACCAGGAAAGTCCCGGTCGACGACGCCTTCGTCGCAGCCTGGAACGCCCACGTCAACCGGTTCGCGATCGCACCGGACGGCTGGATGTTCTTCTACCGCAGCCCCCGCTTCACCTCACAAAACACCTACGAATGGGTGATCGACAAAAACCGACCCTGCGGAGCCAAACCCTTCCAACGACTCTGCACCATGGTGCAAACAGAAGCCGAGCGACTCCTACCACTCGAGCTAACCCCCAACTTCAAGGTCACCCCCCACGTCCTACGCCGAACCTTCGCCTGCCTCAAACTCATCGAAAACGCCCTCGGCCTCGGCGGCATGGACATCGTAACCCTACAAGGCGTCATGGGCCACCAAGACCTAGCCACCACCCGCGACTACCTCGCCGACGTCGACTCCTACCTCCGCTCAATCAACCGCGGCGACACCAACGCCCTCGACGCCGCCGACGCCATCGTCCGCCGCCGCAACGAACTCCACAACCCAACCGACCCCGGCAACTGACCAGCTGGCCCGTCCCGCGTAGGGGTCCGGCCGCGGCTCTCGCCCACGCCTCCACACTCACCCACCGAGACGCGGCCGGCGCGTGCCGAAACGAGGCCAACAACGCCTGCTTTCGCCGACCCCGCCGCTCCCGCGCCGGCCGTCCGCCAACCTCTCCTCGTCCACCGTCGTGCGCACTCGCTCCCCGGCGGTGGAACAGTCGAGGATCACGACCACGCCCGTTTGTGCTGAACGAACTGCCGACCGGCGCCGACGTACTGCCGCCCGCGGTCTACGAGCTCGGCACGCGCGTCCTCACACCGCCCGCCGCCGGCAACGGCCTCCCCGCCTCCATCCGCACCCGCACCCGCAACGGCCGCTGGGCGACGCTCGAAGGCGCACCCCTCGAAGGCGCCGATCGTAGCCACGCTGCGATCAGCATCCGCGCCGCCACCGCCGGCGAAGCTGCGCAGCCGGCGCGCGCTCACCTCCCACCTCGCCGGACGCCTCACGCAGGCAGACCCACACGCGCTCGCCGACGCTTGACGAGGAAGAAACGGCATTCCGACGGTCGTCTCGTCGCCTGATCAGGCGACAAATCGTTCAAGCAGCAAAGGGGCTCAGCCGCCGCCGAGGTTGGGCAGCTCTATCCGGCGGCGCTCCTCCGCCGGCAAGGTCACATCCGCATACGCGGCGATCCGGAGAGGAACGGGGCCATCGTGACCAGGAGCAGACAGCCTTCATCGCGCATAGCGTCGAGCTCGGCCGTCCAGAGCTCGAGCACCTTCGAGGGCAACTCGATTTGCGAGCCGATGTCCGGCTCGGGCAGGAACGCGTACTGCTCCCAGTCATCGAGCGACCAGTGCACTGGCAGCTCGATGAGCGTTCCCGCTGCCGTGTCGATCCGGTACGGCACGTCGTCACAGCAGCGGCCGCTAAGGACCTGCGACTTCGCAGTCATCCGCGGGGCGTGTCCGATAGTCGGCGAAGACCTGGCCCCAGCGCTCGCGCGGGTTTCGGCTCAGCTCCTTGACGAGTTCGATCGCCTCGACGCTGCCGAGTACGAGTTGGCGTGCGGTGCGGTCGGTGTTGTTCCGGAAGGCGTGGACGACGCCGGCGGGGACGAAGACGGTCGTGCCGGCTTCGGCCGCGATCCAGGTGTCGTCAAGGAGGTAGTCGATGGTGCCCTCGAGGACGTAGAACGTCTCGTCGAGGTCGTCGTGTCGGTGCGGCAGTTGGAAGCCGCCGCCGGGCGGGAGTTCCGATTCGAGCAGTCCGATCTGGTCGTGGCCGTCGCCGCGGCCGACCTTGATCCTCGGCTGGCCGAACGGGAAGGTGATCGCGTCTCCGTCGCCGGGAGGGATGACGCGTCCGCCGGGGCTCATCGCGCGACGACCTCGTAGAGCGCTGGGTAGGAAGGGAACGATGTTCGCGCTGCAGGCGCAGTATCACTGCGATGCGCGGACAACTCGACGAAGCGGAAGTCTGTCGTCGGCGAGAGGCTGCGGTAGAGCCGGCCGCCGGGGAAGTCGTCCCAGTCTTGGATGAATGCCTCGTCGTTTGCGGCGGCCACCTCGAACGGCGCGATCAGGACGAGCTCGCCGGACGCCGTCGGCTCGTTGTCACGGACGAGCTCGTAGAGGCCGGGATGGCGGAGACCGGGCTGTTCGTCCCCGGGGAAGCCGGGTGCGGTGACTGCGCGCTGCCATTCCTGCGGGCTTTCGATCGATGCGACGTTGATGAAGCGGAAGCGTGCGTCGCAGTCGACGCTTCGATGCAGCGCGGCGCTGACCGGTCCGATCCGCTGCTCGATGAACGCTCCCGTGCGTTTCCACCACGAGATGAACTCCCTGTCGGCTTCGGGTGGTACCTCGAAGATGTTGAAGAGCGTTACCGTCATGGCGATTAGGTAGGGTTAGACCCTACCGGGTATGACGAAGCGAAGTCAAGCATCCCGGACGTACAGGGCGCCCGCCCGCGATGCGGCAGTGGCGCGGACGAGACGCGCGCTGCTCGAAGCGGGCAAGCGCCAGTTCGAGGAGCGCGGATGGGCGGGAACGACGATGCCGGCCGTCGCCGCAGACGCGGGTGTGTCGTTGAAGACCCTCGAAGCGGTCTTCGGAACCAAGCCGACCCTGCTCGGCGCGGTCGTCGACTTCGCGATTCGCGGCGACGAGCACGCGCTCCCGGTCGCGCGGCGGGAGGCGGTCAGGGCGATGGAGGCAGCGCCGACGGCGGGCGCGATGCTCGAGCTGCACGCCGCGCAGGTCCGTCGCATCTCCGAACGCTCCGCGGGGATCGCGTGGGTCGTGGAGCAGGCGGCCGCCGTCAACGCGGACGTCGGCGAGCTGTGGCACCGGATGACGGCCAACCGCGCAAGCGGCGTCCGCTGGGCAACGAGGACACTCCGCGCGAAGCCCGACATCGACAGTACCCTGCGGCAGGTCGAGATCGAGGCCACCTTCTGGCTCGCGCTCGACTGGGCGACCTACCGCAGCATGACCGTCGGCCGAGGCATGAGCCCACGCGGCTTCGAGCGCTGGCTCCGCGGCTATTACCGCCGCATGCTTCTCGGCGGGCGCCTTTGTCGCACGCCGCACCGCTAACGGGTGTTTACCCCACGGGCGCCAACCAGACCGTCGAACAAGCGCGGCGAGCCCTGTCGATGCCTTCCTCGACCGTCTCCGTGATGCTTGCCCGGATCGGGCTGGGCAAGCTGTCGCGGCTGGAGCCGGCCAACCGCTACGAATGTCGGCAGCCTGGTGAGTTGCTGCACGTCGACGTGAAGAAGCTGGGCCGGATCGGGCGGCCCGGTCACCGGGCTAACGGCGACCATCGCACGCGCAGTCCCGGGATCGGCTAGGAGTTCGTCCACATCGCGATCGACGACGCGACCAGGCTCGCCTACGTCGAGGTGCTCGAGGACGAGAAGGCGACCACCGCGACGGCGTTGCTGCGCCGAGCCGTCGCCCACTTCCGCGCCTACGGCGCCCAGGTCGAGCGGGTGATGACCGACAACGGTTCCGCCTACGGCTCGCTCGTGCACCGGCTCGCCTGCAAGACGCTCGGGCTCAATGACGTGCTCCCCGACAGGGAGCACGTCAGAGGCGGCGAGGGCGCGTGCGGGGCATCCGTTGACGGTGCCAGGATTCCGAGAGCGAGCGTCCGCTCCGCGATCCCGACGACGAGCCCGCCGGTGTGCGAGCGAGGCGGCGCTCGACCCGCTCGCCGAAGACCCCGGCTGTGTCTACCAGCCGCGGAGGGCGCGCACCGACACGAACCAGAGCGCGAGCACCGCTGCGCCTCGACCCGGCTGGTGATCGAGAGCGTTCTTCCCAACCTCAAGGAGCAGATGCGGCTCGCGTCTTGATCCCGAACGGCACTCGCTCCTGGAGGTTGGCGGCCCACTCGAGCACCTTCTCGATCTTCCATCGCGGTCAGCCCGTCCGCAGCGCGGGCCCGGCCGACCGGGATGAGGAAGAACAGCGCCCACAGCACCGCCCCGCTCTGCTCGACCGCTCGGGCGATCGTCGGTCACGGCGCGGCCGGCGCGCCCGACCCCGCGGATCTCCGCCGCCTCACCCGATGCCCGAGAGCGCTGGGTAAGGACGCGGTGGTACTGGGGCGCTTCCGTCCTCGGCAGATCGGCAACCGTCTGGCGGGCGACGGTGGTGTTGACCTGCAGCGGCAAGCCGAGATCGCGTGCGTCGGCGATGATCCGCATCGTGTAGCGGTAGGAGCCGCGTACGCGGCGGAATGCGTCGTGCGCTTCCTCACTCGAGCCGTCGAGGCTGACCGCGAGCCGCGCGAGACCGGCATCTCGCAGCTCGCCGAGCCGGGCGCGGGTGACAGCGGCGGTCCCGCTCGGCGTCAGCGAGACGGAAAGCCCGCGCTCGACGCCATAACGGACGAACTCAGCGATGTCGCGCCGGCGCAACGGGTCGCCACCGGTGAGCACGAACAGGGGCCTGCGAGGCGCGAACGCGGCGATCTGATCGATCAGGCGCCTTCCCTCCTCGGTCGTCAGCTCGTCCGGGTGGCGATGGGGCATCGCCTCGGCGCGACAGTGCACACAGGCGAGTGCGCACGCTCGCGTCACCTCCCAGATCACGATGAACGGCGCCGACGCGAACACTAACTCCTGACCCTCGCTGCGCTCGACAGGTATCGCCGCCGCCATTGCTGCCATCCGCCGATGCTATCGGTTGGGACTCTCGTGCTATCGGTTGCGAACGCTCGACCCCGTGCAGCCAGCATGACGCGCGCAGATCCTCTCCGGCGCCGCTTAAACACCTCCACCGAACGTGGCCGACCGCGACTACCTGAGCCGAACCGACCGCCAAGGCCACCGCGGCCGCGCTTGGCCGCCCCGGCCCTGACAGGCGTCTCCCGCACCTCGCGCCTACCGGATCGAGGAGCACGCATCGACGACACCGGCTACGCCCTCAACGCCTTCCACCGGCCCCCCGCTTCGATCGCCACGTCCGGCGGACCATCCCCAGCAGCCTGAAGGAAGGGGCGCAACCTTGGGTCGTTCTACTGGTCGGCTGTCGCAAGCGTTGGCACTACTGTCAACCTCGAAGGTGTCAGATCGCGGCGGTTCCTGTTGTTGGGGAGGTGAGCTCGCGCATGAGTTGGTAGTCCTGCTCGAGTTGCGCTCGCATCAGTCGTGAGGAGCTGATGGCGTCGCGTGTGCGCATTTCCTCGACCAGCTCAAGGTGTTGGTTGAGGACAAGGCGGATGTTCCCACTGTAAGCGAGCGTGTGCATTAGCCGTTCCAGTTGGTCGATTAGGTTAGAGATCATCGATGCCAAGCGCCTGTTGCCGCTTGCCTCAGCAATTTGCCGATGAAAGGAGGCGTTGAGCTGTGCGTATAGAGTCCCGTGCGTCTCGGGAGGCTCGGACTCGACGTTCAGGGTGCGGCGGGCAATTGCCTCGAGTTCGTCGAGGTTTTGATCGGTTAGCCGTGGCACCGCGAGTTCGACCGCGAGCGGTTCGAGTACGAGTCGGAGGGCGATGATCTCGTCGAAGTCGTGGAGGCTTATGCTAGTAACCATGTAGCCGAGGCGCGGGATAGCGCGCACAAATCCGAGCGTTGCGAGTCGTTTCAGGGCCTCGCGGGACGGAGCACGGCTGACGCCGAATTGTGAGGCGACGTTGATCTCGGCGAGAATCGTCTCGGGCGGGAGTCGGTTCTCGACGATGTCCCGCTTTAAGACCTCGAACACCTGATCGGCAAGGCTTGTGTGCGTGTCGAAGCTTCTCGTGTGCTCTCGTGTTTGGTTCATCGCCTTATGGGGTAAATCCCAGCTATTCTAGTCCCTCCTGCTCGAGAGTGAGGCTGATACCGCCTAGCCGCCGGGGTGACAGGATTCCGCGGCACACGGTTCAGTACATTAGGACGAGATGGGTCGGTCAATGGTGTACATCCTCTACGGCTGCGGGGAGGGCGCCAAGCTGTCGCAGCATCCCGAGTGCGTCGAAGTTTATCCAGCCCTCGCGCAACATGCCGTTGGCGAGACGGAAGATCGTGATCCCGGTGATGGAGACGTTGCGCCTGGTGGCTTCGATGCCGAGGAAAGGGGCGCTGTGCGTGCCGGTCATGGTGTAGCGCCAGATGACGCGATCACCGTCGGCAAGCAGGTCATCGACCGACATCGTGAGATCGGGAAAGGCGGTGTGGAACTGAGTGACGCTTCGCTGTACTGCCTCAGGCCCATCGAGGTTGGGACGGCTCGGGTCGTGACCAACGTAGTCCGGTCCGAAGACCTCTGGCACCACCGCAGCTTTGCCATCGTTCCAGACCTCGCCAATAACGCGCCGTCGTACAAATTCCTTGTTCTCGTGTTGGTTCATCGTTCTCCTCTCTCTATAGGTTCTCGATCTCAAGCGGCAGCAGCGGCGTTCGCGGCTCGATAGCGAGCACACGGCAGTAGAACGCATACTCGGCCTCAAGGCAACGGGCGATCGTGTTGGCCCGTCGGAAGCCGTGCTGCTCGCCTTCGAAGACGAGGTAAGCAAACGGCAGTCGTCGTGCGCGCAGCTGCTCGACCATCGCTTCGACTTGCGACGGTGGCACGACGCGGTCCTGCAAGCCTTGGAGAAACAACAGCGGGCGTGCGATCCGGTCGGCGAAGCGGAGAGGGGAGCGCTCGAGGTAGGTCGTACGCTCCTCGGGGTAGGGGCCGAGAAGCCATTCGAGATAGTGAGCCTCGAACTTGTGCATCGAAGCCGCGAGCCTCTCCAGATCGAGTACGCCGAAGTAGCTCGTCCCGGCGGCGAAGATGCTCTCGCCTGCGAGCGCATGGCAGACAGTGAAGCCGCCGGCACTGGCTCCACGCACGACGAGCCTGCGCGGGTCAGCCAAGCCGAGATCGATGACGGCCTGCGCCGCTGCGACGGTGTCGACGACATCGACGACGCCCCAGTTTCGGTGTAGTCGGTCGCGGTAGGCGCGGCCGTAGCCGCTGCTACCGCCGTAGTTGACGTCAAGATAGGCGAAGCCGCGGCTCGTCCAGAATTGTGTGCCCAGATCAAGCTTCGCTGCTGCCGCGTTAGTTGGGCCCCCGTGCACCATGACGACAAGGGGAGGCCGCTCCTCCGTTTCGAGCGCGGCATAAAAGAAGGCATACGTCTCGCCGTACGTTGAGGTGAACGAGAGTGTCTGGGGCAACGAAATCCGCTTGGGCGGCTCAGGCACGGTCCGCCGCAGAACGCATGCGCGGCCAGTCCCCGGCGCAAGCGCATGCACCGCCAGCGCTTCCGTCGGCGATCCTGCGACGAAAGCGACAATTTCCCCTGCGGAGATCGTCGCCGGAACAAATGCCGTTAGCTCAGGTAACGGTTCCTGAATGTCGCCTGTAGCCGGATCGAGCAGATGTAACCGCTGCGTGCCATCGCGCGCCGCCACGAACGAGATGCGACCGTCTGGAAGAAAGGCGAATGTGGAACTCCCGAGCAGCCATTGCGGGACGCCAACGTCCTCCTCCGATTGCGTCACAGGCACGAGCTCGTGACCCTCTCGGCGGTAGATGTTCCACCAGCCATTGCGGTCGGAGGCGGCATGCAGCTCGTTCGCCGGGCTCCACGTCGGTTGAAAGACTGACTCGTCCCCGCCGCCGGCTACCCTCCTTGCCCGGGCGAGCGCGCCATCATCCGTCAGCTCTGCACACCAGAGCTCGCTTTCCTGCCAGGGCATGTGTGGGTGACTCCATTCGATCCAGGCAATCCAGCGTCCGTCAGGAGAAACGGCGGGGTCGGCGTAGAAGTCGCGTCCGTCTGCGATGACCCGAGGTGTCGATGGCTCGGCGGTAGGGAAGGTCACGAGCGAGTGGAGCGGTTCGCCGTCGCAGTTGTGCAGCTCGCGCACGCAGACGAGCAGCTGTCGTGTGTTGGAAACGCCCAGTGCGCCGAAGCGGGCGTTGCTCGAGCCCAGCGAGTGCAAGGTGATGCGCCCAGCTTCCTGCCGGTAGATCTGCTGATCGTGGGCGTCGACATACCAGATCACATGGTCGTTGACGGCGAAGTCGCCGCCGCCGTATTCGTTGACGCGCGAGCCGACGCTGACGCTGTCGGGGGTGGCGTCAGTGACTTCCACGCCGGTCCAGCACATGATGACGCCGCGACCGTCCGGGCGGTTCTCCAGCCAGTAGACGTCCCTGCCGTCGATGCGCACTTGGCGCAGCGGCAGTGCTGGCGGTACGGTACCGGCGGCGGCGACCTCCTCGGCTGCTAGCGGCTGCGTACTCACCAGATGAAGGTGCCGCGTGCCACCGCGACAACGCGCGAGTCGAGTGTGGCCATCGTCGCATCGGCCCAGGCGAAGCGACGACCTGAACGCAAGACGTTTCCCTCGACGCGGAACTCTCCGTCGAGCGCGGGTCGCAGGAAGTCGGCGCGCAGATCGACGGTGGAGCAGTCGGTGCCGACCGAGGAGATCGTGGCGAAGCAGGCGGCGGTGTCGAGGGCCGTCATCAGCGCGCCGCCATGGACGACGCCGTTCCCAGGCGAGCGGACGAGCGCCGGCGGTCTGAAACGGAGCGTCACCGCTCCCTCGCGCCATTCGACCAGGTCAAGGCCGAGGGCCTCGTGGAACGGCACGCTTGCGAGCAGCTCGGCGGCCTGTTCTTGCGTCTCGATCCGTGGTGCTGTCTCGCTCACGGTGCCGTAGCTTCGGGTTCGCGGCGGCCGCCGGGCTCGAGCCCGCCCGGCAGCTGTTCTTCTGTCATCTGCTTCAAGGCGGCCCGATCGAGTTTGTTCGTACCGGAGATCGGCAGTGCGTCGATGAAAAAGATCCGGCGGGGGTGTGCATATGCGGGGCCGTTGGCAAGTGCGTACTGTCGAAGCTCGTCTTCAGTTACCTCCGCGCCCGGCTTCAGCACCACCCAGGCGACGGGTGCCTCTCCTTTGATCGGGTGCCGTGTTGGTACGACGCCGACGTCGGCAACCGCGGGATGGCCGAGGATGATCGTCTCGACCTCCTTCGGGTAGACGTTCTCGCCGCCGACGCTGATCATGTCGTCGGTGCGCCCGCAGAAGTAGCAGTACCCCTGTTCGTCGCGGCGGAAGAGGTCACCGGTACGCACCCAGCCGTCGCCGACGAACTTCTCGGCCGTCCGTTCCGGATCATTCAGGTAGCCGAGGGCATTCGCGGGCGAGCGAGACCACAACTCGCCGATCTCACCAATTTCAACATCACGTGACGGGTCATTGGGGTCGACGACGCGGATCTCGACGTCCGGTACTGGCAGGCCAGTGCTGCCGAGTTTCTTGACACCCCAGCGGGGTGTCAGCACGTTGGCTCCTGCTTCGGTAAGGCCGTAGGTCTCGGTCAGCTCCACCTGCGGGAACCGGGCGAGAATACGCACCTGCAACTCCTCCGGCACGGGGGCCGACCCGCACTGGAGCAGCGCAATCGAGGAGAGGTCGTAGTCACCGCGTTCCGCCTCGGCGAGCAGCAGCGAGTACATGGATGGCGTCCCAGACATGAAGGTGATCCCGTGCCGTTCGATCGCTTCGAGTACGCGCGGCGGATCGAACTCGGGCAGCACGACGAAGCTGCCGCCGACGTAGAGCATCGGCAGCAGGATCGCCCACAGCGCATTGGCGTGGTAGAGCGGCCCCATCACCAGCCCGCGATCGGCCCAGTCCAACAACATCGTGCGGACGTCTGAGCGGGCCTGCCACCAGGTGTTGCTGTGGCTGAGCATGACGCCCTTCGGTAGGCCAGTGGAGCCGGAGGTATACATCAGCAGCGCTAGGTCGTCCGGGTCGACAGCCGCGGTGGCAGCCGGTTCCTGTCGCGTGAGCTCCGCCTCGTAGCTGCCGTCCCCTCCGATTGTCAGGACACTACAACCGGTCGGTGCGCCATCGAGCAGCGCCTGCTGCACGCGCTCCAGTGTGGCGGAACCGACGATGAGCCGAACGGCACTGTGGCCGCCGATGTAGGAGAGTGTCTCGCTGCCGAGCTTCGTGTTGACGAGCAGGGCGACCGCGCCAGCGCGAAGGACGCCGAGGAGGCACTCGACGAAGCGTGGATCATTCCCCATCGCGAGTGCAACGACGTCGCCACGGCCGATGCCGTGTGCGTGTACGACCGCGGCAACACGGCCTGCGCGGCCTGCGAGCTCCCCGTGGTCGAGCTTGAAGCCGTCGGCGATTACGGCCGTCCGTTCCGGATAGAGCGCTGCAGCTTCGGCGTTCACGTCGCCGAAGTTCGTTGTGCGCAGCCACGGACGCTCGACCCGCCTCGTCACAGTGGCACCTCCAGCGTCCGATCGCTGTTTGTCAGCAGCTCATAGCCGTCGTCAGTGATGACGACGTCGTCCTCGAGCTTCATGTTTCCGATGCCGGGCGCATAGACGCCGGGCTCGATGCAAATCGTAACACCCGGCTCTAGGGGTGCCTCCTCGCTGTCGAGGCTCGGCCATTCGTAGGAAGTCGCGAGTCCGATCCCGTGACCGATACGGTGGCCGAGCTGGAAGCCGGCATTCTCGATGATGACGGCGGCGGCGCGGTGAACGTCGCGACAAGGAACACCCGGCCGGATGGACGCGAGCGCTGCCTCGTATGCGCGGCGGACAACGTCCCACGCGTCGAGCTGGGCACGACCGGGAAACCCGAGCACGAAGGTGCGTGTTGCGTCTCCCTGGTAGCCCTGAATGGTCGCGCCGACGTCGACCATGACGCTGTCGCCGGCGGCGAGTGCGCGCTCGGTAGGCCGACGAATCGGCACCGGGTCGTCGATGCCGGCGATCACGCTCGGTTCGAAGGCGCACTCGCCACCTTCGGCGAATGGCAGTGCCGCCAGCGCAGCGGCGATCTCGTGTTCGGTTGCTCCAACACGGGTGTGCTCGCGGGCTGCGTCGAGCATGGCGTCAGTGACCCGGCAGGCCTCGCGGAGAAGCTCGACTTCGAATGGGCTCTTTCGCCGGCGCAGGCGCGAGAACGGCTCGGCGATGTCGACCAACTCGATCCCCGGGACGCCACGGAGGAGTGCCTCATACGCTGGCACGGGCATTCGTTCTAGGCCGACGACGCCGACACGTCGGGCAGCGCTCTCGCGAACCGCTTCAACGACAAGCGGGACGGGGTCGAACTGTGCGTGCCATTCGCTGATGCCAGAAAGTCGCTGCGCCTCGATCGTCTGCCACTCGAAGGCGAGGAAGCAGCGAATGTCGTCGTCGAGCAGTAACCACATGTCGCCCAAGACTGGTTCGAAGTTGGTGAGGTAGCGGAATGACTGGCCACGCCGGTCAGTGCCGAAGACGAGGCCGGCGTCGCAGCCAGCTTCGGCTACTACTCGGCGTGCGAGCCTGCGCCGCCGCTCGAGTTCGTCGAGCCAGGCGTCGGCGCCGATTGCGGTGGGATTCATCGGGTCACCTCACGCGAACGGCCCAGATAGAGTTCGATCACCGTCTCGTCCTTGACGAGCTCGGCACCAGTACCCTCGAGCCGGTTCCGGCCGAGTTCGAGGACGTAGCCCCGGTCGGAGAGGGCAAGCGCTCGACGCGCATTCTGCTCGACCATCAGCACGCTGACTCCTGAATCACGGATTTCCAACACTTTCTCGAAGACGAGTTGGGTGTACTCTGGGCTTAGTCCGGCGGAGGGCTCGTCGAGGAGCAGCACCTCCGGTTCGGAGACGAGCGCGCGGGCCATTGCGAGCATCTGCCGCTGGCCGCCGGACAGCAGGCCACCCTGCTGCCTGCGCGCGGCATATAGCGGTGGGAAAAGCTGGTAGACGTTCTCGATGCGCCGCAGCAGCTCTCGCTTCTCGACCCCGTGGGTAGCAAGCTCGAGGTTCTCGGTCACGGTCAGGGATGGGAACAGGTTCTCGATCTGCGGGACGTACCTGAGCGCACGGCGGGCAATCTGGTGTGGACGCAGGCCGACGAGTTCCTTGCCGCGCAGGCGGACGCTGCCGGTGCGGGCTCGGACCAGGCCGATGATTGTCTTCAGCAGTGTGGACTTACCGGCACCGTTCGGGCCGACGACGGTGACGATCTCACCCTCGCGGACATGGACGTGGACATCGTGGATGATGTCGGCGTCGCGGGTGTAGCCGGCCGTCAGCCCTTCGATCTCGAGCAGCGGCGCAGCCACAGTCATGACGCGTCCTCTGCGTTGGAACCGAGGTAGGCGTCGATCACTTTCCGCTCCTGCCTCACCACGGCCGGGGTCCCGGCCGCTATCACCCGACCCTGCGCCATGACCACGATCGCATCAGCGTTTGTCATCACAGTCTCCATGTCGTGCTCGATGAAGAGAAAGGTCGTGCCGCGCTCAGCCCGAAGCGCGTGCATGTGCTCGATCAGCTGCTGTCCAAGGACGGGATGAACGCCGGCGAGCGGCTCATCAAGGAGGATGAGCCGCGGCCGTGACATCAGTAGGCGGGCCATCTCAAGGAGCTTTCGCTGCCCGCCGGAGAGAGTGGCAGCATAGGCGGAGGCGTGTTTGTCGAGTCGGAAGCGCTCGAGCAGCTCGAGGGCGTCCGCGCGCAACTCGCGTTCGCGTCGGCGCCATCGGATCGGATGGCAGGCGAGGCCGAGTAGCCGCTCGCCGGGGTTGGCCGCCCCGCCGAGCAGCATGTTCTCGAGTACGGTCATCGCACCGAGCACCTTTGGCAACTGAAAGGTGCGCATCATCCCGCAGCGGGCGATCTGGTACGGGGCATGACGGTAGATCGATCGGCCATCGAGTTCGATGACGCCACCGTCAGGACGGATGAAGCCTGTTACGAGATTGAAGAGCGTCGTCTTGCCAGCGCCGTTCGGTCCGATCACAGCGGTGATCGAACCACGCTCGACGCTCACGGAGGCACCGTCGACGGCCTTCAGGCCGCCAAAGCGCTTGACGAGCGAGTCGACGCGCAGAATCGGGTCGGAGACGGCGGCGCTAGCCACGGATCACCATCTCCTCTCGCTTGCCGAGGATCCCCTGCGGACGCAGCACCATTACTAGGACTAGGATCAGACCGACGAGCAGCAGCTGAAGCGCCGCAACCTTGTCCGCCGCGAGTGGGAGCTCGACGAAGCGCACCCCTTCGAGTACAAACCAGAGCAGGAGCGAGCCGAGCGCGACGCCGGCGTAGCTTCCCACACCGCCAAGGACGAGTCCCGCGAACCCGATGAAGGTGAAGTCAGCCGAGAACGCTTGTGGGTAAACCAGTGAGATGTTGAGCGATAGCAGGTACCCAGCGACGGCGCCAAGCGCCGCGGCTAGCGCGAGCGACTGCAGCTTGTAGGCGAAGACGTTCTTGCCGAGCGCGGCCACAGCGTCCTCTTCCTCGCGAATCGCGCGCAACACACGACCCCATGGGGTCCGCTGGACCACGGTTAGGCCGCCGAGAAGGACGAGGAAAGTGGCCCAGGTGACGAGGAACAGCGGCAGCGCGTACTGCGTGCCGAGGCCGACTTTGCCGAGCTTCCCGAGCATCCATAGCTGGATGTTCTGCCACTCAGCGTCGAAGCCGAGCAAGCCGTTGTTACCGCCCGTGAAGGTTCCGCCGTTCTGGGCGACGATCTGAATGATCTGGGCGCCGGCGATCGTCGCCATAGCCAGATAGTCAGGGCTGAGTCGCAACGCCGGAATCCCAACGATCAGCCCGGCGAGCATGGCGCAGAGCGTCGCGACGGGCAGCGCAGCCCACGGCGACCAGTGGAACCGTAGGATCAGAATCGCCATTGCATAGGCGCCGATCGCCATGAACCCCGCCTGACCAAAGTTGAAGATGCCGGTGAAGCCGACATTCATCTGCAGGCCGAGCGTGAAGATGCTGTAAACGCCGGCGATGATTCCGGCGCCGAGCCAGAAGTCGGCGTGGGCGAGTGCCGTCAGGTTGAAGGCGAGCACGCTCATCTGAGCGAGACCTTCCCGAACAAGCCGTTCGGTCGGACGAGCAGCATCACGATCAAGAGCGCGAAGCCGACAGCGTACTTCCAGCTCGGGTCGACGAACATCGTCGACCACTCCTCCGCAAGGCCGAGGACGATCCCCCCGGCGAGGGCGCCGTACGCGCTCTGCAGACCGCCGAGCACGGAGGCAGCGAAGAGGCTGAGAAGCAGGCTCCACCCGAGGTTCGGTGTCACCACACCGATCGCCGCAGCCGAGAGTACCCCTGCAAGCCCAGCCAACGCTCCAGCGACGATCCAGGTGATGAGAATGACACGCCTGGTGTCGATCCCCGATACCTCGGCGAGCTGCATGTTGTCCGAAAGGGCGCGCATCTCCTTGCCGATCCGGGTCTTGCTGAGAAGCACACCGACCAGACCGAGTGCGACGAGTCCGATGAGAACGACCCACAGTTGCGTACGACCGATCCGCACGTGGCCGACAAGGTTGAGCGCGTTCGTGTTGTTGACATGAAGCGACCGTGGCAGGCTGCCAGCGAACAGCTGGATTCCGTTCCGGATCACGAAGGCGAGCCCGATTGCGATCAGCAGCAGCTGGAAGGCACCGGCGCCGCGTGTCCGCATCGGCCGCCAGAGCACGAACTCGAGTCCGATGGCGAGAGCAGCAGTTGCCGTCACGGCGAGAACGGCGGCTAGCACAATCGGCAAGTTGAGAGTGACGTTGAATAGGATCGCTATATAGGCGGCGAAAGTCAGAAAATCTCCGTGGGCGAAGTTGATCAGACGGAGGACGCCGAACACGAGGGCGAGCCCAACGGCTCCGAGCGCGAAATATGTTCCAGTAACGAGTCCGTTCACCGTCGTCTGCGCTACGTCGTGTAGTCCCTGGAGTCCTGCGAAGAGCAGGGCAAGCGTGAGCGCGGCGACGAAAAGTCGTACCCAGGTTGGCAGGGAGGCGACTAGGCGAAGGGCAGCGTCGCCGGAGCGAAGTCGATCGGTAGCCAAGATCCGTTCCTCGGAGCTCGCGTCGACCGGCGATGCATTCGGTGTGCTCATCGTGCCGATGTACGGTTCTTTTGAGGAGGGAGGCGGGTCGCCACGGCCGCTTCACGGCCGTGGCGATCCGCGTTCCTTCAAGTGTGGCCGATTACCTCTTGGTGACCTGGATCTGCTTCTTCAAGACAAGGTGGCCGCCGACCCACTGGAGAAGATCGTAGAGCCCCGACTTCGTGTCGCCGCGCGAGTCGAAGTCGATCGGTCCAGAGACGCCGATGTAGTGGACGTGCTTGCCGGCCGCGAGCGCCCTCATGGCCCTGGAGAGCTGCAGGTAGGTAAGAGGTTTTCCGCGCGGGCCGGAAATCTTGGTCATCTCGCTACGAATCTTGTCCGGAGCAGTCGAGTGAGCGGCGACCGCAGCCAGCCCACAGAGGATGCCGCTATCGAACGAGTACTGGATCAGTGCGCCGGTCTTCGGTCCGGGTGTGCTGCGATAGAGCTTGTTGAACGCCTTCGCCACTGCGGTCTTCTGCGGCGCCCCGGCTTCAGTCGCGTGGGCGCCGAGCAGCGCAGCGGCTGGAATCGTGCTCGGGATCGGATCGACCGCGAGCGCATCCGAGACGAACAGCTTCTTCGCGTTGAACCCACCGGTACGGAGCAGCGCCGCCGCGACCTTGCCGAAGGTGTCAGGATAGTCGGCGATCACGAACGCGGCCGGATGCGCCGCCACGAGCTTCTGCGCCTCGGAGTCGTAGCTCGGCTGGTCTTGGTTGTAGCCGACGGTCACGACCTTACCTCCCAGCGCCTTCCAGGCGGCCGAGAAGGCGTTGCGGATGCCCGTGCCGTAGGGCAGGTTCAAGTATCCAAGCGCGACCGTCTTCCCTTTTGCGCCTCGAAGGTACTGCTTGACCGCGATCACAAGTGCCCTCGCCTGGAGGGAATCGGGCGGCACAACCCGGAAGATCGTGTGGTTGTCGTTCGTCTGGCGCAGCGCGATCGAGGTCGCGGTCGGCATCATCACCATCCGCCGGACCTTCGTGACAGCATTCAGGATGGCGATCGCCTCAGGCGTGCTCGCGGGGCCTGTCAAGCACGTTGCCCCTGAATCGACGACCTGACGGGCCGCGGAGATCGCCTGCTGCGGATCCGACTGCGTATCGGCAGTCGTCACCTTGAAGCGGTCGGGCAGCCCTGCTTTCTTGGCCGCAGCGTTTAACTGCGCGACGGCGAGCTTGACTGCCTTGTCAGCAGGTGCGCCGATCGGGCCGAGAGCGCCAGTATAGTCCTCGACGTCACCAATCGTCAGGGTGAAGCCGGCCGACTTGGCGGTCGGGCGGGCGAGTGGAGCGGAAGCGACAACGCCGGCAGCCAGGGCGGTAATCGCTACCGTGGCTGCGAGCCGCCCCAGACGAAAACGTGACATGGCATTCCTCCTGGTTGGGGTTGAGAGCCGACGCGATGCAATGAGCGGCCGGGCCGCGCGACGATCAGCGCTTGGCATCGTGATCAAGCGCCTCGTAGAGAGGGTCGGGGACGACGACGACCTTGCCGAACGCACGACGCTCCTCGAGCTCGGCGATCGCCTCCCGTGCTCGTGAGAGCGGATAGACGGCGTGGATCACCGGCTCTAGCTCCCCCTTCTCGACGAGATCGCGGAGCGCGATAATGTCGGAGCGCCGCCAACCGTCCGAGCCGCGAATGTCGATTTCGCGCACCCAGACGTAGCGCAAGTCGGTGACCGCCTCGTAGCCGGTCGTTGCCCCACAAGTGACCAAGCGTCCCCCTGGACGGACGCAGCGCAGCGACTGCGGCCATGTCTCCCTGCCCGAGTAGTCGACGACGACGTCGGCTCCGCGCTTTCCGGTGTAAGCCCACACCGTGCCACCGAAGTCTCCGTCCGCGGCGACCACACACTCATCCGCGCCGAGCGCCGAGAGCCGACGCGCCTTCTCGCTACTGCTGGTGCACGCGATTACGCGAGCACCGACACGCTTGGCGATCTGGACGCAGGCGACGCCGACGCCGCCGCTTGCGCCGACGACCACGACCGTCTCACCTGTCATCAGCCTGGCCCTCGCGAGCAGCATCCGGTAGGCAGTTCCGTATGCGATCGGGAGCGCAGCAAGCTTGAGAAATAGGCGCTCGTCCGTTACGGGGAGGAGATTGCCGGCCGGGACGATCATGTACTCGGCCAGACCTCCCGGTCTGTTCTCGCCAAGCGCCCCACCCTCTACCGCCGGGTCGACGAGCACCGGGGCGCCGACGGCGACACCCTCAACGGCGCTGCCGAGCGCATCGACCCAGCCGGCGACATCGCCGCCAGACGTGTGCGGAAGGGGAATCGGTAGCCCCGGCATACCGCGACGAACGAAAATGTCCAGATGGTTGATCGCGCAGGCCGCAACACGCACCCTCACCTCGCCAGCGCCCGGCTCGGGGCGCTCCACCTCCTCCACGAGCAGTTGTTCCGGGCCGCCGTGCTCGCGGATCAGCGTTGCCAACATCGACTCGCTCACGCACTCGCCCCCAGACGGAAAGGAAGGTTCGGCCAGCGTTGGTTGCCGTTGGCAGGGCGGAACTCATTCGCCCCTTCGTTATACACGTACTGAACTCGAGGACCTTCGCTGGCGATCGTACGAAGTGCGCCAACCAACCGCTGCACATGCCCAACCGTGGTCCCGAGTCCGATGCTGGCGCGTACGGCACCGGGGAAGCGGCGTTTGCGGCCGGCAGCGAGATCAGCTGCGATCGCCTCCGTCTCGCTCTCGTCCAGTCCGAGCAGCCGCGCCAGCAGCGGGTGGGCGCAGAACGACCCGCAACGAACGCCGATGCCGTACTCCCAGGCAAGCACAGCCGCGACTAGCCGCGGAGAGAGGCCGTCGAGAACGAAACTCGCTACACCGAGAACCTCGCAGGAACCCGACGGCCACATGCGAAGGAGTCGCAAACCCGCGATCGTCTCAAGGCCACCGAAGAGCTCTGCTGCCAACGCGCGCTCAGCCTCCGCGATCCGCTCCATGCCGATCCCGCGAAGGACGTCGCACGCGGCGCCGAGAGCGACGGCGCCAAGCAGATTCGGCGATCCCGCCTCGTGGCGAGCAGGTAGATCGGCAAGAACCGCTTTGGAGAGCGTTACATACTTGACCGCTCCACCGCCCTGCAACAGCGGAGGGATCATCGCGAGAGCTTCGCGCGAGGCGACGAGCGCACCGACCCCGTAGGGCGCATAGAGCTTGTGGCCGGAGAAGGCCAGGAAGTCGGCGTCAAGTGCACGCATGCTGACTGGGCGGTGCGGCACCAGCTGCGCGGCATCGACGAGCACCCACGCGCCGTAGCGGTGGCCTAGCGCCGCAAGCTCTGCGACCGGCACCACCTCGCCGGTGACATTCGAGGCGGCCGAGATCGCAAACAGCCGGATCGCACCCCGACCGCGCGCCAGCGCCGCCTCGGCGAGAGCCAGTAAGTCAGTCGACGACCGCGAGAACGGCAGCACCTCGCAGGGGTGCGAACGCCACGGCAGCAGGTTCGCGTGATGCTCGAAACCGGTGACGAGGACGCGCGCATCGGGCGCGAGACCCCTCGCGACGAGGTTAATCGCCTCGGTTGTGTTGCGCACGAAGACGACAACGTCCTCATCGCGCGCCCCGATGAACTCAGCCACGGCACCGCGCGCCCCCTCGAGTGCCGCACTAGCGAGCTGCGACTTGTAGCCACAGCCGCGCCGCACACTCGAATACCACGGAAGCAACGCTTCAACAGCATCGTGGACGGCGGCAAGTGCCGGCGTGCTGGCCGCTGAATCGAAGTCGACGTACGGCTGGAGGCCAGCCGGCCCAGGCACCTCAACCTCGTCACCAACGAGGCGGAGCGCTGCTGGACGCTCGTAGGTTGACCGGGAACCACCCAACAGCGTCGCACCGCGGCCTCCGGCCTTGGCCTCCGCGCCCGCTGTCGTCCCGCGCTCCAACCATGATGAGTTTAGTGATATGCTCAGTGAGAGTCAATGCCCTCCCTGTCCTTGCTGACAGGTCGTTGACTTGCAGCGCCGAACGATCCCTGAGGCGCGTAGCGCCGGAGGGATCGTTCAGCGTCCCGCTGACCATGGCTCGTCCCCCTCTACGGTCCCGCGTTGACGGAGCGCCGGCGGTTCGGCCCCGCTACACAGTCAAGTCCCAGGGCGTGGTGTAACTCGTCGGCACGATCGTCGGCTGCTCAGGCCGCGGTGAGCTCTCGCACCTCCTCTTGCCCCGTCTCTTCTTTCTCTCGATCGAGGACGGCCTCCAGGGAGTGAGCGCTGAG
>Ga0209061_1001290_pt1 | contig 43423 bp, 32 predicted proteins | sample Coa_R1_10_FD_187157 | JGI IMG/M metagenome (GOLD analysis project Ga0209061, IMG submission 187157) | Surface soil microbial communities from Centralia Pennsylvania, which are recovering from an underground coalmine fire - Coalmine... | ecosystem: Environmental > Terrestrial > Soil >...
ACTGGCAGCCGCGAGCACCGGGGTCAAGAACGGGCCCTTGGGCTTCTCCAGTTGATACCACGCATTCGGATCGGCGCCGCGTGCCAACAACTCCTTGACGATGGCGACGTTGCCCGACAGCGTTGCCTCGATCAGCGCGGTGAGACCGGCCGGTGTGCGGGCATTAACCTGCGCACCGCACTGGAGCAGGAATTGCACGCATTCCAGATCGCCGCAATAGGCAGCTGCCATGAGAGGCGTGAATCCGCCTACATCGACATCAAGCCGCCCGCCAGCGCGTAGCAACAATTCGAGCGTCGGCCGGGAACCCGGCAACCCGGCGGCGCTGACGATGATTCGATCCTCCACCCGTGCACCGCGGTCGAGGAGGAGCCGGACTTTGGCCCGATCGTGGATGGCTCGCAGCAACACGGGGTCGCCCTGAGGGCTACGAGCGTTCGGGTCCGCGCCATATTCGAGCAGCAACCGGACCATCGCGGCATCGGCATTCACTGCTGCTTGCATCAACAGCGTTTCACCGGTCTCGTCGCGTGTTTCTACGTCGGCACTCTGGGCCAGCAGATTTGCGACTCTTTGATGCTCTCCGGCGCGGATGGCCGACCGGAGCGCGGCGGCGAAGTCGGCGTGTTCGGCCGGCACAGGTAAAGAGGGGGACCACTGCGCCTGGCGCCAGCCGACAACCAGGCCGATGCCAATCCCAACACCGGCGATGACCACTCTGCGGAGAGCCGCCGACCCTTTGCGTTTCGTGTCGGTGTGCGCCATCGGACCGTCATCCTCAAGTCGGACCAAGGTGTCGTGAAGTACTTCACTATACACGAGTGTCAGCCGGAAGGCTTGTCGGCTTTTAACTCTATATCGACCGAGAAAGAGGCGAGCGGCGCTGGCCGTATGAAGGGGATGCCTGGGGCATTTATAGTGCAGTCTTTTCTCCCGATGCCCGGACCCTCGTTGCCGGGTGGGACAAACGGTACGGTTCACTTTTGGGACATCGCTCGACGCTCGCCTTGACCCCCTATCGGCCCAATGCTTGCAAACCGCGGACGTGCTTGCAGGTATGCGGCGAGTCCTCACCGCGGTACACGGCATCGGCGCAAGTGCAGTGCCAGCGCAGCTTTCCCGTCGCCTCGCGCTCCAGGGCGATCTGATACTCCTGCCGGCCGCCGCACACTTCCCACAGCAGGACACAGCCCGGTTCGTGCGGCTGCGGATTGCGATAAGTCAGCCGATAACAGTAGGGACTCGGCTGACGTTTCCGTGTTGGTCCCGGCAAGGAAGTGAAAATCACGTTGGATTGCATAGTTATCTATCTGAGCCGCCCCCCTGAGAGTGGTTGGGCTTATCGCTCCCGGAGGGACGGCTCTGTATGGTTACAGCTCTGTTAGCCTTTTGTTCCACTTCGCTATTGCAATTGTACCAGGCGATGCCGCTGGCCCCCAAGGTTGGCAGCGGTTTTTAGGCCGATGTTTCTATCTCCGGCTCAATGACGCGCATGGATTTCCACTTCCCCGCGCGGAAGCGCAGATAGAAGCAGCCGGCCATAGTGAAGATGTGCGCCGTGGCAAACCACCAGGTCCAGTACACGCTTCCCCCGGCCCGCACCACCAGGTACGTGGGCAGGACCATGATCGGCCATGCCAGGCAGAAGGTGGCCACGGTCACGAAACGCGTATCGCCAGCCCCGCGCAGGGCGAACGAGAACGTTACGTTCACGGCGTCTGCCAACGAATAGATCGCCACACACACCAACAGACCCGGCACCAGGGCCGCCACCGCAGCGAAATCCTCCGCATCGCGGCCGCTCTCGAAAATCGACACGAACAGATTGGGACATGCCAGATAGACCACAGCGATGGCGCTCATGTAGCCGAACATCCATTTCAATCCGACGTATGCGCTCTTCTCGGCCAGGTCGGGACGCTCTGCCCCTAGCCGTTGACCGACCAGGATACAGATCGCTTGCCCCAGCCCCATCATCGGCACGAAAGCAATCATGTTCAGGCGCGCCGTCAAAGTGGTCGCTCCCATCGCGGCTTCACCAAGACGGCCGATCAGCTGGACGAAAAGATTCCACACCAACACATCGAGGAACACTTGCGTTCCTGCTGGCCCGCCGTACTTCATCAGCCGGCCGAACAGCTCGCGCTCCAGCCGCCAGCCTGACGCTGTGCCGTAGTGGTCCCGGCAGGATCGGCGCAACAGCAACGCCGTAGCCAGCAGGGCCGACGCTCCTGATCCGATAACGGTCGCCCATCCCGCTCCCTCAATGCCTCTCGCGGCGAAACCCGCCCTGCCGAAGATCAGAAGGAATGCCAGTGCCACGTTCACCGCTGTTCCAAATGCCTCGATGCCCAGGACAGTCCAGGTCTGGCCGCGCCCCGAAAAGAAGCCGTTGATGGCCGCTATGAGCAGCATGGGCAGGGCAGCGAATGCCAGACAGCGCAGGTAGGCAACCTCCAGCGCTTGCAAGGCCGGACTGTGTCCGCCAAGAGCAATAAGGAACGGTGCTGCCGGGACGAGAAGGAGCATCAGAAGGCCGGCAAATACGGCGAAGTAGATGCCCTGCCACACCGCCGGTCCCACCCGATGAGGCCGACCAGCCCCGGTATATTGAGCCACGAAAGTGGAAGTATAGCCGGCAGTGACCTGGAGCAAACCAAAAGGCAGCCAGAACCACATGACGGCGGGGAAGGACGCAGCCATCGCCCGCGGATCGTACCAGGATAATAAGACCGTGTCCACGAACACTTGCACGGTCATAAAGCTCTGGCTGACGATCAGCGGAGCAGCCAGGGAAAGCAGCTCCCGGCTGCCACCAGGAGAGGGTGTCCGTCGCTTACGCTTCCGGCTCGTTGCTTCGGGGAGGTGGGACGGCACGAGGGAGAATTCGGCCGTATCCATCCTGTCCATGCGGTCTCTCCTCGATCGCCAGGTGTGAATTGTCCAATGTTCGATAGACGATTGTAAATAGAGGAAGGTTCGCGCTGTTCCGTCCTTTGTTCTGATTTTACCAAGACCTGCAGAAAAAACCGAGAGCAGCCATAAGATAAGAGTTGACAGCTTGCCGGAAATGGGGCACGCTGCCCGCTTGCTCTACGGTTGTGTCCGCCAGTGTTCTAAGGAAGCGGATTAAGAACAAGAGCAAGATTCAGAGAAGGACCATGCAGTACTGCGGAAGTGTACGTGACAAATCCTCTCTTTCTCTCGCTCTTGCCTTAATCCCTTTCCTTAAGATTGGCGGACACAACCATAGAGCAAGCGGGCAGCTCGCCCTGCGGTTATGTCCGATAGCTCTTAATCTTCCTCTTGCTCTCCTGTTTCTTAGGGTGACAGCGGCACGAGATAAATGAGGTCTTGCCCCAAGAACGAAGCATTCATGTTGATGGCTTGTTCTTTGCCGCCGTCGTCTTGGCCGTCTTCGCCGACCGACCAGAGGATGCCTTGGCCTTGAGGAATGAATCGCATCGGCACGAGTTCTTGGTCCCGCATAGGAACTGCCCGGAACAGACGCGGCACCTTTCGGAACGGCGGCGGACCCGCCGGCCCTTCCGCGTTCGGCATGACTGGAATTTCTCCCGGTGGCAGGTTTCGGTCCTCTAAGACGACCGCGCCTCCCTCAGCCCTGTCCGCGTCCGGCGCAGCCTTGGCGTGCGGCGGTACTGCTCCATCGGCATGGGGCATCAACAACGCTTCTCCGTCGGGGACATCGGCCATTCTTGGCCCGCCGGGCGGCTCAGGAGGTTCTGGACAGATGATCCACTCACCCTGCGAACGGCGATAATGGAACGGCTGCAAATTGTTCGTAAACGGATCGCGCGGGACCGTCTTCAAATAACGCGGCGCCAGCACATCGAGAGTAGCCGGCAAGTCGCCGTTCTCCTCCTCATACAGCCGCAACGCTATCTTGAGTTGACAAGCGCGGAGACCGGCCAACTCTCGTAGGGAGTGATTGCTCGCTCTTCCGGTGATGAAGAAATCGATCGAGGCGAAGGTGCGGCCGCCCCAATCGATGATTTTCCTGGCGTCTTTGTCGTTGGCCCGGAAAGCCAGGCGCAGAAGGCGCTGATGGCGCTCTCGTTCCCAAGGGAACAGCCACAAGAGGATAACGGTTCGCAACTCAGCTTCCCGTGCCTCCTTTCTTTCTTTGGAGGGATCTTGCGGCACCTGTTCCAGCAATTGCTCGGGCGAAGACTCCAGGGTGTTCCGGAAGATGAGATAATCAGCCCGGAATTGTTCTTGCTCATCGGGCAGTTTCGCCTCATGGTCGATCAGGGTTTGCAAAGCGCGCCTCAGCAAATCCGGACGCCCGCGGAGTTTTTTTAGCCACAGATCAACCGCCGCCGGCCAGATCCGCGCAACAGACTGGCCCGAAAAGAAAGACCCCAACGGGGGTGAATGATGCCGCAGATTGCACGACAGCGCCAGGGCGATCCGCATGTGTTCCACGAACACGGCCGGATCGCCGCGTGCCTGCTGTTGCAAGCCGCGGGCAGCCAAAAGCGCACTGAAACCGTTTGCGTAACCCCATTTGCTAAATTCTCTCCGGTTCAAGGCACGCAAGGTCAGCAAATGCGGGTCGATGACAACTCCAAGAGGCAGATCAGGCAAGGGAACAAGCTCCTGGAACCAATCTTGGGCGAATTCTCGGTCCATCCAATCGCCCAACTCTACTTTTCCCTCCGGCCAACCGTTTTTCCACACCTGGTTCAGTTGGTGATCCAAGAGCAACCGCGGAGACATATTGTCCTGAGTGCGGTAGAAGTTTTGCATCATTGTTTCGACATGCCCCCAGACGTGGCGGATGAGCTGGCCAGCCTTGTTTTCGTCCGTCGTCGGTATGCTGGCCATGTAGGCGGCCACATCGAACGGCTCCGGCACGTCGGGCACCTCAAGCACGCGATACCAGATGCCGAAAGCCACCCACACAAGCGATGCGGCCATCGCCCCGCTTATTCCAAGATACGTCTTCCACGATGCCAGCCGATCTGCTGTCCACGCCGGCATCAGAAACGCCGCCGCGGCCAACAAGATCAGCGGCGGCCCGGCGACTTGCCAGAAGTGCAAACCAATGCCCGCCAGCGACGGCAGCCAGACCACTACCAGCAGTGCCGAGATCATGAAAGCAATCATGGCCGCCACGATGCTCTTGCGGCTCAGCAGGCTACACAGCTGACCCGCGCAAAAACCGTATAGCAGCCACATTAGCAAGAAGGTCGGCCACGGGGCCACTTCGGCCAGCAGCACCAAGTATGGCATCTCACGGATGAGCGGCGGTTCGTGCCGCTCCGTCATGCCGTAGTAGACGGCCACCAAGAGAGACGGAAGAAGGATCAGAAACGAAGCAAGCAGCAAGAGCACGAAACGCAGGCCAGTCTTGATGACCCAGATGCGGCCAAGCGGAAAGCGCTGGTCGCCCAGGAAGCGGAACGAGCCAAGGGTTTGCTCGTCGGAAAAAACAGTCACCCCGCACAACACGCCAAGACACAGTGTCGCCGCCGGCCATAGCAATGGCCCGATCAACAGAAACAGAACGCCGAGGAACAGCGAAAAGACCAGCACACCCAGGGCCAGCCGGAACATCTGCCGATAGCACAGCCACACGATCCGCCACCAACTCGCCGCCAAGCTGGCCCGCGCACGCAGCCGACGCACTGCTACCGGACGGCGCTGCCGGTCCTCCCGGCTGAAAATGCGGGCCGAGCCGACGGCCGCGGCCAACGTCATTCCGCAAAAGACGGAGTAGACCATAATGGGCCCCTCGGCTATTGACCCTAAGATTGGTCCTGGGTTTCGTCTCATATCAAGCCAATTAAGGATGATTAGCACGAGGATGGAGAAGGCAATGGCCGAGAAACCTGCGGTGATCCAGGCGATGATCTGACCGACGAGGGCCAAGCCGATCGTGTGCAGGACGTTTTCGCCCCGCGCCGAGAAGAACAAGGCGTAGGCCATGCCGACCAGTCCCAAAACCAACATCCCCAGCGCATAAGGCCACAAAGACAAAGAAGAATCGGCCCTACCGATCAGGGTAGGATCGTCCGTGGCGCGCAAGACCGCCAGACAACCACACAGCGCGACGATTTGCCCGACCAGCAAGAGTAGACCGATCTGTCCCTTGACCAGCCATAGTCGCAGGCGGCTCACCGGCAAAGTATCGAGAAAAGCCAGCGTCCCTTCTTCGCGTTCGCCGGCCAACAGCATCGCCCCGCAAACCATGCCATAGCCCCAAACGAGCAGGGCCGCCACGGGACCGAGCATCATGAGCTTGCTCCCACTCTGAGGCGAGAAGAGCATCTGATCCATCTCGGAGAGACCGACCAACACGCCGCAGTTCACCACCAGCATCGTCAGCCAGATGAGGCGATGTTCGCGGTACTCTTTCCATAGCATGGTGCGTATCATGAGGGCTCAACCTCCTCTTCAAAAGGGCGAGGAGCGAAGAAAGACGAGCCGGAAGTGTTGGCGATGGATGCGGCTCCGTCACGAATGCTTCCGGCTGATTGCCCGTTGTTCGACTCGCGCGGTTGATTGGGGCGATGGAAGCGAGCTAGCAGGGCGGTGTACATCTCTTCGAGGCTGAGCGGGCTTTCCTCCACGTCGTAGACGTCCTCCCGGCAACAGCGCAGCTCATTTATTGCGGCCGGGTCCGGATCTTGCAGCACCGCTTGCCAGAGCCGGCCAGAAACTTCATGTTCCAGGACCGTGCCGAGCGCGGCAGGCGGCGGCGGTGCATTGTCGAAGCGCAGCCGCACGCGCACCAGGCGTTTGCGTAGCCCTTCGATGGAATCGGCCAACAGCAGCCGGCCCTCGGCCATGAAGGCGGCATGGCTGGCCACACGCTCCACCTCGGCAATGCCGTGGCTGGAAATCAGGATGGTCCGTCCTGTGCCGGCCAATTCAACCATGCTGGCCAAAAATTCGCGGCGAATGAACAAGTCCAGCCCCGACGTCGGCTCATCGAGGATTAATACTTCCGGGTCGGCCGCCAGCGCCAGGGCCAGGCCGACCTTGGCGTAGCCACCCTTGGACAGGGCCTTCAGCCGGGTCGAGGCGTCGAGCCGGAAACGATCGATCAGCCCAACGTAGCGATAGAAGAAACCGGGCTTGTGGAAGCCAGCGGTAAACCAACCGATCTCGCGGACGGTCATCCAGTCGTAGAAACGCGGCTTCTCCGGCACATAGCCGACGCGATGGCGTAGGGCGAAGGCCCGCGCCCAGCAGTCTTCGCCGAGGATGAACGCTCGACCGGCGTCCGGCTCCAACAGACCGGTGAGCATACGAATGGTTGTAGATTTGCCCGCTCCGTTATCGCCGAGCAGGGCGAAGATGGCTCCTTTGGGCACTTCCAGATCGAGGCGATTAACCACAACCTTGCCGTGGAAACTTTTGGTCAACCCCTCTGTTGCGATGATGGTTTCCATCGCGCTCGTCCCCTTCTTGGTGAACGGCCGGCGTTACCAGGCTGATCGGTCCCATCAGCCGGCCATTCGCCTACTCTTGATGTCGTTCCCGCCTCCTGCCATTACCGTGATTGGCTAACTCCTCCTCGACGAGGCGGCGTACCTCGTCGCGCGGCAAGCCGCTGGAAATCGCTTCGTGCAGCGCTTCGCGGATGCGTTGGCGGATACGGTTGCGCCGCTCGGCCTGACATAGCTTGAGCGCGTCGGGCGCCACTTCCATGCCCCGGCCGCGCCGTACTGTCAATACACCCATCCGTTCCAATTCCTGATAAGCCTTGGCCACGGTGTTTGGATGCACCGTCAGCCGCGCACCCAACTCGCGCACGCTCGGAATCAGCGAGCCAACTTCCAGACCACCCGAAGCCACATTAAAAATGACCTGGGCCACGATCTGCTCGCAAATCGAAACCGGCGAGTTCGGATGGATGTCGAACCACATGATTCTGCCCACCCTCCTGTGTCACACACATACAGTACACTAGGACATCGCGACGAGAAGTGCAAGAGAACTTCGGAAGAAAATTGAGAGAGAGCGATCAGGGCGGGTGAGGCCGGATGACTCAGATGCACCACCAGCCGATGACGGAGCACTTCAACAACAGGAAAAGGAAAGGCTTCGTCCGCGTAAAGTTGCATTCCCTTTCCTTCATTCTGAAAGAGACAAGCATTTCCTATCATAACCCGGGGACAGATTGTCGCCATGAAGGTCTCCGAACGGGAAGGGCGTATTCCGAATGGTTACCGGTGTGCCAACGCGCGATGAATTGGCAGAACGCTATCTTGCTCAGCTGCCGTACACACTATATCCCATGCAGGAAGAAGCGCTGTTGGCCTGGTTCACCGCCGAGCAAGGCGTGCTGGTCTGTGCTCCGACTGGCACCGGCAAAACGCTCATCGCCCAGGCTGCCCTGTTCGAGGCACTGCACAGCGGCTCTATAGCCTATTATACGACTCCTCTTATCGCTTTAACAGAGCAGAAATTCCAGGAAATACAGGCATCCGCTGTGCGCTGGGGCTTTCAGGCGGAAGATGTTGGGCTTGTCACCGGCAATCGCCGCGTCAATCCCAACGCCCGCATCCTTGTTGTCGTTGCCGAGATCTTGCTTAACCGCCTGCTCCACGCTCATCGTGAACCGGACCTGCCCGATGATGTGCCACTCGGTCCCGAAGGGTTTGATTTCACGCGCGTCTCGGCCGTGGTCATGGACGAGTTCCACAACTTCGCCGACCCGGAGCGTGGCATCGTCTGGGAGTTGGCCCTGGCGCTTTTGCCCAGGCACATTCGTCTCCTTTTGCTCTCCGCTACGGTGGGAAACGCCCGTGAGTTTCTCGCCTGGCTGGAGCGCTGCCATCAACGCAAACTCGAACTGGTCGAGAGCAAGGAACGCAAGGTGCCATTGACCTTTCGTTGGGTGCCGGATGAATTTCTTGGCGCTCAGCTGGTCCACATGGCCAAGGGGGCGGGCGAGAACCGCACGACGCCGGCACTGGTTTTCTGCTTCAACCGCGAGGAGTGTTGGAGCGTGGCGGAGATGCTCAAAGGGCTGGATCTGCTCGCCCCCGGCGTGCGCGGCCGGCTCAACGACGAAGTGGACAAACTTGATTGGACCAAGGGCGTTGGTCCCAAACTCAAGCAGATGCTCCGCCGCGGTGTCGGCGTGCATCATGCCGGACTGTTACCGAAATATCGCCGTGTTGTCGAAGATTTGTTCGAGAAGAAGCTGTTGTCTGTGGCTGTCTGCACCGAGACACTGGCGGCTGGCATCAATCTGCCGGCGCGTTCGGTGGTGCTGACGTCCCTGGTCAAGGGACCGCGCGGCAAAGAGAAGCTCATCGACGCCAGTACGGCGCATCAGATTTTCGGCCGCGCCGGCCGGCCGCAGTTCGACGACCGCGGCTTCGTCTTCGCCCTGGCTCACGAAGACGATGTGCGCCTCCTCCGCTGGAAGGAAAAATACGACGCCATCCCGGAAGACACGCGCGATCCGGCGCTGATAAAGGCCAAAAAAGCTCTCAAAAAGAAGAAACCTGCACGCCGCGAGAATGCCGTGTACTGGAGCGAATCGCAATTTCAGCAATTGCAGGCGGCGCCGCCAGGCAAACTGTACAGCAAAGGCCCAATGCCGTGGCGGCTGCTCGCCTACCTGTTGAAATTATCGCCGGAGGTAGCGCGTGTACGCACTGTCCTCCGCAAACGGCTCATGGACGAAGCACGCATCAAGGCCAGCGAAAAAGCCCTGGATCGCATGCTGCGGACCTTGGCCGAGCGCGGTTTCGTCACGCTCGATCCGCCACTCGAGGGGCTGACGCCCCCCGCTCCGGGGAACCAGGCTTCCGGAGCGTCCTTGGAAGTGCCGCCGGATTATCAAATCATCCGGGCCGTGGCGACGCCGGCGCTGGATACGCTGCTCGTCTTTCGCAGTGTGCATCCCTTGTACGGCGCGTTCCTCGTCGAGCAACTCGGTTGCGCCGATCGCAATGAGCGCATTCAGGCTTTGGAAAGTGTGCTGGAAATGCCGCGGCCGCTGCTGCGCTATGTCCGCGTACCTCGGCCGGACCAGCTGCCGCCGGGACCGTTGGCTACGAACCGTCTCGATCCGGAATTGGTCCGCCGCGGACTCATCCTTGCGCCGGTACCGAAAAGCGAGGATGAAGAGGAAGAAGAGGAAAAAGAGGAAGAGCGGCCGCCAACATTGGCCGAGAAATTGCAGCTCTTGTTCGAAGCCACGCATCCTTATGTGACGGATGTTTCAACGCAATCGGTGTGGGCGGCCGGCGAATTGCTACGTTTTAACGGCAATTTCAATCTGTACGTGCAGACGCGCGATCTGGTCAAACAGGAGGGCATCATCTTTCGTCATCTGCTGCGTCTGATTTTGCTGTGCGGCGAGTTTGCCCAGGTGTGCCCGCCGGACACGACGCCGGCCGAATGGCAAGCCGACCTACGCGACCTGAGCGAACGCCTGACTGCCAGCTGCCGCGAAGTCGATCCCACCAGCACCGATGAGGCCATCCAGTTCGCCCATGCGGCCGATGTCATCGAGGGCGAGGCGGGGTCTGAAAGTTGATCTGGTTTCCTTATCCGCCCTTTGCTATAGGCGCGCACCGCCCCGGAGACCGGATGTGGCGCACTGCGCAGAGCGGGAGGCTTACGCCTCCGAATGGAGACAGGGAGGGAATCCGATGATTCGCCAAATAACGGCGGCCTGCTGCGGCGTGTTGGTGATGGCCTCGCTGGCGGTCGGGCAGACGCCGCGCTTCCGTTGGCAAACCGGACAAGTGCTGGTTTATCGCACCGAACATAACACGGTCGCTTCCTACGTCACGGGCGAGAGCACGAGCGAGACCAAGACACGTGTGCAGTCGATCAAGCGCTGGCAGGTGCTGGATGTCGATGGTACCGGTGTGGCCACACTGCAAATGTCGCTGCAAGCGCTGTTTTTTGAGACGACACCGCCATCGGGCGAGCCGTTGGTGTTTAACTCAGCTCATCTCGATCAGAGCACGCCGGAGCTGCGCAAGCAGTATGAAAACTACGTCGGTCAACCGCTGGTCGTGGTGCGCATCGATGGTCAAGGGAAAGTACTGGAAGTCAAAGAAGCGCGGCCGGGTTATTCGGCGGCCAAGTACGAGAGCGATCCGGCATTCAAGCTGCTTCTGCCGGCCGAGGCGCTCAAGCCGGGCCTGAGCTGGGAGCGCGCCTATCAAATCGTCCTGGAACCGCCCTTAGGCACTGGCGACGAAAAATATGCCGCCGTGCAGCGCTACGTCTGCAAGGATGTCTCCGGCAATCTGGCCACGGTGGCACTGACTACGGAAGTGAAGGGCACACCGGCCGCCCAGGAAGATCAGGTGCCGTTGTGGCAGATGCAGCCCGAAGGCGAGATTGTGTTTGATCTGGAGGCAGGCCGATTACAAAAAGCGACTTTACGGATCGACAGAGACGCAAAAATCGAAAGCGGCAATACCCATTTCCAGAGCATCTACACCGAGCAATACGTCGGCGATCGATAAGAGATAAAATAAGGAACCGCCAAGGGCGCCTTGGCGGTTCCTTATTCTTTCACCCCAGCAATTCCCGCACCGCCGCTTGCTCTTCCTGCAATTCTTGCAGCGTTATTTGAAACTTCTGCTGGCCAAAAGCATCGAGCTTGATGCCTTCCACGACGCTGAGGTTGCCCTTGCCGTCGCTCCGGCATGGGTAGCTGAACACTAACCCTGGCGGCACGCCATACTCGCCCTTCGAGATCACGGCGGCGCTGAACCAATCGTCGGGCGGCGTCGGCGTCAAGAGGCTCTTGAGGTGGTCGAGCGCTCCGTTGGCCGCCGATAACGCCGAGCTGGCGCCGCGCGCCTTGATGACCGCCGCCCCGCGCTGCTGGATCATCGGCACAAACGTGTTTTCCAGCCAGGAACGATCCGTAATGACCTCTGTGGCCGGCCGGCCTTTGATCTTGGCATTGGTGAAATCGGGATACTGCGTATTGCTGTGATTGCCCCAGATAGTCACCTGCTTTACGTCCGCATTGGCAACGCCGGCTTTCTTGGCCAAGGCCGTGCGGGCACGATTGTGATCGAGGCGCGTCATGGCCGTCCAACGCTCGGCGGGGATCTCTTTGCCATTGTGGTAGCCGACCAGGCAATTCGTGTTGCACGGATTGCCAACGACCAGGATGCGCACGTCTGGGGCAGCGTGGGCAGCCAGCGCTTTGCCTTGGCCAACGAAGATTTTGCCGTTGATGCCCAGGAGTTCCTTGCGCTCCATGCCCTGCTTGCGTGGGAACGAGCCGACCAGAAGCGCCCAGTTGCAACCGGCAAACGCTTTGTTTGGATCGTCGGTGCAAATGATTTCGTGCAGGGTGGGAAAAGAGCAATCGTCCAATTCCATCGCCACGCCTTCCAGCGCCGGCAACGCTTGCGGAATCTCCAAGAGTTGCAGGATGATTTTCTTGTCGTGCCCGAATACTTCGCCGGAAGCAAGCCGGCCCAGCATGGCATAGGCCACCTGTCCCGCCGCCCCCGTCACTGCCACGCGAATCGTCTCCGCCATGATGTCCTCCGCTTCTGAGACTCTCGACAGTTGCACTTCCAGTCATACGTTATATAGGAAAGTAAATGAAAAGCGGCCGTAAGGGGCCTTCATTGAGCGTGGAAGGAGATTTTTCGATGGTAAAAGTCGGCATCAACGGTTTCGGGCGCATTGGGCGGCTGGTATTCCGCGCCCTGGTGGAGCAGGGACTTCTCGGCAAAGAACTGGACGTAGTAGCCGTCAATGATATCGTCCCCGCCGATAATCTCGCCTATCTGCTCAAGTACGATTCCACGCAGGGCCGATTCGGCGGCAGCGTCGCCAGCGCCAAATCGTCGCCGTCGGTGGCTGAGGAGGATCTGCTGATCGTCAACGATCACAAGATCAAGTGCCTCGCCGTCAAGGAAGGGCCGGCCGCTCTGCCCTGGAAACAGCTCGGCGTCGAATACGTCATCGAATCGACCGGCCTGTTCACCGAGGCAGCCAAGGCCCGGGGCCATCTGGAAGCTGGCGCCCGCAAGGTCATCATCTCCGCACCGGCCAAGGGCGAGGACATCACCTTGGTCATGGGCGTCAATAACGATAAATACGACGCCGCCAAACATAACATCGTTTCCAACGCCAGCTGCACGACCAACTGTCTGGCGCCGATCGTTCACGTTCTGCTCAAGGAGGGTTTCGGCATCGAGGAGGGTTTGATGACGACGGTGCATAGCTTCACCGCCACGCAGAAGACGGTGGACGGCCCGTCGCGCAAGGATTGGAAGGGTGGCCGGGCCGCGTCAATCAACATTATCCCTTCGACCACGGGCGCCGCCAAGGCGGTCGGCCTGGCCATCCCGGAGGTCAAAGGCAAGCTGACCGGCATGGCCTTCCGCGTACCGACGCCGACCTCTTCCGTTGTCGATCTGACTGTCCGCACCGTCAACCCAACCAGCTACAAAGAGATCTGCGCCGCCATGAAGAAGGCCAGCGAGACATACCTTAAGAACATCCTCGCTTATACCGAAGATGAGGTTGTCTCCAGCGATTTCATCCATGACAAGCATTCGAGCATCTTCGACGCCGGTAGCGGCATCGAACTGAACAATCGCTTTTTCAAGCTGATTAGCTGGTATGACAATGAATGGGGTTACTCCAATCGTTGCGTCGATCTGCTGTGCTATATGATTAGCAAAGGCTAAACAATTCACCACGGAGGACACGGATGACAGAGATAAAAATCCGAGGAACTGCCAAAGAACGCCAAGAACAGAACAAAAGAAATAGTAAAGAAGAATTCAGAGAGTGGCGCCTGGGCGATTCCTCGGATTTTTATCTCTGTCATCCGTGTCCTCCGTGGTGAAATTATTTTGGGAGGGTGCTATGGCCAAGAAAACACTCGACGATCTGACCGACCTGCGCGGCAAGAAGGTGCTGGTGCGGGTCGATTTCAACGTGCCGCTCGACGCCGCCGGCAACATCACCAACGACCGCCGCATCCGCGCCGCGTTGCCGACGCTGCGCAAAATCCTCGATGCCGGCGCTGCGGCCATTGTCATGAGCCATCTCGGCCGGCCCAAAGGCGATCCTCAGAAAGATGCGCCTTTACGCATGGACCGCATCGCCGCCCGTCTGGGCGAGTTGCTGGGCCGATCCATACTCAAGGCCGATGAGGTCATCAGCCCTACAGTGAAGGCGGCAGCCCATCAGCTAAAGCCCGGTGGAGTGTTGGTGCTGGAGAACCTGCGTTTTCATCCGGGCGAGCAGAGCGGCGATGCCGCCTTTGCTGCGGAGTTGGCGCAACTTGGCGACGTGTACGTCAATGATGCCTTCGGTACTTGCCATCGCAAGGACGCTTCAATGGTTGCCGTGCCCGCCGCCATGAAAGGCAAGCCGCGCGTCGTCGGCGCACTCGTCGCCAAGGAACTGGATATTCTGGATCGCTTATTGTCTAAACCGCCGCGACCGTTCGTTGGCATCCTGGGCGGCGGCAAGGTATCGGACAAGATCGGCTTCATCAAAGCACTGGTGGCGCGCGTCGATCGCGTCCTCATCGGTGGCGCCATGACGTACACCTTTATGAAGGCGCTGGGCCACAACGTCGGCGCTTCACGCCTGGAAGCCGATAAGCTCGATTTGGCCCGTGAGTTGCTAGAATTGGGCAAAGGCAAGATTGAGCTGCCGGTCGATCATCTCGTCGTCACCAAGATCGATGCTCCGCAAACGGCCCGCATCGTCGAGGGGGACATTCCTGCTGACGCCGTCGGCGTGGACATCGGTCCCAAGACGATCGCTGCCTACAGTGAAGCAATCCAATCCGCAGCGCTTGTGGTGTGGAACGGCCCGCTCGGCAAATTCGAGGATGAGCCGTACAGCAAAGGCACTCGCGAAATCGCCCGCGTCCTGGCGGAGTCGAAGGGCATCACCATCGTCGGCGGCGGCGAGACGGCCGAGGCGGTCGAAGAGTTCGGCCTGGCCGACAAGATGACGCACGTTTCCACCGGCGGCGGCGCGTTTTTGGAATACGTCGAAGGTACGCCGTTTGCTGCCCTGGCAGAAATTGACGACAAATAACAATGCCTGCTCGCAGGGCAAGCAAGGGAGGAACGGTATGACGCCAACACCTGTTTATCTGCTTCTTCAAGGCAGAATGGGAGGATTGCATCGCTTCAGCGTGGCTGAATATCACAAAACTCATCGAAATCGGCATCCTTACTGAGGATGACGATCTTGAGACGTGCCCCTGCTGCTCGATGCGACCATCGTGGGGAACCTTTCGATACGCGATCTGCTACCTTGAGCGGACCACACTTTTTCCCAATTGCAGCACATTGGCTCTTGAGCGAACGCCATCCGTATCTTACACTAGACTTTATACAGATCCATCGCTTGAGGAATTGAATCGCCGGTTGGTCGCCTCACCAAGAGAAGGGATACGGTAATGGCGCCAATCTCCCTCACTGGCCATTCGTCCGCAGCTGCGGTCGCGGAGAGGATGCGCGAATCGGCGGCTGAGGGACAGGCCGGCTCCGCACTTCCTGTCGTTCTTTATACCGCGCGTTTCTGCCGGCCGCGTCAGCCGCCGTTGGCCGTCAGCGACCTGGACGCAGAGGTGATCCTGGTCAGCCCTGCCAGCGAAATGCTGATCGGTTGTCCATCTCACGAACTACTGGGACCTTACCAGCGCTGGCTGACGCACATTCATACCGAAGATCATGAAGTGCTTCGCGCCGCTATCGCTCAGCTGGGCCGAAACGCCCAGTCCGTCACCTGCGAATATCGCCTGGCGTCTCCAAGCGGATGGCCGGAGGCAACCGGCCGATACAGCCCTTACCAGCCGGCCGACCCTGGCCGTTCGCCTGCCCTTGTTCGTTGGTTGCGCGATACTTTGACGCCGCATCTGGATAATGAGGGACGGCTGATCGGCTGGGAAGGGGTACTGAGCGACATCAGCGAGCAGCGTGCCTTGGCCGACGACCTCCGGCGGACCACGAACATGTTGAACGCCCTGGTGGATAATCTGCCGACCGGTGTGTTCTTCGTGCAGGGGCCGCACGGTCATCCGATTCTGGTCAACGCTCGCGCCTGCCAGCTGCTCGGCCAGCGCGAGAATTTATCGGCGGGTCTGGAGCATCTGTCCGCCATCTACCATCTGTATCGGCCGGATGGCAGCCTTTATCCGGTTGAGGAACTGCCCGTCTATCTGGCGTTGCGCCAGGGCGTGACGGCCATGCGCGATGATATTGTTGTGCATCGGCCGGATGGCCGCCGCACGCCGCTGGTGACGTGGGCGGCACCGGTGACGTGGGCCTCTCCCGAGCGACGCGACGTTATTGCTCCCGAAGCCGCTGTCTGGGTGATGGAGGACTTGACGGCGCTGCACCAGGCTGAAGCAGCGCGACGGGATACCGAGGGGCGCCTCCGCACCATTCTTGAAACCATGTCCGAAGGCGTGGTGGTATGGGACCGCAACGGCTGCATCATCGATTGCAATACCGCCGCCGCGGTCATTCTCGGTCAAACACCGGAGAAGTTATGTCGCATGAGTTTGGCCGATTGCGAGTGGACCTTGATGCGCGAAGACGGCACAAAGGTGGCCCAGGAGGACGACCCGGTCGCCGTCGTCTTGCGCACGGGTCGGCCGGTACGCAATCTCGTCCTGACCATCAAGCCCCATCGCCCGCAAGCGTCCACGGAGGACAGACCATCCAAGACCCTTCGCTGGGTCTTGGTCAATGCCATGCCCCTGGGTACGGGCAGCTGCGGCGAGCAGCGCGGCGCCCTGGGGGTGGTCTCTACGTACATCGATATCACCACGACCATCCGCGCGCAGCGGATGCTCCGCGAATCCGAAAAGAAATACCGCGAACTGGTCGAATCGTTGCCGCTCATGGTGATTCAAGCCGACACCGATCTGCGCGTCACCTACGCCAATCCGGCGACGCGGAATGTGACCGGCTACGACTTCCACGAGATCGCCGAACCGGCGTTGTGGGGCCGACTTGTCCATCCTGATGATATTTCGCAGCTGATGGCGCTGGGTCACGAAGCCTTGGCGGGACGAAGCGGACGAGGCGAGTATCGCTATCGGGCCAAGGATGGCAGCGAGAAAGTCGGTCTCGCCTTCGTGGAACCACACCGCCGCTCCGATGGCACGATCATCGGCACAACCACGCTGATCGCCGATGTCACCCGCGAACGTCAGCTCGAGCAAGAGTTGATGCGTGCCCAGCGTCTGGAGTTGATGGGCAAGCTCTCCAGCGGCATCGCCCACGATTTCAACAACCTGTTGTCCGTGATCCTCCACATGGCCGAGCTGGCGTCCGCCAGTCTTCCCCCCCATCATGGGGCACGAATAGAGCTGGAACGCATTCAGCAAGCGGCCAAACAGGCTGCCAACCTGGCGACTCAACTGCTAACTTTCGGCAAGCCGCGCCCCAGCGCCGCCCAGCGTATCGACATCAATCTCATCGTGGTGCGTATCCTGGAGCTGCTCCGCGCTACTTTGCCTTCGCGCATCCATCTCCAGGTTGATTTGGCCGAAGGGGAGTTGTTCGTGCAGGCCGACGAGATGCAGGTGCAGCAAGTCCTTATGAACCTTTGCCTCAATGCCCGCGATGCCATGCCCGAGGGCGGTTTGCTGCATGTGCGAACGGCGCCGGTCTCAGCCGAAGGCGAATGGGTCTGCCTGTCGGTGAGCGATCAGGGCGAGGGAATATCCGAGGTGGCCAAAGCGCATTTATTCGATCCCTTTTTCTCGACGAAAGAGCGCGGCACCGGACTGGGGCTGGCTGTTGTTCAGCACATCGTCCAAAGCCACGGCGGCCGCATTGAAGTCACCAGCGAACCCGGCCGCGGGGCGCGCTTCGATGTCTGGTGGCCCGCTTGTCGTTAGGTTTTCGGTTTTTAGCAGCTAGTCGATTACGGGAATTCCAGCCTCGGCTATCTACCAGTGAAAACCGAAAACCGAAAACCGGAGAGTATCCCTCTCGATTTGGGCGTGTCGGAGGGCTTACGTGCCAGGGGGCTTTTCTCTCCCCCCTGGTGGGGGCGGGTCAGGGGTCTTTTCCCTCCCCCACAAGGGAAGAGGGAATGGAAAAACTTCCTCGGGGGTTGACGCAACCCCGCTCGCCAAAATCGAGAGGCACACCCAAAACCGAAAATTGCTCTCCCCCTGAAAGCCGACAGTTGCTATAAGCCGTGGCCACGATTCCAATATTTGGTCAATAAGCTCGGCAGAACAGGAGGTCCGTATGAACGGGCGAAGGTGGACGGTCGGGGGGATGACCGGCACGCTGGTGCTATGGTGCGCCGTCGGGGGGGCTTCGGCCCAAAAAACGGAAACGAACGCACCGGCGGCCACGGTCAACGGTGAAGTCATTACCAAGGGCGAGCTGGAGGCGTTCTTGAAAAAAGCCGGTCAGATGCCTGTGCCCTTGCCGGAAGCGCAACGCAAGCAACAGCAGCAAATGGCACTAAACGCCCTCATCGATGCCGTGCTATTGCGGCAATTTCTGGAGAAAAACGCTCCGCCCATTGATGACAAGCAAGTCAACATGCACATGGCCGGCCTGGCGGATCAATTGCGGCAGCAAGGAAGGAGCCTGAGCGATTTCTGCCGCGAGATGAACCGCAGCGAAGCGCAAATACGGGCCGACATTGCCGCCATTCACCGCTGGTATGCCTATGCCGAGAAGCACATTACCGAGCAAGACCTGGAGAAGTGCTATCAGGAAAACAAAGATCTGTTCGATCAGGTGCGGGTCCGCGTCAGTGAGATCGTGATGCGCGTGCCAACGCAAGCTGATCCAAGCGAGCGCGAACTGGCGCGGAAGCGTATCCAAGAATTGCGCGATAAGATCGTCGCCAATCAGATCCCCTTTGAGGAAGCCGCCCGGCAATTCTCACAGGCGCCAACGAAGGATCAGGGAGGCGATCTCGACTGGTTGCCGCATCTGAGGGGAGGCTTGTTGCCCCTGCCTGACGACATCGTCGAGCTGGCCTTCAAAATGCAGCCAGGACAGGTTAGCGAAGTGCTCAACAGCGAGTTTGGCTTCTATCTGATTAAGGTGACGCAGCGCGATCCCGGCCGGCCGTCCGAGTACGCCAAGGTCAAACAGGAAGTCCGCGATCTGTGCGTCGAAGAGATGAAAATGGCGATCCTCAATCAGCAACGCAAGACGGCGGACATTCACATCCTGTTGCAGTAACGCTCCTAACCCGCCCGCAACACAAGCAAGGGCCACTCCCTCCCGTGCTTGTACTGCGGGTGGGTTTGTTATCGTTTGTGCTATGATCTGGTGACTTTTTCTCGCTGAATCGTCTATCATAGCAGGAACGATTTCTCCTTTTGTGGAGCAAGCACCATGATGTATGCCCCGCTGGTGTTCCTGTTGAGCGCGCAGCTTGGCGGCGGTCCGCCGGGGACGGCCGTCAAGAAACCTGTCCCTGTCCCGGCCGCTGCCACCGTCACCAATGAAGACCAGATCCTCAAGAACATCTTGGGGGATGTCAGTGGCCCGACCCTGTTGATGTTCTTCCGTCAACGCATGACGCCGAGCGTCGCTACGGAACAGACGGCCAAGCTGATCAGACAGCTCAGCGATCCTTCGGAAGCAGTCTACACCAAGGCGATGGCTGAGTTGGTCGGTCTGGGACCATTAGCCGTGACGGCGCTGCGGCGAGCGGTCAATCATGCCGATAACGAGGAAACGCTATCTCGCGCCCGCAAGTGCCTGCAAGCCATCGAGGGCATCGAAGGCTCGACCTTGGTGCAAAGCGCTGTACGCGTCCTGGCCACTTATAATCCGGAAGGCGCTACGGAAACGTTGCTCCAATATCTGCCTTGGGCCGACGATGAGACTGTTGTGCAAGAAATCGAGACGGCCCTGTGCGCCATTGGCCTGCGTGCGGGCAAGCCGGAGCCGGCCTTGATGCGGGCGCTGAGCGATGCCGTGCCGATCCGCCGCAGTATTGCCGCGCGGGTGCTGTGCCGGATCGGCGGCAGCGCAGAATATGCGGCTGTTCGCTCTCTGCTCAAAGATGCCAAGCCGAGCGTGCGCATGCAGGCAGCTCTCAGCCTTACCGAGTTGCACGAGGCCGAGGCCGTACCGGTGTTGATCGACCTTCTCGCCGAATTGCCGCCCGAAGAGTGCCGGCAGGTAGAAGAATATCTCACCGAACTGGCTGGCGAATGGGCGGTCAAGACGCCGCAAGGCAGCGATGCCATCTCCTGCCGTCTCCGCCGCCAGCTATGGAGCACTTGGTGGAATACCCTCGAGGACAAACAATTGCTCGACGAGTTCCGCAACCGCACCCTCACCGAAGAGGAGCGCAGCCGTGCCCTCGACTGGATCGTCAAGCTCAAGGATGCCTCACCCGATATCCGCGTCAAGGCCGCAGAAAATCTCATTGGCATGGGACCGCGAGCATCCTCGTTGCTGCGGCAGACAATAGAGCAGCGCAGCTTCGATACCGGCGATGAGCGATTGATGGGGCTGCTACGGCAATGCCTGGCCGCTATCGAGGGCGGTGCGAGCAAACCGCTGCCGGAAACAGCGCTGCGTCTGCTTGCCCTGCGCCGGCCGCCCGGCACCGTTGAGACGCTCCTGGCCTATGTTCCTTTTGCCGAGAGCGAAACGATGGCTGCTCAGCTCCTCGATGTGCTGGCTTGTGCTGGCTGTTCCGGGGGCAAGGCCGATCCTGCCCTGGTCCGCGCGTTGGAGGACAAGCTGGGCGTTCGCCGCGCCGCCGCCGCCGCAGCCCTGTGCAAGGGCAAGGCCGATGCGGAGCTACCCGCCATTCGCAAGCTGCTGAGCGATGCCGATGCCACGGTTCGGTTGCGTACCGCAGTGGCTCTGGCCCGGAGGGGCGACAAAAGTGCTGTGCCTGTCCTCATCGCCCTCTTGGCGGATCTGCCGCTCGATCAGGTATGGGAGGCAGAAGACGTGTTGACGGCGCTGGCCGGCGAGAAGGCGCCGAACCAGCACGTCGGCAGCGACAAGGCCAGCCGCACCGCCAGCATCGCGGCCTGGGAAGCCTGGTGGCGTAAAGAAGAAACAAACGTAGACCTGGCCAAGCTGAATGACCCGGAGCGCAGCAGCAACTTCTTGTTGGCCGTCGATATGCAAGCCGGCCAAGTGCTGGAAGTAGACCGTGACGGCCGTGTTCGCTGGAAGCTGCAAGGACCGCAATGGCCGTTTGACGCCGTGGTTTGTCGCAACGGCAACATTTTCGTCGTCCAAGGGAACAACGGCCAAGTTTCCATGTGGACCCGACAGGGCAAGCAAGTCTGGCAGAAACCGTGCAACATGCCCTTTTACTGCCAGCAGCTGCGCAACGGCAACTTCTTCGTCGTTTGCCGTCAACAGATCAGCGAGTTCGACATAAACGGCAAGGAGATATCCACGACGCAACTGCCGCACCTCAACTGGATCATCGGCGGCTACAAATATCCCAATGGCCACATCGGCCTGTTCACCCAGATGGGACAATACGTCCGTCTCGACGCCCAGGGCAAGCAAATCAAGACCTATCAGGTGAACCTCCCAGGCGGCGTAGCCATGAACGCCGAGGTGCTACCCGGCGATCGCGTCGTGACCGCCCTCAACATCGGCCGTGTCGCCGAGTACAACGATCAGGGAAAGATTGTCTGGGAAAGCAACATTGTCAACCCTGCTGTTCCGCACCGTTTGCCCAACGGCCACACGCTGGTGGCGCAGAACGGCACGAACCATCTGTATGAGCTGGATCGCAAGGGGAAAATTATAGCGGAGAAGAAAGATCTGGAATATCGTCCTTGGCGCATCCGGCGCCGTTGACCAAAGGCGAGCGGGGCCGCGTTAGCGCCTCAGGACATCTCTTGAGGCGCTAATGCGGCCCCGCTCGCCCGGATTCACGCTTCATGAGGCCCGCATCATGTACCGCACACTTGGGATAATTCTGTTTGCCGTAATCTTGCCCTTGATTGGACAGGGAACCGCCAGGGCGCAAGCGATCATCTGGAATGGCATGGGGGCGGTCTGGGGGATGGATAATGAGTCCGCCTTGATGCCGACGGTTGCCTCGCCCTCCGATGGCGGCGATGAAGGACTGCTGCGCTCCGTGGGCATCTCCCCAGACGGTCCCAGCCTGCTGAGCTATTTCCGTCTCCGTAGCCGCAGCGAGATCAGGCCGGAACAGGTGACCATGCTTATCGAGAAGCTGGGTGATCCCTCGCCAATTGGGGCACAGAAAGCGTGCGGCGAGTTGGCGGCCATCGGCGCGCCGGCGATCCCGGCGTTGCGGCAAGCGGTCAAAGATCCCGATCAACAACAGATCGCCCGGCTGGCGCGGCGCTGTTTGCATGTGCTGGAACAAAATCCTGGCCAACTCTCGTCTGCCGCCGCACGCCTGATCGCCCAGTATCGGCCGGCTGGCGCTGCTGAAGCGCTTCTGGAGTTCGCGCCGCAAGCCGAAGACGAAGGTGTTGTTGAGGAAATTCGTCTCGCTCTGGCGGCTGTGGCGTTCCTCCGCGGACCGGGAGGACGAGAGGATCGTCTCGATCCCGCCTTGTTCAAGGCTATAAAAGATGATTCACCGATCCGCCGTGCCTTGGCCGTCGATACCCTGTGTCAGGGCGGCATTACGCCAACGCTCTTGCACCAGATGCCGCTGTCCCAACTGCTGCACGATCCCCATCCGACAGTTCGCCTGCGTGCCGCTCTGGCCTTGGCCGGCAGCCACGACGCCAAGGCTGTCTCCACCCTTATCACTTTGCTCACGGAGCTGCCTTTGGAGCAAGCGCGGCAAGCTGAGGAATATCTGACGGAATTGGCCGGTGATCAAGCGCCGAAAACCGTATTGGGTAACGACGCCGTCGCACGGCAGAAGTGTCGCGATGCCTGGGCGACGTGGTGGCAGGCCAGCGAGGACGATAAGCGTTTGCTCGACGAAGTGCGTAAGCGAACCGTGACGGAAGCGTTGCGGCAAAAGTGTGAAGAGCTTATCAAGCAGCTGGGCGATGCCGATTTCGCCGTCCGCGAGAAGGCACAGGCCGAAGTGAAAGCGATGGGTTCCCTGATTGTGCCGCTCTTGCGCAACGCTACGCGGCATGCCGATCTGGAGATCCGCACCCGCGCCCGCGATTGCCTCAGCGTTATGGAACGCGATAAGAACTTGCCGCTGTCGCCGATTACGCCGCGCTTAATTGCTCTCCGCAAGCCGGCCGGCGCTGCCGAGACGCTGCTGGCCTACGTCCCCTACGCCGAGGAAGAGACGGCGTTGCCGGAAGTGCAATTGGCGCTGAATGCCGTGGCTTTCAAAAACGGCAAGCCGGAGCCGGCCGTGGTCCGGGCTTTGAGCGATTCCCAGGGGGCGCGGCGTGCGGCGGCAGCTGAGGCCTTGTGTCTGGGCGGCGATCGGACTCATCTGCCGGCCATCCGCAAAATGCTGACTGATCCGGAACCGGCTGTGCGTCTCAAAGTCGCCTTGGCTCTGGCCGGCATCGGTCAACGCGAGGCCGTGCCGGCGCTCATCGATCTTCTCGGTGAATTATCTACAACTGAGGCGGAGCCGGCCGAAGAGTATCTGCAACGTCTGGCTGGCGATCACGCCCCGACGAACCTGCCCAGCGGTGACGACAACAGTTCCCGCAAGAAACGCCAACAAGCCTGGGCCGCCTGGTGGAAGGCCAACGGCGCACACGTCCGCCTCGTGGAGCGCTATCCGCCCGCCGGCACCGAACGTTATCTCGGCCATGTTCTGTTGGTCTTCACCAACAACGGCGAAGTCGTAGAGCTGGATCGCGATCGCAAGGAGCGTTGGAAGCTGACCGGCCTATCGAACCCGCGCGATGCCGAAGTGGTCAGCAACGATCGCATCCTCGTCGCTGAACAGGGCGCTCAGCGCGTCACCGAACGCAATCGCAAAGGCGACATCATCTGGGAAAAGAAAATCCAGGGGGCTTTTCCCATCGGCGTACAACGGCTGCGCAACGGCCACACATTCATTGTTTGCCAGAACAAACTGATAGAAGTGGACCGCGGCGGCCACGAGGTCTTTTCCATCAGCCGTCCTCATGATGTCATTGCGGCGCGCCGTATGCGCGATGGCCAAATCATCCTTATCAGCAGCCAGCGCCAGTGCATTCGCATGGACGCCAACGGCAAGCAGATCAAAAGTTTCCCCTTGCAATGGGTCTGGCACGGGGCTGGCGTGGACATCCTGCCCAATGGCCACATCATTATCCCCGGCTTTTGGATGAATAAAGTCCTCGAATACGATGCGGACGGCAAAACTGTTTTGGACCTAAATGCCAATCAGCCCTACGCCGCTACCCGGCTGAAGAACGGCAATCTCCTGATGGCGCCGCAGCAGTGGCCGTCCGAGTTAATCGAAACCGATGCGGCCGGAAAACAGCTGAGCAAAAGCAGCCTCCCCAATTTCCCACACCGTATTCGCACGCGGTAACGCACGGGACAAGTGACAGAGTGACAGGATGACAAGGTGAGGGATGGACAATATGAAATGGAAGGCATCCTCTCTTTGGGTGACGCAATTCTTGGCTGTTTTGGTCACTTTGTCATCCTGTCCGCTTGGCGTCTTGTCCTCTGCGGAGATAGATGCGGATGAAGCCACACTCAAGGCAGTGGGTATCCCCACGGATGGGCCGGGGTTGGCTGCCTACTTCAAGAAGCGCACCGCAACCGTCGCCAATACGGAACGCATCCAAGAGCTGGTGCGGCGGCTGGGTGACGATGATTTCAAAACACGCGAGGAAGCGTCCAGAAAACTGATCATGTTCGGCCCCCGTGCGCGTCCATTCTTGCAAGCTGCCCTCAAGGATTCCGACCCTGAAATCGTCCGCCGTGCTCAGGATTGCTTGGAGCGCATCGCGCAGGGAACATCGGTAGCGGCGTTGTCGGCGGCTGTGCGGGTGCTGGCGCAGCGGAGGCCGCCTAACGCCGCTGCCGTCTTGCTCAACTATCTGCCCTCTGCCGAGGATGAGCGCGTTGCCCAGACCATCCATCAAGTGCTGCCGGACCTGGCTGTGCGCGACGGCAAGGCCGAGCCGGCATTCGTTAAGGCACTGACGGATCCATCAGCCCTCAAACGTGCCGCTGCCGGGGCAGCTCTGGCTGGTTCTCGTCTTGCCGATGAAATGCCGAGCGTGCGCAAGCTCCTGCACGACCCCGAGGCTCCGGTTCGCCTGCGTGTCGGTCTGGCCCTGGCCGCTCGCGGAGAGAAAGACGCCATACCCGCCCTCCTTCGCTTGATCGATGATGTCCCCCTGGAGCGCAACGGCTTGGTTCTGGAGCTGCTCGATCGCTTGGCGGACGGCAAACCGCCGCCGGGTATGCCTGTCGCTGATCAGAATGCGCGGCACGAATGTCGCCAAGCTTGGGAAACCTGGTGGAAGATGCATCAAGACAAGATCGAACCGGCCCGCCTCGAACAAGTCTCGCGCTCGCTCGGCTGCACACTTATCGTCTTACTCGATCTGAATACGGTACAACTCCTCGATCGCTTCGGAAACGTTCGCTGGAAGATCACCGACGCCCAGATGCCGCTCGATGCGGAGCTATTGCCGGGCGAGCAGCGCGTGCTGCTGGCCGAATACAAGGTTGGCCGCGTCAGCGAGCGCAACCTCAAAGGCGAGATCGTTTGGCAGAAGGGGGTGGACGGCCCGCTGGTGGCCCAGCGCCTGCCGAGCGGCCACACCTTCATCGCCACGCCCAATCAGCTCATTGAAGTCGATAAAGATGGCAAGGAAGTGCTGAATTACAGTCGCCCGGACGGCAGCAACTTCATGCGGGCGACGAAGCTGCGCAACGGCGACATTGCTTGTATCGTGCAGATGGCCGGCGCCGGCAGGGCACGTTATGTTCGTTTGACCCCGGCGGGTAAGGACTTCAAGGAAGTCAAAAGCTGGGACGTGCAGGTGCGGACCTCCGGCGGACGTATCGATGTGCTGCCCAACGGCCACGTGCTTATCCCGGAGATGGACAACAACCGCGTGGTCGAATACGATGCCGACGGCCAGGATGTCTGGAAAGTGATGCTTGACCAGCCTATCGCTGCTGTGCGTCTGCCCAATGGCAATACGTTGGTCACATTGATGCGCGAGGACCGGGCCGTCGAAGTGGACCGTGCGGGTAAGGAAATCTGGCAGTTCAAGGCGGACACGCGCGTCACCCGTGCCCTCCGCCGATAACAGGGGTGACAGAGTGACAAGGTGGAGTGGAATGTTATGAAACCAACTCTATTCCATCGCGGGAGCGTCTGCCGCTTCGCCCTGCTGTTCACGTTGTCAGCCTGTCAGCTTGCCAGCTTGTCACTTTGTCATCTTCAAGCGGAGACAGACGCCAAGGCAGATGAGGAAACACTGCATCGAGCGGGGCTGCCGACCGAGGAATCGAGTTTGTTGGCGCTGTTCCGCAAGCGCACGCCTGATGCCGATTCGCAAGCACGCATCCAGGCGCTGATCGCCCAGCTTGGCAGCGATTCGTTTGCCGATCGCGAGGAAGCCAGCGCAGAACTGGTGACGTACGGCGTGGCGGCAGTGGGTCTGCTACGTAAGGCGGCGCATCATGCCGACCTCGAAATCCGCCGGCGAGCAAAAGATGCACTGGGGCTCATCGAACAAAACGATCTCGCCACCGACGTGTTGATCGCGGCGCTGCACGTGCTGGGACGCCGTAAGCCGGCACAGCTGGCCGAGGTATTGTTGGACTATGCCCCGCACGCTGTTGATGTCGACCTCACCGAGGAATTGTGCCTGACCCTCGCTTCGGCCGGCGCCGATCCGCGTCTGGTGCAGGCATTAACCGATAAATCGCCTATCAAACGAGCCATTGCTGGCGCGGTCCTGGCCCGCAGGGGCTGCCATAAGCAACTCTCCGCTGTGCGCCGCCTGTTGCATGATGCCGATGCCCAGGTCCGCTGCCGTGTCGCTCTGGCCCTGGTGGAGGCGCGCGACAAAGCGGCTGTTCCTGTGTTGATCGACCTGCTCGCGGAGTTGCCGATTATAGAGGCCGAACATGTGGAATCGATGCTCTTGCAGCTTGCCGGCGATACGGCGCCGAAAGGTACTCTCGACTCCCGTAGCAAATACCGTGCTGCCTGGGCTGAGTGGTGGAAGCAGCACGGCGACAGCCTGGATTTGGCGAAAATCAAGTTAGCGCCGAACTGGCGTGGCTACGTGCTGGCAGTTTGCATGACTACCATGCGCGGCCGAGGCGTCCGAACCAACGGCTGCCTTCTCGAGCTGGATGCCCTGGGCCGCCTGCGCTGGCAGATCAAGGATTTGTCCTGGCCCGTGGATGCCCAAGTCCTCGATGAAAAACGGGTTTTGGTGACCGAGTATCGGCTGTGCCAGGTGACTGAACGCAATCACGACGGCGACGTTCTGCGCCGCTTTAATGTCCCGGATCTTCCTTTGGCAGCGCGGCGTCTGCCCAACGGCAATACGCTCATCACCACTCAAAGCCGCGTCTTCGAGGTGGACCGTGACAACAAAGAAGTGTTGACGATCTGCACCAACGGTCTTTCTCGATTCGTCACCGCCTGTCCCTTGCCCGGCGGAGAGATCGGCATTTGTTATCGCAACGGCGAATTCGTTCGCCTGGACCGCAACGGCAAGATGCTGACCTCGTTTCGCGTCGGCCGCCTGTTCCGTCCCTACGGCATGCACATCCAGGGACTGCCCAATGGAAATATCCTTGTGCCCCTGTATTACGATAACAAAATCGTGGAGTTTACCAAAGACGGCCGGGAAGTCTGGTCGGCTTCGTATCCGCAGCCGATGTGTGCCCAGCGTCTGCCGAACGGCCGCACCTTGGTTGCGAGCTACGGCAACACGTACTTTGCGGAATTGGACAAGAATGGACACGAAGTCCGGCGCCGGAACTGCGATGCACCGCTCTTGAACGTACGCGGAAGGTAGACGATAAGGAGAGAAAATGAATCTTCTTACAACTTTTTCTGGCTCGCTGATGGAGGGCTTTCTGCCGCGCGGCTGGGATCTGGCAAAGATCGATCGCCTCGCCGCCGTGCCGACCGAACAGGCGACGGCACGGCAATCGTGGTGGCATCCGCACTTCGAGCCGGTGCCGTGTGCCTCTGTTGAGGACTTTGACACCTACATGGGCCACGAAATAGCCCGCGAGATCGTGCTGGCGCGGCAGGCAGGCCGGCCCATTGTCTTCATTCTGCCGGTCGGTCCGATGGGCATGTATCGCTGGACAGTATGGTTCCTCAAGGAGTGGGACATTTCCTGCGAGCACGTCCACGGTTTCAACATGGACGAATGGTCCGACGCCGAAGGAATGACGCTGCCGCCGCAGACGCCGGGCGCCTTTCAACATGCGATGGAACAAGCATTCTATGGCCCGTTGGGCAAGAACACCGTGCCGCCGCGGCAGCGGCATTTCGCGGTGAAAACGGAGCTGCCCAGCTACGCCGAGCAGATTGCCGAATTGAAAAAACAGGGCGCCAGGCTGGTGACGGTGTTCGGTATTGGCCGGGTCTGTCACATCGCCTTCTGGGAGCCACATTTCGCCGCCGAATTTACCAACGAAGCGGAGTGGAAAAAGCAGACGCACCGGCTGGGAGCGCGGCTGCATCCGTTAACGATCGAGCAAAATGCGCTAACGAGTTTTCGCAGCCGTACCACGCTGGTACCAGCGTTTGCCAACACCATCGGCCCGGCCCTGTTTCTGGCCGCTGATCGCATCATCGGCGGCGCCGACGGCATTCTCGGCCGCGGCATGCAGTGGCAGGGGTTGTCGCTGCGCATGACGCTGTTGCACGAGCCGACGCCGTGGATACCCAGCAGCTACATGCCGACGCTGCCAGGACGTTTGTTCTACCTGCGTGAACTGGCCGAGCCGCTGACAGCGGAGTGTCATTAAAGTTAGCCATGACGTAGAGCGGCAACGCGAACACGCTCCGTTCCACGTCGTGGCTAGCCGCTACCGCCAACGTGGCCATCGGGGTGCAGATGATTGAGATAATGCAAGAAAGCGCGCTCAAAATCTGCAAGGGGCTGGCCGGTTAGCTCGCGGAACGCCTCCAGTGGGTCGACGCCGCGCTGTAGGCGGTGCACATAGGTATCAAGGGCCGATGTGCCGAGCAGTTTGCGATCGAAAGTCAGATAGAAAGCCAGCGCCCACGAAGCCAGATAATAACGATCGGATACTTGTCTATCGCCGTTGTGGGCCACCAAAAACTGGTCCGCTTTGGAGCGCAGCAAGTCGGCCACGGGCAAGAGTGCGTTCTGGGCCAACGCCCGGCGGACGGCTTCCAGTCGCTCCCGGTCGGCATGGCCGATGCGCAGCTCTCCCACCTCGAAAACGGCTGTCTCGAAAATTTGCGCCAGCCCTTCGTTGAGCCAGCGCGGCACTCCTCCTTCTCCTCCCAAGTTTTGGGAGGAAGGTGGCGGATACACGAAGTTCAGCAAATAAGCGTGAAACGCTTCGTGGAATAGACGCTGAAACAACCGCTGGCGGGCGCGAGCGCACGTCTCTTGGTTGTGTACCTCGGCAGCCTGAATACGGCGGCATTGCTCGATCAGGGCCGCTTTCAGCTCGGCGGGAATATCGCCTTTGTAAGCCTTGCGCAACTCTGCTTCGCACTTCGTCACTTTCTCGCGCAACTGAACGTGTTCATTGTGAAGGCGTTGTAGTTCCGCACTCATCTGCTTCCAGTCGAAAGCGCAGATGATCTGATTCTTCTCGGGATCGAAGAAAGCGGGGTTGAGCAAGCTCCGTCCCTGGCCACGCACCAGCGCCTGATAGTCGGCCCGCGATTGCGGCAGCAAGATGGTTGTCGGCCGGCCCTTGGCGCGCGGCGGCAGACAGCGGGCGTAGGCCGCGTACACCTGTTCGAGCTGTTCAGCAGCGACGACAACAATGCGCCGCGAAGCGTTGGATTCCAGCTCAAAATGAGTAGAGCGATAGGCCAGCGCCTTGGTCTTGCCGCCGCCGCGCCACGGTGTCTCCTGGAGTTGAATCTTATCGGTGCCAGGGATAGCCGTCTCCTCGGACTCGATCGCTTTCCAGGGATCGGGCATTCGGCGATGCTCTTCGCGCAACATCTCGAAACGCTGCCGCAGTTTTTCGTGTTCGTCATCGGGCAACATTTCAACGCGGGCAACCTCCTCTTCGCTGAAGTGGACGCGATAGAAAACGGCGGGCCGACCGGGATTGCGAAGGATACACCACATCTGCACGCCGCCGCCGCGCTGGTAAACCAGTCCGTGATAATTGATTCCATTTTTGAGATAGACAATATCGTATTTCCAGTCATCGCCGCCAACAGGATTGTCGGCACCGGCGACTCCGCTTAGGAGCAGTAAGGAGACGAACAAGATGCGCTTCATAGCAAGACCCTCTTGGCGAACGGCTGGCGTGAGCTGGCTGGTGGGAGGTGGCCAGCCGACGGACGCCTGTTGTTCGCCTACTCCGCGCGGCGCAATTCGACAATGATGCCGCCGAGTTTCAGCAAGCGATGTATGGCGGAGAACCACATTTCGCGTTCCCAGTGCAGGCCGCACGCGCCGCAGACCTGGCGCAACTCGGTGCGATTGTAGGTGCGGCAATGCCACAAGCGGCTGCACAGGACCCCGGTTAGCGTGTCCTCGGTGGACAGAAGCAGTAGTTTGCCGCCTTTTTGCAATACCCGCGCCAATTCGCGCAGGCCGGGCCGCGGATCGGGCAGATGTTCCAGCACCCAGCCGCACACCACGGCGTCAAAAGAGGCATCGGCATAGGGCAGGCGTGTCAGGTCGGCCACGGCATGGCTGACGCGCGCACTGCGGAGCCGGGCACGGGCGCGGAGCAGCATGTGCGGCGATAGATCGAAGCTGGTGAGGAGGGCATCGGCGTCCGCAGAGCGGAGCAGGAAGCGCGAATAGCGGCCATTGCCGCAGCCAGCGTCGAGAATGCGCTTGCAGCCGCGCACGTCGAAACCACCGGGACGAATGAGTCGGCCGGCCAGTGCCTCGTGACCTGTCACCAAACCTGTTACCGCCGTCAGCGCACCGGGCAGGCCGTCGTAGTGATTTTGGATGAAACGCCGGTAAAGGGTCGATTCCGAAGGAGAAAGCATGATGCCTGCACAAGAATGAACCACGGATGCCACAAATAACGCGGATCATTTCGCCGCTGCCAGCGCCTTGTTGAGGAAATCCGCGAACTCTTCGGGACTGTCGATCAAGCCTTTGTCGTATTCGGCGATCTTCGTCAGCGTCTTGCCCTTGACGGTCAGCACGACGTAATAGGGTCGTGCATAATTGCCCAATTTTTGACTCGCAAAATCCTGTGCTTCTTCGGCATCGGGTATCTGCTTCGTCCCTTGGGGAACGCGGTCTTCATAGAGGCGGACCGTCACGAATTGCCCAAAGATATTTTCGATGCTCGGCTGCGAGAGCACACGGCCCTCGTTCAATTTGCAGTTGTTTCAGCCCAGGCCGGTGAAGTCGATAAACAGCGGTTTGTTTTCGCGCTCTGCTCGCGCCAGCGCGGCTGGCAAATCCATGCTCCATTCCGAGCGCTCGTCCGGCAACAAAAAGGCGCTGACCCATTCGTAGACCACGCCGCGCGGCTTCTGTGAGCGGCCGTGGTCATCCTTGAAGATGCCCGGCAGCAGATAGAAGGCAAACGATAGAAACATCAGACCAAAGACCAGGCGCGGTACGCCGATCGATTCAGCGGCATCGTGATCGTGTGGCAGACGATACACGTTCAGCAGATACAGTCCGCACGCCGCAGCCAAGGCAACGTAGATCCCCAGCACCAGATCGAAGCTGAAATATCTGCTGTCGGCCAGGAAATTCAGCTCAGCGGCGCGGACAAACTTAAACGCCGCCGCCAGCTCCAGAAAACCCATTACCACCTTGACCGAATTCATCCATGAGCCGCTCTTGGGCAACGACCGCAACAGCGTGGGAAACAAGGCCAGCACGAAGAACGGCGACGCGAAAGCCGAGGCAAAGGCCAATGGGCCCAGGAGGCGCTGCAACCAGCCGACCACCGACTGCGCGGCTTCCAGGGTGATGAAGGCGCCGTAGATGGGACCGACGCAGGCAAAGCTGATGATGCTGAACGTCAGGGCCATAAAGATGATGCCGACCAGTCCGCCCTTGCCTTCACGCGAGCCGGTCAGGTTGGCCAGGCCCGACGGCAATTCGATTTCGTACATACCCAGAAGGCTTAGGGCGAAGAAGATGAATACGCCGGTGAGAAAGACATTGGTGATCCAATGCTGGCTGATGATTTGTAATACGTGGACCAGAGCGATGCCGCCGGCAGTCAGCACGGCGACGATGGTGGCGCAGTACACCGCCGCCATCGTCAGTGGCCGATGATGCACGCGCTCGCTCTGCTTGAGAAAGAAACTGACCGTCACCGGAATCATGGGAAAAACACAGGGTGTCAACAGCGAGATGAAACCGCCCAGAATGGCCGTGACAATCGTGGCCCACAAACCGGATTCGCCGCCGCCAGAGACGCTTTGCAGGGAGGGACTATTGACGACCTGATATTCCCGCCAGTCGAAGGATTGCGGCGCGTGGCCAGGGGCCGCTGGCTGGTAGAGCTGACCAGTCGGCTGACTCCGGCCGCTCGCCTGGGCTTCGTCGTAATTTTTCAGCAGCTTCTGTACATCGGGCGCGAGAGCAACAGCTTCTGCCGGGGAGACATGGACAGGAACACGGAGTGTCTGTTTCTCTGTCAGGCAGCCCTTAGGATCGCAGACTTGCAGGCGGAGGTTAATTTCCAGGTTGTGCGTTCCCGGCGCTGCCTCGGGACGCGCCAGCACTTCCATCGTCCAGGTGAATGGCTTTTCGTATTCGTAGATGGGGCCAGTGCTCTCCTCCGGCTTTAGTTCCGGCTCGCTCTCCGTGATGGACCAGAGATTGGCGAACTCTTTGCTGTCGCTCAAACGCACCTGGCTGAGCTGGGCTATGCTTTGGCTTTCTGTGTGCTTGGCAATCGGGTAAGTGTGCCAGCCCTCTTGCGGCGTACCTTCGATAATGACCAGGAATGTCTCGCCGCGGCGAACCTCGAACTTGTTTTCTGCCTCGACAGCGTTCTGGTCCGAGAAAGGATCGACCGGCCCCAAGCGCACCTTGAATGCGACGTGCTGAGGCTGTTCCGACTGCGCAGAGCGAACTATAGAGTTACAAAGAGCGCAGAGAAAACAAAAGAGAAAAACCAAAGGAAAGAAACGTGTGCGCATGGGAGACCTCTAGGGCCGACGCATTAAAATCGTCTGCATTTTACCTGATCTCCTGGTTTCGTCCAGGGGACGTGGCCACAGGGGGGTGTCCCTCTCGATTGGGGCGTGGAGGAGGGCTTACGTGCAAGCGGTCTTTTCCCTCCCCTTGTAGGGGAGGGTCAAGGTGGGGGGAAGTGTTTCGCCTGCGGATGCCTTACCCCCACCCCGGCCCTCCCTCACAAGGAAGGGGGGAGTAGAAAAACCTACTCGGGGGAGGCTGACGCAATCCCGCTCGTCCGAAAAGGTAGGGGCATGGATTTTAGAGCAAAGATCAATCGTTTCGCATCGCCTGTTCTACAATCCGCTTGCTGTCATGGAGCGCCTCGAGTGGATGAGCAGTCGTCGGGTTGAATTCCAGCGACAATGTGCCCCGATACCCAATCGCTTGCAGGGCCGTCATCATGTCCGCGAGCTGCGGCTGCGTCAAACGCCCCGTGAGCAACGGCCAGTGCAAATCACGAATACCGTCGTTGTCGTCGAGGTGGACATAACCGAGCCATTCACCAGCTTGCTGCACCACAACAGCAGCATCTTCGTTGCTGAGAAGGCAATGGCCCACATCCAGCAGCAAGCCCAAATGAGGATGCCCGACTTGTTGCAGCCAGCCAAGCGTGACGGCGGCAGTCGGCAAGGCACGGCCAGGGACGTGCTCGATACATAAGCGGACTTTGCGTGCGGCAGCGTAGTCGGCCAAGAGAGCACAGCCCTCGGCGAAACAGCTCAGAGCCGTCGCGCTCGTGTCGAAACCGGGTACGAGGTACGCCGTCGTGGCACCAAGGCGGGCCGCATCGACGATTTGGCGCTGGAGCAAAGCCAGGGTAGCGCGACGGATGCCGACATCGGCCGCATCGAGACTGTGGCCAGCAGGCAGTTGACGCCCCAAGGCCAGGCAAGAGACAAGCAATCCCGAATCAGCCAACTCTTCCAACTGCTCGATCGAACGATCGACTTCAGCGACGAGATCGACGTGTGTGAAACCGAGCACGGCAATCTGGCCGAGCGCGGCAGCGAAAGTGCCGGGCAACGATGTGGCGAAGACAGCCAAAGGCCACGGCAAACGCGCGGTTCCCGATGCCATGCGGATGTCAGTGCCTCCTCAATACCGAAAGAATCGCGGAGGACACGGATAACACGGATCGGATAAAAGCAGATTGTTCTCTTTTTTTGTCCATGTTAGCTGTATTCTCCGTGGTTCCTTCGGTATTAAACGAGAAACGCTCTCCTGGACAACGGGGGCCAGGAGAGCGTTCCCTGGTATGCCAGCTCGCAGCGCGGGGAGCTGTCAGGGGACGACACGGACTCGGAGCGGGCGACGTTGACAGAGGCGACTATTGCAACCGGAGTATAGCAATTTTCAGACCATTTTTCCCTTTTTCTGATCCTTTTCCGGTGCTTTTGGGCTTAACTATTTGAGTTTGTGCTACTTGCAGCAAGCCATATCCTGGAAGAAAAGAAGAGTGGATTGATCGTCATTGTTTCCGCATCTTTACAAGCGATGTCTTCGTGAAACAACGATGTTTCTTTTCGGAAACAGTCGCGCTCTGGGATCTTTTTCCGCTGGCGACGTCCTGCCATTGTCGCTAGAAAAAGAAGAACTAACCACAGAGTTCGCGAGAACCCAAAGAAGGAAAAGAAAACTACTGGTTCAAGCGACAGAATAAGATGTAAAATCCGGCATGCCTCATGGCAATGGCTTTTCTTTGATCTCTGCGTTCTCGGGGACTCTGTAATTAGTGCTAGCGGACAACATATTGTAGGGCAAGCGGGCCGCTTGCCCTACAATGTTGTCCGCTGGTCCTTTGTTCTGGTGGAGGCGGAGCATGACGATTTATGAGCGAGCACTGACCCTGGTCCGTGCCGGTGATGTTGTTGGTCTGGGATCAGGGCACGCTTCCGCCGAATTCATCACGGAGTTGGGGGAACGTATCCGCGCCGGCCTGAACGTCCGCGGCGTAGCCACTTCGCGCGCCTCGGAGGAACTGGCCCGGCGCGCTGGCATCCCCCTCGTCTCGCTCGCCGAAGGAATGCCGCTGGCCTTGACCGTGGATGGTGCCGACGAAGTCGATCCCAGTCTGAATCTTATCAAGGGCTATGGCCGGGCGCTGGTGCGTGAGAAGATCGTGGCAGCGGCGTCGCGCTACCTGGTCATTCTCATTGGGCCGGGCAAAGAAGTGCCGGTGCTCGGCTCGCGCGGCAAGCTGCCAATTGAGGTGGTGCCGTTCGGCGTACCTTTATGTCAGGAACGTCTGGCGAAGCTCGGCTGCAATCCGGTCCTCTACGAGGAAAAGGGTGCCCCGTTCGTGACGGACAACGGCAATTACATTCTCGACTGTGCCATTGCGCCCATTTTACATCCCGAACAGTTCGAGGAGCATCTGCGAGCCATTCCCGGCATCGTCGGCACGGGACTTTTTTTGGGCATGGCGGATCGCGTATTGGTGGGCGATGAGCATTTCAATCTGGTAGCTGAGAGACAGAGAGCAATCCCTTGAAAGGAGGGTGGCAAATGCAACTGGGCATGGTCGGTCTGGGCCGTATGGGCGGCAATATGGTCGAGCGCCTGATGCGCGGCGGGCATCAATGCGTTGTCTTCGACCTCAGTCCCGACAATGTGCGCAAATACGTCGAAAAGAAGGCGATTGGTTCGGCGTCGCTGGCCGATTTCGTTCAGAAATTGACCAGGCCGCGCGCCGCTTGGGTCATGGTCCCGGCCGGTACTCCGACCGAAAACACCATTGCTGAGTTGGCCAAGCACATGCAAGCTGGCGACATTATCATCGACGGCGGCAATACGCATTTTAAAGACGACGTGCGGCGGGCGCGCGAATTGAAGTCGAAGGGCATCCATTATATCGATGTTGGCACATCCGGCGGCGTCTGGGGTATTGAGCGCGGCTACTGCATGATGATCGGCGGGCCCAAGGAAGTGGTGCAGCATCTCGATCCGATCTTCAAGACGCTGGCGCCGGGCCGCGGCAACATCCCACGCACGCCGGGACGCGAGAAAATGCCGGGCACTGCCGAAGAGGGCTATCTGCACTGCGGTCCCGCCGGTGCTGGCCACTTTGTCAAGATGGTCCACAACGGTATCGAGTACGGCATCATGCAGGCTTATGCCGAGGGCTTCGATCTGTTCAAGAACGCCAACTCGAAGGAACTGCCCGAAGAGCATCGTTTCCAGCTGAATCTGGCGGATATTGCCGAAGTATGGCGGCGTGGCAGCGTCATCGGCTCATGGCTGCTCGATCTGACGGCGATGGCGCTGGCGGAAGATCCCAACCTGGAACATTACGAGGGATTTGTGCAGGATTCCGGAGAAGGCCGCTGGACCATCGAGGCGGCGGTGGAGGCGGCGGTGCCAGTGGAAGTATTGGCCTCGGCGCTGTTTACGCGCTTCCGTTCGCGGCAGCAACACACCTTCGCCGAGAAGGTGTTGTCGGCCATGCGCCACAAGTTCGGCGGCCACGTCGAGCCGCCCAAGAGCATTTAGCGGCACCAAGGCGCTGGAAGCGTAAGCGACAGCTCTTCTTACGCTTCCAGCGCCTTGATTATTCCCTCGAGTTCCGCGATAATGGTTTTGGGGTCGCGTGGCTGTAGTCTCTGCATGCGACAATCAACTACCCGATCCAAATCTTCCAGCACGATAGCGCCAATCAGAGCAGCGGTGCGCTTGGGTTCGACAATGATCGACGTAGCGAACCGTCCCGATCTGGTGCCCGTGCGCCATCTTTGACGCGCACCAAATCTTCCGAGTTGGTCAGCTCGACCTCGACGCTAATGCGCCCCATGCTTGTGTCTCCTCACCCATTCATGTTTGTATCTCCGTTGGTGTCTCTTTGCGATGAGCTTGCCGAAGCACATAATACCGTCTGGCCATACTGGGGGATCAGGCCGACCGGAATGAAGACTCACTTCGGCGCAAGTTCGTAGCGGCGACCCAAAGATGGGACGTTGACGATCGGCGGCCGCGGCATTATCTCCAGGATGCCATGTCCATCTGACACTTTATAGAAGTCGTCAAAGCCTTTGCCGGTGACGGGATCGATGGGCAACGGCACAATGGTGATGTCGCCCCACTTCGCCGGCGGCTTGCCCTCGTGCGCCGCTGCATACAGGCGCAACGCCTCAGCACAGCGCAGGCCGGCCAGTTGGCGCTCGCTCCGCACATAGGCCTGCCAAGTTTTTTCGATGGCTGGCATCAGGAGCTTGAGCAAAACGTTGTCGGTCGAGCGATGTTCCTTGAGGGCCGCTGCCATCAGCGTCTGACCTTGCCAGATCGGTACGGTCAGGGCTTTGAGGATATCGTCCCGCGCCCGGTCCCATTGGCCGGCGTGCCAAAGCAGAAGTACCTGCGACTTGGGCAGGGCATCGATTTCTTTAACAGGCCACCCCCACTCCAGGAGGCGTTTGCGGGCTTGTGGATACATGGTCGCCTGGAGCGTTGCCGCCCGCCATTGCTCCAGGATGGCTGCTTCCTTCGCCTTCTCGCCCAGCATCTTGGCCGGCCAGCAGAACACCTCGTTGGCCAAGCTGTCCGCTGCCTGCGTCGTCAGGGTTTCCTTGCGAAGCCGATGCAATCCGGGAAAGGAGCGATAGAGAGAATTCAATTCGTATTCCACGGCATGGCGCATGTTTCCAAGAGGACGAGGCAGTTCCGTCAGCGCCCAATAGAGGTTCGGCGAGCCGGGCGTTTGTATCCACTCCTCGACACGGTTAAACATGTTCGTATGGATAGCGATGCCAACAAGTATTTCTATGAGCATGTTTCCTTCGCAGAGATGGCGCGCCAAGGCAAAGCCGGTCTGCAAGGTCTCCGCCGCGTCGTCGAAGCGTCTTTCGACGAGCTGAAGCCGAAACTGAATGCTCAGCAGATTGGCCAACTCGCGGCATCGTTGCATATGCGCCATCGGCAGATAGATGTGGATCGACTGGAAGGTCACAGGCGGCAATTCCCAATCGCAATGCTCGCGGCAAGCGGCCTGTCGCGACAGCTGGAGAGCAGCGGTGTAATGAGCGAGTACGCCGCGCACTTCCTGACATGGTAGCTTATCGAGTGGTACTTCGACCCAAGCCCATTCTTTGGCCGTCATCTTATGCTTGGCCTCGTGGAAGGCGTCGCTGGCCAAGCGCCACAAGGGGGCGGCGTTGCCAGGTATTCGATCGTGTGGATCAGGCAGCAAACGATAGCGAAACGTCTCTACCTGCTTGGTGTTGGACTGCGGGGCGAGCTGGATGTGCCGCGGATCTTCTGAAGGAGCCGGAGCGGCCCCGGCCCCGCAGAGGATGGCAGCCAGACAAATTACGAACAGGGACCGACACATCATGACACACACTCCTGAAATCAACATATGAAAAAATATAAACTTGTCATAATGAATTCAACAGCGATCCGGCGTCTAGCGGCGGTTCGTCCGTCGCACTGGGCGGCGGAGGCAAGCCGTCCAGACCGTGGAGCAGCACTTGCTCTTGCAGATGGACGTAGCGCGACCACGCGCCTCGTTCGAGTTCGTTGGCAAGGAGAGGCGAGGGCGGAACGGGGAGAATTGTTTCGTTGTCGACAGGCGGGACGGCAACGTACACAATCGCCGGCGCGGGCCGAATCCACAAGACGATGCCCAGAACGAGCGTCGCCGAAGTCGAAAGCAGCGTAGCCAACGGCCAAATCCAGCCGCGCGCCGAGGCCCGGCCGGCGCGGTACATCAACACAGCGCGATCCAGCGCCTCCGTCTGCGGCCGCAGCTCGCGCAGTGCTGATTCGAGAGCTGTTATTTCTCTTTCTTCGAGTCGTTCGGACATGGCACACGCAGCCTTTCGCGCAGGGCAGCCAGACCGGCCAGGTAGCGCCGATGCGCTGTGCTCGATGATATGCCGGTCAGCTCGCCGATTTGTTCAAAAGTCAGACCGCCCCACAAATGAGCGATTAGTATTTCTCGTTGTTCCAGAGGTAATTTTTGCAGCGCCGCCGTGGCGGTCTCGGCGTCGAGCCGCATTTCTTCCGACGGCACAAACCAGTTCGGCATTCGCAAGGCAGCCGCAGATTCATGGTGGCGGCGCCGGCGTTCGGCTCGTGCTGCGGCCAGGGCGCCGTTGCGGACGACGCGGTGCAACCAGCCGGCGACGTTGTCCGGCAGCGCGCGTTGGGCCGCCAGTTTGATGAACGCTTCCTGCACGACATCTTCTGCGGCGGCGCACCACTGACGGGCGTACAGCACCAGCGCCGCCGCATAGTTGTCCACCAGCCGGCTCAGTTGCTCCGGTCCCATCATAATCATGTTGCTCCGGTCCCATCATAATCATGATGCCGGCCGAACGTCGCCGTCCCACAAAAAATGCAAAATGAGGAGAGGATGTGTTGTTTCGCCGCGAGCTATAGGCGGACGCGGCCGTGCTCGCCTATGGCTCGCGGCGAAACAACGCTATTTTTGGACAGTCTTCAATCCCGGCGAGGCGTTGAACGCTTTCACCAGGCTGCCGTCTTTGATCTTCCAGATGCGCACCTCGCCGTCGAAAGCTCCCGATGCGATCAGATTACCGTCGGGGCTGATGGCCACGGCGTAAACGTAATCGTGGTGTCCGCTCAGCGTCCGTACCAGCGAGCCGTTGTCCGCATTCCATAGTCGGACCGTCTGGTCGGCGCTGCACGTGGCCAAGAGGGGCTGCTTGGGGTGCGCCACCAGCTTGAGGATAACTCTGCCGTGTCCGCCGGAAGCGCGGATCTGCTTGCCCTCGGCAGCAGCTGTCCACGCCCGCAACTGATTGTCTTCGCCGACCGAGTAACCGACCGTGCCATCAGCCTTGATAGCAACGCCGTAAACGGGATTTTGATGATTCGGAAAGGTCAGAATCGATTCTTTGGCATCGATGTCCCAGAGCTTGGCCGTCTTGTCGCGGCTGGCAGTGGCCAGGCGCTTGCCGTCCGGCGTGAAAGCGATGCCGAATACCCAATCGGCGTGGTTCTCGATAGGCGGCAGCTCCTTGATGTGGTCATAACCGCCACTGAGGTCCCAGACATGAACGAGGCGATCACAACCGCCAGAGGCCAGCTTTTTGCCGTCGGCGCTAAGAGCGAGGCACAACACCTCATCATCGGCATCGAGCAGTTGTTTGACCATCACACGCTTGTCGTGGACGCCATCGAGGACAACAACTTCAGTGGGACGGACGTTTCGCCGGTCGGTCCCTCCGTTGAGGTCATAGAGGCGCACGTCGCCCTCCTCGCCGGGCCGGCCGCCAGCGACGGCCAGCTTGCCATCGGGCAGAAACACCATCGCCATAGCACGGCGGGCACGCGTGTAGATGCGCTTTTCTAGTTTATCTCTAAATATATCCCAAATAGTCAACTCGTGATGGCCGCTGACAACGATTTTCTTGCTGTCCGGCGTAAAGGCGAGGGCGGTGACGGTGACGGGATAGGGATAAGCAGCGGGCGGCGGCGGCGGCGTCCAGCGTAGCCGTAGCTCACGCAGCAGGTCGGCATCCGGCTTAATGCCCGCATCGAGCGGGGCGCCTTGCTGAATCCAGCGTTCGATTAGTTCGATTTGCTGGGATGGCAAGGGAGCGCCACTTTCCTTGGGCGGCATACGTTTCTTGTCCGTGGCTGTCAGCACCGTTATGAGATAGCTATCCTCGGGATTGCCGGGGATGATAGGATCTTCCTTGGTGCCGCCCTTGCGCAAGTTGGCATACCGGGTCATGTCTAGCTTGCCCTTGGGGTTCTTGGCTCCGTGGCAGCCGAAGCATTTTTCCTTGAGGATGGGGGCGATGTCGTTGATAAAGCTAACCGGTTTGGAGGCATCGGCAGCGTGAACCGGCTGTGCCGCGGCCAGCACGACGCACAGAAAGTAGAAGCAACGATGCGAAGAATACATGGGAAACAAGCTCCAAGGTGGGGCGCCTGAAGGCGCGCATTCGGTGGGTTCAATGCTTTCATCATTATAATGGAATACGGATGATCCGGATATAGCAGAAGATACGAACCGGAAGTGTAAGTAGCGGAAGATAGGTCCTCGCTTACGCTTTCCCTTCGTATCCTCACGTCATCCGCATTCGGTTTATCCGCATATAATCATCTCCGCTACGGGTGGATCGGCCCAATGGTTCGGCGCCGGCGCCTGTAAATCCTGACGAGGAGAATATCATGCGAAACAACATGCTTTTGCCCCTCTTTCTCATTCTCCCGCTCTGCGTGGGAGTATTGGCGGCAGAGGTCGATCCCTATGATCAATCCGGCGTGCCGCTGGAAAAGCAGCCGCCCCCGGATGCCAAGGTGACGAAAATTGTCCTCGTCGCCGGTCGGGCCAGTCACAGGTCTGGCGAGCATGAGTTTTTCGCCGGCTGTGCTTTGCTTATGAAGTTGCTTCAGCAAACGTCCGGCGTCTTCCCCGTCATGGCCCGCGATGGCTGGCCGAAAAATCCCCAAACCTTCGAGGGCGCCAAGACGGTCGTCTTTTACATGGATGGCGGCAACGGCCATCCGATCATTCAGAAGGACCATCGCCAAATTGTGCAAAAGCTGATGGACCAGGGGGTCGGTTTCGTTAATCTACATTACGCCGTTGAATATCCCAAAAGTCAGAGCGATCACGTCCTGCAATGGCTGGGCGGCTACTACGAGACAGGGTTTTCGACCAATCCGCACTGGAAGGCCGAGATCAAATCGCTGCCAGAACATCCGATCACGCGCGGCGTCAAACCGTTTGCCCTTCAGGACGAATGGTACTTCAACATCCGCTTCAAGCCGGAGCTGCAAGGCGTGACCCCGATCCTCAAGGCCGTGCCGCCCGATGACAAGCGGGGCACTGCCGCCGCTCGTGAACACAAGGGCCGTGAAGAGATCCTTGCCTGGGCCTTCAACCGCGCCAACGGCGGGCGCTCGTTCGGCTTCACCGGGGCGCATTTCCACAAAAACTGGGGCGATGAAAACTTTCGTCGTCTCGTGGTCAATGCCATCCTGTGGACGGCCAAGCTCGAAGTGCCCCCGGACGGTGCTAAAGTGGATATGAGTCCCGACGAACTGAATCGCAATCTCGATCGCAAACCCGATCGCAGATGACGTTTTTGTCGCGCCAGGGACGAGCCGGAAGCGTAACCAACGGATAAAACAAACAGCCGTCGCTTACGCTTCCGGCTCGTGAGCAGCGCGAAGAACAAGGAGATTGCTCATGAGTTCGCTTCCGAAGGGTTTGCCTCAGCCAATGCCGGGAAAGCCTGGCACAGACGCCGAAGGCTGGGAACGCCGTGAGCATCTGACCAAGAGCGAATCGGAGATGCTGCTGGACTGGCTGGAGGCGAACGGTTATTCGCAGAAAGAAGTCCTCCTTGCTGAGGATGGCAGTTTCATAGTGCGCTGGCGTCACTAAGTCCTAACGGTCGCGGCCCGATGGTTGGCGGAGCGGCGGCCGGAAGAGCGCAGAGAGTTTGCTGCTCCATCCACTCCCTGGCGATCGCGGTTCGGTTTTTTCCGGCGGCATTCCTTCAACGGTGCTCATCTCCGGCTCCTCTTTCTTGTCTGTCATCGGCTCAATGCGAACGTCATCAAAATACACTGTGCCCAGCCCCGTCAGTGCCATGCTCACGTGGACCAGGCCGGACTCCGGCACGGTGCGATAAAGGATAAATTGTTTCCAAATAGTCGGTTGTGTTAGACGCACCGCCAGCGGCTCGCCACCGGCGCTGTCGTACAATAACGCGCCATCGGGAGAGCCGGTGATTGCCTCCGGCACACACACCCAGGCGCTGATACGCACCGGCGTGCCGGGCGGCAGATGCACCGCCGGACTGTGGATGGCCAGGAACGTTCGCTCCAACACCTGCGGCGTTTTCAGGGCATTTTTGGCGCTGAGTTTGAGCATCAGACATTGCTTGCCCTCGCGCGGATTGTTGGCCACGCGCTTGGCCTCGCCTTGCACGTCATCCAAGGACGGTACTTCTTCCAGACTCCAGTTGCGCTGTTGTTGGTAGGGGGGCGATTCAAAATCGCCTTCCAGCAGGACGTTTTTGCCGGGGTGCAGCTTGACGATCGCGTTGTAATATTGCCAGAAGCGCGGCAGGGTGTAGAAACTGAGGGCGAAGGGACAAGCTACCGGCGTGGTCAGTTTTTGCACGGCGGCATCCCAGTGTTGACGCATAAGGATGCGCAGCGCCCGCAAAGCCAGCTGTGCATCGGCATAGGCGTCGTTGAATTCGCCGTCAATAC
>Ga0209061_1001291_pt1 | contig 43417 bp, 34 predicted proteins | sample Coa_R1_10_FD_187157 | JGI IMG/M metagenome (GOLD analysis project Ga0209061, IMG submission 187157) | Surface soil microbial communities from Centralia Pennsylvania, which are recovering from an underground coalmine fire - Coalmine... | ecosystem: Environmental > Terrestrial > Soil >...
ATTGCCGGGCTCGTGCTTCCAGCACCGAGCGCTGCTCGGCGGTCAGTTCCAGTACGAACGGGCTCTTCCTCGGCATGAGCATCCCCTTCCGGGGGCACTCATACGTTACTGCTGGCCCCTAGTTACGCTAGTGTAATTACGTGATCGTATTTATGCCAGGATGTACTTAGCCATGGCCTAATGAAGTGGGGCCCTGTGCTCGAGGTGAAGTGAGGCCCCGTGCTCGAGGGGGCCGGCACGTGAGCAGCGCCATGGCCTGCGAGCAGCGGCATGTCTTGTGAGCAGCTGTACCGGCCAAGAGCCGTGGTACGGTAGCTCATGGCCTCTGAGATGGAGACCGGGCAGGAAGGACTGTCGAGAGCAGAGGTGCTGCAATTGGTACGCAGCTCTCTCGCCGACATTTTGGAGGTGAGCCCCGAGAGCATCTCCGAGTCGGCGTCTTTTAGCGACCTGGGCGCTGACTCTTTGGCGCTCATCGAGCTAGTCGAATCACTGGAGAAGGACTTGGGAGGGCGTTCCCCAGGCTTCAGGGTCGACGACGAGGACCTAGAGGACCTCCGCACAGTGCGCGACGCCGTGGACTACGTGGTGGCGAAGTTAGGGGACGCCCATTGACACGCCGGCTCGGCACGGCGGCGCTGGTAAACCAAGACCAACCCTTGGAGGGCCCCCAAAGTGCCCTCGCCGAGAAGCTCGGCTGGCGCGTACGAGATCCTGAGCTGCTCCGCCGGGCACTGGCGCACCGTTCTTGGTGCGCCGAGCACCCGGGCGAGCCGCCAAACGAGCGCCTCGAGTTCCTGGGCGATGCCGTTTTGGGCTTGGTGGTGACCGACTACCTGTACCGGCATTACCCGACGATGGCCGAGGGAGAGCTCGCCAAGGCCAGGGCGGCCGTCGTCAGCTCCTCCTCGTTGGCCTCTGTGGCCAGGGAGCTCGGCCTTGGCGACGCACTGCTGCTCGGCAAGGGAGAAGACAGCTCTGGTGGGCGTTCCAAAGGGTCCATCCTGGCCGACACCATGGAGGCGGTCATCGGGGCGATGTACCTCGACAGCGGCTACGGGCAAGTGGAGGGCTTGCTGCTCAGGCTGCTCGGCTCCCGCCTGCGTGAAGCCGCCAAAGGCCCGGGTGAAGAGGACTACAAGACCCGTCTCCAGGAGCTATGCGCCCAGAACTACGAAGAGCCGCCTTCGTACCGTGTCAGTGACTACGGGCCCGACCACGCCAAGATCTTTGAGGCGGAGGTCATCGTCGGGGGCCGCACTCGTGGTTGGGGCCGAGGCCGTTCCAAAAAGCAGGCAGAGCAGGCTGCAGCTGAGCACGCTTGGTCGGAGTTGGTGGCCGGCGAGGCCGCTCGCTGACGCCTAGCCTGGGCGCGCTTAGCCTTTGCCTTGCCCGAGCTGCCCGAGGTAGAGACCGTCCGGCGAGGCCTCCAAAGCCTCTATGCCGGGCGCAAGCTCTTATCGGTCGAAGTTTTCGGGAAGCGCACCGTTCGGCGCCACCCACCACAGCTGCTCGACCGCCTCACCGGCTCGAGGTTGGAGCAAGCGTCCCGTCACGGCAAGTACTTGCTCCTTTACTGGTCCGGCGGAGAGACGCTCGTCGTGCACTTGCGCATGAGCGGCCAACTGCTGGCCACGCCGCAGGGGAGCCCGCTAGTTGCGCACACCCACGCAGTGCTCCGCTTCGCCGGCGCGCGTGAGCTGCGCTTCGTGGACCCGCGGACTTTTGGTGAGCTCTTCCTCGCCACGGGGAGCGAGCCCGCTCGCCGAGGTGAGCTCCGGCCGTTGCCTGTGGAGCTCGCACATTTGGGGCCGGACGCGCTCCAAGTCAGCGCTGCCCAGTTGGCCGTGGCCACCCAGGGCCGGCGAGCCCCCCTAAAGTCAGTGCTCGTAGACCAGCGGGCCGTCGCCGGCGTCGGGAACATCTACGCCGACGAGATCTGCTTTTCTGCGAGGCTGCGGCCGGACCGCCCGGCCAGCAGCTTGCGGCCGAGCGAAGTGCGCCGCCTGGCCGGCTCGCTCCGGTCGGTGCTCGAGGCTGCCGTTTCGGCTCGCGGCTCTACCCTTCGCGACGCGCGCTATGTGGACTTGGAAGGAGCCGCAGGTGGCTACCAGAGCGAGCACAAAGTTTACGGCCGGGCAGGCCAGCCGTGCCCGAGGTGCCGGCAGCCCATCTCGAAGATGAGCTTCGGCGCGAAAAGGGCCTATTTTTGCGCCAACTGCCAGCGCTAGGCAGGTGGTCGCTACGCTCTAGGCCGATGAACGGTGTTTCCAAGGCGCTCCGCAAAGAGCTTGACCGGTTGGCTCTTCCGTACGTCCACACCCTGGTTGACGAGATAAGGGCTGTCCGCCAATCGGTAATCCATGAAGCCAAGGCATTGCGCGCTTCGCTGGCCGACGAAGCGCGAGGCGTGCGCGAAGCCATCGTCGCCTCGGTGGCCGACGAAGCGCGAGGCGTGCGGGAAGCCGTCGTAGCGTCGGTGGCCGACGAGACCAGTGCCGTGCGCGCCTCGCTGGCCGATGAAGCGCGAGGCGTACGGGAGGCGGTTATTGCGTCGGTGGCCGACGAAGCCAAGGGCGTGCGCGCCTCGCTGGCCGATGAAGCGCGAGGCGTACGGGAGGCGGTTATTGCGTCGGTGGCCGACGAGACCAGTGCCGTGCGCGCCTCGGTGGCCGACGAAGCGCGAGGCGTGCGGGAGGCGGTTATTGCGTCGGTGGCCGACGAAGCCAAGGGCGTGCGGGAAGCCGTCGTGGCGTCGGTGGCCGACGAGACCAGTGCCGTGCGCGCCTCGCTGGCCGACGAAGCGCGAGGCGTGCGGGAGGCGGTTATTGCGTCGCTCATAGACGAGTGCCGGGCAGTGAGGGAGGAGGGGCGGGCTCAACGCTCGGCCACCGAAGCGGAAATGACAGCACTGCGCTCGGACGTCGGCGCGCTACGGGGAGACATCGTCGAGCTCACTCGCATGTTGCGCATGCAGGGGGACGCCTCCGACCAAGTTGCCGAAGTCATGGGCCGTACACTGGTGCGCCTGTCTGCTGAAGTAGAAGCCTTGGCGGGGGCGCTCAGTCGAGCGGGCGTGGCCTTATAGGGAAGCTCTCGGGGGAAATCCGAGAACGGGCGGGCAGGTCGTGCCCTATGGCCATGTAGCCTGCTGTCAGATGTTGTTTGACTTGGTGGTCTTCGAGGGTGTGGACGAGCTCGACGTCGTGGGCCCCTTGGAGGTGCTGCGCCGCGCTGGCGCGCTCGGGGCAGACCTTGTGGCGAGGCTGTGCGCGCGAACCGCCGAGGAGCTCGTGACCGGCGCATTCGGGGTGCCTTTCAGGCCCGAGGCAGTCTTCGTTCCTGGTGAGGCAGGAGTTGTTGTCGTGCCGGGTGGCGGTTGGGTCGCGCGGGCCGAGGTGGGGGCCTGGGCGGAGGCCAAGCGGGGCGAATGGCCGAAACTGCTCGCCGAAGCGGCTGGTGCCGGCAGCGTCCTCGCTGGTGTGTGCACTGGGTCCATGTTGCTAGCCCACGCTGGCGTCTTGGCTGGCAAGCGCGCCACGACTCACCACGACGCCCTTGGGGACCTCGCGGCGCTCGGGGTGGAGGCCGTCTCCCAGCGGGTGGTGGACGCAGGCGAGGTGCTGACCAGTGGCGGCGTGACGAGCGGCATCGACCTCGCGCTGTGGCTGGTCTCCAGGTACTTCGGTGAGAGCCTTGCCGGCGTGGTGGCTGAGGGCCTCGAGTACCCTTGGTCGCCGACGGGAGCCCTCGAGGCACTAGGCGCCTAAGCGAGGCCCAGGGTCCCCCTCCGGCGCCGGGCGCCGGGCTAGCTTTGGCTGGAAGTGTTCCTGAAGTCGTTGACCCTGAAGGGGTTCAAGTCTTTCGCTGACCCTTGCACGCTTGAGTTCGAGCCCGGGGTCACGGTCGTCGTCGGCCCGAACGGGTCGGGAAAGTCCAACATCGTCGACGCCGTGGCTTGGGTGCTGGGGGCTCAAGGGCCCAGGGCCCTGCGTTCTTCGAAGATGGAAGACGTGATCTTCGCCGGCACCTCGAAGCGGCCGGCGCTCGGGCGGGCCGAAGTCTCGCTGACCATAGACAACTCCGCTGGCCTGCTGCCGATCGAGTTGAGCGAGGTACGCATCACGCGGGCCTTGTGGCGCAGCGGTGACTCCGAGTACGCGATAAACGGCGCGCCTTGCCGGTTGCTCGACGTCCAAGAGCTGCTTTCGGACACAGGCGTGGGCCGCCAGCAGCACACGATCATTTCTCAGGCCCAGCTGGACAGCATCCTGTCCGCGCGCCCTGAGGAGCGCCGCGCCGTAATAGAAGAGGCTGCAGGCATTGCCAAGCACCGCCGGCGCAAGGAGAAGGCCGAGCGGCGGCTCGAGGCCACCGAGGGAGCGCTCGCGCGTGCGCAGGACCTACTTCGTGAGGTGCGTCGCCAGCTACGTCCCCTGGAGCGCCAGGCCGAGGTGGCGCGCCGGCATGCTGAGCTGCAACAAGAGCTGGCCGCGCTGAGGCGCTACCTCTATGGGCTGGACGTGGCGGCCACCAGCTCACGGCTGTCGGCGCTGCAGGGGCGCAAGGCTGAACTGCGTAGGGCGGTCGACGAAGCCACTAGTTCGCTCTCGGGCCTGGACGCTGCTGTGGCTTCGGCAGAAGCGGCGCTTGACGAAAAGCGCAAGGCAGCGGCGGCTGCCGACGTCGCGGAGGCTGTGACTGACGCCGAGGCTTTGCGTGGGCGAGCGAGCGGGCTGCTGGCGCTCGTTCAGGAGCGCCGGCGCAGCTTGGAGCGCGAGCGAGAAGCAGGCCTAGGCCAGGACCTCGTGGCGAGCCTCGAGGCAGAGGCGGCCTCGCTTTCCAACGAGGTCCAAGCGGCCAGCCAGGAGGCAGCCGAGCTAATACCCCTCGAAGAACAGTTGCGCAACCAGGAGGAGGCGCTTCAGCGCGAACAGGCTCTCCTGGCCAGTCGACCTGGCCGGCAAGGGGCGGCGCAGCGCCTTGGCGAGGCGCGTGCGGAGCTGAGCGCGCTTAGCCGGCGTGCCGGGCCGCAGCAGCTTGCTAGCGTCGAGGCCCAGCTCGAGTCGACGCGGGGCCGTCTGCGGCGCCTTCGGGAAGATGTCGAGCGCGCCGAGCAGGCAAAGCAGGCTGCAGCCTCGCGTGGAGCAGAGCTCGCCGAGGCGGCCGAGCAAGCCGCCCTGCGCCTGGAGGAGGCGAAAGGCCAGCTGGCGGCGGCCGAAGAGGCGAGGGCAGCGGCAGAGGCCACCAAGCACGGCTTGTCAGCACGGGTTGAGACGCTCGCTCAGGCGCTCGACGAGGCGCGCGCACGAGCAGGTGCCAGGCGCTTGGCCGGCGTGGAGGGCATGATGGGGGCGCTGTCTGAGCTGGTGGACGTCGTCCCTGGCCTTGAGGCGGCTTTCGAGGCGGCGGCTGGCGAGGCCCTTGCCGCCGTCGTGATGGCCGACGACGCCTGCGCCCGCGCCGCCCTCGCCCGCCTTGCTGAAGAGGGGGTTGCCGGCGCTGTCATGGCCCTCAGCGCCAAGCCCAGGGCAAGGCCAGTTGGCAGCCCTGGTGGGCAGCTTTCCCGAGAGCCGGGCTGGCACCCTGGCGCAGCCGGCACGTTGGTGCTCCCCGAGGGGGCTTTGTGGTTGAGGGGCTTTGTCCGTTCGTCAGAGGGGGCGGTGGAGGAGCTGTTGGACGGGCTCCTTGGGGACGCTGTCGTTGTCGAGGGCGGGTGGAGCGAGGCAGTGGAGCTAGCCGCTCAGTGCCCGGAGCTCGTAGTCGTCACGCGTTCGGGCGACCGCTTCGCTTCGGGGATCTGGAGGACGGGAGCCCACGGTACTGGTGCTACGGGGGCGGCACTCGCAGAGGCAAAGGCATCGTTGTTGCGGGCAGCCGCAACCTGTGAGGTCGCGGCCGAGGCAGAACAGCAGGCTCGCGCGGGCGTCGAGCTGGCCCGCTCTGCGAGCGCCGAGGTTTCAAAGCAGCGAGAAGCAAATGCTGCCGCTGGGCGGGCTGCGAGCGAGGCGCTCGAGCGCTTGGCGCGCGAAGTCGCCGAAGCGGAGGCAGCTGAGGCCGCTCTCGTGGCGCATTACGGCGAAGTCGCCTCCCGCGAGGAGGCCGACGCTCAGCGAGCCGACCAGCTGGCTTCGCTGCTACCTGCCCTGGAAGCAGAAGCCCTTGCCGAACAAGAGGAGTCACGTTCCCTCGAGATGGCTCGCGAGCGCTTGGGCCAGGAGGCGAGCGCTCTTGCCACGCTTCGGCGCGACCTCGAAGTGCGCGCGAGCGGCATAGAAGAACGAAGGGCTGTGCTGCAGCGGCGCCTTAGGGAGGTCGAGCGGCGCTTGGAGGGCCACCGGGCAGGCCGGGAGGCGGCAAGCCGGCGACGTGGCCAGCTGGAGGCGGCGGCCCGCACCCTGGAAAACTTGGCGGGCTTCCTAGAGGAGCGGGTCGGCGCACTGGGGGCCGCGCTCGAGCGGCTCCGCCAGCTGCGCAAGCAGGAGTCTGACGCGCTAGCGTCCGCCACGGACGAACTCGAGGCGCTCCGCAGGTCGCGTGCGGGCGAAGAGCGCCGGCTTGGTTCGCTGAGGGAGGAGGCGGCCCGCGTGGAAGTGGAGGAAGGCCAGTTGCTCGCGCACCTGGAAGCTCTAACCGAGGCAGTCCGGCGCGACCTCGACTGTGAGCCGTCGGAGCTCGAAGGGGCCGAGTGCCCCCCTCTGCCGCCAGGCACGGCGCCGGCGAGCCGCGTCCGCGAGCTCGAGCGGGAACTGCGAGCGCTTGGGCCAGTAAACCCCCTAGCGCTAGAAGAGCACGCTTCGTTACAGGAACGCCACAAGTTCTTGGAAAGCCAGCTCCATGACGTGACCTCGGCCAGGCGCGAGCTAACGAAGGTGGTCAGGGCCGTGGACGCAGAGATAGTCGCCGTGTTCAAGGCCGCCTATGACGACGTCGCGGAAAACTTCGAGGCGCTCGTAGCCACGCTTTTCCCTGGTGGACAGGGCAGGCTCCTTTTGACCGAGCCGTCCAACATCTTAGAGTCGGGCGTCGACCTCGAGGTTAGGCCTATGGGCAAGAAAGTGAACCGCCTCTCTTTGCTCTCCGGGGGGGAGCGGAGCCTCGTGGCGCTCGCGTTCCTCTTTGCCGTTTTCCGCAGCCGGCCGTCGCCTTTTTACATGCTGGACGAGGTCGAGGCGGCCCTTGACGACGTCAGCCTGCACAGGTTCCTCGGCTTAGTCGACGACTTCCGCAACGAGGCGCAGCTGCTCATCGTGAGCCACCAGAAACGCACGATGGAGGCAGCAGACTGCCTTTACGGCGTGAGCATGGCGCCGGGAGGTTCCTCGGTGGTCGTGAGCCAGCGCCTAGAGCGCACGCCCCTAGGCGCCGGCGCTTAGGGCCCCCAGCTGTAGTCTCGACCGGTCATGGTCTTGACCCTTGTCATAATCATCTTGGTCGCCGTCGTGGTGCTGGGCGGCGCCAGTGCCACGCTGCTCACCGTTCGTTCGCGCCGCCGCCGAGGTGGCCCGGCGCCTCGCGCCGGCGAGCTCCAGGGCACCTCGGCCGCAGGTCCTGTCGAAGCGCCAAGGGCGCCGGCCGCTGAGGCGCGGCCCGTCACTGAACAGCGGCCTCCCGTCGAACAGCGGCCTCCCGTCGGACAGCGGCCTCCCGTCGGACAGCGGCCTCCCGTCGAACAGCGGCCTCCCGTCGGACAGCGGCCTCCCGTCGAACAGCGGCCTCCCGTCGAACAGCGGCCTCCCGTTGAACAGCGGCCTCCCGTCGAGGTGCGGCCCCTCACTGAAGAGCAGCCTCCCGTTGAGGCGCTGGCCCGAGATGAGCTGGCCCCAGGAGAAGCTGTCGGAGCCCCTGGCTCGGGGCGCCGGGCGCGCTTTAGGGACCGCTTGGCCAAGGCTCGCTCGACGCTCGCAAGCCAGCTGGCGGCAATAGCAGGGCGCAGCCGGCTTGACGAGGAGGTTTGGGACGAGCTCGAGGAGGCCTTGGTGCTGGCCGACGTCGGGGTCGAGACGACCACTGCGTTGCTGGAGCAGTTGCGCAAGCAAGCGGCTGAGGAGCGCTTCGAGGGGCCTGGCCAGCTGATGGCCGCACTTAGGGAGCAACTTGTGGAGCGGCTCGAGGGCGACCGTGAGCTCCACCTGGCTGGCCCTGACGCCGTCACTGTGTGGCTCTTTGTAGGCGTGAACGGGGTAGGCAAGACCACCACGCTGGGCAAAGTTGCGATGCGCGAGATTTCCGCAGGTCGCCAGGTAGTGATGGCGGCCGGGGACACGTTCCGTGCGGCAGCCGCCGACCAGCTAGAGCTGTGGGCCCAGCGTGTGGGCGCCGGGTTCGTGAGAGGCAATGAAGGAGGTGACCCTGGCGCTGTCGTGTTCGACGCTGTCCAACACGCCAAGGCGAGGGGGGCCCCGCTCGTGCTCGCGGACACCGCCGGCCGGCTCCACACCAAGGTGAACCTTATGGAGGAGCTGAAAAAGGTGCGACGCGTCGCGGACCGCCCGCCTGGTTCGGTGAGGGAGGTCCTCCTCGTCATAGACGCTACGACGGGCCAGAACGGCCTGGTGCAGGCACGTCAGTTCACCGACGCAGTTGGCGTGACGGGCGTGGTGCTCACCAAGCTCGATGGGACTGCCAAAGGTGGCATAGCTGTCGCGATCGCAGGCGAGCTTGGGGTCCCCATCAAGCTTGTCGGGTTAGGTGAAGGGCCGGAAGACCTGGTGCCTTTCGACGCTGGGGAGTTCGTAGACGCCCTGCTGGGTTGAGGCTTCGTCAGGTCGCGGCCATCTCGGGGCGCGCTCGTCGCCGTTTGAGCTGAGGCGGGTCAGCGCCTGCTCAAACCTTTGAACCAGATGCGCTCGTAGCTCCTGCTCATCGGGTGGAGCAAAAGGGCGAGCAAAGCGGCGCCGAAGACCAAGTTGAGCAGTAGCCCGAGCGAGCCCGCCCCACCGACGAACAGCAGGTAAAGGAGCATGAGCACGTTGAGCGCGGCCAGCACCACGCCGCCCCAGTAGCCAAGGCGCTTTTCGTTGGCCACCCCAAGGCCTGCGAACAGCGCCCATAGCGCGAGTACCGCAAAGAAGGCGGCGCCGAACAGCGTGTCGAGGAGCCACCAAGCTGCATTGAAGTACAGCAGGATGTTGCCGTAGTAGAGCGTCTGGGGTTGGCTACGGTCGAGCCAGCGCGTGTTACCCACTGGTTACTAGTTTGGCACCGTCCAAACCCTTCCGGCCAGCCAGTTGGCCACAGGCCGCAGCTATGTCTGTGCCCCGGTTGTCCCGTACCGTGACGTTCACGCCTCGCTCGGCTAGCCAGCTCGCAAAGCGCGCCACCCCGTCTGGAGGCGTTCCCCTGCGCAGGTAGCCAGGGGTCGGGTTGAGGGGGATCAAGTTGACATGGGCGTGCAGTGGCCGTGCGAGCTCTGCGAGCTCGGAGGCGTCGCGCTCGGTGTCGTTGACCTCGTCGATGAGCGCCCATTCAAACGACAGCCGCCGGCGCTTGTTGCGCAGGTACTCAGCGCACGACTCGACCAGCACGGCGAGCGGGTAGCGGCGGTTGATAGGGACGAGCTCGTCGCGAAGTGAGTCCCGGGCGGCGTGCAAGGACACGGCCAGGTTGACGGGGAGCCGTTCGTGCGCGAGCCGACGGATGCCGGGGGCCAGGCCTACGGTCGACACGGTGATGTGGCGCGCGGAGATCCCGAGGCCGTCGTGGATGAGCTCGACGGCGCGCCAGGTGCGCGGGTAGTTGGCGAGGGGCTCGCCCATGCCCATGAACACCACGTTGCCGAGCCTGCGAGGTAGAGCTGCCGTCCGGGCAGCGACCACCTGTTCGACGATCTCGCCGGCACTGAGGTGCCTGGTGAAGCCTCCCTGCCCGGTTGCGCAGAAGGTGCAGCCCATGGCGCAGCCAGCCTGGCTGGACACGCACACCGTCGCGCGGCCGGGGTAAAACATGAGCACGGTTTCGACGCTGGCCCCGTCTGGGAGCCTCCAGAGCCACTTGATGGTCTTCCCGTCTGCAGATACCAGGCGCCTCTGGCGCTCGAGCGCGGGGCTGAGGACGCCAGCCAGCCTCGAGCGAAGGTCTTTGGGCAGCTCAGACATGTCCTCTGGCCAGGCGCCCCTTTCCCACAGGGCCCGCCAAAGCTGTTCGGTGCGGTAGCGTGGGTGGCCGGCGAGCAGGCCGGCGATTTGTTCGCGCGAAAGGTCATAGGCGCTCGCCACCGGCAACTACTGTAGGTGGACTATGAAGATAATGATCCTGGGTGGCGACGGCTTCTGTGGCTGGCCGACCTCGCTCCACCTGTCGTCAAAGGGCCACGACGTCTTGGTCGTGGACAACCTGTCGCGCAGGAAGATCGACATCGAGCTCGAAGTGGAGTCGCTCACCCCTATCCGGCCGATCGGGGAGCGCCTCCGGGCTTGGAAGCAGGTTTCCGGTCGCGAGATCGGGTTTGTCAACTTGGACTTGGCCCTCCAGTACAGGCGGTTACTGGACCTGCTGCGGGACTTCCAGCCTGACGCGATCGTCCATTTCGCCGAGCAGCGAGCTGCTCCCTACTCGATGCGTTCGCCTGAGACAAAGCGTTATACCGTGGACAACAACGTCCGGGGCACGCACAACTTGCTCTGTGCCCTCGTGGACTCTGGGGTCGACTCGGCGGTCGTGCACCTCGGGACGATGGGAGTGTACGGCTATGGGTGGTCAGGTTCGGCTCCCATACCTGAGGGGTACTTGGCGGTCAAAGTGCCCACGCCGGACGGTGACCTTGTGAGGGAAATACTGCACCCCGCGAACCCCGGCTCGGTGTACCACATGACCAAGACCCTCGACCAGCTGCTTTTCGCCTTTTATGCGAAAAACGACGGAGTTCGTATAACTGACCTCCACCAAGGAATCGTGTGGGGGACGCAGACCCCGCAGACCGTCTTGGACGAGCGCCTAATAAACCGTTTCGACTACGACGGCGACTACGGCACGGTCCTCAACAGGTTCTTGATGCAAGCGGCGATCGGGCACCCTCTGACCGTGCACGGCACGGGTGGCCAAACAAGGGCTTTCATCCACATAAGGGACACCGTGCGCTGTATCGAGATCGCCATCAACAACCCTCCTGCGTCGGGCGACAGAGTTTCGGTGTTCAACCAGACGACCGAGGTCCACAGGGTCATCGACCTCGCCAACCTCGTGTCCAAGATGACCGGCGCCCAAGTCGTGAAACTGCCGAACCCGCGCAAGGAAGCCCCAGAAAACGACCTAGTTGTGCGCAACGACAGGTTTTTGGCGCTCGGGCTCAACCCGACAACTTTGTCTGAGGGCCTGCTGGAGGAGGTGACTCAGATCGCCGGCAAGTACAAAGACCGCGTCGACACCTCGAAGATAGTTGCTCGTTCTGTGTGGGTGAAGGGCATGCCGGTGGCGCCTGACCTGCAACTGAGCCCCACTTCCGACGAGCGCGCGGCCTCTGCGGACGAGGCCCTCGATGAGATCGGCCCAGCCATGCTCGAAGGTGTCGAGGACCTCGCCGAAGCTGGTGGAGCTGAGGCGGGGGACGGTCGTCCAAGTGGCTCCAGAGCAGGTGGCCGCTCTGAGAAGGCTTCCGCACAAGGTAACGGCGCCGCCAGCTCCAAACCCTCCAGAGGGCAGGCCAGCGGGCGCTGAACCGGCCCGGGGGCCTTCCCGGCGAGAGGCCAGGCGGGCCCTGGCCATCTGGGCTTTACAACCTGTTAGCCCATCTGGGCACCGTCCCCATCTGGGCGTCGTTAGCCCCTTACCTGGGCGCCGTTAGCCTGTGGCCCGTTTTGCGGGGGCGATGTCGCCGGTGTAGGCCCTGTCTATATGGTCCACCACGAACCCCAAGCCGACGTACATTTTGACGCCCCGAGCATTGGTGGAGTCCACATAGAGCATCGCCTCTTTCATCCCCTTTCCCGATAGGTGGTCTAGGCCTGCCAGCGCGAGCTGGCGGCCGAGGCCCCGGCCGGCGAAGTCTGGGTCTACGGCGATCACGTAGATCTCGCCCGTGCGTTGTGGCCCCGAGCCGTGCACCTTGGTCCAGCAAAAGCCGGCCAGGCGTTTGCCTTCTTCGTGCAATAGGAAGCCCTCGGGGTCGAACCAGGGCTGAGACTCCCTGGCCTTGAGCGTCTCGAGGTTCCAACCGCCTTGTTCGTGGTGGCGGGCAAAGGCTCGGTTGTTGACTTCCAGCCACGCTTCTTCGTCTACACCTACCCTGAACGGCCTCGTGGGCAGGTAAGCGTGCTCCTCGGCAGGTAGCCGCCGGCGCATCTGGTAAAGGGCGCGCCCGGGCGAGAGCCCCACGCTGGCGGCTAGGCGGTCGTGGACGGGGCTCGGTTGGTTGACCCAGAGGTGGAGGTGCCCGCCGCCTTCGTCAGCAACCACGGCGAGGGCGCTGCGTAGGAGCTCTTCGGCGACCGCATTGCCGGGCGTGCGGTGGTGAGGTTCGACGACCAGCTCGAGGGCCCAGTCGCGGTGGCTCTCTAGGTCGCCGGCGCGCTCTCCCCTGCTCAGCTGTGCGTACCCAACCGGGTGAGGGTGGCCTGGCTGCCAGGCGACCAGCCCTGCGAAACCCTCTCGGCCACCTTGGACTAAGTCCAGCCAGGCATGTTCCCCGAGCGCTGGGTGGGCGTCCGCTTCGCTCGCAGCTTCGAAAAGCGCCGAGAGCGCCCTGAGGTCGTCCGAGCTTACGTGGCGCTTCAGTTCGATTTGGAGCACCACTCGAAGCTACTGGGGAGGCGTTCGGCTACAAGGTGGCAACTTTTCTGGGGGCAGTTGTTTTCTGGGGACAGTTGGTGTTTTCTGGGGACAGTGGCCCAATGGGCGCCGGCGGGGCGGTTGGCGTCACGCGTGGTGGGGAAGGGCCGATATGGCAGCCTCGCCGGCGGTCCCAGCGCCCATCTCGCCGGCTGTCCCTGATGGCCCCTGGGCTGCTTCCTCCCCGCCGCCAGCGCCAGAGGGAGCTGCGTAGCTCACGAAGTCGCGCCTTCGGATGAGGACCAGCGAGGCGACCCCAGCAACCGCAGCCAAGGCCGCGCTCACTAAGAGGATGTCGTCGAGGGCACCGGTGAAGCTGGCCCTGATGGCGTGCGCAAGCGCCGGCCTGAGCGCCCGAGGGGTGGCGCTGTAGAGGGGCGAGACGTTGCCTGTGCTCACTGCTGACGACACCGCCGCTGCGTGGCCCCTCAGTGGCGGCAAAGCTGCAAGGTAGTGATGGAGCCGAGCTGCCAGGCGCGAGGCGAAGATGGTGCCGTAGGCCGCGATCGCCGCTGCGATGCCGACCTGGCGGAAAGTCGAGTTCACCCCTGAAGCCATGCCAGAGCGCTGAGGGGTGACGACCCCGACGGCGGTCGAAGCAAGAGGTGGGTTGACGAAGCCTGCCCCTATGCCGCTCAGGACAAAACCGCCGAGGAGGTGCCCCCAGTTGCTCGAAGCTGACAGCCCGCTCATCCACACCAGCCCACCGCCAACGAGCAGCAGCCCAATGCCGATCATCCAGCGCACCGGGGCCCGAGCCGAGAGCCTCCCCGACGTCGTAGCGGCTATGAAGGTGGCACCGGAGACGACCAAGAACCTAAGCCCGGTCTGCAGTGCCGAGTAGCCGAGGATGTCCTGCAAGTAGAGCACGAGGTAGAGCATCATGGCGAAGAGCGAACCGTTCATGCCGAACGCCGCAACCGAGCCTCCGACGAAGGTAGGTATGCGGAACAGTGACAGGTCGAACAGGGGGTGGGCGACGCGTGCCTCCACTATCAAAAAGGCCACCAGGGATGCCCCCCCGACGGCGAGCAAAATGGCCACGGCCGTGTCACCCCAGCCATGCTCGCTGGCCCTGATGAGGCCGTAGACCACGCTCACCAAGCCGACGGTCAAGGCTGCAAAGCCTGGCCAGTCCGGCTGCGGCTTGCTTGGCGCCCGCGATTCTCCCACTCTCAACAGCGTCACCACGAGGGCGAAGATGCCGATCGGCAGGTTGGCGATGAATATCGCGCGCCATGAGATGCCAGTCGTTAGCAACCCTCCGAGGATCGGCCCCGCCGCCGTGGCGACCCCGGAGACGGCGCCCCAGACCGCGAACGCCACGCCGCGCTCTTTGCCATGGAACTCCTGAGCCAAAAGAGCGAGCGACGTCGCGAACATCATGGCCCCGCCGATGCCTTGGAAGGCCCTCGACGCCACGAGCATGACAGGGGACTGCGCTAGGCCGCATGTGAGGGAGCCAACTGTGAACACGGCGAGGCCGATCGCGAACATGGCGCGCCGGCCGTACATGTCTGCCAGCACACCCGTAGTAAGGAGCAAAGAGGCCAGGGAGAGGGCGTAAGCGTCGGCGACCCACTGCACGTCGGCCAAAGTGGCGTGCAGGCCGTGCTGGATTTGTGGCAGGGCGACGAACACGATCGAGACGTCGAGCAGCAGCATGAAAAGCCCAGCCGACACCGCGACCAACGTCCACCATTTACGTTGCAAAGCGCTCCTCCTTGCTCGTTGCCGGCTCGCTCGTTGCTGTCATGCAGGGCCGGCTTGCTCGTTGCCGGCCTGCACTGCCGGCCTGCACTGTTGTCCTGCACTGCCGGCTGGCGCGCCGAGCACCTCTTGGGCTTGCCTTTCGCCCATGTTGGCCCAACCGAGGCTCTCTGCGGCTGAAAATTGGCCGGCTCAACCAGCGACGTAGGAGGTTGGCCGGAAAGCTTAGGGAAGCCGGAGCTGGGGGAGGCCAGTGCCACTTCAGCCGAGCTTCAGCACCTGCGCTTCAGCGCGCGACTGTGCCAGGGCGTAGCAACTGCCTGGCGCCGGGCAGCTAACAGCCACGACCGAGGTGACAGTCCTTGGCACGGCCTGGGCCGACCAGGTCCTGCCGGCGTCGGTAGTCCCTAGAGCCGTCCCAGTGCCGGCGAGCTGGCCGCCCAGCTCGCCCGTCGCTTCACAGACAGTCGTAGTAGCGCAGGAGACCGCTTCGAGGGCGCCGGTGCCAACGGGTAGGCGCTGCAGCGACCAGTCGGCCCCTCCGTTGGACGTGCCTACCACTACGCCGGCTGAACTGGTCGCGCTTGTCCCGACGGCCTCGCAGCGCAAGGAGCTGGGGCAGGCTATGTCGCTGAGCACGCCGACGGCACTTGGCAGAGGCTCGCGGGACCAGCTCGTCCCGCCGTCGCGCGTGCTGGCGGCGAACCCCGACGAGCTTGCGAGGCTCACGCCAACTGTTTCGCACCGGAGCGCCGTCGGGCACGCGAGGCCATAGAGGGCGCTGGCCCCTTGTGGTGGCCTTTGAGGTGCCCATCTCACCTCGGGGCCGGTGCTCCTCAGCACGATGGCGGCCTTGAGTGCCCGGTTGAGCCCCACAGCCTCGCAAACCCGCTCGGTGGGGCACGCCACGGCGCTGAGGGCCCCGGTGCCCGGGGGGAGGGCTTCGCTATGCCATCTCGGTGCCGCGCTGGGGCTAGCGCTTGGTGAAAGCCCGACCGCGAAGCCCGCGTTCCCCGAGGCGTCCGAGCCAACTGCTTGGCAGGAGCGCCCTGACGTGCAAAACAGCCCTCCGGCCACGAACATGCCCGTCCCGGGGGGCAAGGCCTCCCGGGACCAGCGCCGGCCGCCATCTTGGGTGCTGAGCACGACACCAGAGGTGCCTGAAGCGCCAACTCCGGCAACGTCGCACTGGGCACGGTTTGGGCAGGAGAGCGAATAGAGGAAGTTGGTCCCCGGCAGCGTTTGGTTGGCCCACTTCTGGCCTCCGTCGAAGGTAGCGATGGCTTCGCCAGCCGAGCCGGAAGGGTTGCCGCCGACGGCGTGGCAGGCCAAAGTCGTAGGACAGCTGACAGCGCTCAAAAGCCCCGTGCCCGGAGGGCTCTCGGAACTGGCCCAGCGCAGGCCGCCGTCTTGAGCCCGCAAGATCTCGCCGGCGCTGCCGGCCTCCGATTTGCCTACCGCCACGCATACCAACCTTGTCGGGCAGGACAGGCCCTCGAGATGGCCGGTCGCAGGGATGGCTTCCTCGGACCAGCTGCGCCCGCCGTCGCTGGTGCGCAGCACGACGCCAGCAGGGCCTGAACGCTCCTGGCCAACGGCTTGGCAAACGGTGGCAGACGTGCAAGACACAGCGGCCAGGCCACCGGCGGTGGCTGGGGCGTTGCCTGCCAACCAGCGCCTGGCCCCGTCGGTAGTCCTCAAGACGACGGCGGCGAAGCGTGCTGACGCCCCCACGGCTGCACAAGCTGACGCCGACCAGCAGGAAACCCCCGTGAGCTCGCCAGTACCGGGGGGCAGGTCCTGAAGTTCCCAACGAGCCCCGCCGTCGGTCGTGCGCAGCGCCACTGCGCCAAAGGCGCTGTAGTTTGCCGCCTCTGCCGCCTTCGTTGCCATTGCCGGCTCTTGGGCCGGGCCGAAGCCTGCTGAGCCAGCCGTGGCGAGAGCGGCCAGCCTCGGAGGCATGGCCGATGGCAGTTCGGGGCCGCCGAACCCGCTCGACTCGACTCCTACCGCTTCGCAAACTCTGTAGGTGGGGCACGAAACAGCTGAGAGGGCGTAGGCGCCGGGGGGGAGCTGCTGTAGCGCCCAGTCCCGGCCTCCGTCAGTGGTGCGCATAGCCACAGGCCCCGCGCGCGACGGCGCTGAGCCGACCAGCTCGCACACGTTCGCGTTGGCGCACGCGAGGCCGGAGAACTTCGCTGCCACGGGCAACTCTTCGTTTGCCCAGCTCCGGCCGCCGTTGTGGGTCACGAGCACGATGCCAGCCAGAAGGCCAGCGTTTTGACCCGCTGCCACGCAAAACGAAGCCGAGGGGCAAGCCACCGCAGACAGCTCGCTGGAGGAGTAGGGGAACGACGCGACGACCTGCCAGCTGTTGGGGAGGGCGCTGCGGCCAGTGGAGGTGAAGGTTGTGAGTTGCGCTACTAGCGCGACCGCGACCGCTCCGACGTTGAGGGCTAGATGGGTGGCAGAGCGGTTCCGAGGCTGCAACTTCGAGGCCTTTTGCTTAGCGGTTGAGCCGCTCGCGAAGGCGGGTGGCAAGTACGTCGTTTGCCTCGCCTGCTTTGGGAGCCCTCTTGGCTGGTGGAGCTTTGGGGGCGCCCTTTGGCGTTGGCGCCCTGGGGGCGCCCTTTGGCGTTGGCGCCCTGGGGGCGCCCTTTGGCGTTGGCGCCCTGGGGGGTTCCTTGGCTGCGCTTGGGGACGTGGGCGCTCGGTTGCCTGGGCCCCGAGCCGCTGGCGGAGCTGGTCTTGTCATGCTTGCGCTCTTGCCTAGCCAGGCAGGCAACGGCTTGGCCAGTCGCCCGGGTGCGGGCCGGGTTGCCGTTGCAGCCGCCATGGCTGGCTCGCGGCGGTAGCCGGCGTCGGCCCCGGCGAGCGCTGGAGCTGCCGGCGTGTGAGGAGGGGCCGCAGGCGGGTGGTGGGGCTCCAAGGCAGGTGCCGGCGGCGCTGCGTGGGGCCCCAAGACAGGTGTTTTCTGCAAAGTGCGGGGCCCCAAGACAGGTGTTTTCTGCAAAGCGTGGGGCTCCAAGGCGCTCGGCGCAGCAGCTGCCTGTCGCGCGAGGTTGAGGCGGCGGAGCGCTACGTCGAATGGGAGCAGGACGCACGCCAAGGCCATTAGGGCGAACCAAAGGGACTGCGAAAGCCTGACGGGCGGCACTTTGACCGAGAAGGCTTGCGCCGGCGACCTGAGCACTGTGCCGCCACCTGCCTTGGCGACCTCCTGCAAAAGCGCCATGTCCGTCCCTGAATAGGCGAGCTCGGGCGAGTAGGCGACCGCCACCCCGGCGCTGGCTGCGTGGAGCAGCTTGCCGCCGGCGCTCACCTCCACCCTCATCAAGTAAGTACCGACGTCGCTCGTTGGCACGTTGGCTTCGAAGCGCCCTGGCGCAGTTTCCACCAGAGGGACCGAGCTGTTCGAGCCCCCGGGCCCCACGACGTGCGCAGCTGCGGAAGCGTTTGCGGGCAGGGGCCCGCTCACCTGGGCTACGACGTGGGCGTAGTCGCCTTCGACCTGGCTGGAGACTGAAAGGGCGGGATCTGCTTGCAAGGGCAAAGTGGAGGCGACGATGCCGGCGAGGAGCTTGCCACCATAGGGGGAGGCGAGCAGCTGGGCGGTCCAGCGTCCCTGTGTGTCGCTCGTCCAGGCTGCAGCGGTCCCGAGCCCGTACTGCCACTGGGCGAGGACCGGGTCCCCGTAAGGCCCCGACAGCACCACCTCTGCGGCGGGTTTCGCTGTGGTGGCTATGTACCCATCTAAAGGAGGGAGCTCAGCCGGGTTCACCCCGTCCAGGGCCGAGGACGGTGCGCCCGCCACGACCCTGAACCGTTGCTGGACGACCCATGGCTGGAGCTGGAGCTCGGTCTCGTCCAAGAAGATCGACGGCAGCTGCGACGCCGACTCGGAGTCGTAAAAGCGCCCGTTGCCCTCTTGGGCGACCTGCGCCATGTAGGACATGAAAAGCGGGGAGCCATGGACGTCGGCCCCGACTGTAGAAACAGTGATCCCCTGGTGCACGAGGCTCGCCATGAAAGAAGGCGAGGGGAGAGGGAAATCTGCGTCGCCGTCGCCCATCAGCACTATGTACTTGCTGTCCCCAGGGTGCCTGTCCAATGCAGCAGCAGCGTCCTGCATGTACGGCACGTAGCTCGGCGGGTCGCCGAAGTCGGAGATGTTGGTGATCTCCTTCTCGACCTTTTTGCCGTTGCCGACCCGCTGGAGGGGGACCACGACGCCGCTGATCCCGTTTGTCACCCCCACCATGTCGTCGGGCGAAAGGTTTGCGACGAGCTGGCGAGCTGCTGAGCGCACCACCAAGTCGCCCACGCTGCTTTCCACGGTCTCTAGGACGAGCATGACGGCCACAGGAGGCTTCAGCTCCTCGTTGGAGACCTTCATCTCGACCGGCAGTGCACGCTCGAGCGGCGTGCCGGCGAGGCCTCCCGGCCCGAAGGTGTTCGTGCCACCGAAAGCTGCGAGGCCAACCCCGAGGTTTTTCGTCGCGTCCGCGATCGCTTGCATCCTCAGCCTGCCGAGCTGGGCTGCGCTCACGTTCACCAGCGCGACCGACTGCCATTGGGCGACCCCGGTGACGGTGTCTGGCACCTGGCCTGGGCTCACCACGTCCGCCTCGATACCGGCTGCCTCCAACGCGGCGGCGACGTTGCGGCCCGCACCGGGGCTGCCTTGGACCACGAGGGCCTTCTGGCGACCGAGGACTTGAAAGAGGGCCTCGCCCACGTTGTTGCCGGGCACGCTGTCCACCGCTGGTGCAATTTGGACTTTGAGCTCGTGGAAACCCGGCCCCGCAGGCGGCAAGAGGGCGTGCAGCTCGCTCACGCCGGGGCGCACGTGGACCACTTCGTCGAGCACCACCCGCGAGTTGTCTAAGGACCATACGACGCGGGCGGTGGTGGTTTCGTTGCTAACCAGGACAGCTGTCGCTGCGGTCTTCGACGACGGGGGCACGGCAGATGGGACGTCCACAGACTGGACACGCACATCTGGGCCTGTGTGCACCTTCAGTGCCAACACGTCCACCCGCACGCCCTGGTTACGCAGGGCGCTCGCTTCGCCCAAGGCGTCGCCAATGTTTTGGCGGCCGTCGGACAGCAGCACCACGTGCCGGCGCGTGCCGGGAGCCGCCAGCGAGGCCGAAAGCTGCAGCGCGGACTCGATGTCGGTGAAGTTTGGGTTGGGTGAGGTTTCGAAGCCCGGGAAGCTGTAGTGGTGCTGCGGCGGGGCTTCTACCAACGCGTCCTGGCCGAAGCTCACGACCCCCATTTCGTCCCTGCCTGGCAGCTTGGCGGCAAGCGCTGAGATGTCGCGCGCTTCTTGGCCGAAGGCAGTCTCGGCCGAGAGGCTGCGTTGGGCGGCTACGACGAGGGTTTGGGACGGGGAGGAGTGGGACCAGGTTGGGCCAGCCAAAGCTAGTACCACTGCGACGGCCAGCAACGAGCGGACGGCGAGGGCGGCTTGTCGCTGGCGCCGGCCGAAAGGTGCCGGCCAACGGTGCCAGACGAGCACAAAGGTTGGCACCACGGCCAGCGCAGCGAGCCAGGCAGGGTGGGAAAAACTAACTGGCACGGTGGTAGACCACCCACTCAGCCAACACCAGCGCGAGCGCGCCCATGGCCAACCAGGGCCAAATGGACTTGTAAACAGAACTGGTCGGCAGGGCCTTAGTGGCCGTGCCTACGACCTGGAGCGAACGTGCCGGCGCTATTGGCTGTCCGGCAACGTTGACGGCGAAGTAGCTGAGCGACGAAGTGCCGTCGTGGCGGGTGACGTCGACCCGGTAAAGGCCTGCTTTGCCGGTGCCGCTGAACAAGAGCGAAGCCGGCGCCTGGCGACCGGGCGCTGCTCGCCAGAGGACTTGGGGCCGCCCGCCAGGCGGTGTCACCGTCACTTCGGCAGCACCCGGGCCTGGGCTGACCGGTACGGGCGTGCCGGGGGCTTGCCCAGGTGCCGGTACGGTCCCGGGTGCCAAGTACTGAGACAGGTGGTCCACTAGGACAGGGAACGCGCTGCGCAGCACGAAGTTGGAATCGTGCAGGTAAACCCCCAGCACTGCCGCTGGGGGAGAGCTCGCAGTTGCTGGCCTCACCATGAGGACAGGCCCCCCGGCGCTTGTTATGACGACGTCGCCGAAATGCGAGCGTGCCAGGTTGGCTGAGGCAGCGACGTCCACGTCGGCCAGGTCCACGTCATATAGAAGCGGGTTGTCCGCGGACGCTGGCAGTAGCGGGCCGGGCGAAAGAGCTGGCCCTGTGCCAAGGGAGCGGTCCATTGGTGGCGCTACGAGCAGGTAAGGGGCGTGAGCCGGGAGCTTGGGTGGCACAAAACCCTCGAAGACGAACAAGTCGATTGAAGGGTCGTCGGCTTGGCTCTGCCGCCACTGCGAAGGCGTTTCCGCCTCTACTTCGCTGCCTGGGCGGAGGGCGAGCGCTTGCTGCAAGAAAACGTCACCTGTGCTCACGAGGAGCACGCGCAACTTTTCTGGGGGGGTGGCTACGGCGACTGCCGACTGGTCGAGCGAGAAGGCGTCGTGGGGCGCGAGCGCGACGCGTACGTAGGAAGTGCCAGGAGGCAGCGGGAAGCTCACGTCTTCCCCTGCGCCGGGCCCGAGGTGGAGGGCCCTGGCGTCGACGAGGTTGCCGTCCGCGTACAGCTCGGCCGTCACGTTTTCAGGGACCTGCCCGAAATTTTGCACGTGGGCAACAGCATTTTCGCCTACCAGGCCGGGGGCGGCCGAAAGGGCCGTGATACCGGAGTTCTCGGCGCTCACGCCTATCCTTTTGTACACGTACCCGAAGGGGAGGGTGACGGGCTCGGCGAGAGGCTCGGTTATGCCGTCGGAAATTATTACCAGGTGCGTGCGGCCAGGATGGGGGCCGGCAGCGGCAACGGCTAGCTGGAGTGCGTCTTGTAGGTCCGCCGGCCCATCGCTCGGGTGGAGCTGGCCCAGCGCAGACAAAAGCACCTGGCGGTCAGAGCCGTTGCTGGTTGCCACCACGCTCGGTTGTGGGCCCATAGCGATTAGCGTCATGCGCGCCCGGGGCCCCAAGCGGCCCACGAGGCTGCGCGCGTCGGCCAACGCGGCCTCGAAGCGGCTCGGGTGCACGTCGGTCGCCTGCATTGTGGCAGAAGTGTCGATTATCACGATCGTCTGGCCGGTCAAGGCTTCGGCGCTGGCGAACGCCGGCTGCAGCAAGGCACCGGCTACGAGGGCTGCCGCAAGCAACTGGAGGAGCAGCAGCCACGACGGCCTAATGCGCTGCCATGGGGTGGCAGCTTGGCGGTCCAGGGTCACCTGGCGCCACCACAGAGTGCTCGGCACCTGGCGCGGGGGCCTCTTGGCACGCAGGAAGTACATGGCTACGATGGCGAGGAGGCTGAGGCCCGCGAGGCCGGCGAGGGGGTCCAGTAGCTGCACGGCTACGTCGTTGCCACCCGGGCGCGCACAAGGTGGCCCAAGATCAGCTGGCGCAGAGGCAAGCCCCCGTCCAGGTCCACTAGAGCAGCTTGGTAGGAGCGTGCTAGGGAAGAAAGGGCGCGCGCGTGCTCTGAGCGGGCAGCGTGGTACGCCTCAAGAGCGCGCCGCCCGAGCGTCACGTCCACGGTCCCGCCGCTTTCGCAGTCCACGAGCCGAAGTTCCCCCATGAGGCGCGGGCGCAGCTCCTCGGGGGAGAGGACTTGCACGAGCATGAGCTCGTTGCCAGCTCGCCGAAGGGCGGCCAGCGCTGGGCGCAGCTCCTCAGGGCCTGCGAGGAAGTCCGAAACCAGCACACAAATGCCCCTGGGCACTGTCCTCGCGGCAGCCGCCACCGCACGCCAGCTAGTGGGCCCTCCTCTGGGCAGGTCTGCGAGCGCAGCCCAAAGGCGCGGCGCACTGTACTTACCCCGCACGGGGCCGGCTCTTGCCACGACGCTTTGAGAGAACCCGACGACGGCTGCTCGGTCTTCGGCTGCTAGCGCCAAGAAGGCGAGCGCGCCGGCTACTGCGCGGGCTGGGCGTTCCTTGCATTGGCGGTCCCAAGCGACTGATGCGCTCGTGTCCACCCACAGGCTCACGCAGGTGTCTTCCTCGCCGGCGTAAAGGCGCATGTAGAGCTTGTCGAAGCGGGCGAACGCGCTCCAGTCGAGGCGGCGGGTGTCATCTCCTGGGGCATAGGTGCGGTAGTCGGCCAGGTCGAGCGAGCTACCGTAGCGCCGGGACCGTCGCCGGCCAGCGACGCCCCCCAGCACCGCCCGGCGGGAGGGGACCGTCAAGCGCTCGAGGCCCTGGAGGATGTCAGGCGTGAGGCCGAGGCGAGCGGCTGGCCTTGCCGTTGGAGCTGGTTGGGCCGTCGGAGCTGGTTGGGCCGGAGCTGGTTGGGCCGTCGGAGCTGGTTGAGCCGTCGGAGCTGGTTGGGCCCGGTTGGCCGTGGGGGCTGCGGGCGTTGGGGAGCGCAGGCGGCGCAACGGCCCGGCCGGAGACCTCATCTCGCTGCCACGGGGTCGGCCACGACGGCTTCGACGAGCCTGTCTATCAATGCGTCGGGCGTGACGCCGTCAGCCTCGGCCTCGAAGTTGACCAAGACGCGGTGGCGGAGGACCGCGTGGGCGCTCGCTCGGACGTCTTCGAAGGCAACGTTGAAGCGCCCAGCTAACAGCGCTCGCGCCTTGGCTGAAAGCACGAGGGCTTGGACTGCTCGCGGGCTGGCACCGAAGCGGACGTAGCCGGGCAGTTCGGGCACTGGGGAGCGGCCCGGCTGGGTGGCGCTCACGAGGCGGACGGCGTAGTCCAGCACGTGGTCGGCGACAGGTACGGAACGGACCAGGGCCGACATCGCCCGCACGTCGGAGGCCGCCGCCACCGCCGACAGCTGTGGCTGGTCGTTGCCGGTGGTCCGCCGGGCGATCTCGGCGAGCTCCGCGGGGCTTGGGTAGGGCACCGCCAACTTGAAAAAGAAGCGGTCGAGCTGCGCCTCAGGCAGCGGGTAGGTGCCCTCGAGCTCTATCGGGTTTTGCGTGGCCAGCACGAAGAACGGGTCCGGCAGCCGGCGGGTCGTGCCGCCCACTGTCACCGTACGTTCTTGCATCGCTTCCAAAAGAGCGCTTTGCACTTTGGGGGTAGCGCGGTTGACCTCGTCTGCAAGCACGAGGTTGGCGAACACGGGCCCGGGCTGGAAGTCGAAACGCCGCCCGCCCTCGTCTTCGGTGATCACGGTGGTGCCCGTCACGTCGGCGGGCATGAGGTCCGGCGTGAACTGCACCCTCGAGAAACCGAGGTCGAGCACGCGGCCAAAAGCCCGCACGAGCGACGTCTTGCCTAGCCCGGGGACGCCCTCCAAAAGCACGTGCCCGCCCGCCAGGAGCGCTATCAGCGTGTCGCGCACCAGGTCCTCCTGGCCCACTATGAGCCTCCCGATCTCTTCTTGGACCGCGGCCGTGAGCTCTGCGAACTTCTCCGGTGACATCGGCTTCTCCGCTGGCACCGGGCCGAGCGGTGGGGCCGAAGCCACGCCGTAGCCGTTGCCTTGTGCGGGGGGAGTGGGGCTGTGCTGGCCCATGGGCTTCATTTCCCGAGCGAGCTGAAGTAGTTTTTGACCAGGTCTTGGTCCGCGGGGGCGACGACCTGCGAGCCGAGGCCCTGCAGGGCCGTCCGTTCGAACGAGGGGAGCACGGCTTTGTAGTTGGTGGTCTTCACCTTGTAGCCGCTAGCCAAGTGGCGGCCTACCACCTGCTGGGCCCCCCCAGGCTGGCCGCCAACGAACACCTGGTCCGACGGCTGCTTGCCGGCGCCGGCGTTGTTGGCGGCCCCGTCACCGGTCCCAGCGCCTGTGCCACCCTTGCTCTTGCCCGAGCCGTTGCCCGGCCCTGCGCCCCGGCCGACCCCTTCGCCCTGGCCAGTCATGGCTTCCTGGCCGCTGCTGCGGCCTCTTCCAGAACCGGTCGCATAGCGCGCGACTGGCCCGCGCGCCCCGCCCCGCTGGCCCGGCCCTGGCGAGCCTCGGCGAGCTGCACCCTTCCCAGAGGCGTCTGCTTGGGCCTGGGCAGCCGCTTGGGACTCGGCATTGCGGACTGCAGCCTGCACCGCGGCCAGCTCCTGGCTGAGCGAAGCGGCTTGGGCAGATGCGCTGGCCCCGTCGGCTGCTGAGCTGAGGTCGTTGCTGGCTCTCGTCCCCCTGCCCGCTGCCAAGGCTTGGGCAGCCGCCGCGAGCTGTCCTGCAAACGTGGCAGCGGGGCCACTCGGGGCACTTTGCGCGGCTGAGCTTTGAGCTTGGCCTGTTTGGTTGTCGGCGTTGTCGCCCGCGGGCGCCCCTGCGTCTTTGGCGGCTTGCTCGAGAGCCTTGGCAAGCTCGCGCTGCTGTCCAGGAGAAAGCCTTGAAATGTCTTTGGCGAGCTGGCGAAGGTCTGCCGCCGCCGCCCTCAGGTTGGCACCAGATAGGGCTTGGGCAAGCTTGCTCGCGCCCGGCGCCCCCTGGAGAGCCTCGCCAGCGGCCGCGGCGGCCGCTTCGAGCTGGCTCATGTCCTGCCCGAGGGAAGCAAGCTGTTGCTGCAGAGCGGAAAGAGCGGCTAGGGCCTGAAGAGGCGTGCGGGCTTGTTGGAGAGCAAGGAGGGCGTGCTCTAACGCCGTCTCAGCCTGTGCTGCGCCTGCGTGGCTGTGGCCGAGCCGTTCCTTGGCTGCAATGACCGTCTTTTTCGCTTCCTTTATGACGGCTTGGTCCGCTGAGAGGCGGGCGAGCGCGCCCGCCTGGGGGTTCGGCGTGAGAAGCAGCGTGCCCAAAAGTGCGGCCGAAGCGCCTAGGGCGAAGGCCCTGCGTGAATGCGACCGCAACGGGTACGCCTCCGCCGGGCGGTGCTCCCCGGCCCGCTCGGTGGCGTCAGCAACGAGCCTCCTTGGCATCTCCCCGGGAGCGTCGGCGAAGGCGAGCGCGCTCGCCAGCCGCTCGTTCAGGTTGAGCCTCGCGTCGGCGACCCTGGCCACCTCGCTGACCGACGGGCGGTGGTAGGCCCAGCCGGCAGCGGCAACCGCAATTGCCAATATCCCCAAAAGGGCTGCCACGGAGGCGGCCCCGGGCGTGGGGGAAAACTTTGCCCAGGCCATGACCAGCGCCGCCCCCCCAGCCCACAGGGCTAGGCCGGTGAGCGCCCAGCCGAGGGCCCGGTCCGCATAAGCCCTGCGCTGTAGCTGCCGGAGCGCCCAAACGAGCTCTTGAGGCAGGCGCTTGTCGCTGTGTTGCCCTCTCAGGTCGTTGCTCACGTTATTGCCCTCTTTTTGAACACGGCGACGCTCGCCCCGAGCGAACCGAGCGCGACCACGCCGCTAAAGGCGATGCTCGCCGCCCAGGTCTGCCACGTCCCGAGCGGGCCTAGAGACGTCACGTACTGTGCCGGGCCCCCGCAGGTGTTCACGACCGGCGGCGCCAGGTTGCCTACGAGCGGCGTCACCAGGCCACTCGTCCCGCAGCTGCTGTTCGCGTCGAGGATGGCGGTCACCCCCATTACCGGGCTCAAAGCTTCGAGGATCCCCTCAGCTCCCGTCCCGGTGACGACGGGTTGCTCGGGTTGGGAAGCCGCCGCCCAGCCGTAAGCGCACATGAAGGGGCCGGCTGCGAGCGTGAGCATCAGGAGGTACGAGACGACCGTGGCGGCCGGCACGCGCCGCAAGCTGACCGAAGCGACCATCCCGAGGCCCCCTAGCGCACTGGCGGCGACGAGGCCGAAGGCAGCGAGCTCGAGCACCTCTCGGACGCCTACGCCCCCGAGGAGGTAGGCCACGCAGAACAATGGCGCGCTCGCCACGCCGAGCAGCGCCGCGACCGCGAGCGCCGCCAAGAACTTGCCAAAGATGATCTTGGCCGGCCGCAGTGGCGTCGCCAATAACAAGTCGAGCGTCTGGCGCTCGCGTTCGCCGCTCACGCTCGGGGCGACCAAGCCGGGGACGACCAGGGCAAGGCTCACCATCAGGGCCGCCGCAAGCCCAGTGAACAGCGAGGAGCCTGATCCCCCTACTTGCACTACGTCGGAGGCGCTCGCTTGGATCCCCGAGTAGCCGAGGTAGCCGGTACCGCCTAGGGCGCAAAGGTACCCGGTCACCAGGGCCGCCGTGTGCCAGCCTCGCATGCGGGCGCGCAGTTCCCTGGCGGCTACTGGGTTCCATGCAACGGCTGCCAAAGCCGACCAGGCAGCCTTGAGCGGCCGGCGTGGGTTGGCTTCGCCTGGCAGGTACTCCCGGCGCGCTTGCAGCGCGACCGCCCCCGGCACGCCGCTCACTTGGCTAGGGCCTCCTCATCGCGTTGACCGCCTTGTTGGCCACTAAGTGGCTCGGTAAGGGCCAAGAACAACTCCTCGAGGCTGGGGTAACCGGCGAGCAGTTGGCTCCCTGGGCCGTAGGCGACCACGCTGCCTTCGTGGAGCACGCCGAAGCTCGAGCACGCAGCGGCGAGCTCTGGCAGGATGTGGCTCGCTATCACCACGGTCTTGCCCATTTCCGTGAGGGCAGACAGCAGCTCGAAGCTCTCAGCGCGCGCCTTGGGGTCGAGCCCTGACGCTGGTTCGTCCAAAAGGAGCACTTCGGGGTCGTGGACGAGCGCACGCGCGAGGCAAAGGCGTTGTTTCATGCCGCGCGAAAGGTTGTCCACCTGCTCGTCGTGCTCAGCAGAAAGCCCTACCAAAGCGAGCAAGTCGTCCACCGCCCGCGCTGCTTGCCGGCGGGGCAACCTGTAGCAGGAGGCGAAAAAAGCGAGGTACTCCGCAGCAGTCATGGGCTCGTAGAAGCCGAAGTGGTCTGGCACGTAGCCCACGAGCCGCCGCAGTTGCACAGGCTCCTTCGTGGCGTCGACGCCGGCCACCTCCACCACCCCCGCGTCGGGGCGCGAAAGCCCGGCCAAGACCCGCAGCAGGGTTGACTTGCCTGCACCGTTCGTGCCGACCAAGCCGAAGGCCTCGCCCCAGCCAACCTCGAAGCTGACCCCACTGAGCACCTCTTGGTGCCCAAAGCTCTTGGACAGCTCCTCGACGCGCACGGCGGCCTCGGCAGGCTCACCGCCGTAGGGCGCGCTCTCCCGGGCATCGACCAGGTTCATCGGCGCACTGGCTCCGCCGAAAGCGTAGGTACGTCTCCGAAGACTTGCAGCCCGCTCACCTGGGCAGTAAGGCGCAGCTCCAAAGCCCCGTCCGGGCCGAGGTACGCGGCGGGGTCAGCGACGGCGGCTTCGAAGTCCCCACCGACGAGGCTGCTCGAGGCCGTGAAAATGTGGAGGCGTTGCCAGCGTGACGAGCTGTAGTTGAAGGCGTAAAGAGCGAAGTCCCTGGAGGTCACCGAGGAAGCGCCAGAGGCGAGGCCAAAGCCCGCTATCGTGCCGAAGTTCGTGGCGAAGCCGGGGCCGGGGGCTGAGCCGTCCGGTGACCCGAGGTCGAGCCGCAGGTCGGCCCAGCCCTTCGGGGGTAGCGTGAACTGGTAGTACAGCGAGCCTCCGTCGGCAAGTGTGAGCGTCCCGCCGGCCGGGCCGATCGAGACTGCACCGGTCACCCCTTGCGCGCTCGCCAGCTCAGGTTGCAGCCCGACCACCCTGGTGCCGGCCGCGATGGTGGGCACTAGCGGGACGACGACTGCCTCTGCCCCGGCGAGCGGCACCTGGTGCTCCGAACGGCTCAGAGGCACGAGCGGGCGTTCAGCCATGCCTACCAGCACGGGCCAGCCTCCGTCGGCACTGGAGTAATCGGTCGCTAGCTCCGAAAGCCCTTGCTGGGCAGCCTGCAGGCGGGGATGGCCCTGGGTAGCTTGTTGCGAGCCGCCGACTAGGAACAAAGGCACCACTACAGGGCCCTGCCCGTTCCCCGTGCTCTCAGAGGGCGACGCGAAGCTGAAGCTCACCGTCGCGCGGGGGGGCAAGGTGCCGAGCCGGCGCTGCTGGCCAGTCGAGCTCAACACGTACACGTCGTCGAGGCCGACGCCCAGGTCGTTGGTCACCGTCGCGCTCACCGAGCTGCCAGAGGCGTCCACGCTTGCAAGCACGTCCCCCTCCAAGGAGGCGTCGTGCTCCGCAGCCCAGCCACCGAGGCTGTTGCCAGGGCCTTTTACCTCGAGCTGTACTGGGCCGGCGGCCTCAGCCCCCTCAACGGTGAGGCTTGCCCCGGCACCGGCGCCGAGGTCGCTGACGGGCCCGCCGCCGGCGAGCGCCACCGTCGCCACCCCAGCTTGGGGGAGGTAGACCGCGCCCAGCGAGGTGACCTCAGCGAGCCGGCTACCTGGCGTTATGCGTGCCACCTGGACCTCGTCTGCAAGGGGGTGACGGTTTACCCCGGCGCCTGTGGCGTACGCAGCACCAGCGCTTGCGAGGGCGAGCGCCGGGAGCACGGCCCACGCGAGCTCCCGCCGGCGGAGCTTGCGGAGCACGAAGAACGTCAGCGGCCCCGCTACGACGACATAGCCCGCAAGCATGAGCCCGAGGGTCGCGGCCTTGGGGAGGGACGCACCCGGGACCTGGAAAAGGTAAGGGGCCAGGGCGCCGCCAGCGACCTGGGGCCCCACCGCCCCGGGGGTGCTGTCGAGCAGGGAGGCCGGGCTGGAAGCCGGGGACACGAACCCTTTGGAGGCGAAGACTACTTGCCCGGAGCTTTCGTAGCTCGACTGGTACGCGGGGGCGAGCAGCCGAGAGTCGAGGGCGTCGCTGCCGGGCCAGCCGGCCAGCGGGGCAGACGCCGGGTCGAAGGCGCTGAAGACGACCTCTCCGCTGCCGAGCGCCCACTGCACCACGAGGGGTACGCGACCTTGTGAAAGCACTGTCTGGGCGCCAGCTTTGACGGCTAGGCGGTCCACGACAGCACTCTGGGCAGGAGCCCTGGAGCCAACGAGGTCACCGAGCTCGTCGAGGCGCGTCGTCTCCGTCCCAAGGACTCGGGCGGGCACGAGCCCGTTTGGCAACCCCGCCATATCCGACGCCCAACCAAGGCCACCTGCTACGAAGAGGGTGCCGCCTTCTTGCACATAAGACTCGAGCGCCTGTGCTTGCGAGGAGGACAGGGCGCTCGTGTCGGCCTGGTCGACCACGACCGCCGAGAACTCGCCAAGGGCTCCTGAGGTGGCCGGGAGCTGTGCGGGCGAGAGGAACTGGAGCTGAGCCGGCGGCCCAGCCGGCACGGGCCACTGGAGCTCCGACAGCACAGTTTGGTTGCCCGTCACGACCAGCACCGACGGCGCTGTCGCGCTGTTGCCGACCTGGACGGAGCCTCCAGCCTCAGCCAGCACTTGCCCGCTGCCCGAGAGCACCTTTGCGTGGACGTTGCTGGGGGCGTCCGCTGCCAGGACGTCCAAAGTGAGCGTCTTGGCCGTCGACGCTGCGAGGTCGAGCGGTAGCTCGTAGGTGACTTGCGAAGTCGGAGTTTGTTGGGCATAGGCGGACGAAAACCCAAAGCCGAAACCCCCGAAGGTATAACCGAAGCGCCGTGTGCCAGGGAAGATCCCTACGCCGATGCAAGACGTCGTGCCGCCGGAACTGAAGCAATAGGGCACCCCATTTGAAAGTTGCGGTACGGGCGAGGTGACGACGAGCTCGCCGTCGACGTTGCGGGCCTCGTGGTTGGCCACCGAGACCTCTACGGGCACCCAGCTCCCGGGGGCGACGCTCACGCTGTAGAGGCTCGAGATGCGCAGGGAAAGCCCCGGGGCTGCGCGAGCAGTCGTAGCGCTCGCGGGGTTGGCAGTTGCCCAAAGAGGCCAGGCGAGGGCCGCGCCGGCCAGGGCCATTGGCCAGGCCGCTCTGGGCGGCCCCTGGCAGCGCCACCGCCTTGGGGGCACAACTCGACAGTACCGCCCAAAGGCGTGGCCTTGGCCTGTGGATGCCGTTGTGCCCGCCTTCTCAGCAAAGCCTAAGCTTTGGCACTGCATGGAGGAAGCGCCTGAAGGCCAGCCCGCTACTGGGAGCACCGGCGCGGCCGCCCTAGCGAGCGCCCCGGCGAGCTACACGGTGACGATCCGAGTGACCGCCGCCCCTCACCGAGCGCTGTTGTTCAGGTTGGGGCAGGCCGCCAGCTCAGCGGGTGCCGCCGTGTTCGGTATGGACTTGGTCGAGGTGAGCGCCGGCGGCACGACCGTCGACCTCACGGTCCAAGCTGCGAGCGAGGAGCACGTTGCCCGGGTGACGGCCGAGCTCGAGCGGCTCGGTGGCAGGGTCCGAGCTGTGTCCGACAGGACGTTCCTGTACCACTTGGGAGGCAAGATCGAGGTCGTACCGAGGGTTGCGGTCCGCACCCGCCAAGACCTCTCCCTCGCTTACACGCCAGGGGTTGGGAGGGTCGCGACTGCGATCGCCCACCGGCCAGCAGACGCCTGGGCGCTCACCTCCAAAGGCACTTCGGTTGCGATCGCCACCGACGGGAGCGCAGTGCTGGGCCTGGGTGCGCTGGGCCCTCTCGCCGCGCTCCCGGTGATGGAAGGAAAAGCCCTTTTGTTCAAGCATTTTGGGGGCCTCAACGCGTACCCGCTGTGCTTGGACGTCACTTCGCCCGAGGCGCTCGTGGAAGCCGTTGCTGCAGTGGCACCTGGTTTTGGCGGCATCAACCTCGAAGACATTGCGGCACCAACGTGCTTTTGGGTCGAGCAAGAACTGCAGCGCCGTCTTGACATCCCGGTGTTCCACGACGACCAGCACGGGACGGCGGTCGTGGTCATGGCAGGGCTGCTAAATGCCTGCCGCCTGAGCGGGCGCGAGTTGAGCGACGTGCGCGCAGTGCTCGTCGGCGTCGGGGCGGCGGGTACGGCCGTCGCTGAGGCGCTGTTGCGGGCCGGGGTCACAGATCTTGTGCTGTTCGACAAGGACGGCGTGCTGCGGGACCGGCCGGGCGCCCCTCCCCACCACGCCAGCCTGGCAGCACGGACGAACCCTCGTGCCGTCACAACCATCGAGGAGGCCCTCGCCGGCGCCGACGTGTTCATTGGCACGGCTCGGCGTGGGTCGGTCGACCCTACCTTGTTGGCGAAGATGGCATCCCGGCCGATCGTGTTCGCGCTCGCCAACCCCGAGCCGGAAGTGTTCGGCGAAGAGCTTGCCGACGACGCGATCATCGCAACCGGCCGGAGCGACTTGCCCAACCAGGTGAACAACTCGCTGTGCTTCCCGGGTTTCTTCAAAGGCGCCCTTTCCGCCCGGGCCACCGCTGCAACGCCCGCGATGAAAGACGCTGCCACTCGTGCGATTGCAGGGGCAGTGAGCGACGAGGAGCTCGCTTTGGGTGTGATAGTGCCGTCCATGTTCCAAGCCAGGGTGCACGACAGCGTGGCGTCTGCTGTAGCGGCAGCCTGGGAAGCGGAGCACTGACGCTCCCCACAGAGGCGAGGCCGGCCAGCCGCTCAAGCGAGGCCGGCCAGCCGCCTCAAGCGAGGCCGGCCAGCCGCCTCAAGCGAGGTGGACAGTTGCCTCAGTGACCGTGCCGGCCGCAGCTTCGAGCTGCACCTGGCCTGAACGACCGGGAGCGAGCGCCCGCACGGTCCACGAGCCTGGCCGGGCGAAGAACCGGAAGCGCCCTTCGCTCGAGGCGACCACCTCTGCAGTGAACTCGCCGGCAGAGTCCAATAGCCGCACGTAGGCGCCCGGGACCGGCGCCCCCGCAGCTTTGACGGTGCCCGATATCACTGTCTCGCCGGCTCCTGCGGCCGAGGCACCCACAAAAGGAGCGTCCTGGTCGGGGGCGGCGCAGCCCCCAGCGCTGAAGGGCACAGCGCCCGAAGGCCCACTATGCGCCGTGGCCACACTGCTCGAGCCGCTTACCTGGTTGCTCATGGCTCTAAACCTCCTTCTCGATCGGCACCCCGACGAGCGAGCCGTACTCGGTCCAGCTGCCGTCGTAGTTTTTCACGTTGGGGAGGCCCAAAAGCTCGTGGAGGGCGAACCAGGTGTGAGCCGAACGCTCCCCGATCCTGCAGTAAGCTATCGTCTCTTTGCTCAGGTCGATGCCGGCGTCGGCGTAGAGCTTGCGGAGCTCCTCGTCCGACTTGAAGGTGCCGTCCTCGTTGGCGGCCTTTGACCAAGGGACGTTCTTGGCGGTCGGGATATGGCCTGAGCGCTGGGCTTGCTCTTGGGGGAGGTGCGCCGGCGCTAGGAGCCGGCCGGCGAACTCGTCTGGGCTGCGCACGTCGACGAGGTTGTCCTTGCCGATGGCTGAGAGCACCTCGTCTCGCATAGCTCGGATGTCCGTCCTCGGCTCTTTGGCTTTGTAAGTGGTCTTGGGGCGAGCCTTCACCTCGGTGACCAGTTCTCGGCCCTCGAGCTCCCACTTCTTGCGCCCACCGTCCATGAGCTTTACCTTCTCATGGCCGTAAATCTTGAAGTACCAGTAGGCATAGGCGGCGAACCAGTTGTTGTTGCCCCCGTAGAGGACGACGGTGTCCTCGTTGCTTATCCCCTTGTCTGACAGCAGGCGCTCGAAGCCTGCTTTGTCGACGAAATCGCGCCGCACCGGGTCCTGCAGCTCGGCTTTCCAGTCCACCCGTACCGCGCCGGGTATGTGCCCCTTTTCATAGGCAGTCGTGTCCTCGTCTACTTCGACGAACACGACCCCCGGGCTGTCGAGGTGCTCGGCTGCCCACTGCGTGCCCACCAGTGCCTCAGCTCGGCTCATTTTGGGTCTCCTCTCTTGGCTCGCGGCCCCCTGGGGCCTGCAACTGTACGGCCTGCAACCGTGTGGCTTGCGACCGTGAGGGGTGCAACCGGGGCCTACACCCCACCCTACTCACAGCTCGCCAATAATACCCGATCAAAACGATTGACTTTATCGACAATACGGGCTCTCAGGCCCCTTGCCCGGGGGGCACACCCGAGCGGCCCAACTAAGCGCCCGGGCGCGGTAGGCTTTGGCGCCTGCCTACCAGTCAGGAGGACCGGATGCCCAGATCCCGCGCCGGGTTCATTGCTGCCATTGCCTTAGTCGCCACTGTGCCAGGGCTGCAAGCGACGGCTGCGGCCGCCTCGCCGAAAGGCGTGCGGGCCAAGGCTCAGCTGCCGACGATCGTGGTCGGTTCGGAGAACTTCTCCGAGGAGGTCGTCCTCGGGAACCTCTACAACGACGTGCTAGAGCACGCCGGCTTCAAGACGCGCCTACGTGCCGACCTCGGGGCACGGGCTTACGTGGACGAAGCGCTCGCCCACGGGGCTATCGACGTCTTCCCTGATTACGCCGGCAGCCTGCTCGCCTACCTCGCCCCCAAGCAGTCGCGCCTCGCCACCCAGCTCTCCACGGACCTCCCCGCGCTGCGCTCAGCCCTAGCGGGACAGGGGGCCACCGTTTTGAACCCTGCGCCTGCCATCGACACCAATGTTTTCGTCGTCACCAAGTCGACGGCTGCCAAGTACCACCTGCGGACGATCTCCGACCTGAGGCCGGTAGCTTCAAAGCTCGCCTTTGGGGCGCCCCCAGAGTGCCCCAAGTACTATTACTGCCTCGAAGGTTTACAGGAGGTCTACCACCTGCACTTTGGCAGCTTCGTGGCGACCGACGAGTCTGGGCCCATAGCTGTAGCTGACCTGCAAAACGGAAAAGCCCAAGTCGTCGAGCTGTTTTCGACCGACTCGGTCATTGCCAAGGACGGGTTCGTGGTGCTCGAGGACAACAAGCACCTCGAGCCGGCCGACCACGTGGTGCCGGTGCTGCGCAAGTCCTTCGACAAGCCGGCAGTCGCGGCTGCCCTTAATGCTCTTTCTGCCAAGCTCACTACGGGCGCTCTCGCGCAACTTGACACAGAAGCGTCAAACAACCATGACCCAGCGGCTGACGCGTCGAGGTGGCTAAAGCAAGTAGGCCTTACGTAAAACTAAGCTGGCGGCCCTAGCGGTGCCCGCTAGGGCTGAGGGCTCTTTCAGCCAGTGCCATCGCCTGGTCGACGGCGAGCGCCAGGACGGCTACGAGCAAAGCACCGGCGAAGGTTTCCACGTCGTCGTGGAGCGCCAGGCCGGTGAAGATGTAGCTGCCGAGGTCGTTGTAGCCTACATAGGCGCCCAACGTCGCCGTCGCGACCACCTCGACCGACGCTGTGCGGGCACCAGCCATGACCACAGGGAGGGCCAAGGGCAGCTCGACTTTGGCGAAAAGCTGCCAGCGGGCCATGCCCATCGCTCTCGCTGCTGAACGGACGTCCGCTCCAACGTCGCGCACGCCCACGTAAGCGTTGGTAAGGACCGGCGGCACGGCCAAGGCGAACATCGCTATCCCAGTGGCCACCAGGCTGCCCTGGCGGAGCTTCACGATCGCAGGCTGTATGCCGAGCAAGGTAATGAGGGCAAAAGAGGGCACGGCGCGGGCCGCGTTCGCAGCGTTGACGACGACAAAGGCCCCGCGCCGGCTCTGTGCAAGCACGGCTCCGAGGCCTACGCCGGCGACCAGGGCTGCCGCAACGGCGAGGGCCGAGATCTCCAACTGGTTGAAGACGAGCGCAGGGATGCCTTCATGGCCTGACCAGTTGCTGCCATCGGTGAGGTACTTGGCCACCTGCGAGAGGAACTTCATTTGAGCGCCCTTTTTGGCCTGCGCCGCCATGGCAGTGCGAGCCGTTCGGCCAGCACCAGCAAGGCATCTGCCGCTCCAGCCAAAAGCACAGACAGTACAAGCCCGACGACGATAGGGGTATTGAAATCTTCTGTGAACCCCTGGATGATGAGCTGGCCCAGGCCGCCTTGCCCGAGCAGTGCAGTCACGTTTACCAGCCCCACCACCGTGACCGTGGCCACGCGCACCCCTGCGAGCACGGACGGGAGCGCCAGAGGCAGTTGGACGTGCAGCAGTTCGCCCAAGGCGCTGTAACCCATTGCCCTTGCAGATTCGCCCACAGACGCAGGAAGCGAACTGAGGCCGGCGATGATGTTGCGCAACAGTATGAGCAGCGTGTAACTGACAAGGGCCACCTCGGCCGTTGTGACTGAAAAGAAGCCGGTGAGTGGCGCGACCAGCGACAAAAGCGCGATAGAAGGCACCACGTAAAGTACGCCGGCGGCAGCCAATAGCGGTGGGCGCAAAGGCCGCCAATACCAAGCAGCAAGCCCTAATGGCAGGGAAATCCCGAGGCCCACTGCGACAGCAATGAGCGTCAGCTCAATGTGCTGCCAGAGGAGGGAAAGGATCGTCCCCTCGTTGGAAGAGATCCAGCTCCACTGGACCAAGGGGCCTGCCGAGGCGGCCAGTTCCACTGGGCAGATCCTAGCGGGAGCGCACTAGCTGAGCAGCGTTGGCCCTAGGCAGGTAGCCTGGCGCCGGATGATCCGCTTCGAAGCAGTGTCCAAGGTTTTCGGCAGGGGCACCTATGCCGTGAAGGATCTCGACCTCGAAGTTCGGACGGGTGAGCTGAGCGTCCTCGTCGGCCCCTCGGGTGCGGGCAAGACCACCGTGCTGCGCATGGTCAACCGCCTTGCTGAGCCGACGAGCGGGCAGGTCTTGCTGGACGGGGCCGACGTCGCCCGGCTCGACAGGGTACAGCTTCGCCGCCGTACGGGCTATGTGATCCAGCAGGCTGGCCTTTTCCCACACCTCAAGGTGGCAGACAACGTAGCTACGGTCCCCCGCCTCCTCGGTTGGGGGAAGGCACGCACCCGTTGCCGGGTGGACGAAATGCTTGAGCTTGTGGGCCTCGACCCAGGGAAGTACGCCAGCAGGTACCCAAGTGAGCTGTCTGGAGGCCAAGCTCAACGGGTAGGCGTCGCGCGAGCCCTTGCGGGTGACCCTCCCGTGCTGCTGATGGACGAACCGTTCGGCGCGCTCGACCCGATCGTGCGAGAGCGGCTCCAAGCCGAGTTCCTAGAGCTTCAGGCCCAGCTCAAAAAGACGGTCATTTTCGTTACCCACGACATCGACGAGGCGGTGAAGCTCGGGGACCGCATCGCCGTGCTGGGCCACGGTGGCGTGCTCCAGCAGTACGCCACGCCCGCGGAGGTGCTCGCGCGCCCGGCTACCGAGTTCGTGGCCGATTTCGTCGGAGCCGACAGGGGCCTTCGCAGGCTGGCTGTAACAGCGCTGGGAGCCGGCGACCTTGACTACCCCCCGGTCGTTACGCCGGCTACCCCTATTGGGGAAGCGAGGCGAGCCGTCGAGGCGGGTGCCACGAGCTGGGCGGTGGTCGTGGACGAAAGTGGCCGTTTGCTCGGCTGGGTAGAGCCCGCGCGCGCTGTGCAGGGCGACGGGGCGACGGTGGCGGCCTCGGTGAGACCGCTCGATGCCCGGGTCAAAGTGGGCTCCTCGCTGAGGTCTGCCTTCTCCGAGATGCTGCGCCACGACGCCGGTTGGGTGGCTGTCCTCGACGGCGACCGCTACCTGGGGGTGATCACGCCTGAGGGCTTGCACGCAGCGCTACGACGGTCGTTGGGGGGCGAGCCAGCCTCCGTTGCGCCGGCTCCGTTTTAGGGCCTAGCTTGCTTGTTAGCCTACTGGGCCGCTCGCAAGCTCTACGGTGGCGCTATGAGGCGTGCCAAGGCTGTCGACCCAGCTGACCGAGACCTTCTGGCCTGGGTAGTACTGCGTGAGCAGGCTACGCAGGCTGGCGGTGGACGTGACTGCGTGCCCGCCTACGGCAGTGATAGTGTCGCCCGCGGCGAGGCCGGCCTTGGCAGCCGGAGATGCTGAGATCACGCCGGCGATGGTGGCTCCGCTGGGCGGGCTACCGAAGCCGAAGAAGGCCGAGGTAGACCCAAGCTCGACGCCGAGGAAAGCCGAAGCACCCACGTGCACGCTTGCCGACTTGTGCCCAGCCTCGACCTGGTTGGCGACGGCGAGAGCTTGGTTTATGGGGATGGCGTAGCCCTGCGCCGCGCTGGCTTGGCCCTGCCCGAAGGGGGCCTCGAACTGGTAGCTGGAGGACGCGGCCGTGTCCATGCCAATGACTTCCCCGCTCATGTTGACAAGGGGCCCCCCGGAGTCCCCGGGCTGGATGGCAGCGTCGGTCTCGATCAGCCCCTTCAGCTGCTCCGAGGTGCCGGTTGCGTCGTCATAGGCGGTGATCGACTGGCCGAGCGCGGTCACAGTGCCGGTCACTGACGTCGGCGTGCCGCCCACCCCGCCGGCGTTGCCGAGCGCCACTACGCTTTGGCCGACAGCAACGGTAGAAGAGTTGCCAAGCGTAGCCGTCTTCAGGCCAGATGCCCCCTTCAGTTGCAGCACTGCCACGTCATAGGTGAGGTCGTAACCGACCACGTTGGCCGTGTACGTCTGGCCGTTGCCGACGTCGGTCACCTTGATGCCGGTAGCCCCCTCGACGACGTGGTTGTTCGTGAGCACCTCTCCTGAGGGAGTGAGCACGATGCCGGTGCCGGCCGCCTCGCCGGCCCCGTAGTCGAGAGTGGAGACGATGTCTACGACCTCTGGGCCCAGCTTGGCTTCCACCTGGGGGACCGAGAGTTCAGCGGCGCTTGTGGTGCCTGACCGGGAAGGCCCAGTAGCCCCGAGCTCGTAACCGAGGCTGGCACCGGCGACCACTGCCACGACGGCTGTGCCGGCAACGACTGCATTGCGCCGGCGGTGCCTTGGGCGCCCGGCTTGTTTTGAAGCCAGCCGGTCAGGTGCTTCGGGGGGTAGGGGCTGGCCGCTTTGTCCCGGCCATAGGTAGTCGCTCACTGGGGCTCCTTTCGCCTGTTAGTAGTCCTGTGGACAATTGTTGGCTGAGCGCCTTAGAGCCGGTTCAGACGAGGCGTAGAAGTCCCCTACACCAAGCTGAATATTGGCGAAGAGCCGGAGGTTGGCGCGCCTCGCTTGCTTGGGCTAGCGGTGCGGGCTATTTGCCACGTTTAGCCACCTGCTGGTACCAGAGGCTGCTTTGCCGGAGCCGCCCACCACTAGGTCCAGTTTACGAGGGCCGATGGGTGTGGCGAGCATGAGCGAAGTGGTCGTGCGAGCGATGCCCGGCACTTCGAGGAAGTGCCCTATGAGCTCTCCCAAGTGGTCGTTGTCACGGGCGACTACCCAACAGGTGAGGTCCGAGGGGCCCGTAGTCATCCACGCCTCGATGACCTCGGGGACGGCCTGTAACGCTTCGGCGACCGCCTTGGCCCTGCCCTGGGAGATCTGAAGGTTGACGAAAGCTGCCACTGCGTAGCCGAGGCAACGCAGGTCTATGTCTGGGCCGAACCCTGTGACCACTCCGCCGGCTAGCAGCCGGTCGAGGTGGGCTTGTGCTGTGTTGCGGGCCACACCGACCTCGCGTGCGAGCGACGCCATGCCGGCGCGAGGCGAGCGGGCGAGGGCGCGAAGGAGCCGGCGGTCGACGTTGTCAAGCTCGAAGGCCTGCATGCCGAGCCAGTCTAAACTGCCAGCTCTGACGAGCTTGTTGCCGAGGCCGCCTCCAAGCTGCTGAGCGCTCGAAGCCTCCCGCCCGGCCAAGCACGTCGAGCCCGACAGCCGTTGGGTGTCAGGCGCTGGCATTGGGCGTCAGGCGCTGGCAGCTTCGGAGTTGTCTGCTTGAGCTCGCAGGGCGGCGGCGTCCCATTTGGCTTCGATATGGCCGAAGTGCCAGATGGAAAGCGCGATCGCCCATGTGGCAACGAAAAGCCCGACGATGATGAACCCAGCAGTGTTGATGTTGAAGTTCTCGAACCAGCTCCAGACAGAGCCTGTCCAGTTGAGCTCCGACGGTAGCAGGCCGAGGATCTCTATGGTCCCGATGACAAAGGCGACAGCTACCGAAAGGCCGGTGATCGTTATGTTGTAGTACACCTTGCGAATTGGCCTTGCGAAAGCCCAGCCATAGGCAAAGTTCATAAAGCACCCGTCCATGGTGTCGAAGGTGCTCATGCCGGCAGCGAACAGGATGGGCAGGGACAAGATGGCGTAGAAGGGCAAGCCGGAAGCCACTGCCGTCCCGGAGAGCACGAGCAGGGCGACTTCGGTGGCTGTGTCGAAACCGAGGCCGAAGAGCACCCCTATTGGGTACATCTTCCACGGCGTGTCGATACGGCGGGCTAGCGGGCCGAAGAAACGGTTCATGAGGCCCCGCTTGTTGAGCTGCTCTTCGAGGGACTCGTCGTCGTAGAGGCCACGGCGCAGGTCCATGAAAACCTTGACAATCGAGACCAGTACCACGATGTTCAAGGCTGCGATGATGTAGAGGAAAACGCCGGAAACGGAGGTCCCGATGATGCCGGTCACGTTATGCAGGCCTGAGTTGCTGTTCTTTACTTGGTCGTCGAGCGAACGGATGCCGAAGTTCAAAAGGACGGCCAAGATGAACACGATTGTCGAGTGGCCGAGGGAGAAGAAGAAGCCCACGCTCAGCGGCCGCTTGCCTTCGGCCATGAGCTTGCGGGTCGTGTTGTCGATCGCCGAGATGTGGTCAGCGTCAAAGGCATGGCGCATACCCAACGTGAGGGCGAGGATCCCCGTACCAAGGCCAAAGACCTCTGTTTTGGAGAGGTGGTAGTGGGCCGGCACCGCAGACATGAGCATGATGAACCCGACGATGTAGAGGCCTATGACCGTCGCCGCCATACCCCCAACCCGGCTCCACTCAGCAGGGCTGAGGGAGCGGCGGACGGTGCCGACCCGGCTGACGAGCTTGCTCCTGACGGTCTTACGTGGGGCGTCGATTTGACCTGGGGCGTCGATCATCAGCAGGAGCATAGCCCAATTGCAACCTGCTCGCAAATGCTTGCTGGCCGCTGAGGCGACACTAACCTAAGCTAGTGCTGTGAGCAGGCCCATGGCCCCTGCGAGCGCTGGCACCACGGACGTGTCCAGTGTGGAAGGTGTGCTTGCCCTGGTACGTGCCAGGGGCGGGCGTGTCACGTCGTCTCGGCGGGTCATGCTGGAGGCCCTCTTCGACGCTGGCGGCCATGTAACGGCGGACGACCTCGCCGAGTCGGTCCAGGCGAGGATGCCCGACGTCCACATGTCGACCATTTACCGCAACCTCGAAGAACTGCAGCGCCTCGGCGTGGTCGTGCATTCCCACCTGGGGCACGGGCCAGCCACCTACCAGTTGGCGTCGTCAGCGCACGCTTACTTTATTTGTGAACAGTGCGGGGCAACCATCGAAGCGCCAGACGAGTTGTTCAGGGACCTCGCTAGGCGGGCAAAGGCGCAGCTCGGGTTTTCTATCGACCCTCGTCATTTTGCCATCCTGGGCCGCTGCGCCGGCTGCACCTCAACTGCGGAGCGTTTGCAAGGTGGGCCTAAGTAGAGGCGCCGAAGCATCTCGGCTCCTGGCTGGCCCCCGAGGGCGGGCACTGTGCGCTGCGGTCGTGGGCCTCGACGGCTTCCACTTGCTGCGTGCGCTCGACCACCCGACTTCGGGCGCCGTGTTCGAAGCAGTTGAGGCCGAGAACCTGGGACGACCTGGGTGGCCACCACCAGGGTGGGACGCCGTTAGGGGCCGGTCTCGGCAAGCCCAAGCCCACCCGCCCCCCGAGCCTTCACAAGTGCTCGCGCGGGCCGTGGACGCGGTCGACTTCGACGCCCTGGGCGATGTCCGCGACGAGCTGACGCTGCTGCCATGCCTCGTCGCTGCGGTCGTCGACGTGATGTTCTCGGGCGACGAGGAGGCCCTGAGGGAGGCCCTCAGGGCAGCCGCCGACGTGCTCGTCCCCGTCGCCGAAGCACTGGCTCGCGCCCCCGGGGCCGCTTGGTGGTGGGGACAGTGCGACAAGGGCACGCAGCGCTGGCTCCGCTTCTCGAGCGGGCCAGAGCGCCCGCCCTTGGTGGGAGCGCGGGACGCGCTCGCCGACTGGGCGCGCTCGGAGGCCGAAGGGGAGGCCCGGTCCGCAGCCATGGTCCCCTTCCCTCCCCGGGGCGGTAGCCCCTGCTACTCGGGTACCTGGTGGTCCACCCCTCCCTACCGTCGCCTGGTGCGCACCACCCGCGCAGTGCCTGGGTTGCCGGCCGTCGGGCTCGTGCTTATGGAGGACTCGCCCCCCGACGAGGCCCTGGAAGTGTGGGAGGTGAACCCCTCTCCTCAGGCCAAGGTCTTCGAGGTCGACGGTGCCGAGGCCTGGTGCGAGCTCACCGAGCGGTTCCCCATGGAGGTGACGCTTTCGCGACGCCACGATTGGTGGCGCTGGACCGGCTGGGAGGGACGCTGGTTCATCCCCGACTGGGCCCAGGTCGCCGGCGCCTTCGACGGTGTGCACCTGAGCGTGGCGGGCTACCTGGAGGCCTCCTACCGGGCACTTGCGGTCGATGGAGGCGCCACTTGCATCGCGGGTTTCGACCCCGACGAGACCATCTGGCTGACTGACGTCCTAACCAGCTGTCGGACGAGCGAACCCTGGGAAGGCCGAGCCGGTCGCAACAAGTTCCGCGACAGCGCGCTACCGTGGCTGGCCGGCCCGCCTGAGGAAAGGCTCCGGGACGTCGACCTGACCGAGCCGAAAGGGTAGGCGACAACCCAGCTATCCGTCCTTTGTCGGTAGGGCGCCCCCGGCAGGGTTCGAACCTGCGGCCTTCCGCTTAGAAGGCGGCCGCTCTGTCCACTGAGCTACGGGGGCCGAGAGGGAGGCTAGTTGAACATCGTTTACCGGCTGCCCGTTTGGTCAGCTGGCGAGCTCACCCCAACCTTCGCTCTTGGCGGAAGGGTGACGCAGTTTGGAGAGCGCCGCCCGTTCGATCTGGCGGATCCGCTCCCGGGTCAGGTGGAGCGCGCTGCCGACTTCCTCCAACGTCTTGGGGTTTGCCCCGCCGAAGCCGTAGCGCAGCCGCAGGACCTCTCGTTCTCTTTCGTCGAGGACAGAAAGGAGCCTGTCGACCTCGCCACCGAGCATGGCCTCCGAGACGAGCTCGAACGGCGAGCTTTCGATAGGCGCTGGCACCACCTCGGCCAGTTCGGTGTCCCCTTCAGGCCCGATCGGGGAGTCAAGGCTCACAGGTGCGCTGGCCTGCTTCAACAGCTCGACGACTTGCTGCTCAGGGACCTCCAGGGCTTCGGCCAGCTCACGTGGGCTTGGTGGGCGGCCCGAGCGTGCTTCGAGCTGACGTCGTGCCCTGAGCAAGCGGCGGACCTGTTCGCCGGCGTGAACTGGCAAGCGGATGCTTCTGGCTGTGTTGTCGATGCCGCGGCTGATGGCTTGCTTGATCCACCAGGTTGCGTACGTGGAGAACTTGAAGCCCTTCCGCCAGTCGAACTTCCCCACTGCATGGATCAGGCCCAGGTTGCCCTCCTGTACCAGGTCTAGAAGGGGTAGTTCCTCGGACTGGTACTTCTTGGCGATGGACACCACCAAACGCAAGTTTGAGTTGATGAACTGCTCAGTCGCCGCCTCACCAGCGCGAGCACGCTGTTCGAGTTGGCGCCGGCGAGCAGCGCTCGCCCCTCCTGAGGCCAGCTCTTTCTTGGCCTCACGACCGTCTTGGATGAGCCGGCAGAGGCGCGACTCGTCGTCCTTGGTGAGCAGAGGGTACCGGCCAATGTTGTCTAGGTAGAGGCGGACGAGGTCCTCCTCTCGGCGCTCGGTACGGGACCTGGCCTGCATATGCTCTCCCTCCTGGCCATGTGTTCGGTTCCCTTCGAGCGTCCAGCAAACCTGGGGCTCGCTGGCCGCTTGACGACTGTGCCAAACTGAAAAGTACGCGGTGGCCGTAGCTCAGCTGGTTAGAGCGCCAGGTTGTGGCCCTGGAGGTCGGGGGTTCGAATCCCCTCGGTCACCCCAGCACCACCCTTGGTGGCGATCTACCCTCCCATTTCTCTCATGTTCGTCTCAGGAAACAGCGTAGGCGCGGGCGAGCGCTTGTGGCGCGCGACACGTGAGCAAGCGCCGGCGCGATGGCGCCTTCCGGCGGCTACTATCGCCTCCGGGCGCCTCTAGCTCAACGGCAGAGCAACGGACTCTTAATCCGCAGGTTCTGGGTTCAAATCCCAGGGGGCGCACGAGGAGGTCTTCACATTTGACCTCAAATCATCTTTACATTTGGGTGTGACCACCTGAGGTGGCTGGCCAGGGCGGTGCGGGTGCGTGCGTTCCCAAAGGTTTCGCCCGTAGCTTTGTTGGCCCGCCCCGG
>Ga0209061_1001293_pt1 | contig 43304 bp, 55 predicted proteins | sample Coa_R1_10_FD_187157 | JGI IMG/M metagenome (GOLD analysis project Ga0209061, IMG submission 187157) | Surface soil microbial communities from Centralia Pennsylvania, which are recovering from an underground coalmine fire - Coalmine... | ecosystem: Environmental > Terrestrial > Soil >...
ATGACGGTGGAGTTGATCCAGCCGGTGGCGATGGAAGAGGGGGTCAAGTTTGCCATTCGCGAGGGGGGTCGCACCGTCGGCGCTGGCATCTGCACCAAGGTCGAGAACTAAGCAATCCAGGGGTGTCCCAAATACATGTGGACACCCCTGCGTATGAACTCCTGCTACAAAGCAAGGAGATTTCGTGCATAGGAGAAAAGGATACATGGCAACAGGAAGCAAGCAGCGGATACGTATTCGCCTGAAGGCATACGATCACCGCATTCTCGATCAGTCAGCGATGCAGATTGTGGATACGGCCCAGCAAACAGGAGCGCGGGTATCAGGCCCGGTACCCCTGCCGACAGAGATCGATAAATTTACCGTCATGCGTTCACCATTCATCGATAAGGATGCGCGCGATCAATTTGAAATTCGCACGCACAAACGCTTGATCGATATTATAGATCCAACTAATAAGACTGTTGAGGCCCTGACACGTTTGAATCTGCCCGCAGGCGTGGATATCGAGATCAAACTGTAGGAAAAATGTTCATGAACAAATCATCCTGTAGGGGTGGATTGATCGCGCCCACCGCCGATTTATCGGCCCTGGGATGGCCTGGTAAAATCTATGATCGGCCTGCACTCCCATCTTCTTCGGTGAATTTGTTCGTGTCATAATCTCACCCCTACGGTTGAGAGAAGAGAGGTAAGGAAATGCTCAGTGGATTGTTGGGCAGAAAAGTTGGCATGACCCAGGTATTTGGGGAAGATGGCACCGTCATTCCGGTAACGGTCATCGAAGCTGGTCCCTGTGTCATCACACAAATCAAAACGGTTGCCCACGACGGTTATGAAGCTGTGCAAATCGGTTTTGAGCAGAAGCGATTGAAGAGTGCCACCCGTCCCGAACTGGGGCATCTTGGACACAGCCTGCCATTATTGAAGGCGCAGCGTAAACGCTTGCAGACGTACCAGCAGGAACAGCGTGGGAAAAAGACCGCTGAGTCTGCCGAAGAGGGAACAGAGGTGGCCGTTCCAGCTGATGACGCGAAAAAAGATAAACAGATACAGAAGTTGTTGAAGGTACAGCAGAATCGCCAGCGGCGGCCAGGGCCGGAACTTGGCCCATTCAAGGTACTGCGCGAGGTGCGATTGCAGGATGGTACCAGCCCAGAAAAACTGGAACTTGGCGCGACTTTTGACGCCAGCCTGTTTACCGTAGGTGAGGAAGTCGACATCGTCGGCACCTCCAAGGGTAAAGGGTTCCAGGGTGGAGTGAAGCGGCATGGATTCGGCGGCGGGCCGAAGACGCACGGTCAATCGGATCGGACGCGCGCTCCCGGCTCAATCGGTTCGGGTACCACCCCGGGACGCGTGCTCAAGGGTACACGTATGGCAGGTCACATGGGGAATGATCGTGTGACCATCAAGAGTCTGCAAGTGATTCAAGCTGATCCTGAGCGCAATCTGCTGGTGGTGAAAGGTTCAGTGCCCGGAGCCAACGGCGGCTTGCTCATGATTAAGAAGCATGTGAAGAGGTAACGACGATGCCCTCGACTACAGTTTATAACATGGCCGGAGAGGCCGTAGAAGAGCTCGAACTGAGCGAGCAGGTGTTCGGAGTTATTCCCAATGTGCCTGTCCTGCACCAGGTTGTCACGGCGCAACTGGTGAATCGCAGGCAGGGCAATGCTTCGACGAAGACTCGCAGTGAAGTATCGGGTGGTAACAAAAAGCCCTACCGGCAAAAAGGTACCGGGCGGGCACGCCAGGGAAGCATTCGCGCGCCGCAGTTCCGGCATGGTGGTGTTGTATGGGGGCCAAGACCTCATTCCTACCATCATGATGTACCCAAGAAGATGCGCCGGCTGGCGATACGCTCAGCCCTATCGGATAAAGTTGCAAATGAGCAACTGGTTGTTGTTGAGAATTTGACGCTTGACGCTCCGCGTACCAAAGATATGGTGGCGATCCTGGAGAAGTTGCCGTCAGCCGAAGGCAAAAAGGTATTGATGATGCTGCCGAGGCGTGACGAGAATGTCGTCCTTTCGACGCGTAACATCCCAACCGCCAAGGTGCAGCATGTCTCATCGATCAACGTTGTTGAACTGCTGAAGCACGATTACGTGATTATGCCGAAAATGACGGTGCGCTGGATTGAAATGGTTTTCGGTGAAGGACTGAGCGCCGAAGAGGCAAGTCGCAGAATCGCCGAGGAACTGGACGCCGCAGAAAATACCCAGGATAGCGAGGAAACTGCTGCTCAAGAAACGACGGACGCCGAGGAACCGGCAGCGGAGAGCGACCTGGATAATGATGCAGCTGAGAACGCGGGTGAGGATGAAGGGGAGGATGAGAGCGGCGATGAAGACTTGTTAGCGGCAGAAGACGAAGAGGAGTAGGCACGATGGAAATCACTGAGGTGCTGCGTCACGGGGTCATCACAGAAAAATCGGTGGGCCAGCAGGAAAAATACAATAAATACACCTTCAAGGTGGCGTTAGGCGCGAATAAAATCGACGTTCGCCGCGCGGTTGAGACGATCTTTAAAGTAGATGTTGTCTCGGTCAATATCATGCGCATGCCTGGCAAGAAGCGTATGATCCGGCGTAAAGGAACCGCTCCTCGACCTCAAGAGGCCCGCGAGTGGAAGAAGGCGATTGTCACCCTCCGCGAGGGACAGTCAATCGACGCATTGAAGGCTTAAAGGGAGGGTGTTGAGAGATGCCAATTAGACAGTACCGTCCGACATCTCCTGGGCGTCGCGGCATGTCGGTTTCGACTTTCGAGGAGATTACAAAAACAAAGCCCGAGAAGTCTCTGACGGTCAGCTTGAAGAAACACTCTGGGCGTAATAATCAGGGTAAAATCACGACGCGCCACCGTGGAGGTGGGGCCAAGCGCGCTTATCGCCTGATTGATTTCAAACGCAATAAGCTCGGCGTACCCGCGCGGGTAGCCGCGATTGAGTACGATCCGAACCGTTCGGCTCGTATTGCCCTGCTCCATTATCTGGATGGTGAGAAACGCTACATCATAGCTCCACTGGGGTTGAAAGTAGGCGATAGCGTCGAAGCAGGACCGGATGCTGATATTCGCACAGGCAATGCCCTGCCCTTGAAGAATATCCCGACTGGCACCACGATCCACAATATTGAGTTGACTCGCGGCCGTGGTGGTCAGTTGGCTCGTGGCGCCGGTGTGGGCGCGCAGTTGATGGCGAAGGAGGGCGATTACGCGCTTGTGCGTTTGCCGTCAGGCGAGCAGCGCCGTATCCATATCCTGTGCATGGCAACCATCGGGCAGGTCGGCAACGTCGATCATGAAAACCGCAGCCTTGGGAAGGCCGGACGTTCGCGTCACCTGGGCCGTCGTCCAACTGTGCGAGGCTCGGTCATGAATCCCCGCGACCATCCACATGGTGGTGGTGAAGGGCGCTCACCGATTGGTGGCCAACCGCAGACACCATGGGGGAAGCCCGCGCTGGGCTACAAAACGCGCAAGAATAAAAGAACGGACCGCTTCATTGTCCGGCGTCGCAATGCTGGCAGGAGGAAGAAGTAAATGTCGCGCTCAAGGAAAAAAGGGCCATACATTCACGAATCGCTCAGAAAGAAAGTACTGGCGATGCTGAGGAGCGGCGACCGGCGAGTTATCAAGACCTGGTCGCGTGCCTCAACGATTTTCCCGCAGATGGTGGGAATGACGATAGGCGTGCATAATGGCAAGACGCACGTGCCTATCTATATCACGGAGAATATGGTAGGCCATAAGCTGGGTGAGTTTGCGCCCACACGCCACTTCCGTGGTCACGCTGGTGGCAAGAGCGAGCGCACCACTTCGGTGCGCTAGGGCTTGATAACTTGCCTCCACCGCCGGTGGTAGGCCCGATGTATCGCGCCCGGTGGGGTGTAGGGGCCAGATATGGTTGAACAAAGTAAATACTGAGGGAATCCCCCTGGAGGGACAGCGCCTGGCGCCTGTCCGCATCAGGGGAACTGGTGAGATGGGGCGCGATACATCGAGCCCCTACGAGAGGTACAACATGCAAGTCAGGGCTATTGCAAAAGACATAGGTATTCCGCCGCGCAAGATGCGCCTGGTCACTAACGCAGTCAAAGGCCTGCGCGTGAATGAAGCGTTAGCGTATCTTCAGTTTATGCCTAATGCAGGCGCAAAGCCGGTCAGCAAAGTTATCGCGTCGGCGGCGGCAAATGCTGAGAATAATTATAATCTTGATCCTGATGATCTGTATATTCTAAACATTGTGACGGATGACTCGTTCCGGATCAAACGTATTAAAGCGCGTCCACATGGCCGGGCGGCTCGCATTCTGCGGCGCTTCTGTCATGTAACGGTGATTGTCTCAGACGACCCGGCCGAGGTCGGCAGCCGGAGACGCTAAGAGAGAAAGGAGTATACTATTGGGACATAAGGTACATCCCATTGGTTTCAGGCTCGGCGTCGTGAAAGGCTGGCAGTCTCGCTGGTACGCTGAGCGTGATTACAAAGAATTGCTCGCGGAAGATCTCAAAATACGCAGCACAATCCAGAAAGAGCTTGCCAACGCCGCGGTCTCGCATATCGAGATTGAGCGTGCCGCCGCCAATCAGGTGACGGTCACGATCCATACCGCCAAGCCGGGTATTGTGATTGGCAAAAGCGGCGAAAAGGTCGATAAATTGCGCTCGACGCTGGAAGCGCAAACTAGGAAACGCGTCCGGCTCAATATCGTCGAAATTCGCCAGCCCGAATTGGATGCTTACCTGGTCGGACGCAGTATCGCAGAACAGTTGGAGAAGCGTGTTTCATTCCGGCGCGCTATGAAGCAGGCCGTGCAGAAGACAATGCGCGCCAATGCAAAAGGCATCCGTGTTGTTGTTGGTGGGCGCCTGGGCGGCGCGGAAATCGCTCGTACGGAGAAGGAAGTAGAGGGAAAAATTCCCCTGCACACCCTGCGCGCCGATATCGATTATGGCCTGGCGGAAGCCCACACGGCCTTTGGTGTAATTGGTATCAAAGTATGGATTTATAAGGGCGATATTTTGCCCAGCAAACGCCGCGAGCCCGGTGAATTGCAGGAAGCAGGGGCGCAGCCGGCCTTTACTCCACGTGAGCGTACCGAAGGTGGGGAGCGTCGCGGCGAGCGGCGTGCCCCACGTGGTGAGCGTGGAGGTGAGCGAGCCCCCCGTGGCGAGCGGCCACAGGGACAGGCCGGCGAGCGAGCCCCCCGCAGCGAGCGCAGTGGGCGTCCCCAGGGCGAGCGCCCGCCACGACCCCAGGGTGAGCGTGCCCCACGACCCCAGGGCGAGCGCCCGCCTCGCGCCGAGCGCTCACAGGCGCAGGGGGGCGAAAGAGCGCCTCGTCCGCCACGCGCTCAGGGCGAGCGCCCGGCCAGACCCCAGGGCGAGCGCCCACCTCGCGGTAGTCGGACTGGAAGTACCGAACAGGCACCACAGTCGCAGCCAACAGCGGCAGCTCCAGAAGCGGCGCCTGAGGCGCAGGCCGCCTCTGCTGTTCAAGAACCCCAGGTTCAGGAGGTCCAGGGCACTGAGACACAGGCCGCTGCTATGCCGCCAGCGCCTCCGGCAACGCCGGAAGAGGGTGCAGGGAGCGCTGAGTGATGATTGCAAGGCAGGTGGAAATGCCGCCGGGCAGTGCTTGTTCGGCGTTCATCCACCTGTATGGAATGGATAGAGGAGAATTGAGCCATGTTATTGGCGCCATCACGATATAAATACCGCAAGCAGCATCGCGGTCGTATGAAAGGGGCTGCTCAGCGCGGCAGCACTATCGCTTTCGGAGAGTATGGCTTGCAGGCCCTCGAGCCCTGCTGGTTGGAGGCCCGCCAGATCGAAGCGGCCCGTATCGCGCTGACCCGTTTTATGAAGCGCGGCGGCAAAGTGTGGATCCGCGTCTTCCCCGATAAGCCTATTACAGCCAAGCCGGCAGAGACACGTATGGGTAGTGGTAAGGGTGCAGTCGATCACTACGTAGCAGTCATCAAACCGGGGCGAATCATCTTTGAGATCGGCGGTGTCAGCGAAGAGGTCGCCAAAGAAGCGGTCCGCCTGGCCAGTCATAAGCTGCCCGTGAAGACCCGCTTCTTAACACGAGGGGAGGCAGAGAGTGTCGAAAGCTAATGAGCGTCGCAAACAGATACACGAGTACACCTATGGTGAAGCCAACCGCGAACTGAAAGAATTGCGCCTGAAGCTGTTCAACCTGCGCTTGCAGCAGCAGCGCGGTGAAGTAAAGAATAATCGTATCTTCGCTCAGACGCGCAAAGATATTGCTCGCCTGCTGCACCGCTTGACAGAGTTGGAGACTGAAAATGACACAGCAGAGTAATACTGCTACCACGCAGACCCCTGTGAAGAACCGTCGCCAGCAAAAAGTTGGGCGCGTGGTCAGCAATAAAATGGATAAAACTATTGTTGTCGCTGTAGAATCGCTGAAACGTCATCGCATCTACAAGCGCACATACAAGCAAACCAAGCGTTTTCACGCGCATGATGAAGAGAATACCTGCCAGATCGGCGACATTGTGCGCATCGAGGAAAGCCGCCCGCTAAGTAAAACCAAGCACTGGCGGCTGGTAGAAATTATTAAGCGCGGCAGCGGTATTGTGCCGGTGGAAGAAGTACTGGCTGAAGTCGACCCCGACATCATTTCCGCCGCGAATGAAGCGGAAGCGGAAGAATAAGGAGAGATCAGGATGATTCAGCCACAAACACGACTGAAAGTCGCCGACAATACGGGAGCAAAAGAAATCATGTGCATCCGCGTCCTGAGTGGGTCGGCGAAAAAGTACGCGGAAATAGGGGATGTGATCAAAGCCTCTGTCAAACAGGCCGCGCCTAATGGCCAGGTGAAAAAAGGCGAAGTAGTGAATGCCGTAGTGGTACGCGTGGCTAAAGAATATGTCCGCTCCGATGGCTCGCATATTCGCTTTGACGAGAATGCCGCGGTGATCATCGCTGCCGGTAATAACCCCCGTGGCACGCGTATCTTTGGCCCGGTGGCACGCGAGTTGCGCGAACGGAACTTCATGAAGATCATTTCGCTCGCGCCAGAGGTACTTTGACAATTGCTAAGGGAATTTCCCCTGTAGGGACAGCGCCTGGCGCCTGTCCGCCTCGGGGTCCCAGAACAGGCACCAGGCACTGTCCCTACAGGGGCCTTGCCAGTCGTGCTGGTTCGTTGAAGTTTGTCGTCCCAACGGAACGACAAAGACAAACGATAGACTTTTGAGGGAAAAATGGCAACAAAGCAGAAAGAAAAAAAGCCCCTGCACCTCGCCAAGATGAATATTAAGAAGGGCGACACCGTCTTGATCATCACCGGCAAGGATAAGGGCAAGCAGGGAACAGTATCGCGGGCGATGCCCCAGTTCGACAAAGTGATTGTCGAGGGCTTGAACATGGTCAAAAAGCACGTGCGCCCGCAAGGTCAGACGCGCCAGGGAGGCGTGATCGATAAGGCAATGCCGATTCACGTTTCGAATACCATGCTGATTTGCACCGAGTGCGGGCAGCCGACACGCGTGGCGCATGATCGCCGCCCCATGGGGGCCGATCAGAAGATGCGTAAGGTGCGCGTATGCAAGAAATGCGGTAAGATCATCGAAGATCGGACGAGGAGTAGTTAAACGCTATGGCATCAAGGCTCAAAGAAAAGTATCAAAAAGAGGTCGCGCCTGCCCTGCTGAAGGAGTTTAACTACAGGAATCCAATGCAGGTGCCCACCATCAATAAGGTTGTCGTCAATATCGGTATGGGCGAGGCCATCCAGAACAGCAAGGCGATGGATGCGGCCGTCTCCGACCTGGCGGCAATTACCGGGCAGCGGCCGGTGATTACGCGCGCGAAACACTCAGTAGCGGCCTTCAAGCTGCGTGAGGGCATGCAGATCGGCTGCATGGTGACATTGCGCGGTGACCGCATGTATCAATTCCTGGATAAGTTGATGAACGTGGCTCTGCCGCGACTGCGTGACTTTCAGGGAGTATCGCCGGAGGCGTTCGATGGCCGCGGCAACTATACGCTTGGGTTGCGCGAACAATTGGTGTTTCCCGAAATCGACTATGACAAGGTCGATAAAGTACGGGGAATGGAAGTAAGTATTGTAACGACGGCTCGCACCGATGAAGAGGGGCGAAGGCTGCTCAGGTTGATGGGCATGCCCTTTAGAAAATAACACTGGAGAGTGGAATGGCAAAAACATCAATGATTGTGAAGTCGCAGCGCAAGCCCAAACATAAGGTGCAGCAGCACAACCGCTGTCAGATCTGCGGGCGACCGCGTGCCTATATGCGTAAGTTTGGCCTGTGCCGCATTTGCTTCCGCGAGCGAGCGCTGCGCGGTGAATTGCCCGGCGTAACGAAGTCGAGCTGGTGACGGAGGATGTTGTTCAATGAATATGACTGATCCTATCGCGGATATGCTGACACGTATTCGCAATGCGGCTGCTGCAAAGCATACGCGCGTACTCATCCCGGCCTCGAAAATGAAGCTGGCCATCGCGCGCGTGCTCAAAGAAGAGGGCTACATTAAGGATATCGAAATCTTACGGGATACACCACAGGGGACGCTTCGTCTGACGCTGCGCTACGTGGATAAGCGCCCGGTATTGACACAGTTGAAGCGGGTCAGTAAGCCAGGACTGCGTGTGTATACAAAACGGGCTAACATCCCTCGTGTCCGTGGAGGACTGGGAGTAGCCATTCTCTCGACGCCCAAAGGACTGATGAGCGGCCAGAAGGCCTATCAACAGGGCCTGGGTGGTGAAGTCGTTTGCTACGTCTGGTAATCAAGGCAGGAGGGTAGAAATGTCTCGTATTGGACGCGCTCCAATCACTGTGCCGCCAAAGGTGCAGGTGAGTTGGACTGAGGACAACCTGGTGACGGTCAAGGGTCCCAAGGGAGAGTTGAAATATCAGGTCGATCCCGATTTGACGCTGCACCTTGAGGACAGTAAGCTAAGCGTGACTCGTCCCTCGGAAAGTAAAGAACATAAAGCGAAGCATGGCCTGTATCGCACGCTGATCAACAATATGGTTGTGGGTGTGACACAGGGATATACGAAGTCACTGGAAATTCACGGCGTCGGCTACCGCGCGAATAAGGTGGGTGATAACCTGGTGATCCAGGTGGGATATTCCCATCCTGTCGAAGTGCAGCCGCCCCCGGGAATAACCTTATCCATGGATGGCGTCGATCCGGCGACCAAAGCTACTAAGGTGAGTGTGAGTGGTATCGATAAGCAGTTAGTAGGCCAGGTTGCCGCGAGCATTCGCATGATTCGCAAGCCCGAACCATACAAGGGTAAGGGTATTCGTTACGCAGGTGAGGCAGTTCGCCGCAAGGCCGGCAAAGCCGGAAAAGTCGGTGGTAAGAAGAAATGATAAAGCAATTTAATGCAAATAAGGCGCGCCTGAAGCGGCACCGCCGTATGAGAAGCCGCCTGGAAGGCTCACACGAGCGCCCGCGCTTGAGCGTCTTCCGTAGCGGGCATCATATCTACGCGCAGATCATTGATGATACGACCGGCCAGACTCTGGCCGCAGCATCGTCCCTGGAAGAGGCGTTGCGCGGTTTTAAACCGGTGCGGAAAGCCGCGCCGAAAACAGAACAGAAAGCCGCGATTACTGAGGAAGCTGCCATAGAGGTGGCGGAGATGGCTCCCGCTGCGAAAGGCAGGGGCGCGAAGCAGGCTCCCAAAGCGCCGGCAAAAGGCGCACAGCCCCAGAGGGGCGGTAAACCGGCTGCGCAGGCGAAGACCATCCTGGCTCCCGCGCAAAAAGGCTCGACCAAGACACCGGTCGAGGCCCTCGCGGCAATCGCAGACAACCGCAAGGTCGCCGTCGCTCGTGAGGTCGGCAAGTTGGTAGCGCAGCGCGCGAAGGAGAAGGGTGTCAGTCGCGTCGTCTTTGATCGTGGTGGCTACGCCTATCATGGGCGCGTGGCCGCCCTCGCGGAGGGCGCTCGTGAAGTGGGCCTGGATTTTTAAGGCCGCCAGGAGAAAGAGATGCCAAAAATAGATGCTTCAAAACTGAACCTGGAAGAAACAGTCGTGCAGGTTCGTCGCGTATCCAAGGTGGTGAAAGGTGGCCGCCACTTCAGCATTCGCGCCATTGTGGTCGTGGGCGATCATAACGGCCATGTTGGATTAGGCCTGGGCAAGGCCGCCGAATATACAGATGCGATTCGTAAGGGTGTGGAAGACGCCAAAAAGCACCTCATCGAGGTGCCACTGGCCGGAACCACAATTCCTTTTATGGTAAAGACGCGCTTTGGGGCCTCGGAAGTCATGCTCAAACCTGCCGCCCCTGGTACCGGTGTAATTGCAGGCGGCCCGGTGCGTGCCGTCATGGAAGCGGTAGGTGTCCGTGATATCTTGACGAAATCACTCGGAAGCACCAACCCTGGTAATACTGTCATGGCCTGCTTGAAGGGCCTGCAGGAGTTGCGCTCGGCAGAAACCGAGGCCGCGCTGCGTGGCAAGACGGTCGTTGAGGTGGTAGGTAAGAAGCAGGCCGAGCGCCTGGCCCTCGCCGCTGCCAGCGCCGCCGAGCAGATGGCCCAGGCGCGGACAGCTCGCGAAGAGGAGGCCCGCGAGAGCAGGTCTGCCCCAGGGCGCAGGAGCGGCGGTGATCGTCGTGGCGACCGCGGAGACCGCGGCGAGCGTGGTGAACGCCGTGGCGGTGGTGAGCGCCGCAGATAGGAGTGAGTGACTGAGATGGCAAAATTGCGTATTAAATACGTCAAAAGCGCGATTGGTTATGCGAAAGATCAGAAAGAAACCATTCGTTCATTAGGATTGCGTAAACTCCAGCAAACGGTTGAACACGAAGATCAGCCCGTGATTCGTGGCATGATCCGCAAAGTCAGTCACCTGGTAAAGGTAGAGGAAGTAGTCTGATGAAACTGAGCGATTTGCGGCCAGCTCCTGGTTCGCACAAGCGTGAGCGGCGCGTTGGCCGTGGCCATGGCTCCGGTCGCGGTAAGACCGCCGGCCGTGGAACCAAAGGTCAGAAGGCCCGCACCGGCGGAACAATACATCGAGCATTTAATGGCGGTCAGACGCGCCTGTCGAAACGCCTCCCATTCATGCGCGGCCTCGGCAACAGCAATGCGCCTTTCCGCCACGATTATTCTATTGTGAATGTGGCCGATCTCCAGGTCTTTGAGGCCGGTACGCAGGTGACGCCTGAAGAGCTGGTGCAACAAGGCCTCATGACTAAAGCCGAGAGCAAGAAACTGGTCAAGATTCTTGGCGATGGCGAAGTTGATCGCGCCTTGACCGTGCGCGCCCATAAATTTTCGGCCAGCGCGCGTGCTAAAATTGAGGCAGCAGGCGGGTCAATCGAGATCATCCCCACGAAAGTATATGAAAAGACAAAGCGACGTAAGGACGAGGATAAAAAGGCGGCAAGTCAACAGAACACCAGGGCGTAAAAACTCGTTAGCCCTGGTAGAATGCCTTTTTTTCTTGGATCTCCTTCCTGGTGCGGCAGGATGAGGTATGGGGGCCAGATGTATCGCGCCCCCCCGCTAGAGCCAAGGGATGGAGACCCTTTTCAATACGTGAAAGGAGCTTCCCATGTGGGAACGTCTGCGGAGCATCTGGACTATTCCTGATCTGCGCAAGAAAATACTCTTCACTATAGCGATGCTGCTGATCTTCCGCGTCCTCGCTCATATCACCGTACCCCTCTCGCCTACGGAACAGAAGGCCCTGGCCGGTCTATTCACATCGAGCGGGGGCAACCAGAATCTGGGCCAGCTACTTGGCCTGCTGGATGTGTTTTCCGGCGGGTCTCTGCAACAGTTCTCGATTGTAGCGCTGGGAGTCTACCCGTATATTACGGCGACCATTGTAATGCAGCTCCTGCAGCCAATTATCCCGGCCTTAGAGAACATGATGCGCGAAGGCGAAGCCGGTCGTCTCAAATTCAGTCAGATCACGCGTATCATCACCGTGCCACTGGCGTTCTTACAGGCGTTAGGGCAGGCCGCCATTTTCGAGCGCGCCAATGTCCTCACAAACTTTAACCTGTTCAGCAGTCAGTACTGGTTGGAGTCACTGGCCATCCTGATCACACTGACAGCTGGTACAATGATCCTGGTTTGGCTTGGTGAACTGATCACTGAAAACGGCATCGGCAACGGTATCTCGATCATCATCTTTGGTGGTATCGTCAGCCGTATTCCAAGCTTCATTCAATCAGGTTTTACGGCCAGTTCGTCATCTTCTGGCGGCGGTGTTGTGAGCCTCGGAGTCTTCTTGCTGATCGGTCTGATTACAATTGTTGGCATTGTCTACATCTATCAAGGGCAGCGTCGCGTACCGATTGAATATCCGACGAAGCGTATGGTTGGGCGTGGTATGCTGGTGGGTACGGCGCAAAGAACCTACATTCCCATGCAGGTCAATAGCGCCGGTATGATCCCCCTGATCTTCGCGCAATCCATGCTGATCTTCCCGGCAGTGCTCTCGCAGTACCTGATCGGCAGCAATACCGGGTGGCTACAGGCCGTAGCAAACTGGGTCGGAACCAATATCGCCAATACGAGCCTGTGGTACTACTGGGCCATCTACTTTGTCCTGGTCGTAGCATTCACCTACTTCTATGCCTATGTGGTCTGGCAACAGCAGAATATTCCCGATAATTTGCAGAAGCAGGGCGCTCATATTCCTGGCTACCGTCCAGGCGAGACGACGCGCCGTTACCTGAACGAAATTTTGAATCGCATTACGCTGGCAGGGGCTTTGTTCCTGGGCATTGTAGCGGTTTTGCCGTTCGTCGCCCGTGTTGGCGGCAACCAGTTGCTTAGCAGCGCGGCGCTGCTGATTGTGGTTGGCGTCGTGCTGGATACGGTTCGGCAGATTGAGGCTCAGATGGTTATGCGTAACTATTCGGGGTTCCTGACGTAATTATCGGCTCAATGTCGAGCCACTATTCCATCGGAGGGTAAAGAAACGTGTACATTATCCTGATCGGCGCGCAAGGCTCGGGTAAGGGAACACAGGCGGATTTGCTTTCGCGTGCGCTTGGTATCCCGCATATATCCAGTGGAGACCTGTTCCGAAAAGAGCAGGAAGAGCAGACCGAACTGGGCTTGAAAGCAAAGGCCTACCTGGATCGCGGAGAGCTCGTCCCTGATGAAATCACGGTGGCGATGGTACTTGGCCGCCTGAGCAAGCCGGATTGTGCGAAAGGGGTGTTGTTGGATGGCTTCCCGCGCACAATTCCACAGGCGCAGGTGCTGGATAAAGGATTGCAGGAGGCCGGTAGGCGGATAGACCTGGCGATCTACCTGGATGTTCCCCGCGAGGAACTGCTTCACAGGTTGTCCGGGCGCTACATCTGCCGTGCCAACCAGCACGTTTACAATATCTACACCCACCCGCCCAAAGTTCCAGGCGTGTGCGATATCGATGGGAGTGAATTGTACCAGCGCTCCGATGATACAGGAGAGGCCGTACAGCGGCGGCTCGACATCTTTTTCAATGAGACCATTCACCTGCTTGGCTATTATGGCCAGCAACAGAGGCTTGTGAAAGTGAATGGTAATCAAAGTATCGAACAGGTGCAGGCTGCCTTGCTGGACGTGATACGAAAATTATCTGAGCCGTCTTGAACAAGGGTAAACCATGGCAATCATTATCAAGTCGCGGGAAGAACGAGAGAAGATGCGCGAGGCAGGTCACATTGTGGCCGAAGTCCTGGCAAAGTTGCGTAGCGCCGTCCGTCCAGGCATTACCACGGCGGATCTGGATGCTATAGCTGAGGCAGAATTGAAGCGTTGGGGCGCTAAAGCTAGTTTTTTGGGCTATCACGGTTACCCGGCCTCGATCTGTACGTCAGTAAACGATGAGATTGTGCATGGCATCCCTGGCAAGCGCGTCCTGCACGATGGCGATATTATCAGCATTGATTTTGGCGCTATCTATCATGGTTGGCATGGCGATTCTGCAATTACCGTGCCTGTCGGTGAGGTTTCGCCAGAGGTGAGACGCCTGCTAAAGGTGACCGAGGATGCCCTCTATCGCGGTATCGCCGCGGCGCGAGCAGGCAATCGTGTATCGGATATCGGTCGCGCGGTGCAAACCTTTGTAGAAGCGGCGGGCTTTTCAGTAGTGAGGCAGTACGGAGGTCACGGCGTGGGCCGCAGCATGCACGAGGACCCGCAGGTGCTGAACTATATCGAGAAGGGCCAGCCTAACCCGCCGCTTCGCCCCGGGATGGTAATCGCTATCGAACCAATGGTCACAATGGGCCAGAAGGAAACAGAGGTGTTGCCCGACAACTGGACGGTGGTCACCGTCGATAAGAGCTACGCCGCCCACTTTGAGCATACCGTGGCGATTACCGAAGGAGACGCCGACATCCTGACGCTCTAGCGAGATGGCTCTCCAGGGGTGGGCGTAGAGACCAGATTGATGGAAGGGAGCCCTGACCGGGCGACCTCCCTGGCTAAACGAGATAGGAAGAAATTCCCTCTCGACAATGTTATTATAATGTGTTATAATTCGTAGTTGGCTGCAGCAGTTGACACTGCTGCCATTTTATCATGGAATCATTACCGAAAAATTGGCCGTCATTAGAGAAAGGAAGATATGGCAAAGAAAGACGAAATTGAAGTGGAGGGTAAAGTCATTGAGGCCCTCCCCAACGCCATGTTCAAGGTGGAGATCGATGAACAGCACCAGGTCCTTGCGGTGCTCTCAGGACGTATTCGGATGAATTTTGTGCGGATCGTGCCGGGTGATAAGGTGAGGGTTGTGCTGTCACCTTATGATCTGACACGCGGTCGAATTACGTGGCGTGTGAAATCGTGAGGCGGAGCTTCCTCTGTTTCACTCTTCCATTTCTTCTCAGCGGCTTCTTTTTTGACGGTTTGGAGCAAGCAGGCAGGTAATCAGAAAAGCGAGAGCCTTCCTACTTCCTGATTTTTTCACTTTTTGTGATTTTTTAGAATTTGAACTGCATTGAGTTGAGGAGGGCAACCATGAAAGTGCGCGCCTCGGTAAAACCGCGCTGTGAGCATTGCAAGGTAATCCGGCGCAACCGCGTAGTGATGATTATCTGTAGCAAGGATCCCAAGCATAAACAGAGGCAGGGTTAAATGCGAGTTGCTGTAGAGGTGACCTCGCAAGGGTGACACAAGGAGAACGCAAGTAAACTGGGTCACCCCTACATAATTTGGAGGAAAAGATGGCTAGAATTGCCGGCGTTGACATTCCACGCGATAAGCGCGTGGAGATTTCGCTGTGCTACATCTACGGGATTGGCCTGACAACCAGCCGCAAAATCCTGGAACGAACACGAATTAACCCCGATACGCGGGTAAAAGATTTGACCGAAGAAGAGGTCAACCGCTTGCGTGAGGTGATCGACCGCGAATATAAGGTCGAGGGCGATTTGCGGCGCGAAGTGGATATGAATATCAAGCGGCTGATTGAGATCGGCTGCTATCGTGGTATGCGTCATCGCCGCAACCTGCCGGTGCGTGGGCAGCGCACACGCACCAATGCGCGCACGCGGCGTGGACCAAAGAGAACTGTGGCAGGCAAGAAGAAAGCTACGGCAAAGAAGTAACGCTGGGAAGGTATTGCAAGAATGGCAGACAAGAAGAAAACAACGGCAGGCAAACCCAGGCGGCGTGAACGTAAATCGATACCGCGTGGGCAGGCGCATATACAGGCCACATTTAATAATACAATTGTTACATTAACAGACCCCAATGGTAATGTCATTTCCTGGGGCAGTGCCGGCGGCCAGGGCTTCAAAGGCTCCCGCAAGAGCACTCCTTATGCCGCACAGGTCACCGCAGAGTCGGCAGCGCGTAAAGCGATGGAGCATGGTCTGCGACAGATCGAAGTGTTTGTCAAGGGGCCCGGTTCTGGCCGTGAGGCCGCAATCCGCTCATTGCAATCCGCGGGTCTGAATATTACATCGATCATTGATGTTACACCTATTCCGCACAATGGTTGCCGGCCGCCAAAAAGGCGCCGTGTGTAATTCGATCTGTGCGTTGTGAGGAGGATTCGATTAGATGGCACGTTATACCGGCCCCGTCTGCAAACTGTGCAGGCGTGAGGGGGTGAAACTTTTTTTGAAGGGCGACAAGTGCATGATGAATTGTACGCTTGAGCGCCGCAATACTCGCCCAGGACAGCATGGCTCGAGCCGTGCGCGCAAAGCATCAGGCTACGCACTCCAGTTACGTGAGAAGCAGAAAGTACGCCGTACCTATGGTATGTTAGAGCGGCAGTTCCGCAGGCAATTCGATATCGCGGCCCGTCGTCCCGGTAGGACCAGCGAGAACCTGATGCAGGTGCTCGAGATGCGGCTGGATAATCTGGTCTATCGACTGGGCTTCGCCGATTCACGAGCACAGGCTCGCCAGCTGGTCTGTCATGGGCATTTTGCGGTAAATGGCCGCAAGACTGATGTACCTTCCTTTATTGCGAAACCGAATGACGTGATCTCCGTTCGTGAGCGAAGTAAGGGACTCGAGTACTTCAAGACCCGCGCGCTGCTCCTGGCTCAGAAAGGCGTTCCCGCGTGGTTAAGCCTGGACGTTGACGCGATGACCGGTCGCGTGCTCTCGCTGCCGGTACGAACAGACCTTGAATTGCCTTTCGATGAGCAGAAGGTGGTTGAATTATATCAGCGCTAAGTTCATGCGTTGATGTTTGCCGGCGGTTGGGTATATGCCTTTGGCATCTTGCCTGCAAGGGTGGGATTGGTAAAAGGCGCAGGACTCTTGGACTACCAACTTACGCGGTTTCTCCTGTGTAGAGCTAGAGGCAAGTTGGGAAACGGGCAGTAATTCATGGTAGGAAAAGAAAGGCAGGTTGAACCTTGCTAGATATTACTCTGCCTCGCATTAAAAATACAAAAACACAAGGAAACTATGCGAGCTATGATATTGAACCATTAGAGGCGGGCTATGGGATGACCCTGGGCAATGCGCTGCGACGTGTGTTGCTCTCCTCGCTGCCCGGTGCGGCGGTAACCTCTATTCGTATCGAGGGCGTGCAACACGAGTTTCAGGATATTCCCAATGTAATGGAGGATGTCACCGACATCGTATTGAATGTCAAGAAGCTTCGCCTGCGCTCCTTTTCAGACCATCCCGTTTCAATGCGCCTGGAGGTGAACGGCGAGCGTGTGGTGACTGCCGCCGATATCATGGCTCCCAGCACTGTCGAGATTGTCAATCCTGATCTCTACATTGCCACATTAGACAACGAGAATGCTCATCTCGAAATGGAACTGGTTGTTGAGACCGGCAAGGGCTACGTCCCTGCCGACTCAAAAGAAGACCAGCCCATCGGGGTGATACCAATAGATGCCATTTACACGCCTGTGCAAAAAGTGAATTATACCGTTGAGCATACACGTGTAGGGCAAATGACAAACTATGATAAAATTGTTCTTGAAATCTGGACCGATGGCACAATTCCGCCGGATGAGGCGTTGCGCCAGAGTGCCGATATTCTGGTACGCCATTTTACGCAGCTTGCCAACTACCGCGCGACTTTGACCGAGCCGGAGAAGGCGCCGCTGAGCAGCATACCAATCCCACCGAAGATATACGATACTCCTATCGAGGAGCTCGATCTTTCGGTTCGCGCGTATAACTGCCTCAAGCGCAGTAACATTACGAAAGTTGGTCAGGTGCTTTCCATGAATGAGGAAGACCTGCTCGGCGTGCGAAACTTTGGTGAGAAGAGCCTGCAAGAGTTGCGCGAGCGCTTGCTGGCGCGCAATTTCCTGCCGAATCCACGTACCAGCGCGGTTGGGGCCGATTTAGACGGCGATCACGAAATGGAGGAATAAGGTGAGGCACCGAGTTGCCGGTAATCGGATGAGCATGCCTGAGCCGCGTCGACGATCGGCTCGGCGTAATCTCATGGTAGGTCTCATCCGCTATGATCGTATAAAGACCACGGAGGCGCGCGCTCGTGCCATCCGCGGGGAGACGGAAAAGCTGATTTCTATTGCTATCAAGGGCTATCTGGCCGCTCGACAGCATCTGAATGAGGTGGTTGGGGACGATGAGAAGGCCGCGCAGATACTCGCTTTCGCGCGCCGCGGTCGTTTCTCACTCGACAAAAAGGTGGCTTCCAATGAGGAGCGCGCCGATATGGGCAAGCCCCCTCTGACTGATAAAGGCCGCAGGTTCCTGGAGAATAAGCACAGGGAGCGTCGCAATGAACTACTTCGCATCATCTCGAATGAAGATGAGGCCGACAGGGCTCTGCAGGCTGCATATGAAGCGATGGCTATCGAATTGCATGCGCGCCGCCGCATCCTGCAATCGATTCCAGACGAGCTGGTTGTCAAGAAAATCTTTGACGAGTTGGCCCCGCGCTATACTGGCCGCCCCGGTGGCTATACGCGCATCACGAAGCTGGGCAAGCGCCAGGGTGACGCCGCCGATATGGCCCAGATCGCCCTGGTATGATTGATCGCGGGCAGTGCCGCTAATGAAGCTTACCAGGCAAAATCGAGAAGAATCGGCCTGCCATGTCATTCCTCGCCTCGCTCAGAATGACAGGTGAGATTGTCCACTTCTCGGTTTCCTGATACTGGCCGTGAAACTTTAGCAACGGCCCCATTGAGAGACTATGAAACTCGCCTGTGGCATTGAGTATGACGGTACCGGTTATCATGGTTTTCAGCGTCAACCTGAAAATCATGGACCAACGATACAGGGAACGCTGGAAGCAGCGATCGAGCGTATCAGCGGCCAGATGTCGGTAGTCTACGGGGCAGGTCGCACCGATGCCGGAGTGCATGCAAGTGGGCAGGTGATCCACTTTCGCACGAACTCTAAACTGGCGCCACCGGTCTGGACGCGGGCTTTAAATGCGGCTCTGCCCGTAACAGTAGCGGTACGATGGTCAAAAGAAGTTCCTGATAGCTTTCATGCCCGTTATAGCGCCAAAAGCCGCTCTTATCGCTATACAATCTGGAACGGCGCAGCCCGCTCGCCATTATGGGCGAGATACAGTTACTATAGCCCGCGTGAGTTAGCGGAAGACCTGATGGAAGAGGCGTGCCAGCTCCTGTTAGGGCGCAAGGATTTTGGAGCCTTCGGTCGCAGCCCCGATGAGGCGAATCCGTTGAAGCCGGGGCCGCACTCTTGTATCCGGACTATGCTTGCGGCAAGCTGCAAGCGGAATAATGCACTGATCTATTGTGATTTTAGCGCGGACGCTTTCCTCACGGGCATGGTTCGCAATATCATGGGAACACTGTTGCTCGTAGGGCAGAAAAGGCTGAGCCTGGATGAATTTGCCACTATTGTGCGACAGGCAAACAGGACGCACCCCGGTTCAGCAGCTCCACCACATGGACTATGCCTGGTGCGGGTAGAATATTCTAAAGAATTGGGATTTGACGAAACACCGGATTGTAGGGGCCAGATACTACTGCTCCGACCGGATGACGGCGAAGCCGTAGCCGCGAGCTAGCGGCGTTTCCGGTTGGAATAAGATAAAGATCGCGTCCCCACCATTGGAGAATGAATCATGATGAAAACGTATAGCGCCAGGGCCGCTGACCTGAAGCCACAGTGGTACGTCATTGATGCCGAAGGTCAGGTGCTGGGCCGCCTGGCATCCGAGATTGCGCAGATATTGCGCGGCAAACACAAGCCAACCTTTACGCCGCATATGCAGAGCGGTGATTTTGTGATCGTGATCAATGCGGACAAGATCGCTGTGACGGGCAGGCGCATGGACCAGAAGGTCTATTATCGCCACAGCCAGTATCCCGGTGGATTGAAAAAGACGACCCTCCGGCAAGTACTGGAGGGAAAGCATCCCGAGCGCGCGCTGGAACACGCCGTGCGCGGTATGGTGATGCATAACCGCCTGGGCGCCGATATCATGCATCACCTGAAGATTTACGCCGGCCCAACACATCCCCACCAGGCGCAAAAGCCGATCCCCTGGATGGGGCCACAGGCGTTGTTGAAGAAGCCCGCGGAGCCCGCGGAAACCGCGGAAGCGGAGTAGAGTGAAGTAAAGAAGAGGAGAAGCTACCTTGGCTGATACCACTCGAGGCGAATATTATTATGGCATGGGACGGCGCAAGACCGCTGTAGCGCGTGTTCGTCTCTTCCCCAACGGTGATGGCACCATTACCATCAATGGCAAAAGTAGTGGCGCGTATTTTGGCAACCGCGAGTCGCTCGATGCGACTATGACCGCCCCGTTGCGCCTGCTTGATCTAAATGACACATACACGATGACAATACGCGTCGTGGGCGGCGGCACCAGTGGCCAGGCAGGAGCAATTCGACACGCCGTAGCGCGGGCGCTCGTGCGTGTCAATCCCGACTGGAAGCCCACCTTGCGCAAAGCAGGTTTCCTCACCCGCGACCCTCGCATGAAGGAACGCAAGAAGCCCGGCCTGAAGCGCGCCCGTAAGGCTCCACAGTACACCAAGCGTTAGTTTTGCTGATCCTTTTTGGTATATGTTCTTGTCACGACATTACGCGCTGGCGCATATGACGGCTCCCAGAGGTGTGCCACAACCAGGTTTGATCGCGGCCATGATTGGTATAGCCGTTTACACTGCGCTCTTCCTTGTAGCGGCGTGGCGAGTATTTCGGCGACAAGACGTGGCAAGATAGTGTGACAACGGAAGCAGCCATATTGAAGCAGGTCCTATGCTATTCTATAATGATGAATGTATCCTGCATGCCTGGATGGAGGACATATGGCCGATAGAGAAGCTACCCGGCCACGCTATCAGATAGAGGTCAGTCCACAGGCGACACTGGTTGACGAACCGGTACGAATCAGGCTCACGGGCCTTATCCCGGGCGAAGCTGTGACTATTCGGGCCGCAACCCGAGATGGCGCTTTGAAACCCTGGGCATCTCACGCAACGTTCATTGCTGATGCGCAGGGTTGTGTCGATGCTAGCTCAGACAAACCTGTGCAGGGAACGTATGACGAAGTTGACCCGGTGGGCCTCTTCTGGTCGATGTCCGCGGTTGATGCGAAGAGGCCGATTTTCTTCACCAAGACAAAAGCCACTCCTTTAACGATCACATTAACAGCTGTCATTCGAGATAGCGCTGTTGCATCCTGCGATCTGGTGCGGAAATTTGCCGCGCCGGGCGTCACTATGACGTCACTTCAGGAACAGGGATTGATTGGAACACTATGCCTGCCTGCTGAGCCAGGGCCTCATCCTGCTGTTATCGTTCTCAATGGTTCGGATCGGGGAATGCACGAAAACGCGGCAGCCTTGCTTGCCTCAAGAGGCTATGCGACTCTCGCCCTGGCGTATTTCGGACTGGAAGATTTGCCAGGCGAACTGGTGAGCATCCCCCTGGAATATTTTGAGCGAGCCATCCACTGGTTGCAAAATCATCCTGCGGTGATGAGCGAAAAGATTGGCGTCATTGGTCTATCGCGTGGTGGCGAACTGGCGCTGCTGCTGGGATCGATGTTCCCCATGCTTAAGGCGGTCATTGCGGGATCACCGAGCAGCCTTGTTCAGAGCGGTATCAAGAACAATATGGACTTTACCGTCCCCTCCTGGACCTCTCATGGAGAACCATTGCCACACATGGTTTATAAGCGAACGCTACTGGATAACATGAGTTTCATGTGGGGATGGTTGACGCGCACTCCTTTTTCCAATAAATCGGTTTTCATCAAGGGATTGCAAAAGAGAGATATGGTGGAGAAGACGACTATCCCGGTGGAAAAAATCTCCGGGCCAGTTTTGCTTATCTCCGGACAGGATGATCAGCTCTGGCCCTCAACACAATTTTGCAAGCTCGTGATGGAGCGATTAGCGGGGCATGCTCATCCCCATCCATATATACACCTCGACTATGAGCGCGCAGGACACTTTTTGTGCTTCCCCTATGGCCTACCATCACTGCCACCGCTTATCACACTTTCACCGGTAGCGGGACTATATATTGCCTTTGGCGGAACTGTTAGTGCAAATGCGGCGGCAGCTACCGATTCCTGGCAGAAAATTCTTGCCTTTCTGGCAGAAAGTTTGCCGCACAGTTCTGCGCGTAGTCTCTAATCCTTCGCCTCTGCACTCTGGTGGCTCGGTACCACCGCGTACACAGGCGTACACCATTGCTCGCGATATTCGGGGATGCGGCCTCGCACGATCTCGAAGTAAAGCTGGCGGATGGTGCTGGAAATCGGTCCGATCTTGCCATCTCCAACAGGCCGGTGGTCCACGCGCACTACAGGCGCAATCTGGGCGCCGGTGCCACAGAGGAAAATTTCATCCGCGATATAGAGTTCTGTGCGATCAACCTGGCGCTCGCGGGTAATACGACCCAACTCTCGCCGCGCCAGTTCAATAATCGTATCGCGAGTGATGCCGATCAGAATATTCTCGGTAGGGGCCGGGGTGACAAGCTCGCCATTCATGACCAGGAAAATGTTTTCGGCGCTGCCCTCCGAGACATGTCCTTCATTCGTCAGCATGATCGCTTCGTCAAACCCGTTCTGCATGGCCTCGCTTTTGGCGAAAGCCGAATTGACGTAAGCGCCGGTTAGCTTGGCACGCGCAGGAATGGCGTTATCATCGACACGACGCCAGGAAGACACGCCACAGTGCAGCCCGTTGGTATCGATGTAATCGCCCATCGGCGAGACGGTAATGATAAAATGGTCTTCTAACCCATGCAGGCGCACACCGATAGTCTGATCGGCCTTGTAAGCTACCGGTCGCAGATAGAGGTTTTGTTTCAGACCACTACGGCGCACAAGCTCTACGCTCAAATCAATGAGCTGGTCTATATTGTAGGGAAGCGAAATCTGGAGAATCTTGCACGAGTTCAAGAAACGCTTGTAATGTTCGCGCAGGCGGAAGAGGTAAACTTGTTGATCCTTCTCATTCCAATACCCACGGATGCCCTCGAAACAGCCAGTGCCATAGGCAAAACCATGGGTGCGTACAGAAATGACACCCTGCTCGGCGGGTATGAACTCGCCGTTCATAAAAAGTTCTTTTGCGTCCATCCTGTTCAAGATAAGTAGCTTCCTCGCTGCTTACCTGTCCCTCCTTTCCTGGTCTCTAGTCACGAACTGGAAGCTGGAATGGAGCCTCTGTTCGTCGTTGAACAGTACGATTATCCATTCTCATTATAGACGCAGAAGAACCTGTTTGTCCATGCTTTATAAGAGGCAATTCCGTGAAATTGAGCAAGCCAAATCCAGAACTTTGCTTGCCTGAAGCATTGCCGAAGTAGTACAATGGACGGCAATGGAGAGAGACATATTCCCATGCAATACGTTGAAACGTCTGTATGGCTTTATTGAGATAGAAAGCGAGGCGAGACGTGCATAATCGATCTTGCTGCTGGCTTTCCCGGCGCATGTTTATCAGATCGACCTTTTTAAGCGTACTACTACTTCTTCTTGCTGCTTGCAGCGGTGGAACTACCACCACGCCCAAAGCGAATGGAACTCCTACCCTCGCATCTAACCAGGTGTTGATATTTCCAAATGTTGGCACTCAGGATATCAGCGTGCTTGATCCCGCGCAGGGGCCGGATGCGAATTCCGCCGTCGCAGTGGGCATGATTTATAGTGGCCTGGTGCGGTTTGACAAGAATTTGAATATTGTGCCAGACCAGGCAACCTGGACTATTTCCAGCGACGACAAAACCTATACCTTCACCCTCAAACCCGGCATCAAGTTCTCTGATGGTACGCCTGTCACGGCCCAGTCATACGTCTATACCCTGACCCGCGCGCTGCTCCCGTCCGTAGCATCGCCGATTGCCACTCTATTCGAAGGCAATATAGTTGGCGCGAATGATGTCAACACCGGTAAGACGAGTGTGCTGGCAGGAGTGAAGGCCCTCAATGATACCACCCTGCAGATTACCCTTACGAAGCCGACCGCCTATTTCTTAGACGTGCTGGCGACATCAATCTCTTTCCCCCTGAATGAGAAAATTATTCATCAATATGGGCAGATGAACTGGGTGAACCATGTTGCCGGCAGTGGTGTAGGCACCGGCCCATTTATGGTCAAGGAATGGGACCATAATGTCAAAATGGTACTCGTCCCTAATCCATATTACTATGGCCCTAAGACAAAGTTGAAAGAGGTAGATATGCTCTTCGTCAATGACCCCTCTACCGCTTTCAAGACCTACCAGGCCGGACAATATGCTTTCGATTGGAATATCTTGCCCGCGGACCTGCCGGTAGCGAAAAACATGCCCGGATTTGTCTCCTCTTCTTTGTTACAGACAGACCTGCTTTTCTTCAACAATACGAAGCCTCCGTTTAATAATGTGGCCGTGCGCCAGGCCTTTGCTTATGCTACCAACAAGCAGTTGCTAGCAACTGCTATCTTCAAGGGAGCGGCCATTCCCGCTCCGACGATTATTCCGCCCGGTATGCCCGGCTATCAAAAAGGCTACCAGGGTATTCCCTATAATCCTTCCAAGGCAAAGGCGTTACTGCAATCCGTCTATCCCGACGTGACGAAGGTGCCACAAATTACCTTCTCATATCCCAATTCACAGGTGTCTACCTCGGAAGCGGTCGCTTTACAGCAGATGTGGCAAAACGCGCTGGGCATCCAGGTGAAATTGCTGCCAGTGGAACTGACCGCGTACAACATGGAGACGGCGAACCACGAGGTGCAGTTCGGCTTTACGCAGTGGACAGCGGACTTCCCCGACCCCTATGATTGGTTGACGCTCAATTTGACCACCAATGCTCCCGACAACAGCGGCTTATGGAGCAATTCAGCATTCGATTCGACGGTGATGCAGGCGGAGGAGGCAACGGGTGATGCGCGTATAGCTCTCTATAACCAGGCCGAGCAGATCGCAATTACTGACGTTGGCTGGCTGCCGCTCGATCACGAGACGCTTTCAGCAGTCATTCCTTCCTGGGTGCATGGAGTGAGCTTGAATTATACGGGCCTGTACTTCGGCGATTGGTCAGGCGTATACCTGCTGCAACATTGAGTCAATCCCTGGTGATTACCCGGAAGGCGGGGATTCTGAGCGGAGCGAAGAATCCCCGCCAGTTCACCTTGAAAGCCATACAAGCGAGATGATATACTTTAGGTAAATACACCGGTCAAGGCCCGCCTGACTTCTGGCGGGCTTTCATCTATGGCTACCTGGCATTCATTTTTCCTGCCGGCCCGGGCGTCTTATTGATGCGCCTGTCCATGAGCGGTCTGCGCAGGACGTGTTATGATTAGGAAGTAATGGTGCTTCATTCTATGCGATGTTGCATGTATGGCCTATGATCGGCCCCAAGTTAAGGAGGTACTTAAACTATGGCTGTTGAAGTTGAGAATCCCTATGCGGTTGCAGTGGCACAGTTTGATGAGGCTGCCGAACGCCTCGGACTCTCGCAAGCGATGCGCGCTATTTTACGTAAACCCAAACGCGAACTAACGGTCAATTTTCCTGTGCGTATGGACAATGGTGATGTCGAGATGTTTACGGGGTATCGCGTGCAGCACAATATTAACCGCGGCCCCGCTAAGGGCGGTATTCGATTTAGCCCCGAGGTTTCTCTTGATGAGGTGCGCGCCCTGGCGATGTGGATGACCTGGAAGTGCGCCGTTGTCGGTATTCCGTTCGGTGGCGCTAAGGGTGGTGTTATCTGTGATCCTCATAAGTTATCCCGCGCGGAACTCGAACGTCTCACGCGCCGCTATGCAACCGAAATTTCTATTCTGATCGGCCCCGATAGCGATATTCCTGCCCCTGATATGAATACCAACCCACAGATCATGGGCTGGATCATGGACACGTACTCGATGCACCAGGGCTATTCGGTGCCGGCGGTAATTACCGGCAAACCACTGGCAATTGGCGGCAGCGAGGGCAGGCTGGAGGCGACAGCGCGCGGCGTGCAGGTAGTGACGCGCGAAGCCATGAAAGATATGGGGATGAACCCGGAGGATAGTGTCGTAGTGGTGCAGGGTTTCGGTAACGTCGGCAGCATCACGGCCCGCCTGTTGCATGAAATCGGCTGCAAGGTCGTTGGATTGAGCGATATCAATGGCGCCGTCTACAACTCCAACGGCATCGATGTCCACCGCGCTTTACGTTATTCTAAAGAGCACGGTACCTTGAAAGGCCTGCCGGAGACGGAGCCGCTCACAAACTCGGAATTGCTGGAACTCCCCTGCGATGTACTGGTGCCTGCCGCCCTGGAAAACCAGCTCACAGGCAGGAATGCATCAAGGGTGAAGGCGCGCCTGATTATAGAGGCCGCTAATGGCCCGACGACGCCAGATGCGGATCACATCTTCAATGATCGCGGCATCATTGTCGTGCCTGATATCCTGGCCAATGCCGGCGGCGTCACCGTCAGCTACTTCGAATGGGTGCAGGACTTGCAGCGTTTCTTCTGGGCCGAGAACGAGATCAACAACCGCCTGGAAAGCATCATGGAACGCTCCTACCAGGCTGTACGCCTGAAATCGCTTGAGCAGGAAGTGAATCTGCGCATGGGCGCGTACCTACTGGCCGTGGCGCGAGTGGCCGAGGCGACCGAAATTCGCGGCGTGTATCCGTAAAGTTTTCCTGATTCTTGAGGGGTACAGTTAATCTGTACTCCTCTTTTTGTCAGTACTACCTATTTCCCTACCACTTTGCAGCTACTATAATTTATCATCAATAAAATATCAACAAAAACACTTGACTTTTCTGCCCCCCTGTTAAACTTAGATATAGAAGACGCAATCGAAAAAAGTTTCTAGCTTCTGATAAATGAGGCAGAAAGGGGGGGTTCAATGCCAGGCATATCTAACAGGATGCTTGCTATTGCAATGATTCTCTGTGTATTACTTACAACCCTATTTGTCCCACGTATTAATGCACAGGTGAACGTTCCCACCACTTTCCAATATAATTGTGAAAGCCACTGCTATGGAGTAGCCTACTGGAATCAAAGCACGGAGACATATCTTGGTATCGAATCGTATGATTCTGTTAGAGGGATAAATGATATTTGTCGAATAACTTGGATCTGGCTCACTTTTGGTGATGAACAGATGTTCACATGAAGAGAGCATGTGAGCATAGAAAAGCTCCTTTATCTGTTTCACAGCGTGTGAAGAACACGTTGACGCAACAACGGGAATTCAGCCCTTCCAAACATCATTCGCTTAATAAGCTTCAATTTGTTCACTTTTCCTTCGACCAAACCATTGTTGTGAGGAAGCGTCAGCCCTGCGACGACAGCGGCTTTGTCACGTTCAACGCCAAAAACAAAGCTCTGAAGTTCACGGATCTGACTTTCCTTGACTTTGGCAAGCCACTCATCGAGCTTTTCACCTTCGAGGGCATGAAGCATCTGGCGAAATTCCTGCACCAACTGATAGGTGACTCTTGCCGTCTCTGAAGCCTGACAAATCGTTGTGAGGGTCGTCTGCTCTTTTTCGTCAAGTTTGCTGGGATCACGCACGAACCACCAGACGGCATCTTTCGCCGAGAAATCTTGCAAGGGAACCTGCGGCACCACCGCTTTTTGGATGATCTGTTGCTTCCTGCGCAGCGGTACCAAGAAGCGATAGACCGTTTTCTCCGTTCCCGTATATCCTTGCTCTTTGATTTCCTGGTAGAGTTGCAATCCGTTGGTACATCCTTGTTCCCATCTTGAGAGGACATACGAGGCATAGGGGTCAAAACAACTGGGTCGTTTTCGTCGGCGTCCAGCCTGGGGAAAACCATGTTTCTGCCAGTTCTCAAGTGTTCTCGTCGTAATACCGACGCGCTTGGCAATTTCCTTCTTCCCTAGCCCTTGTGCTTGCAAGGCCAAGACTTGCTCATAGCGGTCTTGCCGCTGTGCTTGTCGAGTGAGACGTTCTCTCTCAGTGCAGGGATCGGGAGCAGGCTTCCAATTCTCAAGAGCAACAGGCTCAAGAGGAAGCGTCAGAGGGTCTACCACTTTTCTTTCTTCTTCTGGGAGTGCTTCATATGCGGCTTTACGAATCTCGGCACGACAGCGGGCTAAGGTCAGTTCAACAGCTTCCGTTAAGTTTTTCATCAAGTGGAATCTGTCCGCTGTCTGCGTGGCCTGCGGAGCCGCTTTCCGTGCGGCAGCAGCATAATCGCCTCCGCGATCACGACTCACAATGTCTAGTTCCGGGTGGGCTGCCATCCAAGTAGCTGAAGTCTCAGCGGTTCTATCAGGAAGCACATCAAGCATCTTATGGGTTTGTAAATCGACGATGATCGTTCCGAACTTACGCCCGCGTCGGAAGGAAAAATCGTCAATCCCGATCTGTGTCACTTCTCCCACTGGCTCAGTCGGCAGCGCCATAATCCGCCGGAGAATGGTATGACGGCTGGTCTCTATCCCTAAGCGATCAGTAACACGCACTCCCAGTCTGCCGCCAGTTGCCAGGCCAACGACCTGCACGATCTGAAACAAGCGCTGTGTGACTCGCGCAAAGGGCTCAACAAAGGGCGTCAGACGCTCCACAAAGATTTTTCTCGCACAGTCGGGCGTATCGCAAAAGCACTTGCGTACTTGCATCAGGAGACGAACGTGTTGACCACTACAAGGCAGGTCAGCGAGTTTGCGGCAGTAGCGGCTATGGACCCGTTGAGCGGCTGAGCCACAGAGCGGGCAAGTTGGATGCGCTTGCAGGGAAACGACAGTAATAGTCAGTATGTTATCACTCATCTCAATATCCCTGACTTCTAACTGGCCTGGGAGAGCGGCTACTTGCTTCACTTCCATCTTCACATGATCCTTCTACAAAAGTCTTTTTATTCATGTAGAACGATCTATCAATGCGCGAGTAGCAAGCAGCCTGAATCACCAAAAGTGAGCCAGATCCGTTTTATTCGACAGACAACAGATAGGTCAGATCAACGCTAGCCTTAAATAAAAAGGTAGGACGCGACGAAGCGCGCCCTACTCCGCTTATTCATCGCGATTGCTTACGCCTGGCCGATATCGGCAGGCCCGCTTCCACTCTCGCCCTGGCCGGGTGCCTGACCCTGGGATGATCCATAGATCATGTCGGTCAGTTCCTTATGCGTGCGCTCAAGCATGGCGCGCAACTGCGACAGGCGCTCCTTGTTCTCGAACGCGCCCCTGCTGGCGATGGCGAAGAGCCTGGCAACCTCCGCGGCCTCAGCACGCAACGCCAGGAGTTCCTCTGGGACTCCCCAGAATCGTCCGGGGCCAAAACCAGGGCCGAATGGGCCGCGAGGACCCTGCCAGCCCCATCCACCACGCTTCCAGCCGTGGCGATGTCCAAATGGGCCATGATGATGGCCATGCCATCCGTGTGGGCCGAATGGGCCGCGAGGTCCACCAAATTGAGGTCCGGGGCCAAATGGGCCACGAGGACCTTCCTGCCCTTCGCCAGACATCCAGGGAGGCGTCCAGCCTTGCCAGTTCGCATTCTCAGGAGCCGGTTCGGATTCTCTGTTGAATTCGTCAAACATTGTGCTTTAATCTCCTTTCACGTTTTGACGTTTGCGATATATCGCATTCATCATCTGTAACATCGCGATATATCTTTCTATTCCCATTTACGATATATCGTAATGAAAAGTTGCAGAAAAAACAAGGGAAATTTGCTGATAATTCACCAGAAAATTTGGAGATGACCATGTGCGGAATACATACAAATGAGGGCCTTGCTTATAGATATATTATTGAGCGGCACTCGCGTCATGCATTTGCTCGCTTGATTGCAGCAGTTCCCCCTGAACGCGTTTGCGGGCGAAGTTCACGAGTGGTGATTGGCCAAGCGCATCGGGGAAGAGACGGCGCAGGAGATGACCCGCACCACGCGCCATCAGAAATCCTATCCTATGCATAATTGTCCAGCGGAAGCCATACGCCTGTCGTATGTCTGCCGGAAGTTGTCCTATCGTGATGAGGCGTACAATAGCCCATAGTGGTTTGTGTGCCAGTGGCATGGGCGGATAGAGGACCTTCTGGGCAATGAAATGGGCGGCAGGCCCGATGGCAATCTCACCAGAAGCGAGTACTTCACCCATGTAGCGCTGCACTTCGGCATAGGTGGCAGGGAGAGTTTCATCAGTCAATCCCAGCAGACGCGCGTAACGGCATGATTCCTGCCAGTACTGTTCGCAAATTTCCTGTGAGAGCGGGCCGACAAACGTCTTATAGGCGGTGAGCATGCTATCGACAAACACGATGTGCACCCACAACAAGGCTAAAGGTTCCATGGCGCTATATGGCTCCCCGGCGGGATAACGACCGATGCTTTCAGGCAGCGCACCCGTGACGGTATGGTGCAGGCGGTTGATGGAACGCGCCATAGCGTTGACCTCTTTAGTGGTGCCGAAGATCAGTACTGCCATGCCTTGAACGGTACGGAAAACGCGCCCAAAAGGGTCTTCGGCAAACGCGCTGTGGTCGAGCGCCCCCTGGGCAACCTTAGGATGGGCCGCCTGCATGAGGAATGCACGCGCCCCCGCGGTAATCAACCATTGTTCTTGATGTAAGCGCCAGGATATCGAATCCGGTCCCATCAAACCGGGGTCCGGTGTCGTGTCGCTGATTGGTAATTCGCTGGACAGTGGCGCCCCGCTAGCAATGTGGATAATGCGCATCGAATCGAGCGGTGTTGGCATAGGTTTTTGAGTTTCTATCTGTAATGGCGTTGAAAGCGCCGGGTATGGTTATTTTTCTCTTATGTACGTAATTATAGGATGCTCTGAGGAGAATAGCCAGGGCAACCTCTTGCGGTGCAGGGCTATTTACACGTCCTGATGATTTTTGACAACCAAATCGGGTCATGTGGTGGGGTCCTGGTGCCGGTTAATCATCGGCCAAAAAACGATAACCAATCTTTGGCTCATTACGGATGAAGCGGCGATTAGCCGGGGTCTCGACTTTTTTACGCAAGCGATTAATATAGGTGTGGACGCTCTGAAGCTCAGAGTCTACATCATATCCCCAGACCTCGGAAAGCAGAATATCATACGTGACGATTCTTCCCCTATTCCTTGCCAATACTGAAAGCAATTCGTATTCTGTATAGGTCAGATCAATTTCCTGCCCATTGACCTTCACACATCTTCGTTCGAAGTCAATGCTCAGCGGGCCTATGATAAAGTTCTGGCGCTCTGTTCTTGTTTGTAAGCGGTTGCTGTGGCGTAATTGCACCTTGATACGTGCCAGCACTTCAACCATATCAAATGGTTTAGGTATATAATCATCGGCGCCCAGATTAAGCGCCTGTACAATACTCTCAACGTCATGTACCACTGAGATAATAATGATGGGCAAGGAAGGGTATTCGGCTCGTATCGCTTTACAAATCTCCAATCCATCTATATCGGGTAATCGTAGATCGAGTAATATCAGATCAACGAGTTGCTGATCGAGCATTTCTAATGCCTCTCTCCCTCGACTGGCCGTATAGACTTCGTAGCCACCACGTTCCAGGCCGCGTTTCAGTTGTAGGAGTGTCGGATTTTTATCGTCAACGACCAATATTTTTTTCATATGCTCTCGCTCCTACCTGTCTCAGTGGCAGGGTGAACTGAAAAACAGCACCACCGTCATCGCGATTTTGTACCCAGATCTGCCCGCCATGCGCTGCTACAAATCCCTTGCAAACCGCCAGACCCAGGCCTGTCCCTTGAGTCGTGGGTGCCCTTGCTTCGCTCTCATCTATTTTCTGCTAGATAGCTCCTGGCGAAGGCTTTCCTCTTGCATCAAAGCGCGTTCAATCAACGCCTCTTTAATTAAAGACACCGCATAGTCTTTCAGTTTTGCGAAGAGTTCCGCGTGTACATCCGATGCGCTCTGTTCTGTTTCCAGGGCACGCTTAATTGTCATAAGCCGGGGATGAGCGTTATCCTCTACAAGTAGTCGTAGTACCCCAAGCACCTTTTTGCCTGAGAGAAGCGGAACCAGGCAGCTATAGCCCTGGGCTACCTGCGAATTTGTCGTGCTGCTTGCGACAACTCTACGCAGGTAACTTCCCTTGGCCCGTGAAATGAGGGGAATATTTGGCAGCTTCACCGATTTTCCCTGTTGCATAACCCATGCAACGCTCCCCTCCTCATCAGGTGTGAGTTCCGTTAAGGTATTTGCCTGCGACGGTAATCGCTGCATTGCAAGCCTTCCGTTATGATCTGGCACAAGAATGACGCAGCTCCTTACGCCACAGAAAGAGAATGCCTCCTCAATGGCCAGTGAAATAAGGCCAAGTTGATACTTTAAGTCCTTTTCATCTCTTGTAGCCTGCACAACGTTGTAAAAGATGCCTGCTTCATAATCGTGGCGAGTAACCTCTTCTGCCTGCTGGTGTAAACGCTGTTTAAACAGAATGCTCTCTTCATGTTCCTGCCGCCTTATCTCCTGCATCTTGGAATACAGAAATCCTAGTATAATAGCGAATAACAGGAAAATGAAGAGGGCCAATGCATCATCAAAGTGATCGATTGTAAAAGAAAAAACTGGCTGGATCAGGAAGAAGTCAAATGCAAGGCAGGCAGCGAATGCCGCAAAAACGGCAATCCAGAAGCCACGTTGATGTACCAACCAGAGTACAATAAACAAATAGACAAAAAGTACCGTGGAGATATACGTGTGAAGACGCAGTCCGTAGATGATAAGAGTCACCAGGACGACTGCTATGATTGCAAGTCCAACGTCGATAAGCGCTCGTTTCCAGCGAATATCTTGCTTCGCTTGTGACATTGATCGATGTTGGGTTTGCTCCATAGCCGTTTCTCCTGTGCTCTCCAGCGCTACAGAAAACTTGCAACAATAATATACTATAAGAGGCTCTACTGTCAATAGAAGGGCTTGTGCTGTTCTTCTATTTCTTGCTAATTCTGCAAATATTGATAAATGTCACGAAACTGCCTGCGAGCGCTGCTTATATACGTACTCACGCTCGTTTCCCCTATTCCCACTATCCTGGCTATCTCGTGGTGCGGAAAGCCATCGACCCCCAGCAGCAAGCATTGCCGTAATTTAGGCGAGAGTTCATCTAAGGTCAGGTTCACCAGTTCTGCCTCTGCTATCCTGTCCTCAAGCCCGGCTGCGTTCTGCACAGGACGCTCAGGTCGGCGCAGGAAGCCGGGTACGGCTACCGTTCCACCAATGTCACGCCTGGCGAAGAGCCAGATAGCCGCTCCGCTCAATACGATACTCAGGCCCACCATAACCAGCAAAGCGCCGGCATTGGTGCTGTAACTCGGCACCAGGGGCTTGCTTAAATTGTAATAGTAGACCGGGGAGAGATGCGACAACCAGTCGGTATTGGGATAGACGCGGTGCACCATATCCAGTACGATAAAGATCACCAGCAATCCGCCTGTCCATCCTGCTGCTGTGCCGCGCTCCTGAGTGAACTGGGAGAGCAACAGGGCAAGCGACCCGAAGACGCCGCAGATCAGCGCCACATTCAGGCCAAAGATCAGCGCCCCACCGAAGCCAAAGTTCGCGCCAACACGCTGGCCGCTCAGGAAAGTCAGCAAGGCGATCAGCAGGCCGATGCCCAGCAGAGCAGCCCAGACTGCCGCCAGCTTTTCTAGCGCGACACGCGCGCGCCCACGTGGCAGCGTGAGCAGAGCATCCAGGGAGCCACGTTCCTCCTCGCCGCGCAAGATGCGACTGCATGCCAGCAGCGGCCAGATGGCAATGATCAAGATGGTGAAGCCATATTTCCAGGTGACATAGCCGCCTGGAGTGTCGATGGCAACCGGCTGGGCCAGCCAGCTGAACGAACCGGCCAGGCTGACGAGCGAGGCACGCGCCTGAGGCGTCGCTACCAGCGAAGGGACGGTGGACATAACGGCATAGACCAGCAGACCCATGCCCAGGCCCCAACCCAGGATGGCAATACGGAAATCGCGCAGGGTTTTGAGAAAGATGCTTTTAAACCACATGGTCGGCCTCCTTCACGGCCACGCCATCGCCCTCGTAATAGCGCAGGAAGATATCTTCCAGGCTCGGCTCGTGGCTGCTCAGGGTAAGGACGGGGTATTGCGCTGCTGCCTTGATGACCGCGTCGGCTCCGCCTTGCATCACCAGGCGCAGCGTATGCCCACCGGGAAGCGGCTCCACCTGCATCACGCCATCCAGCGTCTCGAACGCCTCGGCAGGAACCGCATTGGCGAATGTGATCCTGATCTCGTAGCGCTTGATGTCCTTGAGTTCGGCCACGCCACCGGTACGCACCAGTCGCCCCTCACGAATGATGCCCACGCGGGTGCAGGTCTGTTCGACCTCGCTCAAGATGTGCGAGGACAGGAAGACGGTGCGCCCGTCGTCGCGTACTTCTTTCACCATATGGTCGAACTCCTGCTGGTTGAGTGGGTCCAGGCCATTAGTCGGCTCGTCCAGGATCAACAGTTGCGGGCGGTGCATGAAGGCTTGAATCAGCACGACCTTGCGCTTATTGCCGCTGGAATAATGGCGAAACTTGCGGCTGGGGTCCAGGTCCAGGCGCTGGATCAGTTGCTTGAGGTAGGCCTGATCGACTCCCCCGCGCAGGTGCCCGAAGTATTCCAGTATCTGCCCGCCCGTCAGATTGGGGTCGAGCGAGGGTTCGCCGGGCGCATAGCCGAACAGCCGCTTGATTGCTACTGATTGTTCCCAGACATCCATTCCCGCTATACGCGCTTTGCCAGCATCGGCGCGCAGCAGCGCCATCAGCACGCGAATGGTGGTTGTTTTGCCCGCGCCGTTGGGACCCAGAAAGCCAAACACTTCGCCAGCTTCCACCTGGAAGGATACGTCGATAATGCCACGCTTGCTGCCGTAGTGCTTGGTCAGTCCCTCTACTTCGATAATTGCTGTCATGCCTCTGCCCTCTTTCTCTTTTTTGAGGTTACAAAGCTTGTTCTTAAGTTGGTTTTCCATCTGTTAAGACGGAGTGCAGGTGCCTGATATAAACCCTTTTGCCTCTCTTTTTTGCTGTAGGAGTTCGAGGCAAAACCATTTGCCCGCCTTTCCGCTATCGCATCATTCCAGGAGTTCCTGCCAGTGCAAAAAGTCTTCCCGCCAGGCCTGCACCAGGTAGCCTGGCTTCATTCCTAGCAGGCGCTCCATCGCGTCAGCTGTTGCCTCGCCAAGACGAACCATCTGAGAAAAGCTGAAATGTTTATTCTCCTGCGCAAGTAGGATCGCAGCGATGGCGTATCCAAGATATTCAAGCAGAGCGATGATCATTCTGGCCGCCTGGTCAGGATAGGGAGTGTTGAAAACGCCCTCTTCAATGCCCTCTTCAATGATCTGCGTGAGCAAGGGAGCAAGCCATTTGATTCTAGTAACATAGAGCCGATTGCGAAAGAGAGCGTTCTCGTCCGCATACCAGACGCGCATAAACGAGAATATCAGGTCTTTGTTCGCTCTTTTGTATCGATCAAGAACATCAAAGAAGCGGACAAGTTTATCCTGATAAGCTCAACTGTCAAGCCCTGGAAAATATGATAGAGTAATCATCAGAGGAAATACCGAAACAGCATTCTGAAGGAGAGCAACATGACCGGTACTGGCGAAACACAGGCTCAGTCCCATACGATTGATTTACCCGCTGGTCGCTTTCATTATCTTAGCTGGGGAGCTGAACGCACCGAACTGCCCGATATGTTGTTATTGCACGGTATTACGAGTTCCGTCCTCAGTTGGGTGCGTGTTGGGCCAGCGCTGGCGGATCGCTACCGGGTCTACGCAATTGATATGCGCGGGCATGGCGATAGCACCAAGCCTCCGCGAGGAGCCTACAGCCTGCGTCATACGGCGGGTGACGCCCTGGCATTTATCGAGGCCATGAATCTGAAAAGTCCGGTGGTGATTGGGCATTCCTGGGGTGGCGCGACCGCGATGGTGCTTGCGAGCGGCGCGTGGTCGCAAAAGCCAGTACCCGATCTTGCGCGAGTAATCCTTGAGGACCCTGCGCACAATATTGGCGGTGGCAATGCTGAAGAACGCGCTGCTTTCTATACAAAGGATATTGGCCGTCCGCCGGCTGAACTGCGGCCCGAAATCACGGCCAGCAGCCCTGGCTGGACAGAAGCCGATATCGAGGGCAAGATCGACGCGCTGCAAAAAGTGACCCGCGAGGCGGTGATAAGCGTCTTTGCCGACGCAGGTGAACAAGGCGAAATCCTGCCATTGCTCGCCGAAATTAAAGCGTCCACATTGTTGATCCGCGCCGATGCCGCTCTTGGTACGCTGCTCGATGATGCTGCCTGGGAGCAGGCAAAGCGATATTTACCCGCCCATAGTAAGGCTATCGAGATTCATGGCGCGACCCACAATGTTCATCGCAGCAAATTTGAGGAGTTCATGCAGGCGGTCAACGATTTTCTAGCTCAGTAGCCTATCAAGACGTTCTCGCAGCAAGCCTTCCGCGCCATCGCCCAGGTATTGGATAACTTCTCTGGCTGGTTGCTGCCGGGTTACCAGTCCCACAGCTTCGCCTGCGTAGATATAGGCGAGATCATAGTCTTTGTTTGCAATCGCCTCCTTGAGCTGTTGACGTGCTTCACTAGCTTGTGGAAGCGCGTCGATTTGATTGTGCCACTGATCAGTAAAGCGATTGCGCAAGGCCCGGCCAGGATACTGCGAGGGCCAGGACAATCCTTGCGCTACATCGAAGGCACGGGTGAGAATGGTATCTGTTTCCTGGGCCCGTTCGATCCGTGCGCGAGCCTGTTCAGTGTTCTCGCATTCAGGTGAGGCCAGCAGGGCAGTGCCGACCCAGACTCCTTCAGCACCTGCAGCAAGGGCCGCCGCCACGCCTCGGGGAGACGCAATGCCGCCCGCCACGAGTACAGGCAATCGCACTGAATCAAGAACGATTTGCAGCAAAGGTAGCGTACTCACCTGTCCTGTGACATGTCCTCCAGCCTCCATTCCCTGGGTGACGATGAGGTCAACTCCGTCTCGTTCTGCCTGGATGGCTTCAGCTCTTGTATTGATTTGTGTGGCAAGCAAGATTCCACGCTCATGCAGCCGCTTCACATAAGGAGCAGGGGAACCGAACGAAATGGAGATGAGAAAAGGCCTCGCCTCTATCGCGGCCTCCAGGAGATCGGGGCGCTTTTCGATGGCCCAGCAATGCATGCCAATGCCAAAACGCATCTCATCGGTTCCGCGAGCGATGGCTGCCTCTTGCGTCAGAAATTCGACCGACTCTGTGCTGCCTATGCCGATCATGCCGAGTCCTCCGGCTTCTGAAACCGCCCTTGCCAACCGTCCTCGTCCTACATATGCCATTGGTGCGCCGATAATAGGATAGCGCAGGTGCCAGGATGTAGTGAGATAGGTGTGAAGCATGTTAGCTCTCTTTCTTCCTGCTAAAAGGTCATGACAGGCTACGTTGCTTATTCGTTCAGCATCGATTATGAACTACCGGGATTATAGCATGCTGTTTCTTATAAGCAGAGAGCCAATACACAAAAATATGGCTCCGCGCAATCAGCAAATGTGCGAAGTCATTCACACAGGGTTGCAGGCAATCATCCCGCAATGTGCAGGATGATGCGCCCACGACCATGACCGCGCTGGCTCAGTTCCTGGGCTTTTCCGGCTTCGCTGAGCGAGAACACCGGTCCGACAACAGGCTTTATCTTGCCTTCATCGATAAGCTGAGCGAACGTATTCAGCAGTTCGGTGTTGACCTGCGCCGAAAATCGCGCGGCATGCACATCAATTTCGCGCAATCGGGCCTCATCGGGTTGTCCGGCGATACTGACCAGCGTGCCGCCTCGTTTGAGCGTCGGATATGTACTGGCCAGCGCCTCGCCGCCTACGGTATCGAAAATGAGGTCTACATCGTGGACTGCGTCTCCAACCCGCGTCTTTGTATAGTCAATCACCGTTTCTGCTCCCAGGGAACGCACGAAATCTGCATTGCCGGTAGAGGCTGTAGCGATTACATGCGCGCCTTTCCAATGTGCGAACTGAACAGCGAAGAGACCGACGCCGCCGGCTCCTCCCGTGATCAACACCCGCTGTCCAGGCTGCAGGTGGCCGTGATCGAAGAGGCCTTGCCAGGCGGTTGTCGCGCCAACAGGCACGGTAGCCGCCTCGTCAAAACTCAGCGTTTTTGGCTTCAGCGCGAGCCTATTGGCAGGAGCAATGGCGTACTCCGCGTATGATCCATTGGAACTGCGACCGAAAACCTCCTGGCCGGGCTGGAATGCGCTCACGCCGGGGCCAACTTTTTCGACGACTCCCGCCAGGTCAGCGCCTGGAATATATGGGAAAGTTGTTTGCGAAAAGGCTTTGAAATAGCCGCTGCGGACTTTCCAATCAGCCGGGTTCACACCCGCCGCGTAGACGCGCACCAGCACTTCACCCTCCTGTGGCTCTGATACTGGGATCTCTTCCAGCTTGAGCTGGTCCGCGTCACCGTAATCATGGACCTGTATTGCATGCATGGTTTTTGTTGACATAAAAGTAATACTCCTTCTTCCAGAATTTCAGTGGACACTGCGGCCCTACTGCTTGAAACACTTACAAAATGTAAGTTATTCCAATCGAAGAAGTATCGTTACCTGTATGCCAGCTAGCCGGTCAGGCCGAAAATGCGACCGGCAGAGATATCAGGCCGCGCAGCGAATAATTCGGGCGAAATTCGGGCTTTTCGACCGTCATCTTAAGACCCGGTAAGCGCCTGAGGATAGTGTCAAACGCGACCTGGCTCTCCACGCGTGCCAGCGCCGCACCGATACAGAAATGAATGCCATAACCGAAGCCCAGCGAGCGCACCGCCGGACGATTAATATCCAGCTCTTCGGGGTCCTGGAACTTTTCGGGGTCGCGATTAGCCGCTCCGACGCACAAATAGATGCTGCTATTTGGCGGGATGGTGACGCCATGGATAGTCACCTCTTCCACTGTGCGGCGCCCAAGTGTATGCACCGGGCTGACGTAGCGCAGGAGTTCCTCCACTGCCGCCGGAATTGTGGCGGGGTCGTTGCGCAATTGCTCCATCTGCTCAGGGTTTTCCAGCAGGTAGTACAGGCCGGTAGCGATCAGGTTGGCGGTAGTTTCGTGGCCCGCGAACAGCAGGAAATTGGTCGCAATGATGATTTCATCCTCGCTCAGCATATCGCCATGTTCTTCGGCCTGCACCATTTTCGTGAGCAAATCGCCGGTCGGATGCTTGCGTCGTTCCGCGATGAGGCTTCTCAGGTAGGCTTTGAGGTCATCGAAGACTTTGGCCAGGCGCGGCCAGACCTGCGGGCCGCTGAAGAGGATGGTGGCGACAAATTCGTTGATGGCCTCGGCGCTGGCCCGAATGTACGGTCGTCCAGTGCGGGGAATGCCCAGCAAATCAAGAATCACGTTGGAGGGCAGTGGATAAGCGAGGTCGGCAACAACATCCATCTTGCCTTCCGCGAGCTTCTGATCAATCAGTTCGTCCACCAGCCTTTGCACGGTGGGCCGGAACGATTCGATCATGCGCGGAGTGAAGGTCTTCATCATCAAGGTGCGCTGGCGGGTATGCCCCGGCGGGTCCATACCCTGCAGGTTATACGCCATAAAAGGCACGATCTGCCGCAGGTACTCGATTGACTCGGTCACGCCTGCCTCGATCATGAACTCATCCGCCCTCGACCAGATGTCGGAGGAGAAACGCTTATGGTCGGCGAATGCCATGTGAACATCATCGTAGCGTGTGAGCATGTAGCAGTTGAATAGCTGGTTCCAATGTACAGGGTCGTTCTCTCTAAGATACGTATAGACAGGGTAGGGGTCCTGGATGTTGACGAAGAAGTTGTCCAGGTCAAGAATTGTTTCTGCTGTCATGCTCTTTCCTTCCGTGTGATGATGCGACTTACTCTTGATGATTATTATACTTTAAACGTGAGCGAACGTGCCTGGGGTTACTTTGAAGGATGGCCTCTTTGCACCCCCACCCCTCTTTCGCTACAATGACCATATTACTTAGCACTCCCTCAATAGCTGGAAAGGAAAAGAAACTATGGCTGATGAAACCGGCGCTATGCTGGCCTATGATGGAGAGGCAGGCCCTGTTCAGGCCTACCCGAATTGACGCTGAAAGCGGCGGAAACACCCGGGAAGGAGACGCTGGTCGTTCCCGTGAAGCCACAGCCGCTAATAGTCACGGCGATGCCGGGCGCTCCGTTGGTGGAGGTGAAGCTGCTGATCTTAGGACAGGACAGGGGCCGCATGTCCTGTCGGTTGTGGATAAAGCTGCTTGCTGAGACGCTGGGAACAGCGACGAGCAACAGCGTCACACAAAACGTACTCACAAGTATGAGGCGCTGAAGTCGTGAGACTCGCATATGAATTCTCCTTTGTTTGCATTATCCTTATCCAGGACTTGATTGACTGGTTCAATGATCGAAAGTGAGCGCACATGTTGGCAGGAGCAGCATGAGAGGCTGGTACAGCAATGCCTTCTCGGACGGTCTGTAAACGGCTGCTCCTGGCAGTAGCGTTCACGATGCAAGTCTAAGTGCGCAGCAAAAAGGACTGCACCTCTTCCGTTTGGCGCGCCAATACCTCTTCGATGAGATAATCCGCGACATAGCGATGACTGCCTGTGAAGCCGGCGAGGAACTGTTCTACATTGCCCCGCCCTTGCAGGGAGAGCGCCGCCAGGCGCAGTCCGGCGATCCAGCCCTCCGTGCGCTTGTGAAGCGGGGTAACCTCTTGCGAAGAGAGGTCGAGCGCCATGACCTGGGATAAGAAAGTGCTGGCCTCGGAGGTCTCGAACTGTAACTGCGGGGCGCGTAGTTCGGTGAGCAAGCCACGCGCGCGTAATCGTGCCAGCGGCAGTGGTGGGTCGGCACGCGTGGCGAGAACCAGGTGCAGCTGGGACGGGCAGTGTTCTATAAGAAAGGTCATGGCCTGCTGGATCGGCCCGGCGGTGAGGACATGGTAGTCGTCCAGCACGAGGAAAATATCTCCCATTTCACGCTGTGCCAGGTCATTGGTCAACGCGGTCAAGATGGTTTCCGGCGGCACGGATGAGGTGAGGTGAGAAGAGCAATGAGCGGGCGTCAGCTCCCAGTTGTGGGTCCAGCAGCAATCAGATAGGAGAGGAAGCGTACCGGTTCATCGCCCTGTGGCTCCAGAGAAAGCCAGGCGACAGGGAGAGCGCTTTCGGTAAGCCATTGAACAAGCAGGGTGGTTTTGCCGAAGCCAGGGGGAGCCGATAGGAGGGTAAGCGTCGGATTGCTTGCCTGCTGAAGCCTTCTGAGGAGGTGAGCGCGAGCAACAAGCTGGGGGCGCAAGCGCGGGGGATGAATCTTGGTTCTCAACTCCAGGTCTGCCTGCTCGCCACTTGAGACGGGCGGCAAGGGACAAGTCTGCCGGCTGCGCTGGCTGCTGGCGGCTGCTGGTCGTTGGCCTCGATCCGGTTCCTGCTGTAAACCCCGGGTAGGTATTTCTTCAGTAGAACGAGGAGCAGTCGCCGCGAGTTCACGAGCCACTTCCTCTAAGCGGGTAAGGGTCAACTCGCTCGTCCGGCCAAGGTACCTCTTGCTCATTTTCTGGCCGTTTCTGCGGTAGGCATACCAGTATGTTTCTCCGTGTTGCCTGGGTTCCTTGCGTACTGTCAACTGAGCGTATTTGCCAGAAAAAGAGAACGACGCGACCGTATCCAGCCACTCAAACCGACACCATCCCGAATGTTGGCTCTTCCGCACTTTGCGTGCTGAGTTTGCAACCCGTCTTCGTAGAAAATAATAGAGGGAAAGATTTTCCCCCCAAAAACCATCTGCGAGGTACTTCTTCTGACATATGCTTCCATTCACCTTCATGGGTTTTGAGATTCAACATATTGCCAGCAGCGAGAATGAGCTGACGATTACGGCTCGTGCGTTCACGCCAACAGCGGCGTGCCCATCCTGCCATCAAGCCTCAACCCACATTCATAGTTATTACACGCGCTCACCTCAGGATCTGCCGATCAGTGGCCGAAAGGTCCGATTGGTGTTAGGGGTGCGGCGTTTTCGCTGCCCCAATCCACAGTGTTCTCGGCAGGCAAACCTTTGCCGAGCGTTTGCCCAATCTGCCGGTTTCAGCACGGCAAACCAGCCGATTGGGAGCCATCATAGAGAGCATCGCCGTCGTTCTCAGTGGTCAGGCAGGCTCGCGGCTCGCGGCTCAATTCGCGATACCAGTGAGTGCGGACACGCTGCTGAGGCGAGCCACTCCTCGCGTCCTCGGCGTGGATGATTTTGCCTTTCGGCGAGGGCATACCTACGGCACGATCCTCATCGATTTAGAGACGCACCACTCTGTTGACCTGCTGGAGGACCGGAGCGCAGAAACCTTCGCCACCTGGTTACGGCAGCATCCAGGAGTCGAAGTCATCAGCCGCGATCGGTCCAAAGACTATCAGCGGGGAGCCACCGACGGCGCTCCAGAGGCTCAACAAGTCCTTGATCGCTGGCATGTCCTCAAAAATCTTCGGGAAGTGGTGGAACGTTTTCTCAATCGTACGCACCTGTATCAGCATACACAGGCGACAAAAGCCCTCCGGCAAAAGCGCACCAGCGGCGAACTCGCTCGTCGAGAGGGTTCGCGACAACGCCGCCTCACTCTGTATCAGCAAGTGGTGACCCTGCATCAGCAAGGAGGAACGATTTCTGGAATAGCCAGACACCTCCACATTGGGAAGCAAACAGTCCGCAAGTTTATCGCCGCCAAGAGCTTCCCCGAATGGAGCCATGCACAGCAGACCAGCAGTGCCATTGATCCCTATCGAGAAACTCTCCAGCAGTTTTGGGATCAAGGCTGTCATGCGCCCCAGCAGCTTTGGCAGCGTCTTCAGGCTGAGCAAGGCTTTTCGGGAGGATACATGCTGATATATCGATGGGTTCAACTGCAGAGAGAACTGGCTGCTCAGGCTCTCAACCAGAGCCAATTCCCCCCTGAAGCACCGGCCAAAGGGATGGCCCCGCGTCATCTTTCCTGGTCCTTTTTGCGCGATCCTTCTCACTTGCAGAAGCCAGAGCAAGAGGCACTTGCACTCCTTCGTCAGCAGAAGGATATCGATCTGGTCTATGAATTAGCTCAACGGTTTGTCAACAGGGTCAAAGAGCGAAAGGCAGACCAGCTCTCCACCTGGCTTGGAGACTGCCAGATGAGCAGCATCACCGAACTGGTCAACTTTGCCCAGGGATTGGAAAACGAAGGTTCAGCTCTTCATGCCGCCTTAACCCTTTCCTACAGTAATGGACCTGTCGAGGGCAAGATCAATAAACTGAAGTATATTAAGCGCTCCATGTATGGCCGAGGAGGGTCCCCGCTCTTACGTCAACGCGTTTTGAAAGCTGCCTAACATAGCACGCAAAGTGCGGAAGAGCCAA
>Ga0209061_1001294_pt1 | contig 43301 bp, 26 predicted proteins | sample Coa_R1_10_FD_187157 | JGI IMG/M metagenome (GOLD analysis project Ga0209061, IMG submission 187157) | Surface soil microbial communities from Centralia Pennsylvania, which are recovering from an underground coalmine fire - Coalmine... | ecosystem: Environmental > Terrestrial > Soil >...
GGCGACGAACTCCTTCAACTCCTGTCGGAGCCTCTCTGCAGCTACAGCATCTTGAGGGGCATATTGTTGGCGCACAATGACAAAGGCCACGGGAGCTTGCCCCTTTATCTCGTGTGCTTTTCCGATGACGGCCGCTTCCGCAACGGCCGGGTGCTCCACCAACACACTTTCCATCTCCATGGTGGAGATGTTATGTCCGGCCACCAGCAAGATGTCGTCCACTCGACCTAGCAGCCAAAAGTTGCCGTCGGCATCCCGCATGGCGCCATCGCCGGGAAAGTAGCGGCCGGGGTAGCGCGACCAATAGACCTGTCTATAGCGCTCGTCGTCGCCCCAGAGGGTGCGCAGCATGGAGGGCCAAGGCTTCGTAATCACCAAGATGCCCTTTTGCCCAGGCGGCAGCGAATTGCCCTGCTCGTCCACTACGTCGGCAAAGATGCCGGGGAGCGGCTTGGTGGCACTGCCCGGGCGCGTGGTGGTGATGCCCGGCAGCGGCGAGATCATGATCGCTCCGGTTTCGGTTTGCCACCAGGTGTCTACGATGGGACAACGCTCATGCCCGATGTTTTTGTGGTACCAAAGCCACGCTTCCGGGTTAATAGGCTCACCGACCGTGCCGAGAAGCCGCAGGCTAGAGAGATCGTGACGAGCCGGTGGCTCCTCACCCCACTTCATGCTGGCACGAATAAGGGTCGGTGCCGTGTAGAGGATGGTTACTTTATGCCTCTCGATGATGTCCCAGAAGCGATCTTGGCACGGCTTGCCCTCGCGTGACCAGTCAGGCGAACCCTCATACATTACCACGGTAGCCCCGTTGGCCAGCGGCCCATAGACCACATAGGAGTGCCCTGTAACCCAGCCTACATCTGCAGTGCACCAGTAGATATCGTTGGGTTTAAGGTCAAAAACCATTTTCGTGGTGGCATACACTCCGGTGAGGTAGCCGCCGGTGGTGTGCAGAATACCTTTCGGCTTGCCCGTGCTGCCGGAGGTGTAGAGCACATAAAGTGGGTCTTCCGCGTCCATCGGTTCGGGAGGATACTCCGTGGGCGCGGAGGCCACCAGCTCGTGCCACCAAATATCACGGCCGGGTTGCATGGTGACGGCGGCCTGATCGCCAATACGGCGCAACACCACGACCTTTTCAACGGTTGGGCAACCGGTGAGCGCCTCGTCGGTGGTTTTTTTCAGGGGCACAATATTCCCACGCCGCCAATAGCCGTCTGCCGTCAGCACCACTTTGGCGCCGCAGTCGTTGGTGCGCTCGCGCAGACTGTCGGCGGAAAAGCCACCGAAGACCACGGAGTGCATGGCACCTATGCGGGTACAGGCCAGCATGGCGATGGCGGCTTCGGGCACCATCGGCATGTAGATGGTTACGCGATCGCCTTTGGATACCCCTATGGAATGCAAGGCTGCAGCGAACCGATTGACCTCCTCATGCAGTTGGCGGTAGGTGAGCGTTCTCGTATCGCCCGGCTCGCCCTCCCATAGAATGGCGACTTTATCGGGGTGTGTTTTTAGGTGTCGGTCTACGCAGTTCACGCTGACGTTAAGCTTGCCGCCCAGGAACCATTTGGCGTGAGGCGGGTTCCATTCAAGGATGCGGTGCCACGGCTGCATCCAATCCAACTCTGCAGCGAAATCGGCCCAAAACTTCTCGAAGTCCGCCGCAGCGCGGTCGTAGATTTCTGGGTCGCGTATATTGGCCTGGCGTGCGAACTCCGGTGGCGGAGGAAAGGCGTAGTCGAGCTGCCATCCGGCGGTGCCGGCTATTGTTTCGACGGTCATTTCCTTTGCAACTCCTTTGTCAATAAGGTTTCTAAAAACTTTTTTTCTTCATCTTCTCCCGCGAATCCTGCTTTCGTCTTTTCAATAGGGAGGCAACAACAGCCTGCCTTCAAGGTAACATAGTTGCCGGCAGACGATGGCACACGAGGCCACGTCCCCATTTTGCCGGGTTTCAAGAGGCATGGAGGATATTCAGACGCAACACGTGCAAAAAGCGGAGGTTGCCAACGCGCGTCCCCTGAACCGTTGGGAGGTGCTAAAAGGGCTGCAGATATCCATTTGGGAGGGCGCAGCAGCCACCGTATGGATCACGCTAACCGGTGGAGCATTTCTCACGGGTTTTGCGCTTTGGCTTCATGCAAACAGTTTTGCCATCGGCCTTCTAAGCGCTATCCCCACCTTAGCAGCCCTTACCCAACCGATTGCGGCCTACTGGGCGGAGCAGAAAAGCGCCCGTAAACCGTTTGTAGCCTGGTGCTCTTTTTGTGGACGCATGCTTTGGTTGCCCATTCTACTTCTGCCCTTTTTCTTGCCAAAGTCGTTGGCACTGCTGGGTTTTCTGTTGCTTTTTACGATCTCTGCCATTCTCACAAGCATGCCTCAACCTGTCTGGACTTCTTGGATGTCCGACCTCGTTCCACCCGATCATCGGGGCCGTTATTTTGGGCGTCGCAACATGGTGGCCGGTTTTGTGGGCATGGTTGTTGGCATGTTAGCGGCTTGGTTTCTCGACTACATGGTGCATGGCAAGCGGCACCCTGCGATGGGGTTTGCCGTGGTCTTTGGGGTGAGCCTGTTGGGCGCTGTGTTTTCGCTTATCCTCATTTTGCGTCAGCCGGAGCCGCCTCCCTCTTCGGTTACGACCCAAGGAGAGGAGCCACGACAAAGCTTTCTGGAACACTATCGTGCTCCGTTTGCCGACCCAAACTTTCGTGCGCTTCTGCTATTTAGCGCCGTGTTCTGCATCGGCCAGTTCGTGGCCGCCCCCTTTTTTACGGCCTACGGTCTGCAGATACTCCACCTGAACTATGTTTGGATGCAGATTCTCGCTGCCGTGGTGGGGGTCAGCAACATGTTGGGTATGCCCCTATGGGGTTTTCTGGCCGATCGGTTCGGCAACAAGCCGATTCTCATTTTGAACGTTGTGGGCGTTTTCACCTTGCCCTTCTTTTGGATTCCCACAAGCCCTCAGCACCTGGTTTCGTCCCTCATTCTGCTGCTATTAAACAGCTTAGGCAGTGGTCTGTTTTGGGCGGGCGTGGGGTTAACGCAGTTCAATCTCATTATTGCCTGCAGTCCTCCGCAACGCACGGCCACCTATGCCGCCACGCTCTCTGCAGTTACGGGGCTTATCGGGGGCATCGCTCCCATGGTGGGGGGCATTCTATTGCAGATGCTTGCCGGCATTCATCTCTCGCTATTTGGGCTGACCATCATTAACTATCACCTGCTTTTTGCCTTAGCGGCTGTCATGCGTTTGGCTGCGCTGCCATTTCTTCGCCCTTTGGAGGATAGGGGCGCCGTATCGGCCACGAAAGTGCTGCAAGATTTGGGCCGCTCTGGCTTACGCCAGTGGCGCTATATTCGCACTTTACAAAGGGCTGCCGAAGAGGAGGCACGAAGACGAGCGGCCGAAGGCCTTACCGAAAAAGGCAGTCACCTCGCCATAGAGGAGCTAGGAAAAGCCTTAAGCGACCCCAGCCGCGCGGTGCGTGCTGAGGCCGCCCGCGCTTTGGGAGAGACGGCAGACACGAGTGCGGTTGATCTGCTTTTGAAAGCGCTTGAGGATGTCGGCACCGACATCATCGGCGAGATCGCTCAGGCCTTGGGCAAGCTGGGCGACAGGCGCGCCAATCCTACGCTGATCGCAATGCTGGAAAGCCCAAAGGAGGCGTTTTCCGAAAGCGACCGCTTAGCGTTGGTGCGCGCGCTAGGCAAGCTGGGCGGGGCCGATGCGGTGGAGGCGCTTATCCGTCTATTTTCAACGGTCGAGAACGGACAGTTGCCGGAAGCCCTTGCGTTGGCTTTAGGGGAAACAGGTGCGGCACAAGCCGTACAGCCGCTAGGCGAACGGTTACAGCAACTGCCTGTCGGGCATCCGTTACGAAGGGCGATTGTGCGGGCTTTGGGAGATATAGGGGAGAGAAGTGCGCTGCCTTTCCTGCGTTCTCTGCTCGAGCAGGTGGATACGGAACCATCTCTCGTTCCTATTCTTGCCGATGCGCTGGTACGTTTAGGAGATGCAGAATCGGCCTTCGCGCTTGCCACTCGGCTTGCACGCCTTCCCTCACCTGTGGCGCGTCGGCAGGTGGCCCATGCCGTGGGGCGTCTTTTGAACGTGGGGGATTGTGTGTACGGCCTGTTGTCGCAAGCCGAACGCGAGGGTGAAGCGGTGCTGCTAAAAGCGGCCTCCGAGTTGCCACGGAACTTTCCTATTGCCGACGTCGAGGCCGCCTTGCTTCACAACGATCATGCAACCGCACTTAATCTCCTTCTTACCAGGCCGCGCCCCCCTTCAAAAGCCCGCGGAAAATCGGAAAGGCGTGTTCTGCTTGCCTTCCTTGAAAAAGCCCATACCCTGCCACCTACTGCGGAGTTGGTGACGATTGTTCTGTGCGCGCTTCGCGCCCTTTATGGCAAAGGGGTGGAGAGCTAAAGCACGCTCTCCAGCAGCATTTGGCTACGAAGGTCAAGCGCGCGAATATCGGGTATTTCAAACCGATTGCCGTCTACATCTATCAGTTGCAGATGGGTTGGAGAGAACCAGTGCACATTCTCCTGCAGGCTTTGTGTTACGAACTCACGCTCTCCGCGATCGGTATAGACCAACCAGTAGGTGGCTCCATACTCCACGCGCACGTTCAGGATGCGCTTCACATAAGCGGTAAGATAGCGCCTCCTTAGCTCCGTCTGTACGGCCTGCCAGGAATCGGGTGGTAGGTCATGAGGGTTTTCGAGCATGACGATCTCCTCGCCCTTGCCATCGAGGAGGCAGAGATAGCGCCCCGGGTGCGAGAGAGGGGCCGCCCATACCGGCCTCACGGTGATGTAGGAGCGCTCCTCATCTACAGTCAGCCGCAGCCGGTCGGCCGGAGCGTAAAACAGTTTGAGGTCTATGGCCTTTGGGGTTTGGCGTTCCATGTTTGCCTCCTATACCATGCCGATCTCGATGATTTGGGTTACTTGCGACTGCGTTTGCACCAGCTTGTAGAACACGCCCTGACGCTCCATCAGTTCGGCATGTGTTCCCGTCTCAACGATCTCGCCTTTTTCAAGCACGATGAGCCGGTCGGCATTGCGCAGCGTGGAGAGGCGATGGGCGATGGCAAAGGTCGTGCGGCCTTTCACCAAGCGCTGCAAGGCCTCTTGAATCTGCTTTTCCGTCTCCACATCCACTGAGGAGGTGGCCTCATCGAGAATAAGGATGCGGGGGTCGTGAAGGATGGCTCGGGCAATAGCGATGCGCTGTCGCTCGCCACCCGAGATTTTGGTTCCTCTCTCTCCGATCACGGTGTCGTAGCCATCCGGTTTCGCGAGAATGAATTGATGGGCGTTAGCCGCCTTTGCAGCCTCCACTATCTCTTCAAAGCGGGCATCCGGGCGCCCGTAGGAGATGTTTTCGGCGATGGTGCCGTGGAAGAGGAAAGGCTCTTGGGGAACGATGCCGATTTGGCGCCTAAGGTCTTCTAGGGCGATCTCGCGATAGTCTATGCCATCTATGCGGATGACGCCCGCATCCGGCTCGTAAAAACGGCAGATGAGGTTGATGGTGGTGGATTTTCCTGCCCCGGATTTGCCCACCAGACCGATCATCTCGCCCGGCTTGGCAGTGAAGGTAAGCCCTTTTAATACCGGGTTCGACTTGTCGTAACCGAAGCGCACATCGCAGAACGCCACCTCACCCACGATCTCATGGCGAATGCCACCTCGCGCGTGCGGTTCCGGCTCGGCGTCTATTACCTCGAAGATGCGCTCTGCGCCCGCCATGGCGCGTGTGAACCACTGATTGAGATCGCCGAACCACATGAGTGGGCCGTAGACAAGCCCCAACAGGGAGTTCACCATTACGAAGTTGCCCAGAGACATCTGTCCACGATAGACCATCCAGCCCCCGTAAACCCAGTTGATCAGCCCACCGGAGGCGATGAAGAACGTCATCGCGCCGAATACCGTGTACCAGCGGGTATCGGCCTGTATGCCTGCATCGCGAAGCTCTCTATTGCGTGCCTGAAATTTGGCAAACTCGGTGTTCTCGCGCGTGAACGCCTTTACGATGCGGATGCCGGAGATCGACTCGTTGAGGTGTGTATGGAAGCGCGCCCATTTTTGCCCCACGCGAAAGAACATCTGGCTGATCGGTTTCCAAAAGGCAGCGCTTAGGATGACCACGATCGGCATCGGAGCCAGAATCGCGAGGGTGAGGCGCCAGTTAATCCAAAACAGCACGCAGGCGATGCCCATCAGCATAAGCGCATTGGCGATGAGGAAGGGCATGCCATCTACCAAAAACCCCCAGATGCGATCGGTGTCTTGCGTGATGCGGCTAACAATAGCCCCCACCTGCTTCTTATCAAAGTAGCTCACCTGCAGAAACTCCACGGCGCGATAGACCGCGGCGCGCAGGTCGGCGGCGATATGCCCCGCAAGATAGGCGATGAGGCGCCCGTTAAGAATCTGCACCAATGTGGCTGCCACAACGACCCCAAGCCAGATGCCGGCCATCTCCAACAGGAAGATGTAGTTGCGATGGGTGCTGAACACATGGTCAATGATGAGCGCCTGCAGCTTGGGCGGCACAAGATTAAGCGTGGTGGTAAGAACCCCAAGCAAGGCAAGGCCAACCGCCTGCAGACGGTAAGGACGAAGATAGCCGGCCACACGGCGTAGGGTGCGTCCGCGGTGAATGCAGGCCGGGCAGATTCCATCTACCTCTGGAAGCAGGCGCCCGCATTTTGCGCAGCGCAATCGCTTCTGCTCAAGGTTGATCTGCAGGGGTTCCCCACGTGCAAGCTGTTCGATGCCCCGTGCGGCTTCCGAAAAGCGAGAGGCCAACGTAAGCGAGTAGGTGATGATGGGAATGATCTCCCCGCCCTGGGTGGTGATCTCCAGTTGCCCGCCGCCGACGAGCGGCTCGTTGCGGGCGCTTTTAATTTCGGCCACCGGAATGTGGAATGAGACGACACCGTCGCTCTCCCGCACACGTACCTCGGTGGCGGTGACTTCCAAAAACCGTTTTCCGAACTGCCCATCGGCGGCGAAGTCGCTCTCTAGATGGATCAGCAGTCGTTCTTGCGGCGTATCCTCGCTCTCAACGGTTTCTGTTGTTTCCCCCTTCAACATCTCTGTCTCCTTTCGGCAGCGCGGGCCACGGCGGAGGGGCGCTGGGTGCTTTGTGTTACGGAATACCCGACGGCCATTAAGTAGTCTTTTGTCTACTTAATACAGGCGATATTATGGCAAATCGGGTTATTAAAAGTCAAGGGCTTCTGCTGCTAAGATGTTCCCCTCTTGCTATATCGGTTGTAAGGGGCGATTTCGTAAAAGGCTTGAACTTAAGGCAGTCCTCTTGTCGGGCTATGTTTGGGAGGAAGTGGGCAGGAAAGGAGAGAGCGCCTAACGAATAGAAACACCGATATGAGCAGCCAGAGTCGTCCGCCTCACAGGATAAGCCGCCGCGAATGGTTGCAGCAGGTAGGTTGGAGCGCTATGACGCTCGTCATGACCTGTGGAGGAGCGGCCTCTGCTTTGTCGAAGACGCAACCACAAAAGGAGAACGCTATGGAGGGGCGCGTACCTCTATTTTTAGATACCGACATCGGTTCCGACATTGATGACGCCGTGGCTTTGGCCTATCTGTTATGCCATCCACGGTGTGAGTTGCTGGGCATTACCACGGTTACCGGGGAGCCGGACAAGCGTGCGAGTTTGGCCGATGCCATCTGCAGGGCGGCCGGGCGCAACGAGGTGCCGATACATGTGGGGGCACACTTGCCCTTTCTCGGCAGTCAGCGCCAACCGGAGGCCCCACAGGCGGAGGCGCTCGGTCGTTGGCCTCATCGCAGCTTTTCGCGCGAGAATACGGCGGTGGCGTTTTTACGGGAGACGATTCGCAAGCATCCCGGCGAAATCACACTGCTTACCATAGGGCCTCTCACCAACATCGCCCTGCTCTTTGCCTTAGACCCCGAAATTCCCGCCATGCTCAAGCAGTTGGTGATGATGGGCGGGCGCTTCTTTCCCGACGAGCAAGGCCGTATAGGAGCCGAATGGAATATTGTCTGTGATGCCTGGTCGGCTGCACGGGTGTTTACCTCGGAGGTGCCGCGGCTACTGGCAGTGGGGCTAGATGTAACCCTGCGTTGCCGTATGCCGGCGGCTGAATGCAAGGAGCGCTTCCATGCGATCGGAGGCCCTCTGAAGCCGGTAGCGGATATGGCCGAGGTTTGGTTTCGTCATGCCGACTCCATTACCTTTCACGATCCGCTTGCTGCGGCGGTGGTGTTTGAACCAACGCTGTGTCGCTTTGAGCCTGCCGACTATGTAAAGGTGAAGCTCGGCAACGACGATTCGTTCGGGGAGACATCCATAAAGCCCTCCGGCCTGAACTCGCCCATTCAGGTGGCAGCCGACGTAAACCCCGATGCGTTCTTCACCCACTACTTCGATGTAGTGGCGCATTACCGGCACCCCTGAGACCAAAAAAGCGGGGGTGTGAAAAATTTCACACCCCTTTTGTGAAATAGGTCACAGCGCGTTTGCGGCGAGATGGCGTATCTTATAACTGCATTCACGCATTGCCTTCTCCAGGCACGCGGATGCACTTCACAATCCATCCGTGCAGACGCTGCTCTTAGGGTATCGGGGTTTGGCCCTTCTTCCGATACCCACTTTTTTTGCCTACTTATTGAAAAGCGGCACGAGGCTCTCGTAGAGCGCATTCGGCACGGTGCGTAACGTGCCCACGGCGGCTTCCAGCGGCGCCACCACGATGTCGTTACCGCGTAAGGCCACCATTTTGCCGAAGTCACGTTCATACACACACTGTGCCGCCCGCACACCCAGACGCGAAGCCAGCACTCGGTCGAAAGCGCTCGGCGCTCCGCCCCGCTGAATATGGCCGGTAACGGCGGAACGAGTCTCCAAACCGGTGCGCTTTTCGATCTCCTTGGCGACCCATTCGCCTACGTTGCGTTCCCCGAGAATTACATGTCCAAACGCATCTACCTTGGTCTCTTTATGCCCCTCTTCCGGCAGCTCCACACCCTCTGAGGCCACCACAAGGGCATAGCCTTTACGTGCGTAAGCACGCTGAACCTGTGCGCAAAGCGCTTCGATGTCCAGGGGTACCTCCGGCAGCAGGATGTAGTCGGCCCCACCGGCCACTCCCGTGTACAAGGCTACCCAGCCTGCATGGCGCCCCATAACCTCCAGCACGATAACCCGGCTGTGCGAGCGCGCCGTATCGCGCAAGCGGTCGAGGGCCTCCACATTTACCTGCACGGCGCTATCAAAACCGAAGGTATAGTCTGTCTCACTCAAATCGTTGTCCATGGTCTTGGGAACGCCCACCGTGTTAATACCATCCTTATAAAGCTTGCTGGCAACGCCGAGCGTGTCTTCGCCACCGAGAGCCACGATGGCGTCGAAACCGTGCTTTTGGATGGTTGTTTTCACGGCCTGAAGTTGGGCGGGGTCTTTATAAGGGTTGGTGCGCGAGGAGCGCAGCACCGTGCCTCCTTTGTAGATCAGTTCTTCGACATCACCCACACTGAGTGGCTCTTTGTCTACAAGGTCGTTTACCAAGCCTTTCCACCCTTCGCGGATGCCATAGACAGCAAACCCATAGTCGAGCGCTTTCATCACGAAACCGCGGATCGCCGGGTTCAGCCCCGGACAGTCGCCACCACCGGTTAAGATACCAACTTTCATTGTAGGCCGGCCTCCTTCTAAGTTTTTTCTCGTCCTAAGCGATAAATACAGCCACTGCTTCGGCCTACGCATAGCCAATACTAGAGGAGAGGCTATGCGATTTCGAAGAGGGCTTCTATTTGAAGTTTACCTCACAGCTTGCACCAAAAGCTTCTATTTCTCTATTTATGCTACAGAAAATCTTCTGACGCATCTCTCGCCAAGCCGTATCTATACCTGAATACGCCTCGGCAATCGAGAGGCAGGAGAAGAGCATTTCGAAGCAGAAATAGTACTTGTTTCCCTTGAGAAGAAAGGAGGTTCTTTGCATGAAACGCATGACCCGAAGGGACTTTTTAAGGCGCACGGGCGGTGGTCTAACCGCTTTGGGGCTTGCCGCACAGGCTCCTTCCGCCATGGCGCAGTCGCGCCTCGTCTCGCGGCGGGTTGCTGCCAACGATAAGATCGTAGTCGCCCTGATCGGCTGTGGAGGTATGGGCAACGTAGACCTGAGTTGGGCCATGGATGAGCCGGACGTGGAGGTGGCCGCTTTGTGCGATGTGGATGAGCACCATTTAAACGACACACTGCAGAACGTCATAAAGAAAAACCAGCAGCGTACCGCCAAAGATGGTCAAAATCGCCGGGCACCGGATACCTACAAAGACTTTCGGCGCGTGCTCGATCGCAAAGACATTGATGCCGTGCTGATCTGCACTCCAGATCACTGGCATGCGCTGCCGCTCATCTATGCCTGTGAAGCCGGCAAGGATGCCTACTGTGAGAAACCCATTAGCCACGACATACGCGAGGCGAAGGCGATGGCCGGCGCCGTGAAGCATTTTCAGCGCGTGGTTCAGGTGGGTACGTGGCAAAGGAGCACGCGCGAGTTTGTGAGTGCGGTGGCCTTTGTGCGTGCCGGCAAAATAGGACGCATTACCTCGGTGCGGGCATGGAAGACAGACGATGCCCGGATGGGCCATCACGTTTCTACCGGAGGCCCGCCTGCCTACTTCGACTACGATTTCTGGACGGGCCCGGCGCAGATGGTGCCCTATATTCCCGAATACACGCACTTCAACTGGCGTTGGTTCTATAACTACGCCTCCGGCGAGACGGGCGATTGGGGCGTGCACATGATGGACATTGGGCTGCTGGCCATGAGCAAGGATACCGACCTTGTGATGCCCGTAGAGGTCTGCGGTATGGGGGGCAAGCTCGCTTATCCGGATGATGACCGCACCACCCCTGATACGGTTTATGGCCTCATGCGGTTTAAAAACCCCGATTTTGTCATGATCTGGCGCACCGATCGCGATCATCCCGATCTGCCCGACCATGGCACGCAGTTCGTTGGAGAGCGGGGCGATACGGTAACCGTGTGGCGCGGCGGGTGGCGGGTGCGCGATGCACAGGGCAACGAGCTGCCCAAAGAGGAGGCCCCACCCACCAACAGCCATATGCGCAACTGGCTCGACTGCATCAAAACACGCGAACAGCCCCGCTCTAATCTCGCCTCTATGGCACAGACCACAATCGTGTGTCATCTTATCAATGCGTCTTACCTGGCCGGTGGGGAGACGGTGCACTGGGACAAGGAGCGTATGGACATCGTGGGGCGCGTTGGGCGGGATACGCAGTCGTATGAACGACCCTATCGTAGGCCGTGGAATCTGCCCATCTATTCGGGCTAAACTATAAACATCTACAAAACCTTAGAAAGGGAGAGACGTTCTTACCGGCGTCTCTCCCTCAACATATCCAGAGCTGTTCAACTCGTTGGCGCGGCCTATACCTATCTCTGTTCGGCGGTTGCCGGTAAGTGGGTATGGATGCGCAGAATGACAATAGACCAGGGTGGGCAGGTGTAGGTGAACCGATCAGAGATGTTAGGCACCGAATGCTCCACCGGCACCACCGCACGCGGGTTGGCAAAGCTGTTCTCGGCGCTTGGCGAGGAGGCGGTCATGACCCATGCCGAGCCACCCGTGACCACCGGTCCTACGCCATTAAGGCGTATATGCACATCGCGTGGTTCGCCTTTTAGGTTCACCATTTTGATGATCACGTCGCCCGTTTTGTTTTCCCTTGTTGTCACCACGCCGAGCGTCGGCAAGTTGGGCAGGCGAATATCGTACTCCAGCTTATTGTCGAGATAGCAGCGCACGCGATTGCCTTGCACCTGCACGCGCAGGTCGTACCAGCGGCCCGTTTCGATGTGGTTGGGCACATTATAGGCCAACTCGGTGCTTGCCCCACCCACGATCTCTTCGATGTTATCGTGCGTGTTACCCCAGCCCCCCACGTTCCACCAGTACCAGTTATCCTGATCGCGTACATGGAACATGATGAGAAAGCCCTCTTTCCCGCTCAGTTTCCGAGCGCGTAAGGAGAAGGTGTAGTCCGTCCAATTGGGGTCACCTCCCACGGCGCGCAGGTTGGTGCCCAGATCGGTCTGACGCGCCGTGCCATCGGCAATAGTCCATTGGCCGGTTTGCGGTGTAAGCGGAAACGCTCCGGGCGAATTTAACGTCCAAAGCACCTTATCTCCTTGGGTGACCTTCAGATCGGTGAATTCTGCCGATGTTGCCCATGTGGCCACACCGATTCCCCCTCGATTGAGCACCTCGTTGCTCGACGGCGGCTCTTCGACCGTGGTAGGCAGCACCACATCCCCTCGATTGCGCGAGAACATCCACTGTGCCCAGTAGGAGGGGATGCCGTAGGCATGAAGGCTATCGAAGAGGATGGCATCGGGGTTCCACACCATGTTGTTCACATTGGCGAAGAGGGGTGCATAGGAGGCCATTTTCACAACATCGGCGTTGCGTTCCATGGCCGTCATGAAGTAGGCCTCACCGAGCGCCGCATTGAGGTTGCCATGCCCGGCACCGTGTGTAACGGCAAACTCCCCGATGTAGATAGGGGTCGCGTTGCGGGGATAGTTATCAAGGGCTGCAGCTTGCCGCACGAAGAAGAGGGTTGAGGCGTAGTAGTGGTCATCCACCAGATCGGGGCGGCGACTTGTTACGCGGGTATCGGCGATGAGCTTCATGTAGGGATAGCGCGCTTTGATGGCGTCGTAGAACATGGCAAAGCGGGCATCATAATCGTCAAAGCCATCCTCATTGCCGATCTCGATATATTGCAAATGGAAGGGCGCCGGGTGGCCGTCCTTAGCCCGCTGCGCACCCCATTTGCTTGTTACCGGCCCGTTGGCGTATTCGATGGCATCGAGTGCGCTTTGAATATAGGGTTGAAGCTGTTCAAGAGGCACATTCTGCTTGTGGCTCATTCCACAGTTCACCACAAAAAGCGGTTCGGCGTGCATCTCTTCGCACCACTCCAGATACTCAAGGTAGCCCAAGCCGTTGTCGCACTGGTAGCCCCAAAGGTCATCGGTTGGGGTGCGATCCATCAGGGGGCCGATGGAGCCGCGCCAACGAAAGCGATGGGCGAGGATGTCGCCCTCCACAAAGCAGCCGCCTGGGAAACGCACAAAGGAGGGTTTTAGGTCGGCCACCATTTGGGCAAGGTCGGCCCTGAGGCCGTTGGTTTGATGATCGAAGGTATCGGTGGGGAAGAGAGAGACAAAGCGGAGCGCAAAGGTGGCCGGAGCCTGTGCGGTAATAGTTAGAAAAGCATGAGCTTCCTCTTTTGGGGAGCGGAAAAGGCACTCTAGCGTCTGATCGTTGTCGCGTGTTGTGAGGTTGGTGAAGCGATGTTCGGCCAGCACCGTTCCATCGGAAGCATGGAGCGCCACCAAAAGAGGGCCTGCAAGCCGAGAGCTGAGTTTCACAACGATCTGGCAGCGAAAGGTCTCTCCTTTATGCAGGCCGATGCCCCAATATCCGTCGTTGGCGACACCGCCCCAGGCATTCCCATCTGAGGTGCCACGTTCGACACGGACTTCAAGGTAGTGGGCGGCGCTTTGGGGGTTGGAAGTCGGCAGCAAGTTGAGATGAACTACCGCGCCGTTTTCCGTCCAAGGCGCCCAAGCGAGGGTGCCGTTGGTAAAGGCGCGATTTTGAATCTTCTCGGCGTAGAGCCCACCATCTCCGGCATGGTTGATCTCTTCAAAGAACACCCCATGTTGCAGGGGGCTAAGCGCAGGGCCGGGATGGCTTGCATCTACGGTAAGGGTAGGGGAATCGGCTCTTGCGGAGGGGGTGAAGAGGCCGATATGGAACAGAAAGAGAGCGGCAAGGGTGGCATAAAGCCGGCTTCGTTGCATGGTGTTAGCTCCTTAGGTAGAGGTCTTGAGAGACGCTTTTAATGATAACACCAAACCTTTGGTCTGTCAATAGACAACAAAAACGCTCTATCACCAGGAGCCGAAAATAGGGCTACGGGGATTCGAACCCCGGTTTGCGAGCTGAGAACCCGCTGTCCTGACCCCTAGACGATAGCCCCTCGATTAGGAACGTGGGCTATGATACCTACTGAAAGAGGGTTTTGTCAAGGAGGCTTTGGTGGCCCACCTTGCGCGATAGCTTTAGAGGCTGTGGGGAGGTCTGTAGGCCATATCCAAATATCCACAAAGCCATTGGCAGAGGGCTGTTGCTCAAGGGGCCTTCTCTCTTTGCATTTTGTTCCTGTTACCATCAAAAAATTTTTTTGCAACCTCTTGACAGGCGCATAAATCTTTGTCATCATCTTCTACAGATGTACCCTCCCGACGTCCACTCGACGCCTGGAACCGGTCCCCATCGGCAAAAGGGCTTGCATTGGGTGCCCCTCCATAACCCTTCCCGAAAGCCCGCTCTATCGTCATGGCCTCTTCTGAGGCCGAGTGGCTTCCCTTTATAGGAAAGCCGGCTTCTAAAATTAGCACCTGCTACTTCCCTCACCTAGCAGGGAAAGGAGAAACGACAGATGACACGCCGACCGGTTCGTTCGTTGGGAATGCGCCTGGCCAGTTTGGCCACAGCCGCCCTGTTCTCGTTGCAGATGGGGCTTGAGGCGCCTCTTATCGCCTTAGGGCAAGTTCGTGTATCGCCCCCCCATAAACCGCAATAAATCTCATTCCATGAAGCCTGTTCACACGGCTTTTGTCTCTCACTACCCCTACGATGTGTCTGCACGCTCTCGTTGTCGGAGCAGTCCACACGTAATGGGGGCTATACGGAAAGCTTTGGGTATGATGGGGTGGGTAACCCAACGACCTTTCGCGGGGTGGGGCAGACCTACAATGCAGACAACCAGAACGTGGCCAATACCTATGATGGAGACGGGAACCCGGTGGTGTATAAGGGGGTAGGGATGAGCTATGACCCGGAGAACCGGTTGATAGGTGTGGGCAGTAGTTGGTCAGCCGGTTACGATGGCGAAGGTTTGCGGGTCTGGAAGCAGGCGAACGGGGTACGCACCTACTATTTGAACGTCAACGATGTGCCCTTAGTGGAGTTGGATGGGCAGGGCAATGTGGTGGCGGTGAACACGTTTGGGGCAGATGGCCTCGTGTCACGGCATACGGGTAGTGGGGAGGTGTTTTATGTGTTTGACGGTTTGGGGAATGTATGTCAGCGTATGGATGGTTTAGGGAATGTGTTGAGTAGCTCGTTTTACGACGGTTATGGGCAGGGGGTTGGCCTGGTAAGTGGGGAGCCGTTCGGCTATGGAGGTCAGTGGGGTTACTACACAGATGGGGAGGTAGGTTTCACGTTGTTGGGTTTACGTTATTATGATGGGGGATGTGGTCGTTTTTTGACGCGGGACCCTTGGTTTGAGGTAAGTGACAACCTGTATCGGTACACAGAGAACAATCCGGTCAATCTCCATGACCCCACGGGGTTGTTTGCTTCTCCCCTATCACGTGGTGCCCCGAAGCCTCACAAACATTCCTGTCCTCCAGGTTTCCATGAAGTGCGTGTAACCTGCTATGGAGGAGATGGTGGGGGCAGTCCTGCTTACTCCTATCTGCCAGAATGCAAGAGGCTTAAATGTAACGGGTGGCCATCCTCTTGGCCACAACCTGGTATGTGTGCGATAGGTACCAAGGGACATCCGGATAATTGTAAACCAGGTGCTGAGGTTATCATCGAGACTTTGGATAACACGCCCCAAAAACGTAAGCAATGGTTTTGTAGAGTTTGTGATATTGGAAATTTTGGCCCAGGGCGCATAGATATCTATATCCCTGTTGGATATGATACGCAGTGCGGCAATCTTTGGAATACGCATGTTTATTGTGTGAAGTGCGTACCGAATAAGCCAGTGAAAGGTGAGTGAATCTTCAAGGATAAAGGAAAGGTAAGATAATGCCTCAGCGATGGAAAGTTCTCGTACTCACTTGGTTAAGTATAATTCTGCCGCTGCAGGGATGGGCTACGGTTCGGCCTAATCTCTACTACATTCCTCCCTCGCCCTGGCTTGATAACCATGGCCTTGTCTTTACCTTGCCCCCCGGATGGAAACTCGTTAAAGCCACCACCACAGGAAATACTCCCATCTCTCTACCCATCTCGCTTACAGGAAAAATTAGCGGTTATCCCTACTGGGATACAAGGGGCATCCTCCTTACCGTTAACAAGGCAAACGCATCCTCCAACTCCCGTCTTTTTCTTTCCATTACTTCGAGTTGGTATCTACGTAATGGCTTGAATTGGGAGGACTTTCGTCGCCATCCTTTTAGCACCCACTCTGGGCTGAAAGGATGGTGGATTACCGATGGACACTACAGCACGAAACAAAGTATTCTCTTTTCTGGTATCTATTTTTCCTGTCTTCTCAACCTCGATGTTCCCCCAAAACAGGGGCAGAGTGTTCTCTTTGACCACCCTTACTATCCCGTCATTCTCTTGGGTGTTCCGGAACCTGTTAAAGGCCTTAACGCCATTTTACGGCCTCCTACCCTGCAGGAGTTGGCGTTGCTTAAGTTCGTCGGAAGCAGCCTTCGTGAGGAGGCAAAACCTTCACCACCTCCCACATGGCTTTCTAAGCCTCCCATACCGGATACGGAAGGAACCTCCTACTACACTCCTCCTGTGGGATACTGGTTAGGCCGCCAAATCCGTCTGACGCTGCCTAAAGGCTGGGCTGTTGTCAAAGACACCGGGGGCTATGCGGAGGCTGGCGGGCCGGAAGGTGCTCAATCGGGATGGTTTAAGTCAGTACCACTCCTTCTCGTTCAGCCTAACCAGCCACATGTGAAGAAAGAGGAAAAGCTGCAAATAAGTCTTTGGGTCAGCAATGCGAGTTATCTAGCTAACGAGGGAAGGCAGGTCGGCAACATGTGGATTTATCCTTTCCACCCTGTAGGCGGATTGCCGGGTCTTGTAGACTATGCCGATGATGTCTCCGCGTTTTTTTACGTTGAGACTGGACGCTTCGACATCACAGATAATCCGTCTTTTCTCACAGTGGGCTGCCAACTGCCCCAATCTCCCAAGCTGGCTGCTGCCCTGCGACCCATTGCCCTCGCCCTCCTCTCCAGCGTTACCGTGATACCCCCCTCCAAACAGACCACCAAACCCAACCTCCCCTTCGACCCTGCTTTCCTCTACGACATCACCTTCGACCAGCCCTTCCATCCTAATCCCCTCCTCTACGCGGCCAACGGACGCCTCTATGCCTCCGCCACCTTCCATCGCTCCCAAAACCCCGGCTTTCTCTTCTCCCTCTCTCCAAACGGCACCGGCTTTCGTGTCCTCCACTCCTTCACTCCCCTCCAACCCGACTTCTCCAACCAAGACGGCGCCTTCCCCTTCGCCCCTCTCGCCCAAGATGCCCACCAACACCTCTTCGGCACCACCTCCACAGGAGGACCCGCCTGCGACGGTACCCTCTTCACCCTCCAAACCGATGGCTCCCACTTCCACCTCCTCCATGCCTTCTCCGGCCCCGATGGCGCCCTGCCCTATGCCGGTGTCCTCCCCACCCAAGACGGATGGCTCTACGGAGTGACGGAGGAAGGAGGGCCGTACGGCAAAGGGGTGGTGTATCGGATAAGAGAGGATGGCACCGGCTTTCAGGTGTTGCATTCGTTTGGGGGGAGGGAGGGAGCCTATCCGTTGTTGGTGGAGTTGGTAGAGGGAGAGGGAGGCTGGTTGTATGGGGTGACGAGTGGTGGAGGGGTTTATGGGAACGGCGTGGTGTTTGGGGTGAAGGCGGATGGGAGTGGCTACCGGGTGTTGCATGAGTTTGGTGCGGAGGACGGTTTAGGGCGGAATGGGGATGGGAGCCATCCTTATTGTGGATTGGTGTTGGGTTTAGGGGGTTGGTTGTATAGGGTGACGTATGGAGGGGGTGTTTATGGGGCGGGAGTGGTGTTTGGAGTGAAGGCGGACGGAAGTGGCTACCGGGTTTTGCACGCATTGAAGGGTGGTGTGGAGGGTTCTCATGTGGTGGGGAGATTGTTGTTATTGGGGGATAAGTTGTATGGGGTCTGTAGTGAGGGCGGGAGTTTAGGTGGGGGATGTGTGTTTGTGTTGGGTGTAGGTGGAGAGGGTTACAGGGTATTGCATAGTTTTGGGGTAGATGGGGAGGGCTGGACCGGTTTAGGTGGATTGGTGATGTTGGATGGGGGTTGGTTGTATGGGGTGACAGAGGGAGGAGGGATTGGCGGGCAGGGAGTGATGTATCGGCTCAGGGCGGATGGCAGTGGTTTTGGTGCCGTGTACGATTTAGGGAAGCGTCTGAAACCGGTACCTTCTCGCTAAATTAACCTTAGCCCTCGTCACGATAGGGAGGAGGGCCGGCGCAAGCTTATAAGGCAAAGCGCCGGCGCACTCCTCAACTACTTCAGAAATTGAGCAACATTGGCCTTTGTCACGATAACACACTGCGTTTTCACCACCGGTGGCACCTTCTTGCCGTTGAGATAGTCGTTAATCGTATCAATCACGGTCTTCCCTATGAGGTCGGGCTGGGTAGCCAAACAGGCCGTATACTTTCCATCTCTGATTGCTTCCAGAGAAGGCCTGTTACCATCAATGCCAATGGTCAAAAGCTGGCGTCCGGCATCCCTCGCTGCCTTGGCCGCCCCCAATGCCATCTCGTCACTACATCCGAAAACGAGGTCGAGATTCGGGAAGCGCTGAAGCCAATCTCGTGTAATTGCCGTGCCATCTGCTCGAAGCCAATGCCCGTTCTGTTCGGCCACTATATGAATGTCCGGGTACTTCTTAAGTGCATCCTTAAAACCTCCCGCCCGAAGGTTCGTGTGGTCTCCAGGCTCTCCATCTAGTATCGCCACGTTGCCTCGATAGGTTCCATATTTCTGCTTTAGCAACTCCGCAGCCTCCTCACCGCACTTTCGTCCTCCCTCGTACTCATCATAACCGATGTAAGAGACTACCTTGCCCCCGCCCTCAACGGGGGATATCTGATTGTGCACAAAGATAGGGATATCCGCCCGGTTACAGTCCTTAATGATATTGACCAAGGCTTGAGGATTGATCCCACATACGCTAATCGCCGCCGGATGGCGCTGAATAATATCTTGCACTAACGCCACCTGTCCCGTATAGTCGCTCTCACTGGAAGGAGCCTGATCGATAATCGGAGGAAGCCCAAGACGTTTGGCCTCCTCTGCTGCAGCTGCGGCCAACGTGACGTGAAACGGACTGGTTTTTGCCGGCGAAACCACTGCAATGACGCGTTGGCTCAAAGCGCTGCCCTCACTTGGCGTAGAGGATGTTGCCCCCTTCGATCCGGAAGGGTTACTGTTGCATCCCACCAACGAGAGTAAAAAAAGACCTATCAACAGCCCTCGCTTGAGAGAGACCCGCTTGACGATAACATCCCTCTCAACGTCAACACATTTTCCTATAGAACATGAACGGTTCATAGTCGTGCTCCTCTTCTCTTCTGAAATTCATCGAACGCCACAGCCCCCATGATAATCGCCCCGATGGCCACTTTTTGCCAGTTGGAATCGATGCCGGCAAGGTCAAGCCCGTTGCGAATAAGCCGCATGAGCAGAGCGCCGGCCAACGTGCCCACAAGGTTCCCGCGACCGCCGCTCAGGCTCGTCCCTCCGATGACGACCGCTGCGATGGAGTTCAGCTCAAGATCGATGCCGGCATCGGGCACGGAAGCGCCTACCATCGCGGTTTCGGCTAGGCCGGAAAGAGCCGCCAAAACGCCACACAAAATGTAGACGCCAAGCTTAATCCGATTGACCCTAAGACCGGATAGATGCGCGGCCGTCTCATTGCCGCCGATGGCATAAATGGCGCGACCGGTGGCCGATCGCGATAACCACAGATGGCTCACCGCGTATAACACCAACATCAGCACCACCCCCACCGTCACCTGGCCGGGTAGTGTGTGCCCTAAAAAGGTGTAGCCGCGGGGCAGCTCGGTGATGCCGGTTCCATGGGAAACAATGTAGGCCAAGCCGCGCACAATGGACATGGTGCCCAATGTGGCAATAAACGGCGGCAAATAGGCCCGCGTGATCGCCACTCCATTGATCAGACCGACAAGTGCACCGACCGCCAAACAGAACAACACGCCGATAACGGCGGAATGGAAAGGGCCGGATGCGTGCTGCGTAATCAACCAAGCGCCCAGAAACGGCGCCAAGGCGGCCAAACTTCCCACGGAGAGATCGATCCCTTCGGTGAGAATCACCATCGTCATTCCAACCGAGACGATGGCGATCTCTACCGACTGATCGAGTACGTTCAGCAAATTGGAGGGTTGTCGAAACTGCGGTATCCAGATGGCGAAGAAAAAGGCCACCACCACAACGGCTACGTAAACGCCTGCATTACGAACGATCTCTCGCATACGTCTCCTAGAAGTACGGATTAGGGTAGAGGCTTTAGCCCAATGGCATCTATCCCAATAAGGTAGTTGGTAGAAGCCGGGTTCTTGCCCACCGATCGAAATGTAAGCAGATGCGTGCCCGCCGTCAGCATCACGTTCCCTAATACGGTCTGCTCTTTGGCCTTGACATCAGGGGTATAACAGTCCGTCGGCTGCCCGATGGGTTTGCCATCAAGCAACACCTGTACAACGGCATAATCTCTGGCCGTTGTATAGTAGACCGATAGCTCATAATTCCCCGTTTTTTCCACGGGCAACTCCACGGTCATCTCGGCGCACTGCTGATGACCGGTAAACCAAAGCTGCTGGTTGTTATCCCAATAGGGGCCGAAACCGGTCATATCTTGAATCTGGGCATCGCCTCCAGTTGCCTCCACCACCTTCAGGTCGGTGGCCGGAATGCTGTTTGGATGCAGCAGACGCCGCAACGTAAGATAATCCAAGTACAGTGTCTGCCCTGCCGGTATCTGAAAGAACAGAGTGTGGTTTCCGGCCGTTAAATGAAGCGTTTGGTGCACACTATTCGTTTCATCGGCCCGAATCGCCTCTGTGGGTGCAGGGCCTAACTGCTTAGGATCATCCACCGACCAGTTCTGGCCTAGTCGAGCCGTACCCGCCAACGGTGGCTGCACTAACGTGAGTATGTAGTCTCCCTCCTTAGAAACAGGCAGCACACAAGCGGCCGTTCCACCATGTAACGCCACCACGGCCCCTCCACTTGCCAATACGGGCAGGTTCATATCGTCTATCACTTGCGGGTCACCAGCAGTCCACTGCAGGCTCTCGGCCTCTATGGCATCTTGCGCATGCCAACGCGTGGGGGTAAGCTGAGCAGGATCAAGAGGAGACCAATCGTCCTCCGGTGCAGTCTGATACCAGTAGGCCACACAGGCATAGTCCGACCCAGGATAGTTGTCAATGGGGCCATGCTGAATGTCTACCCGAATAGACTTTTGGAAAGGAACGCAGTCAGTAATCTGGTACCGATAGGCATCCACCCGCGAGTGCGCCTCATCCTTGAGAATACAGCCATGAAATGCCTCATTAAAGGGTCCCTCATCGAAATACCATCCTGAGGTGTAGAAGTCCTCTGTCCCTGTTCCGATGATGGAGGGAAACGACTCTCCATCCACCCAAATTTCCTCATTCCCCTCCAGAAACCAAATGCCCCTATCTCCCTGCATGGCCGTGTGCTCGCCCACATACAGACCACGTCCCTGCACGTTGAGAATATGAAAGTTCTCCCCCTCCTTGTTGATCTGCCGATGCCAACGCGCGTGAAAATACCCAACATCTTTCAAAGGTTGTCCCAAACGGTGATAGCGCATCTGAAACAGCACGTTCACCGGTTTCTGCCCATAGTTCATCAGTTCCACCCGTGCACTCTTCGCAAAAGGCATCGGCCAAAAGCAAAAACCGCCCTGGTCGTTCATCGCATCCGGTAGCGCGGCAAATGTCTCATTTCCGAACCCGGCCCCAAAGAAATCGCCCACGGGTGCCTCTACTGCCGGACGAGTCGCCCCATCCCAATAGATACGGAGCACGGTCTGACGCAGAGTGTAGATGTTTGCCGGGTCAAGGCGAATATGCAGCGCGTCTATCTCGCCCGCCCCATTAACGGTGTTCAACGTTAGTGGCTGACCGGGCATACACGCAGTCTGCACATCCACCTCTTGTTCCCCTAGCGCTGTCGGCTTAGGATCAAGCCCCAAATGTTCCCACTGCTCCAAAGTCTCCCCTAAAGCGGCAAGCTCTTTTGTAGAGAGTTGCGGGGAAAAAGTTTTTATTTTTGTATCGTCCGGATAGAGCTGATACTCCACATGGTAGTACATTGGCCCTGGATCGGTCACGGTAATCAGACAGTGTTTCTGGAAAGGCATTGGGAAGTAGCAGTACCACCCGCCGCTTCTATGTCCCACCAAGGGTTGAAGAAAGGGCGGTACCTTACCGAGAAAGAGATCCTGCATGGCGCAATCTATAGTGGGTGTGGTCGCTCCATCAAAGTAGATGCGCAAACGCCCGGCCGCATTGGCCGACCAGAACCGATAGATGCACCCCGGCCCACGGATATCGGCGAGCACGGCCGTATTACCCTCCATGCGCAGAAAGTGGCCAAAATCTCCATTATAGAAATTGCGATCATAGCTTGAATCCTGCACACAGCGACTGTCGCGCAGATAGGGCAGCAGATCGAAACGCGAGAGTAACTCTAAACCGTAGGGTAACTTCGGCGAGTGAGGGTGTGCTGCCCGTGGCGCCAGCGACAAGGTGGATCCCGGCCCGTTAATGGGGTTTGGTAAGGCAACCGGTGACTGTTGAGCATACAGTAGTTGCGAGCTTAATAGGAGCATGGCCGGTAAAAGCGCATGACGAAACGTTTGGTACATCCTTTTCTCCACAGGGAAATAGCACTCGCGTGTAGATAGGGGATTTCGACAGGGAAATAAGGTATTCCTGCAAGCGGCAACACAGATGTCTTGTCAATCCCAGAAGACTTTCGGATAAAATAACACCATGCGGCCACGAAGCGAGCGCCAAAGAGACATCAAAATCCCTTGGCTAAAAGAGGGGTTTATGCAGTACTATGTGCCGCGCTATCTCAAACGCCACTTTCATACTCTCTACCTCTATGGCGATGCCCCTCGCATTGCTCTCAACGATTCGACCCCCCTTATCGTCTGTCTCAACCACAGCAGTTGGTGGGACCTCTTTGTGCCCGCTTTCGTCGAACATTGTCTGTTCCATCACGATGTCTATGCTGTAATGGATGCCGAACAACTTCAGCGCTACGCTATCTTCTCCAAAATGGGTGTTCTCGGCGTGGATCGCACCAACCTTCAAGGCATCAAGGCCTTTTTGGATACTGTAGAACACCTTTTCAAAAATCAACCGCGCTCGCTCTGGCTTACCCCCCAAGGCGAAATGGTAAGCAACTATCAACGTCCGGTTCATTTTCAGCCGGGGCTGGCCCACATCGCCATGAGACTAAAACGGTTCCATCTGCTGCACATGGCCGTACACTACGAGTTCTGGACAGAACGCTTGCCGGAGGCGTTTATCCACTTCTCGGAACCAACCTTCGTAGATACATCAGACGCCACGTGGAACCCCCAAACGTTCCTGCGGCAGCAGGAGACACGACTGCAAGGCCTGCTGGACTCTCTGCTGATAGCCGTTCAACGGCGCGACGCCACCTGCTTTCAGCCGCTCTTGCAGGGAGCAAGCGGCACTGCGCCCCTTTACGATGCCTTCCGTGCTTTTTTAGCTCGCCGCCAGCGTCGCCCCTTCTTCCGAGAGCACGGCGCCATCGCAACACCTCTTTGGAGGCGACGAAAAGGGAAATCAACCCACAATGAAGAATTTTAAAAAAGAGTTCCTGAAACGCTAGGGACAAGGTTTTACCTCCCTAGTGGCAGAAAGGAGGCTGCTCATGCTTATTACCGATCAAGAACCGTTGGCTATTGACGGTGGCAAGCCCGTTCGCGATAGACATCGGCACCCCTGGCCCCGGTGGCCCATCTTTGGGCATGCGGAAGAACAGGCACTGAAACGGGTACTGAACAGTGGTCAATGGTGGTATGTAGGTGGAACGGAAGGGGTTAGCTTTGAGAAGGAGTTTGCTGCCTTCCAGCACGCTCAATATGGCGTCGCCTGCACAAATGGAACGGCGGCCATCGAGATCGCCATCCGTGCCCTCGAAATCGGCTACGGCGACGAGGTCATCGTCCCCTCCTACACCTTCATCGCCTCTGCAAGCGCGCCTCTCATGGCCGGCGCTCTGCCCGTGTTCGTGGATGTAGACCCGCAAACCTACAATATAGACCCTGATCAGGTAGAAGCCGCAATAACCCCACGAACGAAAGCGATCATCGCGGTTCATCTCACCGGTCGCCCGGCTGATATGGACAGACTATTGGCAATAGCCAAGCGTCATAACCTTTATCTCATAGAGGATGCTGCGCAGGCCCACGGGGCAGAATGGCGTGGAAGGCGTGTGGGTGCTCTAGGCGATCTCGGCACCTTCAGCTTTCAAGCCTCCAAAAACCTGAATGCGGGCGAAGGCGGCATGGTTCTCTCGAATAACGAGTCCCTCGCCGATGCCGCGTGGTCTATCATGAACGTCGGACGCTCGCGAGGGGGGAAGTGGTACGAACATCCCTTCCCCGGCAGCAACTACCGTATGACGGAGTTTCAAGCCGCTCTCCTGCGCGCCCAACTGCAACGCCTCCCACAACAGATTCAACTCCGCTCACGCAATGCCGCCTACTTGCGCCAGCTGCTAGAGCAGATTCCCGGCATACAACTCCCTATCGAAGATGAACGCATCACCTGTCAATCCTATCACTTATATGCCTTTAGGTACCACTCTGACGCCTTCGGAGGCCACAGCCTTGAGGAGTTCCTACGTGCCCTAAACGCCGAGGGCATACCGAGCATGGCCACCTATCGCCCTCTCTATCAACAACCGGCCTTTGCTCATCATGCAGCACGCCTGGCCGCCCTCACAAACGGCAAAATTACCATGGACTACACAAAACTCCACCACCCCGTCTGCGAACAGCTCTGCGCGGAATGCGTCTGGCTTCCTCAATATGTGCTGCTGGGCACGCAACGAGATGTGGAAGATATCGCTACTGCCATCGCACGCATCCAAAAGGCATGGACCTAGCCCGAAAAGGATAAGCTGATGAACGCAAAAACTGTTATTCTGATCGCTCTCGTCCTCCTGTGGGCCGGCACGGTATCTCAAGCCCAGTCAACAGCTCTCTTTACCGATGCCTTCACAGAGGATACAGCTCCCTGGACGAACCTAGGAGGCGGCACTATCGCTATAACCCATCAAGCTTCCGACCTTCCACCCAACGCAAAAGGGGCACTTGTGTTCAACTACACGGTGAATCCGCAAAAGCAGGGGGCGAACAACGCACTGCCCTTTCAGGTGCTGATTCGCCCGGTAAAACAGGGCACGCTCGCCTCCCTCCAAGCTATCCGGTTTCAGGCCTATAGCGACATAGGTTCCCCTTTCATCTGTGCCCTCTCCGAACATCAGGGCGGTCGCTATCTACAGGTATTTTGGCTCCCACCGAAAACCTGGCAAGAGATCACCCTCTATCCTAAAGATTTTTGGCTCTCCGATAATAAAGGCGACCCACCAGACCCCGACGGCAAACTCGATCTCGATCAGATAGAGGCCATTGGCATCGTGCCGGTTAGCACCATTCTCAGCGCCTTCATGGGCACCGATCCCCAAATAGTGGGCATTCTACAGCCTAGTTCCGGCCAACATACGCTTCGACTTGCCGATTTCGAGGCGCTATCCAACGACACCCCTGTCCCTTCCACTCCAAGGCTCCCCGATGATGAAAAGGGGGTATGGATTGACCCGCTCAACCAAGATGCTATTCACTGGTTCCTTATCGGCTCCCAGGAGATGCAGTACGATCCCCATCCCCCCTTCCCCGATCGTGCCCTCGCGGTTCACTACCAACAAGGCCCCGATCGTCTCATCTTGCTTCTACATGACCTCCATCGTGTCGCAATGGGCAACACCGACCGCATCGTCTTCCAGGCCGCTGCGGAGAAAGGGGTGCGCCTTGCCGTTTCGCTTCAGATGAAGGATGGAGCTCGCTATTTTCAGATCGTAGACATTCCGGGCGATTCCAAACCAACAACCGTCTCGGTAAATATCGCCGCTATGCAGCCCGCTCCCGATTCGCAAGAGGCCCTGAGCCACCCCATAGATACCAATCAACTCACAACGCTCATCCTTGCCGATATCTCCTTCTTGTTCGGTCAGCCCGAGCAGCATAACACCATCTGGATCGGGCCTGTGCGCGCCGTTCAACAGACTATAGGCCCCAAAACAAGTAAGTAGGTATTACCGATGTCTTCACAACAACGACCGGACGGTTTCCCAAAACCGTCTGCTTTATCGCGTCGGGCCCTCTTAGGCAGTGCAGCCTGGAGCGGTCTCTTCTTGTTCTCAGGAAACAGCTTTGCTGAGGAGCTTACTATGAATAACACTGTGTCTAGCAATTCTCCCCTCGTCGCCTTTCCAGGCCCTTGGAGCTTTCTTCTACCGAAGTCGGCTATTATTCTGGTGAGCGATCAGGAGCTGGAAACCCTTGCACAAAATCCCGATCAACCGATCAATCTCAGCCTAGACACAACCCCACGGATGCAAAGCCTTCGTTCGGTCTGCGAAGCCGCACAAGCAGCCGGCCATCGAACCCTTATCGTCGCCTTCGACCAGTTTTTCGCCCAATACCGCCCCGGCCAAAATGCCCCGCGTAAGCTGATGCCCGATAGTGAAGAGTATATAAAGCTCATCGCCACCATCGGCCAGTTCGCTCAAAAGTACGGCCTCGCACTAGAGCTGAGCCTGCTTAGTCCCCTCGAAATCGGTCCCTCCTACGTTAAACAGACCGGCGAATCGGGCATCTGGATGCACTATCGCAAAGGCCTGCGCGACCCCGCCACCGGCGCCTACAGCGTTCAACTTTGGCGCCAACAGCGTTGGACTAACAATAAAGGCCCCATTCGTGTGGAAGATGCTGGCGTGCGCGTTTTCGCCTTCCACCAATACCCCCTCCATGGCACACCTTACCTCGTTGCAGACCCTAAAACCATTGTGGAGATCACGGATACCGCACACGTCGAGATTATGGGCCCCACCGAAGGTAGCGTCGAGGCCGTGCGCGTGCGAATCTACGGCAGAGGCAAAACCGATATCGGCCCTCTCGACCGCGTTCTAGCCGTCCAAATCTACCGTACACCGGAAATGGACTATTTCAGCGAAAAAGCTCTGCCCTACCTGAAAAACCTCGTGGATCGTTACATAGATGCCGGCGTGAAATTGAACGGCCTCTACTCTGACGAAATGCATATCCAACAAGACTGGGACTACTTCCATCATCATGATCATGGTGAATTTGCCATGCGCTATGTCAGTCCAGGCCTTGTGCGCGCCTTTGCAGCTAAATATGGTGATGAGTATCAAGACTTTGCAAAATATCTTCTCTATTTCGTTCACGGTCAGGAGGACAAGGCGCTAGACCTCACAGCCAAAGAAGGAGCGATGCATGTCTTCGGCCCAACCCCGGAGGATATTCATGCCACTGCACTTTTCCGAGCTCGTTACTATCATTTCCTCCAGGATGGCGTTGTAGCTCTCTTTGCGGAAGCCAAGCGCCATGCCGAAAAACGGATGGGACATCCACTCGAGGCGAGAGCGCATGCCACATGGGCTGAAAGCCCAACCATTGACTACTGGCGGGTGGGGCAGGAACCGGACAACCCGGCAAAATACGAGTACACCTCAAATTTCGTGTGGTCTAATACCGTACAACAGGCGGCTGCAGCCTGCTATGACTACTTCTCCTGGGGCGACTATCTTACCGGCAACGGCAACGACCATGCTGAAGGAGGCTACGCCGATCGCGACTACTTTGCGCTTGCCCTCGCCTGCTCTACCGGTATCCTCAACACCATCCCCTACTCCTACGCAGCCTACTGGGGAATGCCGGGACCCGTCGCCGAACGACGTGGCGCTTTAGTGGATGCCTACGGCGATGCCGGCTCTCCCTTCTACGGCATGGTTCAAGATATGCAACATCGTGACGTAGATGTTCTCATGCTCTACCCTATAGACCTTGTGGCCGCGGAAGAGCGCTTTGGCAGTTGGATGACGCTCTACGGCTACGCCAACTATGTGACCCAAGCTAAGCTTTTGGAAAGAGGAAGGGTCGTCAGAGGCGCCATCGAGATGGCAGGCCGGCGTTTTTCCACCCTGGTCACCCTTTTTGAACCGTTTCCCTCTCAGCAACTCCTTGCCCTCATCCGGCAGATGTTGCAGGAAGGCGGACGTGTCATTTGGGCAGGCCCGCCTCCTCTACTCTCCAATGAGGGGCAACCCATTCTTGCCACATGGAGCGGGATTTTCGGCGTCTCTTATAACCCCTCCCAAGAATGGGGCAAGATGGCGCCGGGAAGGGAGGTTCGCTTTGCCGGCCCACTGAAGAATGTCAGCCCGCAGATAATTCTTACCCATCTGCTTCCCGACCGCATCTATCCGGTCACTCCTCAGAACGGTGTCGAACCGGTCGCTACCGTCCAAAACCACATTGTAGGCACACATCGCTCGTTTCCAAACGGCGGCACCGCCGTTTTTCTTGGCTATCGCCCTCGTGACGATCAGGCGGCCTGCCTCGGCTACGAAACACGCAACTGGTTCGAGGTGCTTACAGCCCTCGGTGCCTACCCACCCACGGGTCGCTTTCCTCATGTCAACGACAACACGGAGTATCTGTCGCGCACAACTCCCTACCTCTGCTGTCGTTTCCCAAATGGCGCAATCGCCATCGCACGGCATTTTCGACACACCCCCGAGCTGTGGCAAGGCGGTTTCGCACGAGACCCAAAAGCAGACCAGGCCTATCTGCAACAACATCCCCTTCCTCCTTCACTGCTTCAGCTAAAGGATTTCCATGTTCATGGGCACAGGATTTCCTACGAGGGCGACCTGGCGGTTACTTTCCGCGTTGACGAACGCCATCGCCTCGTCGCATTTGCCGGCAGAAACACCGATCGCATCCAAGTGGATGAAAATACAACCGTTTTTGCGGATAAACCGATGCCTCTAGTCGCCTGGGCGCCGGTACCTCCTGAATGCCGCGTACCACACGGCGCCATCCTGCGCATCTTTGCCTACGGCGAAGGAACGATCCGGATCCCCCTCATCCAACCCTTGCGAGAGGTACAACTCTTTGCCGAAGGCCCTCAGCCCGGCAGCCGTGGCGACGCCTTGCCTGCCCACATCGAACAGGGCGCTCTCGTCTTTAACCTAACATCCGCCCATTCCGGCCGCTGGCTCTATGCCGTCCCACGTGAGTAGACCGATGTAGCCCTAGTAAGGCCGTCACCTTCCGGCTAACCACTACCGCCTACAGTCGGCACATTGCCCTCGCCGAGGTAAGCCGCAGGGCTTCGCAGCAAGCGCCAGACCAATTCCCCATATTGGCGACAGTCCCCCTGGTCTCAATTTTTATGGAGAGCAGGAGAGGAAGCTTTTCATCCTTCCAATTTGAGATATAGGGCCTCGCCTAAAGAAGGGAATAGGCGCCGAAATGGCGAAAAAGCAGGTAGATTCTATTTCATAACAGAAGGAGTTTCCGCTATGGCAGATGAAGTCGTTCGCTTTGGGGTGATCGGTGTAGGAGGGATGGGAGCAGGGCATTGCAACATGCTTTCCAAAATCCCCGAAGCCAAGCTCACGGCGGTCGCCGATGCGGATGAAACGGCCGTGAAGTCGGCTTCTGAAAAGTTTGGAGTGCCCGGCTTTACAAACCACCTTGCGCTACTTGAAAGCGGGCTTGTAGATGCTGTGATCATCGCAACTCCTCACTATTTTCATCCTCCTATCGCCATAGATGCATTCGAACGGGGCATTCACGTGCTTTCTGAAAAACCGCTGGCCGTCACCGTCTCGGCAGCGGACGCGATGATCGCTGCCGCTCGCCGTTCAGGCCGCAAGTTTGGCATCATGTACCAAATGCGTTCTGAGCCGCATCACCTTGCAGCAAAACAGATTGTGGAGAGCGGCGCCCTTGGCGAAATCTATCGTACAAGCCTCGTTATGGGCTGGTATCGTAGCCAAGCTTACTATAACTCCGGTGGCTGGCGGGCCACATGGGCCGGTGAAGGGGGAGGCGTGCTTATCAACCAAGCCCCTCACTACCTCGACCTATTCTGTTGGCTCGCCGGTTTACCCGCTTCGATCACCGGCACAACCCGCACGCGCCTTCACGACATCGAGGTGGAAGACGAAGCCTACGCCTTCCTTACCTATAAAAACGGGGCGCATGGCTACCTCTATGCCTCCACGATGGAGGTTCCAAATCATAATATGCTTGAGATTTGTGCCGACCGCGGCAAGATCGTCATTCATGGCAGCCGCCTCCAGTATTTCCGTGTTGAAGGCTCCATTCGTGAGTTCACCTACACCACCAAAGAGATGTGGGGTAGCCCCAAAGTCACCGAAGAACCTGTGCCCCTGCCTGAGGAAAAACCCCTGAAAGGCCACGCCGCCATCACCCAGAACTTCGCCCGCGCCATCCTCTATAACGAGCCGCTCATCGCCCCCGGAGAAGAAGGCCTAAACGCCATGGAGCTGATCAATGGCATCATTCTGTCTAGCAAAATCCAAAGCACCGTAGAGCTTCCCGTTAATCGCACAGCGTACGATCAGCTTCTCGAACAGTTGAAAGCGACATCGAAAGCAAAAAAGAATGTTGAAACGCAACGTGTTACCGACCCGAACTTCACATGAACATCTACACCGATAGCCCAAACGGCGTTCTACCGGCTCAGTGGATACGACAAGCCATCGAAAAAGGCTGGATCGAAGTAGAAGAACCTCTTCGATCCGGCCAAATCCAGCCCAATAGCCTCGATCTGCGGCTGGGCGCAGTGGGCTATCGTGTTCAATGCAGCTTCCTGCCAGGCGAAGAGGGCATGGCACAAAAACTTGCCCGCTTCGGTTGGTACCACTTTTGCCTTCCAGAAGAAGGGGTGGTTCTAGAAAAGAACCAGGTCTACATCTTTCCCCTTGTGGAACGCCTTGCCTTACCCCCAAGAGTGCGTGGCCGGGCGAACCCGAAATCTACAACGGGACGTCTCGATGTTTTTTGTCGCCTTGTTACCGAACACGGAGTCGCCTTTGACGAAACCCCAGAAGGATACCGAGGGCCTCTCTACCTCGAAGTGGTACCACGCTCTTTCGCCATTCGGGTACGTGCAGGCGATGCCCTAGCCCAGATTCGCTTCCAAACCGGAGACCCACGCCTCTCTGTCGAAGAAACCCGTGCTCTCCTCGATGAACTTCCTATTATCCTCAGTTCCGAACTGCTGCCGCTTCGCTCCCGCGATCTAGCCATCTCCAATGGAATTCTGCTCTCCATCTACCTCCCGCGTTACAGCGGCCAAGGCAGGCAGGCTACCATCGGCTATCAAGCCCGCAAGAATACCCCACCCATCGATCTCCGCGCCATCGGTCAAGCGCGCAAACGGCACTACTGGGATCGTCTCTATGCCGACGGAAAACCCATCATCCTCGAGCCGGACGAGTTCTATATTTTTCGCTCTCGCGAACTTGTCTGTCTTCCCCCAACAATCTGTGCAGAGATGGTAGCCTTCGACGCCGGTAGTGGCGAACTGCGCACCCATTACGCCGGCTTTTTCGACAGTGGCTTTGGATACGCCCCCGATCTCCCCGCCACCGATACCGCTGCTGCCGTGGTGCTTGAAGTGCGCAGCCGGGATGTTCCCTTCCTCATTGAGGATGGGCAACCTCTCTTCCGCATCCATCTCCTGCGCTGTACGGAGGCACCGGAATTCCTCTACGGCTCCCAAGCAGGCTCAAGCTACCAATCCCAACGCGATGTACGCCTCAGCAAACAGTTTACAGGAGCCCAAGAAGATGAGGACGATGATACACCTCAGCAACGTCTTAACCTACTTTCTTAATCGCCACCAAACAGCAAGCACCAGGACGTCGCCTTTGATACCGCGCCGATACTTTCTAAGCAAGCTAACGTCCTCTCTTGCCGCTTTGGCAGGAATCTGGCCGGTTATAACCCCACTGCCCTGCCATGCCGATACCTTTCATTTCGATCTCGTTACCGGCCCCGAAGTCTATACGGTCGCACCGCCCACTACCCCCAGGCGCGCCCCACTTTTTGCCAAACGCCCGCCTCAGGTCACAAAGCTCCCCCCAAACCTGGTTAACCCCTATTTTGCCTTCATACCCCTTTGGCCCAATGGCAAAGAAATAGACTATGTAGCCCTCGTGCAGTTTCCTCCCAACAAGCCGCCCATCCTCATCGTGGACGGCGATCTCGATGGCGACCTTACGAACGATCCCCCCGTCCAATGGAAAACGTTTCCTTATAAGGCGGCAAACGGTCAACAACTCACCCGCTACGAGGGCGATGCGGTGCTTCATGTTCACTACAGCCCCGATCACGTCGTAGACCTGCCCATGCATTTTATCTTGCCCGACCCCAACGATCCCAATGCCGCAGCCTACGGTCAATATCTGCTCTACCTTCCCGACTACATTCGTAAAGGAGAACTCATCCTCAACAACGTCAAATACACTGCCTACCTTTATGACCTTCTTGCCAGAGGCGATTTCAAATGTGACGTTAGCGCCTCCTTCCCGGGCAGCATCCTGCTGATTGATGTGAACCATAACGGAAAAATTGACGCCCGTGGAGAGATATATCGTGCCGACCGACCGTTCAACATTGGCGGCACCACCTATCAACTAACCATTCCCGACTACGATGGCAGCACGGTAATTGTGGAGCGCTCGCCAAAATCGGTTCCGGAGATTCCACCCCCGCCCGATCTAAATGTCGGTCAAATAGCTCCCTCGTTTACCGCTACAACACTTAAAGGAAACATCGTCCACTTTCCACAAGACTACCACAGCAAACGCGTGCTGCTCTACTTCTGGGGCTCTTGGTGTCCCCATTGTCGGGCACAGCTTCCCTATGTAACCGCTGCCTACAAAAAATATCATAGCAAAGGCCTAGAGATTCTAGGTATCTGCATCGAGCCGGCCAACTACCGAGATCAGCTTATGGCCTTCCTCAAAGCACATCACATGACATGGCCGCAGGTCTACGATGGCAAATATTGGGAAACTGCAGAAGCACAGCTCTATTTCATCCATATCGTGCCTTACCCCATTCTCATTGATGGAGATAGCGGGCGTATTTTGGCCGGTAGAGAGCAACTGCTCGGCCCGGAACTTGATAAGACGCTTTCCCATTTTCTAAGCACTCAACCCTCTGCGGTATCATCAACACGTTAAAAAGGAGAAAACAAACCTTGTCCGATGCCCTTGACCAATTAAAACGACACCTTGCACCCATCATACGTCTTCAACAGATTGACGGTCTGCTGTCGTGGGATCAACAGACCATGATGCCCCCTAAGGCAACAACCGCTCGCGCCGAACAGATGGCAGCCCTTGAATCCATTATCCATGAACTATTTACTTCTACCAAAACTGCCGAGCTGCTCGCCAAATGCGAATCGGCACTCGCCGATACCGACCCGAATAGCGACGAAGCGCGTCTTGTACGCGTCACCCGCCGCGATTATGATAAAGAGACGAAAATACCGGCGACCCTCGTCGAGGAGTTAGCCAGGCACCAAGCTATTTCTCATGAAGTGTGGGTGGAGGCTAGGCGCGAGAACAACTTCTCGCTTTTCGCCCCTGCTCTCGAAAAGATGTTTGCGCTCACCCGTCAAAAAGCCGAATGCCTCGGCTATCAGCACCATCCCTACGATGCCCTTATAGACCTGTATGAGCCGGGCACGACCTATGCCGATGTGGTGGCTTTGTTCAATTCCCTCAAACCTGCCCTTATCGCGCTTGTGAAAAATATCTCCGAGGCGGAACGCCAGTTCGATGATTCCTGCCTACAAGGCGATTTTGCAGTTGAAAAACAACACACCTTTACCCAAGAGGTAGTGCAGGCACTCGGCTATGATCTCACCAGGGGACGCCAAGACCCCGCTCCTCACCCCTTCTGTTCCGGTTTCTCTCGTGATGACGTGCGCATCACTACCCGATTCGATCCCCATCTGCTGATGAAAGCGCTCTTTGCCTCGCTTCATGAAGCCGGGCATGCCATGTACGAACAAGGAACGCCGGAGGCCTACGAGGCCACCCCTCTCGCCGGAGGCACGAGTCTAGGCGTTCACGAGAGTCAATCCCGTTTTTGGGAAAACATGGTGGGCCGCAGCTATGCCTTCTGTAAATGGATTCTTCCGCACCTTCAAAAAGCCTTTCCCGATCCCTTCGCGCACTTAAACGCTTTAGAACTCTACCAGGCGATTAACCGTGTTCAGCCCTCCTTTATCCGGGTAGAGGCCGATGAGGTTACCTATAACCTCCATATCCTCCTCCGATTCGAGTTGGAAACCCAACTGCTCGATGGCACACTGTCGGTTACGGATTTACCCGATGCCTGGAACGTAAAGATGCAGGAGTATCTCGGCATCACACCTCCCAACGATGCCCTAGGCTGTCTCCAGGATATTCACTGGGCCGGCGGGCTTATCGGCTATTTCCCAACCTATACCATCGGCAATCTGCTCTCGGCACAACTGCGAGAGACGATGCTACACGACATCCCAAACCTGGAAACGCTGATCGAACAGGGAGAGTTTGCGCCTATCCTTCAATGGCTGCACCAGCATATCCACGTCTATGGCCGTAAATTCCTACCACAAGAACTCGTTATTCTGGCAACCGGCAAACCGCTCTCTGCAGGCCCCTACCTCGCTTACCTGCAAACTAAATTCAAAGAGCTTTATGCCCTTTGAAAACAAAAAGTAGGAACTTATGCTCCGTGATCTGCAAGCTTTAAAAGAGGAGATACGCGCCCATAACGACATTGTAGATGTCATCGGCACCTACGTGCGTCTTCAACGGGCAGGAAAAGACTATAAGGGGCTTTGCCCTTTTCACGATGATAAACGCCCCTCCTTCCATGTCAGCCCTACCTTGCAGATATATAAATGCTACGCCTGTGGTGAAGGAGGAGATGTTTTTAAATTCATCCAGAAAATGGAGAATCTGGAGTTCCTCGAGGCCATGGAGTGGTTGGCCAAAAGAGCAGGCATTCCTTTCGACCGGCATCACCTAAGCGGGGAAGGGATGAGCCGACGGGAGCAGATGCTGGCGATTAATCGGCTTGCCTTAGAGTTCTTCTGCGAACAACTGCAGCGGTATGAGGAGGCCAAAGCCTATCTGCTTCATCGCGGGGTGCTCTATGAAACGCAAAAGCTTTGGGAGTTGGGCTACGCCCCGGCCGGTTGGGATGCCCTACTTAATTATTTGAAAAAAAAGGGTGCCGATCTTGCTCTGGCCGCCTCTTTGGGGCTGATCAAGGCGCGCAAACTGGAGGGGAGCGGCTTTTACGATACCTTCCGACATCGCATTATCTTTCCTATCTACGACATTGGCGGCAATATCATCGGCTTTGGAGGGCGCACATTAGACCCGGCAGAGCCGGCCAAATATATCAACTCCGACGCCTCTCTCCTTTTCGATAAATCGCGCGTTATCTACGGGCTTCATTTCGCCCGCCGCAAACTAGCACGCGATGTGCCACCGGTTTTCGTGGAGGGCTATCTCGATGTGATCGTCGCCCATCAAGCCGGTTTTACCCAATGTGTAGCCACGTTGGGCACAGCGCTCACCGAACATCATGCTCGCATCCTCTCGCGCTATAGCCCCAAAGTCATTGTTTGCTATGATAGTGATGAGGCCGGCCTCCGCGCCACCCTACGCGCAGCTATTATTTGGGAAAGTCTCGGTATTGAGGGCGCCGAAGTGCGTGTTGCACGATTGCCCTTAGGCGAAGACCCCGCCTCGCTTCTCCAACATCCGAACGGGATCGAAGAGTTTCAGCGTGCCCTCGACCAAGCCGTTCCGCGCATAGATTTTCTTCTAGAACGTATTTTGGAAAGACACAATGTGCAAATGGAAACGGGCAGAAGCGATGCCCTTGCCGAAGCAATAGCTCTCCTCGCTACCGTTGAGAAACTATCGGTGCGTGCACGCTATGCCGACCGCATCGCCTTCCTTCATCCGCTCTTTGGAAAAACCGGCGTCGAGCGGGTCATCGAACAGATATTGGCCGATATCGAGACGGCAGCCGCCCATCTCCGAGGAGGCCAAGCCCCAAGGGCACTTGGCTACCCACTTACCGAGGAGGCAAACAGAGGCCCTCTTCGCGAGCAGCCCCCTTTGCCCGCATTTCGGCCAACATTGTCGGTAAAGGCGTCAAAACCCCCTCAGCGTAACGTCCCCACAGGGCAAACCGCAAAACGTGGCTTGTCTGGCACATCCCAGAGCCTCTCAAACATTCAGGAGCCGTTGCCTCAACAACAACTTAGTCGTGCCGAAAAAGCGGAGCGACAGCTGTTACGTGCCCTCTTCAGTGCCGAGTGGCGGCTGCGCCTACTTGAACACCTGCGCCCCGAACTGATGGTGACCCCCTACGGCGTCAAGCTTTTGGACTGGATCGCCCACACCACCCCCCAAGCCGACGGCACCATAGACCCTCGCCCTCTCCTCGATCGGGCACTAGCAGAAGAAGCACAAAGCGGTGAGAAAGCAAACACGCAAAATTCTTTTTCATTTTCCCGATTTCTGCTAGAAATCTTGGAGGATTCTGCCTATCTCGTGTCGAATGAACAGTTACGAATAGAGGTTGTAGACGGATGCCTTAAGCAACTGCAAAGTTACCTGTTGGAAAGAGAGAAGCGTGAGCTTGCCCAGCGGCTACAACAAGCAGTGAGTGAGGCAGAGCGTCGCGACCTCCTCGAACAGTATCACCAGAAGGTGCGCCTCATTCGAGGCTCTCTTGATAAAGCGCCGAACCTTTAGGTGCAGAGCCTCGTGCGCCCCCTCTGAAGGAGAGTGTGAGCATGACCGGCGCCGCCGCAGAGACAACCTATACGTCGGACGAGACGACCAAAACACGTAAACAACGCCGTCGTTCGTTTTCCCTAAACGGCCAGCAAGCTCGTCTGGCCTCCGAGAGAAAGGCTAAGCCCACCAAAACGGAAACCGAAATGGTTTCCCTGCCCCTTCAAGAGGATATCCACGCCCTTCCTTGCCTCCAAACAGGAGACCTTCTGCCCGCGGTCGAAAATGCAACGCCTTGGCCCGATCCTGATGAAGTGGATGACAGCCTTTTTGTCTGCGACGAGGAGATGGCTTCTCTGCCCTATACCGAAATGCAGTTCTCCGACGATGTCGAAACCTTTACCCTTGACGATGCTGTGCACGCCTGGCTGCGCGAAATAGGGAAATTTCCTCTCCTCACCGTGGAAGAGGAGATACGTCTCGCCCAGTGCATCCTACGCGCCCGCGAAAACAAAGACGACCCCGAACTTAAACGGGCCGCCCAACAGGCTCGCGATACCCTCACCCGCGCAAACCTGCGCCTCGTGGTCTCTATTGCCAAACGCTACCATGGTCGGGGTATGGCCCTCTCCGACCTTATCCAAGAGGGAAATATCGGCCTTCTTCGTGCCATCGAAAAATTTGACTATCGCCGCGGCTATAAGTTCAGCACCTATGCAACATGGTGGATTCGTCAAGCCATTACACGTGCCATCGCCGATAAAGGCCGCACCATCCGCATCCCCGTCCACATGGTAGAAACGATCAACAAGCTCGTCCGCATCTCGTCTCAACTGCTTCAAGAGTACGGCCGTGAGCCAACTGTTGAAGAGATCGCACGTGCCATGAACCTGTCGCCTGAAAAGGTAACCGAAATCATTCGTATCGCCCCGGAGCCGCTTTCCCTTGAAACACCAATCGGTGAGGGTGAGGAGAACTGCTTGGCCGACTTCGTTGAGGATAAAGAAAATAGCTCCCTGCCCGAAATCGCCTCTCAAAACATTCTGCGTGAGAAACTTGCCGATGCCCTCAATATGCTCGAAGAACGCGAACGTGAGGTGCTTATTATGCGCTATGGCCTTGAAGATGGTGACCCCAAAACCCTTGAGGAGGTAGGCCGACACTTCTGCCTGACGCGAGAGCGCATCCGACAGATCGAATTGAAAGCCCTCCAAAAGCTACGCAGTCCCCGCTATAGCCGTCATATTCGAACCTATCTCGAATGGCAATAGATTTTTCTCAAAAACGATGTCCTTGAAGAAATGGAAAACCCTATGTCGGAAGAAGACGAAGTACAGGTTAGCTACTTTGTTATTTGCGACCTCGTCATTACCGAAGAACATACGCGCAAACAGTCGCTCATTGGTATCTACTCGGCGCTCACAACATCTCAGCTGCCACTCCATGCCAACATGGCCGTGGCCTTTAGCCTCCGCCTGCAGTCGGCTACGCCGCGTCGCCTACGGGTACGGCTGCTCGACCCCGATGGCGGCACGGTCCTAGAAACCCCCGATCTCCCCTTCGAGTGGCAAACCGTGCTGCATAGCCTGGAACGCTCGGCGTTTGCAACCATCCAAATCGGCCTTAATCTACGTATGGTGCCCATTACCAAGGCGGGCGTCCACGTGGCAGGCCTACTTTGCGATGATCGCCTCATTGCCTCCTATCCCCTTCAAGTTTTTCTGCAACAGCCCATCGGCAGCTAGACAGAAGCACATTCTTCAATGGTAACCTAAAGAAAACCTAAGCGTCTAACGTATATAAGAACTAACGAGGCTATCGCCATGGAAACACCGAATAACTTATTGATTGCCAAACTTCAGGCCGCACGCACACGCTATCGCCTGCTTACCGCATTGTCAGGCCTTTTCTGGACGCTGAGCCTATCTATCCTCTTTATCATCATTGGGTTCTATGTGGATCGCTATATCACCCTCTCCTATACCGGCCGAGTCGTTTGGCATGATCTCCTTATTGCGCTCGCCCTGCTTTCCCTAGCCATAACGCTTGCCGCTGCCTTGCTTCGCAGGCTGCCCGATAAACAATTGGCCATTAGGGTGGAACGCCGATTCCCGGTGTTTGCAGAACGACTTCTCACCAGCCTTAGCCTTATGCCTGCCTTGGCTTCCGACGCCGCCGGCTTCTCTCCTACCCTCGCACAATCCCTGCTTCGCGAAACCCACCAGATCGCTGCCGACCTCGACTTTCGCAAAGCTGTTAATACCACACCACTTCAACGTGCTACCCTTGTCGCTTTTGCTTGTCTCCTTCTTCTACTGCTGCACATTCTGCTTGCCGGTCAAGCTTTCGGTGTCTGGATACTGCGTCTTTCCTACCCAAAACAAGATATCGCCCCCTTCGCCGCAACTCGCCTGCAGGTTCTTCCCGAACAAACTCTCCTGCCCGAAGGGGCTTCGACATGGATCACCATTAAAACTTGGGGCAAACCGGCCACACAGTGCACGCTCCGTATCCATCGGCAGACCGACCCTCCCGACATTTGGCAAACGATAGCGCTCGATCGGCCTACTACCATTCAAACCGCCGGCTCTCTCAAAAGCTCTCTCTTTCGCTACCGCCTTGCACATCTCACACAAAGCGTATCGCTTGTTGCCCTCGCCAACGATGGGCGCTCCAATACACGAGATATTACGGTTGTGCCGCTTCCTACTATCGTGAATGTCCGGCTGCGCATCCAGTTCCCGGCCTATACCCATCGTCCACCCCAGATCATCAATGCGCCCACAGGCAGCTTTACCGCCCTCAAAGGGTCGTATATTCAAGTGAGCGCTACCACCAATACCCCGTTACGCTCCGCCCTCTGTTACCTCAACGGGGTACCATCTGCTTGGCATATCGCCGGCAAAACACTCTCAGGTGCTTTCAATGTGATGCAAAACGGCACCTATCGCTTCATTCTAACCGACCAGCATGGCTTCACGAACCCCAATAGCCCCACCTATACCATTCGTATGGAGCGCGATCAGCCTCCCTCGGTTCAAATCCAGCGACCGGCCACCGACCTTGATCTCGTGCCCAATGGCTCGCTGCCGCTGGTGGCCCATGCCTCCGATGACTTTGGTATAGACCGCATGGACTTGAACTACCAAAAAGCGCATCAAGACCCAACGCAACTCTCATCCGCTCTACCAAAGGGAGCACCCATTCATCAACTCCCACTGCCAGGACCTACCGGTGCTCCCTCTGCCGACATTCGACTCCGCTGGCATCTGGCAAGCATTCAGCCTCACGTGGGCGATGTCATCACCTATAATGTAAGCGCCACCGATAACGATGCGGTAGATGGCCCCCACACGACCACCTCGCTCTCCTATCATATCCATATTGTTAGTGTGCCCGAAATGCAACAGAGGCTGAAGGAGGCACTCGACGAAGAGCAGCATGCGCTAGAGGAGCTGCGGCGCACTCAGAACGAGGCCCAGCAACAGACCCAGCAAGCCCGCCTTCATCCGGCCCCCGATCGCATCTCACAGGCAGCTCAAACACAGATGGCCGCCTCCGAACAGGCCCGGTCTTTAGCCCAAGAAGTTCAGAACCTCACCCAGCAGCTTCAAAATAACGAGTTGGCTACGCCCTCTGAACTCAACCGACGCCAACAGGCGGCAGACGCCCTGCAAGCTCAGGCCAACCAGAAAATGCCCGCCACAGCACAAACGCTTCAGCAAGCGGAATCGGCCAAAGCACCACAGCGCCTCGACAATCTCAACCAAGCCGGTCGGCAACAAAATAGCATTCAAAAAGAACTCGATCGCATCCAGCAACTTCTCTCGCGCACCCCTTCGGCCGATCAGTTAGCCCAAAAAGCGGCCTCCCTTGCACAACAACAACAGCAACTTGCCGATAGCTCTCGGGCCATTGCAGAAGACCTTCGCTCAAATAACAAAACGATGGCACCCGAAGATAAGATGGGCCTGCAGGTTGAACGCCAACAGCAGGCGCAGGTCAACAAAGAGACCCAACAACTGGAGCAGCAACTGCGACGCGCGGCGCAATCCGCCCAAGAACGCGGTGATCAACAGACCGCCCAGGCGCTTAAACAGGCCGAAGAAGCGCTTAAACAGGGCCAAGTGCACTCCAACCAACAACAGGCTCAGCAAAATCTTCAACAAAACAACCCGCAAAACGCGGCCCCGCACCAAGATCGCGCAGCCCAAGCGCTTCAAAAGGCTGCCGAGGCCGCACAACAGGCTGCAGGACAACAAAACCAAATGACTTCTGCCGAGCAGCTCGAGCAGGAGGCCCAACGCCTCCAAGAGCTAGCCCAGCAACAACGGCGTGTGGCTAACCAGATTCAGCAGCATCCCGATTCCTCTCAAAGCCATGCTTTGAGCCGCCAAGAACAACAGATACAACGCCAGGCTCAACAAGCACAAAACGCTCTGCAAGGCGTGCCCCAAGCCCAACAAAACCTACAAAATGCTCAACAGAACCTTCAGCAATCAGGACAACAGCTTCAGCAGAACCGCCCACAACAAGCCCAGTCTCCTGCTAATCAGGCGGCACAAGACCTTCAAAAAGCAGCCCAGAACGCCCAAAGAGCCGCTCAACAACTCCGACAAATCCAAGCGGCTCAACAACTTGCCGAGAAGGTGCAGGAGCTTGCACAACTGCAACATGGCCTGCTCGATACCACCCGCCGCCTCGATAAGGCCGCCCAACAAGGGAACCTCGATAGCAACGATATGCGTGAGCGGCGCCAAGTTGGTGCCCGTCAAGAGGACGCAGAAAACCAAGCCAACGAACTTGCCGGTAAATTTCCCTCGCCCGCGTTCCAACGCGCCATGCGCATGGCAGCAGGCCAAATGGATAAGGCAAGCAAAAATCTTAATCAGGATGAACCAAACACCGGAACTTCAACTCAGCAGGCCCAAGAAAACGCGGCGCGTACTCTCGATGCTATCGCGAAAGCTCTGCAAATGCAGGCCCAAAATAGCAGCGGTCAGCAACAGGCCGATCAACAAAACGGCCAAGAGGGAGCGAACGCAGCCCAGCAGGATGAGATGGCCGAAACCCTCGGTGAACTTATGTTAGGCCGCTCGCTCCAGAACCAACTGCGCCAAGAAACAGGCCAGCTCGACCGAGAGCGCGAACAACGGCCCGACCACTCCTTATCCCCTCAACAACAGCAACAGGCGGAGCATCTTGACCGAGGGCAGCAGATGACCGAAGAGATTACCAACGGGGCTGCACAACACCTTCAGCAGATGCCCGATGCGCAAAGAGCTGCACAGCAGGCAGGGCAACATATGCAACGTGCCGAACAACAGTTGAGCCAAAAACAGACGGGTCGCCCCACCCAAGAGCAGCAAGACCAAGCCTTGCATAACCTCGACCAAGCTATACAACAGGTGCAGCAAGCCCTGCAACAACAGCAGCAACAGCAACAAGCCATGCAGCAGGCCATGCAGGGCGCCCCACGCCCCATGCAGCGCCCGGGTAGCCAACCACAAATGCAACCCTTTACCCGCCTCGAAGGCGTTCAGCGTGGAGCCCTCTTCAGCCCCAACATGCTTGCGGGCAAGCCCTCTCTCGATCCACGCGCCCAACGAGCCCTCCAACAAGGCCGACGCGAGAAAATCCCACCCGAATTCCAAGATTTTGTCTACCGATACTACGAGAGCCTTGCGGAGAAAAAAGGAAAATGAAGCGCCACTTATGGAGTGCGCTCTTAGTTGCCGTACCGCTCTTGCTAACAACGGCGCCTGCATTCGCCGGCCAACAACGAACAAGACGTCCGGTATCGCCTTGGGATGTCGAAGCGCGTCTCTACCTTGGCACGCCGCAATCGGAGCGCGCCGTGGAACGTGGCCTTAAATACTTGGCTGCCCAGCAGATGCCCGACGGCCATTGGGCGAGTGGAGGCTACCCTGAGGATGTGGCCATTACCGGCCTTTGCCTTCTTGCCTTCCTTTCCGCAGGTTATCAACCCGGCCGCGGCCCCTACGGCACCAATCTCGATCTAGCCGTGGATTGGCTTGCCAAACAGGTTCAAATGAGCGGACAGTTCGCCCCACCCGGCCTCATTCGTAGCGCCAATGGGGGACCTCCCATGTATGGACACGGATTTGCTCTACTTGCTCTCGCCGAAGTCTATGGTATGACCCGCCTGCGCGGCCTTAAACCGAAACTGGAAGCTGCCATTCGCCTCCTGGAAGATACGCAAAACCAAAACGGCCAACCCTGGCTCGATGGAGGCTGGCGCTATATGCCTCGTCCAGGCGATGCCGACCTGTCTGTCACGATCGTCGAGTTTATGGCTCTTAAGGCCTGCCAAAATGCCGGCCTCGCCGTCTCCCAAGAGACCCTCAATCGC
>Ga0209061_1001296_pt1 | contig 43281 bp, 37 predicted proteins | sample Coa_R1_10_FD_187157 | JGI IMG/M metagenome (GOLD analysis project Ga0209061, IMG submission 187157) | Surface soil microbial communities from Centralia Pennsylvania, which are recovering from an underground coalmine fire - Coalmine... | ecosystem: Environmental > Terrestrial > Soil >...
GGCCGGAGAGCGTTTGCGAGGTTGCGCCCGTGATCTCAACCTCGACCAGCTCCCCGGGTTGCGCGAGGCCGTCGAAGTTGACGACCTTGTTGTGGCGCGAGCGCCCGCGCAGGCGGCTCGGGTCGGTGCGCGAGGGGCCCTCGACGAGGACCTCGAGCGTGCGCCCAACAAACCGCTGCGCGCGCTCGGCCGCGCGCCGTTGGACCACCTCCACCAGCCGCTCGAGCCGCTCGACCTTGACCTCGTGTGGGATTTGGTCCGCCATCGCGGCCGCCTCGGTCCCGCGGCGCGGCGAGTAGATGAACGTGAACGCGCCGTCGTAGCCGACCTGCTCGACCACCTCGAGCGTCTGGCGAAAGTCCTCCTCGCTCTCGCCGGGGAAGCCAACGATGATGTCGGTTGTGATCGCGCAGTCGGGGACGTGCTCGCGGATCAGCGCAACCCGTTCGAGATAGCGCTCACGGGTGTAAGTCCGACGCATCCGCTTGAGCACGGCGCTTGAGCCTGACTGCAGCGGCAGGTGGATGTGCTCGCACAGGGAGTCGAGCTCGGCATGGGCGCGGATCACATCCTCGCGCATGTCCTTCGGGTGGGGGCTCGTGTAGCGGATGCGGCGAATGCCGTCGATCGCGTCGAGCTCGCGGAGAAGCTGGGCGAAGGTGATCCGCTCGGCCCGCGGCAGATCGCGGCCATACGAGTTGACGTTCTGGCCCAGCAGCGTCACCTCGACAACGCCCTCGGAAGCCAGTCGCGCCACCTCCTCGATCAGCTCGGCCGGCGGCCTGGAGACCTCGCGCCCGCGCGTTGAGGGCACGATGCAGTAGGCGCACACGCAGTTGCAGCCGACGCTGATCTGCACCCACGCCTGATGCGGCCGCTCCCGCTTGGCGGGCAGCCGCCCGGTGAAGCCCTCGAACTCGAAGAACCCCTGGGCGCTCAGCGAGTCGCTGGTCAGAAACTCGGCGAGCCGGTGCACCTGCCCGGGCCCGAACGCGACGTCGACGAACGGAAAGCGCTCGAACACCTCCTCCTTGACCGACTGGGCCCAACAGCCGCCGACCCCGATCACGGTCTCGGGCGCCCGCCGCTTGAGCGCCTGCGCCTCGCGCAGGTGGGCGAGAAAGCGCTCGTCGGCCTTCTCGCGGATCGAGCACGTGTTGAAGAGGATCAGGTCGGCCTGCCTGCGCTCGCCGACCTCGACGTAGCCGAGCGATTCGAGCATGCCCTTGATCCGCTCGGAGTCATGCTCGTTCATCTGGCAGCCGAACGTTGTCAGGTGGTAGCGCTTTGGCCTCATCTCGCTCCAAGCGTAACCGGCCGCATGCGGCCGGTCACCGCGCGTACTCGACCGCGCGTGACTCGCGGATCACCGTGACCTTGATCTGCCCCGGGTACTCGAGCTCCTTCTCGATCTCGCGCGCGATCTCATAGGAGAGCAGGGCGGCGGCATCGTCGTCGATCTCACCGGGTGAGACCATCACGCGGATCTCTCGCCCCGCCTGCATCGCGTAGACCTTCTCGACCCCGTCGTGCCGGCTGGCGATCTGCTCGAGGTCGCGCAGGCGCTTGACGTACTGCTCGAGGGACTCGCCGCGCGCGCCGGGCCGGGCGCCCGAGAGCGCGTCGGCGGCCTGCACGATCACCGCCTCGATCGTCTGCGGCTCGACCTCGTTGTGGTGGGCCTCCATCGCGTGCGCAACCGCCTCCGGCTCCCCATACCTGCGCGCGAGCTCGCCGCCCACGAGCGCGTGTGGACCCTCGACCTCATGCGTGACCGCCTTGCCGATGTCGTGCAGAAGCGCGGCGCGGCGCGCGGTCTGGGCACTCGCGCCCAGCTCCTCGGCCATCAGCGCAGCCAGCCGCGAGACCTCCACCGAGTGCGCCAGCACGTTCTGACCGTAGCTGGTGCGGAAGCGCAGCTTGCCGAGCAGCTTGACGAGCTCCGCATGGACGCCCTGCACGCCCGCCTCCATCACCGCCTGCTCCCCGAGCTGCACGATGTGGGCCTCAAGCTCGGCCTTCGCCTGGTTGTACATCTCCTCGATCCGCGCCGGATGGATGCGACCGTCCTGGAGCAGCTTCTCGAGCGTGAGCCGCGCGATCTCCCGGCGGACGCCGTCGAAGCCCGAGAGCACCACCGCTCCCGGGGTATCGTCGATGATGAAGTCAACGCCGGTGAGGTTCTCGAGCGCGCGGATGTTGCGCCCTTCGCGCCCGATGATCCTCCCCTTCATGTCGTCTCCCGCGAGTTGCACCACCGACACGGTCGTCTCGGATGCGTGGCCCGCCGCCATCCGCTGCATGCACACCGCGAGGATGTTGCGCACCCGCCGCTCGGCCTCGCGCTTGGTCTCCTCCTCGATCTGGCGAATTCGCTTGGCGGCATCGTGGCGCGCCTGGTCCTCGATCTCCTTGAGCAGCAGCTGCTTCGCCCGCGCTGCCGAGAGGCCGGAGACGCGCTCGAGCTGGCGCGTGAGCTCGGCGCGCTGGTCCTCGAGCTCCGCGCGCCGACGCTCGAGCTCATCCCGCTGGCGCTCGAGCTCGCGGCGGTCATGCGCGACTCGCGCGGCGAGCTGCTCGACCTCGGCCTCGCGCCGGCTCACCTCGGCGCGGCGACGCTCGAGCTCCTGATCCACCTGAGGCGCCGGCGCAGGCTCTCCGCCTGAGCCCCGGCGCGGCGCGTGCCGCCGTCCGGCGAGCCTGGCGTAGACCGCTGCCGCGGCGACGAAGCCGAGCGCGATCAGCGCTGCTGCGGCGATGATGTCCATGGTCGTTCCTCTCCTCACCGCCCCTGGGCCGGCCGCCCGGAGCGGTGCGCTTCCTTGTCGCTTTACAGTTTTCAGGAGCGACCGAGCAGCCTGTGCTGAGCGCGCACAGATGCCGGAACTTCCACCCTGCGAGCGCGTGGCTGGCTCTCAGGAGCCGGCTCTTCGGTTCTGTCCTCCGGGCCCCCGGACCCTCGACAAGTTGCCGTTGAAGCTGTTTCCGGTATCCAAGATCTACGAAATTTGCTGGTCTTTCAGCGGCCGCGCAGGCCGTTCGTTCGCTAAAGCCATCCTAATACCGCGCCTACGGGGGCGCAATCGCCGACAAGGCCCCGCCGGGTCGCTGCGGCCAGAACCCTCACGGACCGGGCTCGTCCTGCCACTCCTCCGCCGGGAGCGCTCCGGCGTGGGCGGTGAGAGCGTCGCGCGCAAGCTCGAGCTCGAACCCCTTGCGAACGAGGATGCCCAACGCGCGGTTGCGCTCGCGAGCCCCGCGAGGCGGCTGCGGAAAGCGTCGCCGCAGCAGCGCAAGCGCCCGTTCGAGCTCCGCCTCGCGCCCCCCATCCTCCCAACCGAGGCGCTCTCCTCCCCCGCCCGCCCGGCCACCCACCGCCTCGCCGCCCAGCGCCCGCGCGATCAGGCCGCGCTCGACCCCGCGCTCGGCGAGCGCCCGCGCGATCCGCTCGCTGCCCCATCCGTGGAGCGTTCGCCTATCCTCCGCGAACAGGCGCGCATACCGCGCGTCGTCGAGGAGGCCGAGCCCAATCAGCCGCGCTACCGCGCCCTCCGCAGGGCCGCGCTCGACCCCGCGCCGCACAAGCAGCTGCAAGATTTGCGCCACCGTCCGCTCGCGGCGCGCGAGCTCGGCGAGAGCGAGCGCGAACGCCCGCTCCTCCTCTTCGGCGCTGCCCACCCTACGCAGCTTGGCCGCCAAGCGCGCCCACCGGCTCGCCGGCCACCATCGCAAGCGCCTCCTCGCGCGGCTCGATCGGCTTGACCAGGTCGCGCTCGAGTCCGAGCGCCGCATAGACCTTCGCCTCGATCTCGCGGGCGATGTCCTGATGCTCCTCGAGGAACGCCTTGGCGTTGCCGCGCCCCTGTCCCAGCCGCTCCTCCCCGTAGGAGAAGAACGAGCCCGACTTGGTGATGATGTTGTGCTCGAGCCCGTAGTCGAGCAGGCAGCCCGCGGTTGAGATCCCCCGGCCGAACTCGATGTCGAACTCCGCCTGCTTGAACGGCGCCGCGACCTTGTTCTTGACGACCTTCACGCGCACGCGGTTGCCGACCGCCTCAGTGCCGTCCTTGAGCGTCTCGATCCGCCGGATGTCGAGACGCACCGACGAGTAGAACTTGAGCGCGCGGCCGCCTGGCTGGGTCTCGGTCGGCCCAAACATCACGCCGACCTTCTCGCGGATCTGGTTGGTGAACACGCACAGCGTCTGCGTGCGGTTGAGCACCCCCGTGAGCTTGCGCATCGCCTGCGACATCATCCGCGCCTGGACGCCGACCGTCTGGTCGCCCATCTGCCCCTCGAGCTCGGCGCGCGGCGTGAGCGCCGCGACCGAGTCGACCGCGATCACATCGACTGCTCCCGAGCGGACCAGCATGTCGACGATCTCGAGCGCCTGCTCGCCGTAATCGGGCTGGGAGACCAGCAGCTCGTCGATGTCGACGCCGATCTGCTGAGCGTAGAGCGGGTCCATGGCGTGCTCGGCATCCACGAACGCGCACACTCCGCCGAGCTTCTGGGCCTCGGCGAGAATGTGGTAGACGAGCGTCGTCTTGCCGGAGGACTCCGGCCCAAAGATCTCGACGATCCGTCCGCGCGGCACGCCGCCGATCCCAAGCGCGATGTCGAGCGAGAGCGCGCCAGTGGGGATCGCATCGACCGCGACCCGCGCCCCCGGGTCGCCCATCCTCATCACGGTGCCCTTGCCGAACTGGCGCTCGATCTGCGTGAGGGCGCCCTGCAGCGCAGCCTGTCGCTTGGCATCGGCTTTCGCGTCCCGGACAGCGCTTGGCCGGGTGCCGGGCTTCTGCTGCTCACTCATCTGAACTCCTGGTTGGCATCGGATCTGATCTGATCGCTACGGTAAGGGCAGCGGCGGACGGAATCGCACGCTACGTCCGCGGTGCGTGACGGGACAAGACGTGGACGTGCCAACTTCGCGCTAGGCAGGGAGGAGCGCCGCTCGTCGCCTTGCGAGCGGCCGCCGGTCACCCCCTGCGCCGGTCGGACCGGCGCGGATCACGCAAGCTCGCTGCGATGCCGCCGGCTCCTCTACGCTCGCCGACGTGCGCGCAGCGGCGCATCGGAGAGCCGCTCGCACGCGGCGGCGAGCACGCCGGCGCTGACGAGCACCGCCGGCCAGGCGCCGATCGCCAGCCCGAGCAGGTGTGATAGGGCGAACATCACAAGCCCGGTCAAGCCGAGCTTGGCGGCCACGGCGCGCCCGTCCCGGCCCAGCCAGATCGCGATGCAGCTGACGCCGAAGGCGCCCAGCACAACGCCCCCCAGCGGCCGCGAGCCAGTGCCGGCCGCAACCCCGTAGCCGGCGATCATCCCAGCCGCCGCAAGCGGCGCCGTGGGCAGCGACAGCAGGCGCGAGGCGGTCGCGGGGAGAGCTTCGGTGCCAAGCGGAGCGCGCGGGGACATGAATGGGGGAATTATCGGGCCTCCGCGGCCGAGGCGCGCGCCGTCGCGCTTAGAGGCCGAGCGTCGCCCGCCAGAGCGGCTCGTAGCGGGCCCCGCCCGGCGCAAGCCGCGAGCGGAACAGCGCGACGCTCTCTCCCCGCCAGCGCTCGAGCGCGGGCAGCGGTGGCAGTCGGATCGCATCCCGGCGGATGCGGGCCCCGCCGCGCACTCGGGCGAGCGTCACATGCGGCAGGTAGGGCCGCTGCTCCCGACGGTAGACGCCAAGCCGCTCGAGCGCGCCGGAGACGGACAGCTGCAGCGAGCGCAGCGTGCCATCCACGTCCTCAAGCTCCAGCGCCAGCACCCGCGGGCCTCGTGCAGGCAGCCAAAGCGGCACGCCGGCCGCGAGCAGGGGAGCCCCCGCGCGCGCGAGCGGCTCGGCAAGCACATCCCCGATCGCTCCCACCTCCCGCAGCGGCCTCCCACCCAGAAAGCAGAGCGTGATATGCAGCGCCGCCGGGGCGAGCGCACGCAGCTGCGCCGGCTCGCCGCCGGCGACTGCGACCGCCCACGCGGCGAGCGCGGCCTGCACGGACGCGGGCAGCTCCAAGGCAACGAACAGCCGCCCCCGCTCGTCCCGCTCAGACCCGGCGCCCGCCTCGACCTCAGCGCCGCGGCGCGCCATCCGCGGCCCGCAGCTCGTCCCTCTCCCCCCGCAGCAGCCGCCGCAGCAGGTGCAGCGCGACGGTCGTCGAGCGCTCGCGCACGTCGGCACGGCCGCCGGGCAGCCGCGAGCGCCGCGTGATCCCCCCGACGCCGCGCTCGAGCACCGCGAAGCAGACGGTGCCGACGGGCTTCTCCGCGGTGCCGCCGCCAGGCCCCGCGATCCCCGTGATGCCGATCCCGACCGAGGCGTCGAAGCGCTCGGCGGCCCCGGCCGCCAGCGCCCTCGCGACCTCGGGCGAGACCGCGCCATGGCGCTCGATCAGCTCGGGGTCGACTCCGGCCAGCGAAACCTTCGCCTCATTGGAATATGCCACCACGCCGCCCCGAAACCACCTCGAGGCACCGGCGCGGTCGGTCAGCCGGGCCGCCATCAGCCCGCCCGTGCACGACTCGGCGACGGCCACCGTACGATCTCCCAGCAGCGCCACCACCTGCTCGTCGATCGTCTCGCCGTGAAGCGAGAAGAGCTCGTCGGGGTGGCGAGCGGCGATGAATTCCCGCAGCGCCTTGTAGGCCCCTCCCGCGTCCTCCTCGAAGCGGGTCGAGACCTCGATCTCCCCACGTCGCAAGCACGTCGTGACCTCCAGGCGCGCGAGCGGGACGCCAGCCGCCTCCGCCTCGCGCAGCGTCGCCGCGATGGCCGACTCCGGCAACCCGAACAGCCTCAGGATCTCGCGCCGGTAGCGCGGCGCGCCGGCGATCGCCGCGCGGAAGGCCTCGGTCCTCGCCGCGCTCCGCCACATCGGCTGCAGCTCGCGCGGAGGCCCCGGGAGCACGACCACGGTCGGGCGCGCTCCCTGCTGCGGCGGGACCACCAGCCCGGGGGCGGTCCCGACAGGCTCGATCACGGTCGCGCCGCGCGGGATCACCGCCTGCTTGCGGTTGGAGGCGCGGATCGCCTCGGGATCGACGCCGGGCCAACGGCTCATCATCGGCCGCAGGATCTCCCCGATGCGCGCCTCGAGCTCCCGATCGAGCACCATCTCCCGGCCGGCGAAGCGCCCGACGACCTCGGCGGTGAGATCGTCCGCGGTGGGGCCGAGGCCGCCGCTGGTGACGATCAGCGCCACCCCCTGCGACTGCATGAAGCGCAGCGCCGCGAGCATGTCCTCGGGGCGGTCGCCGACGATCTGGATCGCCACCGGATCCACTCCCAGCTCGAGCAGCCGCTCGGACAGCCACGGGCCGTTGCGGTCGGCGATGATCCCGGTCAGCACCTCGGTGCCAGTGATCAGGATCCCCGCGCGCGGGCGAACGCCTGCCTCGCTCACGTGCACCTCGGCTGCCGTGGAGGCGGCAGTGGTTTGATCGCGCCCGGAGCCAGCTCGAAGCCGATCGAGGTCGGCGAGGGGCTGACCGCAACCGGCTTGCCATCCACCCTCATCGTCACGTTCGCGTTGCCGAGCGTCAGCAGCAGCTTCGGCGCCCGCTCCACCGGGATCGCCTGGCCGGGCTGGAAGATCACTCCGGGGATCAGCCGCCGTCCCACGCCGTCAACCAGGCAGATGTAGACCGGGCCGGTGGCGCTCAGCGCGAGCGTCACCTGCGCGGGCACTCCCGCCCGCCGCTGCGTCGTCCCGATCACGGGCGGACGCCTGGCACGGTGGCCCTGAGCGGGGGGATGGGAGCTCGCGCCTCGCCGGCCCGTGACCGCGGCTGGCTTGCCGCCGTGGCGCGCCCCCAGGTACCACAGCCCAGCCGCGATCGCCGCCAGCACGAGCGCGATCGCAAGCCACGGCGGCAACAGCGGCCGCCGTCGCCCGCCGCCGCGGCGGTCGGCCTCGCCTCGCCGCGGTGTCAGCGGCCGCAGCTCGTGGTCGCTGAGCCGCTCGTAGCGGCGCCGGTACTCGTCGAGCAGGGCGCGACTGTCCAGGCCGAGGTAGTCGGCGTAGGTGCGCAAGAAGCTCTTCGCGTAGACCGGGCCGGGAAGCAGGTTGAACTCCTCGTTCTCGATCGCGCGCAGGTACTTGGCGCGGATCTTGGTTGCCGCCTCGACCTCGGTCATGTCGATGCGCGATCGCAGGCGCGCCTCGCGCAGGGTCTGCCCAATCTCCGCCATCTCGCGGCCACGAAGGCTATCGGGGGGAGGCGGAGGCGGCGGGCGCCGCTACGGCTCCCCCTCGGAGCGCTCCCCGCCACCGCCGGTGGGCGCGCGGACAGCCCCCGCACCCTCGGCCAGGTGGGCCAGGATGCGGGGCACGTCGGCTTCGCCGATCAGCACCTGGCGTGGCTTTGAGCCCTCATAGCCGGAGATGATCCCGCGCCGTTCGAGCATGTCGATCAGCCGGCCCGCGCGCGTGTAGCCGAGCCGCAGTCGACGCTGCAGCATCGACGTCGAGGCGGTGCCCATCTGCGCAACGAGCGCGATCGCCTCCTCGAGCAGGGGATCCTCATCGGGGGGGAACTCAGCCTCGCCCTGCCCTCTCTCGCCCTCCCCGCCGGCGTCCTCCACCTCCTCGAGCAGCTCCTCGCGGAACTCCGGCTCCCCCTGGCGACGCCAGGCGGCGGTCAGCTGCGCGATCTGCTGCTCATCGATGTAGGCGCCCTGGATGCGCTGCAGCTTCGCCGAGCCCACGGGCGAGAAGAGCATGTCGCCCTGGCCGAGCAGCGACTCGGCGCCGTTTTGGTCGAGGATCACCCGCGAGTCGGTCTGCGAGGAGACGGCGAAGGCGATCCGCGAGGGGACGTTCGCCTTGATCATGCCGGTGATCACATCGACCCGTGGCGATTGCGTCGCCAGCACCAGATGGATCCCCACCGCGCGCGCCTTCTGTGCGAGGCGGATGATCGAGTCCTCGACGTCGGCGGGCGCGACCATCATCAGGTCGGCCAGCTCATCGATCACGCACAGGATGTAGGGCAGTGGCGGCTCGCCCCGTCGCTCGCGCGCACGGTTGAGCTCGGGCAGGGCGCGCGTGCGGGCGAGCGACATCAGCCCATACCGCTGCTCCATCTCGCGCACGAGGTTCTGCAGGGCGTTCGCCGCCATCCGCGGCGAGGTGATCACGGGCGTCAGCAGGTGTGGGATCGACTCGTAGTGGTTGAGCTCCACCTGCTTGGGATCGACCAGCACCATCCGCACCGCGTGCGGTGTAGCCCGCAGCAGGATCGAGCAGAGCATCGCGTTGATGCACGCAGACTTGCCGGCGCCGGTCGTGCCCGCCACCAGCAGGTGCGGCATCTTCGCCAGGTCGGCGCCGATCGCACGCCCGGCGATGTCCTTGCCCAGCCAGACGGTGAGCGGCGACCAATCCTCGGGGGGCTCCTGGAAGACATCGCCGAGGTGCACAATCCGACGGCGGGCGTTCGGGACCTCGACTCCGACCGCGGTCTTGCCCGGGATCGGCGCGAGGATTCGGATCTCCGTGGCAGCCAGCGCGTAGGCGAGATCGTCCTTCAGCTGGGCGACCTTTGAGACCTTCGTCCCCGGCGCCAGGCGCAGCTCGTAGCGGGTTATATGCGGGCCGGTGACCCGGCCGATCACGCGCGCCTCGATGCCGAAGTGCCCAAGCGTCTCGACGAGCGTGCGCGCCACCTGCTCCTGTCCGGCAGTGTCGGGGCGCGCCGCCTCGCCACTCGAGCGCAGCAGAAACCCGGCGTCCGGAACGCGCCAGGCAAACGAGGGGTCCTCGGTCACCGAGGCGCGGTAGCGGCCCTGCGGCGTCAGCTCATCCTCCGATCGCATCCCCGTCCCCGCCGGCGCTCGGTCGGCCTCGGCGGTGCGCTCCGCCGCGGCCCCCCCCTCGGCTCGGCGTGGGCTCGGGCGCGCAGCGCCCACCCTGGGCTCGCTGCCCACCCCGCCCTCCGGGCCCGCACCGCGCTCAGAGGGCTCGCCCCCAACCACGACCGCGGGCGGCGCCTCCGCAGCTGCCGCGCGCGCTCGCTCGGCGGACAGCGCATCGACAGCGGGCGCCTCGACGTGCGTCGCGCGCACGACCAGCTCACCGCCACCCGGCTCGGGCAGCTCAAGCTCCTCCCCCCAGATCGCGCCCCCGCCGGGGTCGCCCGCCTCGCCCCCGGGCCCTCCCGGAGCCCCTCCCCCGTCCCCGCCACGGCCACGACCCCCGCCCCCGCTTTCGTCCGGGCGCGTCCGGGAGGTGCGCTCGCGGTCCGCCGGGGCCCGCTTGCGGCGGCTGCGGAGCAGCCTCTCGCCCGTGCGCTGGGCACGTGTCGAGGTCGCGCGGATCAGCGACGCGAGCGTCGCCCCCGACAGCAGAATCAACCCTGCAAGCAACAGGAAGATCGCGAGGATGTCGGCGCCGGTCGACGACAGCAGATGCATGGCGACCCACAGCTCGAGCTGGCCGATGAGGCCGCCGCGCCGCTCGAACGCGTGCGCGCGCCAGAAGTCCACGGCGCTCGCATGCCCAGGGCCGATCCCAAGCGTGCCGGCGGCGAAGGCGAGCGCCAGCGCCGCCGTCACGCAGGCCGTCCCGGCTCGCAGCGGCCGGCCGGGCGGGCGAAGCTCACGCGCCAGCAGCAGGCCCCCGGAGGCGATCAGAGCGATGGGGACCGCGTAGGCGAGCTGGCCAAGCAAAAACCGCAACGCGCGCACCGCGCCCTCGCCGAGCGCGCCGCCTGACCAGCCCACGTAGGCGACCCCGGCCAGGAACACCCCAACCGCAATCAGCGCCAACGCCAGGATGTCGAGCTGGTAGGGCTCGAGCATCGGCAGTCGCGCTCGCCCTGGCCAGGGCCAGCCGGCCAGAAGCGAGCGGCGCGCGCGCCTCGGCGGCACGCGGCGCTTTGCGCTACGACTTGGCATGCCGTCTGGACCGTTCGACGGCGCCCGCGATCCTCCTCCCCGTCGCTCGCGCTGCCGTAGCATCCTGAGCGGGATGCCCGATTTCGAGCGACCCCCGCGGGTGCTGGTCGTCGAGGACGATGATGCGATCGCCCAGGTCCTGCAGCGCTCGCTGCGAATGGAGGGCTACGACGTGCGGATCGCCGCCGACGGGGTCAGTGCGCTCGAAGCCGCGCATTCGTTCCTGCCCGACCTCGTGATCCTCGATCTGGGGCTGCCACGATTGGATGGCGTCGAGGTCGCCCGGCAGCTGCGGGCCTCCGGCGACGTGCCGATCCTGATGCTGACCGCCCGCGACGCGGTCGAGTCCCGCGTCGAGGGCCTCGACGCGGGCGCCGACGACTATCTCGTCAAGCCCTTCGAGCGCCAGGAGCTGCTCGCCCGGCTGCGGGCGCTCCTGCGCCGTCGCCCGCCGCGTGGCCAGGCGGTGCTGACAGTCGGCGACCTGAAGCTCAACCCGGACACCCACGAGGTTACCCGCGGGCAGCGTCGGCTCGAGCTGACCCAGCGCGAGTTCGAGTTGCTCGAGTATCTGATGCGCAACGAGCGGATCGTGGTCTCGCGCCAGCGCCTGCTCGACGAGGTCTGGGGTTATGACCCCTTCTCGATGACCAATACCATTGAGGTGTTCGTCTCCAACCTGCGGAGGAAGCTTGAAGCGGGCGGCGAGCCTCGTCTCCTACACACGATCCGCGGCGCGGGCTACGTACTCCGCGTATAGGTCGATCCCGATCCGCTGGCGGCTCGCTGGCGGTTCGGCGGCGCTGACGTTCGTGATCCTCCTGGCGTTCGCCTGGCAGGTCGACGTGCATACAACCGGGCAGGTGGTCGACCAGTTCCAACGTCAGGTGGACAAGGAGGCGCTGACCCTCCAGCAGGAGATCGGCCCGCTCCAGTACGACCGGCGCACCGGCATGCTCGACTGCGGCCAGAGCTTCAGCTACTACGCGGGTGGCGAGGCGCAGATACGCATCTTCAACGGCGATACCGGCAGGCTCCTGTGCACTCAGAACGGTGCGATCAAGCCCGGCGCCAGGGCGCCGGGGTCGCTGCCGGCGCTGCCGCCCCCACCGCCCCCGCCAGCTGTCTTCAACGAGCTCGGCTACCGCGTCTCGGCCCTCTCGCTGCGCGGCGAGGTCTTCCCGCACGGCGACTACGTGCTGCTGTACGCCAAGCCGTACTCGCAGGTCGACCAGACGCTCGCCAGGATCCGCTTCTTCCTGCTGCTCGGCGTCGTCGGCGGCACGATTCTCGCCCTGCTCGCGGGGCTGGCGACGGCCGGGCGGGCGATGCGACCAATCGTCGAGCTGACCGAGGCGGCGCGCGAGATCGCGCGCACGCGCGATCCAAGCCGGCATATCCCGATGCCGGAGGCCGAGGATGAGATCGCGGAGCTGGCTCGCACGCTCGAGGAGATGCTCGGCGCGCTGGACGCAGCCCGCAAGGAGACCGAGGCGACGCTGCAGCGCCAGCGCGAGTTCGTCGCCGACGCCTCGCACGAGCTGCGCACGCCGCTGACGAGCGTGCTCGCCAACCTCGAGCTGCTCGCCGACGAGCTCGAGGGCGAGCAGGCCGAGTCGGCCAAGGCCGCGCTGCGCTCGACCCGGCGGATGCGGAGGTTGGTCGGGGATCTGCTTCTGCTCGCACGCGCGGACGCCAAGCGAGAGCAGCGCACCCGCGAGGTCGACCTGGCCGAGGTGCTGCTCGACGCCGCATCTGAGCTCGGTCCGGTCGCAGACGAGCACGACCTCGTGATCGACGCGCGGCCCGCCGTCGTCGACGGCGTCCGCGATGACCTGCACCGGCTCGTGCTCAACCTGCTGGAGAACGCCGTCCGCCACACGCCCCCGGGCACCCAGGTGCGCGCCGCCACCTTCACCGCCGATGATCGCGCGCTGGTCGTGGTCGAGGACGACGGGCCCGGCGTGCCGGAGGGGTTGGGCGAGCGGGTGTTCGAGCGCTTCGTGCGCGCCAGCGGCGATGGCGGGCGGGGCTCAGGTCTTGGACTGGCGATCGTGCGCGCGGTCGCCGAGTCCCATGACGGCGCCGTCAGGCTCGAGCGCACCAGGCCCGAGGACCAGCACCGCCCCGGGGCGCGCTTCGTGATCGAGCTCCCACTTGCGCGTGAGCCGGCGGCGGAGCCGGCGCTTCAGACCTCGACGACCACGGGCAGCACCATCGGCCGTCGCCGCAGCCGCTCGTAGACCCAGGCGGCGAGGTCGTCGTGAAGCTGCTGCTGGAGCATGTCGATCTCCCGCACGCCGTCGCGCGCGGCGGCGGCGAGCGAGACCTCGACCTGCTGGCGGATCTCCGCGACCAGCCCATCGGCCTGCTCCAGGAAGGGCACGCCCCGGAAGATCACCTCCGTCTCGGCGACCGGCTCGCCGGTCTGGGCCGAGACCGTCACAACCACGATGAAGATGCCGTCGGCCGACAGCATCCGCCGGTCGCGCAGCGCCACGTCGGCGGGATCGCCGATGTCCACGCCGTCAACGAAGATCATCCCCGCCTGCTCGCGGGCGCCGAAGCGCGCCCCGCTCACGTCCAGCTCGAGCGGCAGCCCGTTCTCGCCGCGGAACACACGCTCCGGTCCGATCCCGACCGAGTCGGCCAGCTGCGCGTGCAGGCGGATGCGCTTGTGGTCGCCGTGCACGGGCAGCACGTAGCGCGGACGCACCAAGTTCAGCATCAGCTTCAGCTCCTCGGCGTAGCCGTGCCCTGAGGCGTGGATCTGCGCCTCGCCGGTGGTGACGACCTCACAGCCGATCTGGTAGAGGCGGTCGATCGTCTCCCCGACCGCCCGCTCGTTGCCGGGGATCGGAGTCGCCGAGAAGACCACCGTGTCACCCTCGTGCAAGGTGATCTGCGGATGGTCGTGGTAGGCCATCCGCCGCAGCGCCGACAGCGGCTCGCCCTGGGAGCCGGTGGAGATGATCACCACCCGGTGCTCGGGCCACTCCTGGACCTCGTGGGGCTGGATCACGATCCCCTCGGGCACGGTCACATGACCGAGCGAGCGGGCGATGTTGAGGTTCTTGCGCATCGAGCGCCCAACCAGCGCAACCTTGCGCTCGAGCGCGGCGGCGGCGTCGATCACCTGCTGGACGCGGTGGATGTTCGAAGCGAAGCTGGTGACGACGATCCTGCCCTCGGCGCGGGCGAAGACCTCGCGCAGGTTCGGCCCGACGATGCGCTCGGAGGGCGAGAAGCCGGGACGGTCGGCGTTGGTCGAATCGCCGCAGAGGAGCAGCACCCCCTCGCGTCCGAGCTCGGCCAGGCGCGAGACGTCCGCCGGCTCGCCGCCGACCGGTGTCTGGTCGAACTTGTAGTCGCCCGTCACGAGCACCGTGCCGAGCTCGCACCGCAGCGCGACCGCGCACGAGTCCGGGATCGAGTGGGTCATGTGCACGAGCTCGAGCACGAACGGCCCGAGCTCAAGCTCCTCGCCGCAGTCGAGATCCTCGAGCTCGATCGCGCGCAGGCGGTGCTCATCGAGCTTTGAGCGGGCCATCGCCATCGTCAGCGCACCCCCGTACACGGGAGGAGGCTCGGCACCCGTGCGCTCGAGCTCCCGCAGCACCCATGGGAGCGCGCCCAGGTGATCCTCGTGCCCATGGGTGATCACGAACGCCTCGATCTGCTCCGCGCGCTCGCGCAGGTAGGCGAAATCGGGCAGCACGAGGTCGATGCCGAGCATCTCGGCGGTCGGGAAGCGCAGCCCGCAGTCGACCACCACGATCACCCCGTCGTACTCGACGACGGTCATGTTCTTGCCGATCTCCCCGAGGCCGCCGAGCGGCAGGACGCGAAGCGCGCCGCTCACGTGCGCGCGCGAGCGTCCCGCCCGCTGGACAGCCGGCGCGCTGACCAGCCGACCGCCGTCATGCTCATCGCGCCGCCCTCGCCGCCGCAAGCAGCCCGTGACGCTCGAGCATCGCGCGAATCACCCCAAGCTGGTGCCGATCCGGCTCGACGTAGGGCAGGCGGGGGACCCCAACGTCCAGCCCGAGCATGTTCAGCGCGGCCTTCAGCGTGGTCGCTGCTGGGGCGATCGCCATGTCGCGGTAGACGTCGCGCAGCGAACGGTCGATCTCGTGGCGGCGCTCGGGCTCGTCAACCATGCGCCGCATCTGCTCCCCGAACAGGTGGCTGTTGGTGAGGATCCCGCCAGCCTCGCCCATGTCCAGCACCCGCGCGAGCAGATCGTCGTTGCCGGCATAGATCGCAAGCCCCTCGACCGGCGCCAGATTCGCCGCGTTCGCCTGCTTGACCGCCACGACGTGCTCGAGCTGAGCAAGCTCGGCGAGAAGCTCGTTGGGCATGTCCTCGGCGGTCCGCTGGGGGATGTTGTAGAGCACGATCGGCAGGTCGGTGGCGCGATCGATCTCCTCGAAGTGGCGGAGGATGCCGCGGCGGCCGGGACGGTTGTAGTAGGGATTGACCGACAGCAGCGCATCGGGCCTGAGCTCGGTGGCGCGCTCGGTCAGACGGACCGCGTGGCGGGTGTCGTTCGAGCCGACGCCGGCGATCACGCTCGCCCTCCCCCTAAGCTCGGACACCGCCAGCTCGATCATCCGCAGCTGCTCGGCATCCGACAGGGTCGCGGCCTCGCCGGTCGTCCCGCAGACCACGATCCCATCGGAGCCGTGCTCGACCAGGTGGCGCATAAGCCGCACAGCCGCCTCCTCGTCGATCGCCCCGGAGGGGTCGAACGGGGTCACCATCGCGGTGATGATCGCGCCGAGCTGGGCGGGCATCGGCGGCATTATCCCACCCGACCTGCGCCTCCGCGAGGGTGGGGTGGGAGGAGCCCGACCCTGCCGGCTGCCCCCTGCCGAGGGCGGGCCGGCCGGTGCGCCGCCTGCGCCTTAGAGCAGCTCCTCAAGCCCGACCACAGGCGAGCGCTCGAGCCCGCCGACCCGGCGGATCGCGAGCAGCACTCCGGGCATGAACGAGGAGCGGTCAAGCGAGTCATGCCGGATCGTGAGCGTCTGGCCGACGTCGCCAAGGATCACCTCATGGTGGGCGACCAGGCCGGGCAGACGCAACGAGTGGATCGGGATCTCCCCGAAGCTCTCCCTTCCCGCCGCGGCCGCGCGCATCAGCTGCGCGGTTCGCGCCGCGGTGCCGCTCGGGCGGTCGAGCTTGCCCTCATGGTGCAGCTCGACGATCTCCGCGCGTGCCATGTGCCGCGCTGCTTCGGCGGCGAAGCGCATCATCAGCACCGCGCCGATCGCGAAGTTGGGCGCCACGAACACGTTGGCCCCGCGGAGCCCTTCGAGCTCGCCGTAGTCAAACCCGGTCGTGCCGATCACCACGTGCACGCCGGCGGCGGTCGCTGCGCGCGCGTTGGCGAGGGCGCTTGTCGGCACGGTGAAGTCGACCAGCACGTCGGGACGGGCGGCGAGGGCCTCGGCCAGCGGTGCGCCGAGCGCGGGGTCGGCACGGGCGACAAGCTCCATATCGGCCGCGTCCTGCACCGCCTGGCAGACGGTCCGGCCCATCCGCCCGGCGGCGCCCGCGACCGCAACGCGGATCGGCCCGACCTCATCCCCCGCGACTCTCACGCGGCCACCGCCAGCTCGCCGAGCGCCTCACGCAGCCGCTCCTCGTCCGGGCCGATCGCCGCGCAGGAGAGCCGCTCCGGCGCCCACAGCTCGTCCGCCAGCTCGAGGAGCTGCTCGCGCGTGACCGCCTCGATCCGCTCGAGCACGTCGTCGAGCGAGAGCAGCGGCGCTCCCGCGAGCACCTCCGACCCCAACCGGTTCATCCGCGCTCCGGTCGACTCGAGCGCCAACACGACGCGTCCCTTCAGGTTGTCCTTCGCGCGTGCGAGCTCCTCCTCGCTGGCGGGGTCCTCGCGCAGCCGCTCGAGCTCGGCGATGACCACCGCCATCGCCTCGGCCAAGCTCTCCGCACGCGTGCCGAGGTACAGCCCGACCTGGCCCGCGTCTTGGTAGAGGCTTGCAAACGAGTAGACGGCGTAGGCGAGGCCGCGCTTCTCGCGCACCTCCTGAAACAGCCGCGAGGAGGAGCTTCCCCCGAAGATCGTGTCAAGCACACGCAACGCAAAGCGCCGCTCGTCGTGGCGGGAGAGGCCGCGGCCGCCGAGGCAGACATGGTACTGCTCGGTGTCCTTGCGCTCGAAGCGCCGGCGCGGGGGCGCCGACGGCGGCGCCGGCTCGTAGCGTGCGGCCGGGCGCTGCGGGCCGCTTGGCACGCGCGGGGCGGCGAGCTCCACCAGCCGCTCGTGCTCGACCGCTCCCGCGGCCGCAATCACAACCGCCCCGGGAACGTAGCGCTCCGCGTGGAAGCGGGCGATCGCGGCGCGGGGCGTCTGTGCCACCACCTCCCGCCGGCCGATGATCGCCCGTCCGAGCGGATGACCGTCAAACACCGCCTCGGAGAGCACGTCGAAGACCTTCTCCTGGGGATCGTCCTCGTACATCGCGATCTCCTCGAGGATCACCGTCCGTTCGGAGTCGATGTCCTCGAGCCGGGGGCGGAACACCATGTCGACCATCACGTCGAAGGCACGTTCGAGGTGCTCGTCGAGCACCCGCGCGTAGACGGCCGTCGCCTCCTTGTCGGTGGCGGCGTTGAGCTCCGCCCCCATCCGGTCGAAGAGCTGGTCGATCTCCAGCGAGCCGTACCGCTCGCTGCCCTTGAACAGCAGGTGCTCGAGCAGGTGCGAGAGCCCCGCCTCATGCTCGGACTCGCCGCGCGACCCCGAGTCGATCCACAGCCCGAGCGACACGGATCGGACGGAGGGCATCGTCTCCGTCACGACCCGTACCCCGCCCTCGAGCGTGGTGAGGCGGTGCTCCAGGCTCACCGGCGCCGGTCAGAAGCGAGGCCGCTCCGGGTCGCGGTCGCGCAGCCTGCCGCGCTCGCGATCGCGATCTCGGCCCCGCTCGCGGCCGCGCCCGCCGCGGTCGCGTCCACCGCGGTCACCCCGCTCGCGGGCACCGTCGCCGGTGCCGACGCTGGCGAGCTCCTCGACGGTCTTGCCGGCGATCTCAGGGTCGTCGGCGAGGCGCAAGCCGATCCGTCCCCGCTCGCGATCGACCTCCACCACGCGCACCAGCAGCTCATCGCCCTTGCGCAGGACGTCCTCGACGCTTGCGACATGGCGCCCGGGGGCGACATTGGAGATGTGCAGCAGGCCGTCGGTGCCCTTCGAGAGCTCGACGAAAGCGCCGAAGGTGGTCGTCTTGACGACCTTGCCGGTGAACAGATCGCCGACCTCCACCTCCTTGGTCATCGCCCGGATCCGCTCGGCGAGCTGGTCGCCACGCTCGCCGTCGGAGGCGTAGATCAGCACCTGACCATCCTCGCTGATGTCGATCTGGGCGTCGTACTCCTCCTGCAGCGCGCGGACGGTTTCGCCGCCCTTGCCGATCAAAAGACCGATCTTCTCCGGGTCGATTTGGATCGTGGTGATCCGCGGGGCGTGCTTGGACAGCTCCGACCGCGGGGCATCGATCACCTTCGCCATCTCGGCGAGGATGTACTGGCGGGCGCTCCTCGCCTGCGCGAGCGCGTCGCGCAGGATCTCGAAGGTGACGCCGGAGATCTTGATGTCCATCTGCAGCGCGGTGATGCCGCGTTCGCTGCCGGCAACCTTGAAGTCCATGTCGCCGAGGTGATCCTCGACGCCGGCGATGTCGGTGAGGATGATGTAATCCTCGCCCTCCTTGATCAGGCCCATCGCGATCCCCGCGACCGCCCGCTTGATCGGCACCCCCGCATCCATCAGGGCGAGCGTCGAGCCGCACACTGATGCCATCGAGCTCGAGCCGTTCGACTCGAGGATGTCCGACACCACGCGGATCGTGTAGGGGAACTTCTCCTGATCGGGGATCATCGGTACGAGCGCGCGCTCGGCGAGCGCCCCATGGCCGATGTCGCGGCGCTTGGGCCCCCGCATCACCCCCGCCTCCCCGACGGAGAACGGCGGGAAGTTGTAGTGATGGAAGTAGCGCTTGGAGGTCTCCAAGCCGAGCGTGTCAAGCCGCATCTCATCGCGCGTGGTGCCGAGCGCGACAACCGAGAAGGCCTGCGTCTGACCGCGCGTGAACAGAGCGGAGCCGTGCGCGCGGGGGGCGACCCCCACCTCAATCGACAGGGGGCGGATCTGCTCCGCGGTGCGCCCGTCGGGGCGCTTCTTGTGGACGGCGATCCGCTCGCGGATCAGCGTCTTCTCGAGCTTGTCGAAGGCCAGCTGCACGGCGGCGCGACGCTCCACGTAGCCCTCGGACTCGGGCTCGCCGGCGTAGCGCTCCAGCACCTGCTCCTCGACCGCCCTCGTCGCCTCCTGGCGTGCGAGCTTGTCCTCGACCTGCGTGGCCTGATCCAGCGCGGCGCCGTGGCTGTGCTTGATCTGCTCGTAAAGGTGGGGATCGACCTGAGGTGCCTCCACCACGAGCTTCTGCTTGCCGGCGCGCGCGGCCAGCTCGCGCTGCGCGGCGCACAGCTTCTTGATCTCCCCGTGGGCGATGTCGAGCGCATCGAGGATCTCCGCCTCGGGAACCTCGTTTGCGCCCGCCTCGACCATCAGGATCGCCTCCTCGGTGCCGGCCACGACCAGGTCGAGGTCGCTGCGCTCGAGCAGGTCCTCCTCGTCGGGGTTGATCACGAAGTTGCCCTCGATCTTGCCGATCCGCACTGCGCCGACGGCGCTCGGGAGCGGGATCGGCGAGATCATCAGCGCCGCTGAGGCGCCGTTCATCGCCAGCACGTCGTACGGGTTGACGTGGTCGACCGACAGCGGTATCGCCACCAACTGGGTCTCATACCGCCACCCCTTCGGGAACAGCGGGCGCAGCGGGCGGTCGATCAGCCGAGCGGCAAGGGTTGCCTTCTCGCCGGCGCGCCCTTCGCGCCTGAAGAACGAGCCGGGGATCTTCCCGGCTGCATACATCCGCTCCTCGACATCGACGGTGAGCGGCAGAAAGTCGACTTCGCGCAGGTTGCCGGCGGTTGCGGTGCAGAGCACCATCGTCTCCCCCGCGCGGACGACGACCGCGCCCGAGGCCTGCTTTGCGAGCTTGCCCGTCTCAAACGAGATCTCCGTGCCCGCGATCTCGACGGCCACGCGCGTGACGTCAGTGCTATTCACTTGTTCTTTCCCTTCCTTCTCCGCCCTTCGGTCGGCGGAGCGCTTCGTCTTGCATCGTTTCTCCGAACCGTGATGATGCTAGCGGTTCGCCATCCGGCCCCCGCGCCGCAGGCCTCAGCGCCGCGCGCCGAGGTGCCGCTAGGAGGCGGGGATCACCTCCCACGCCCGCCTTCCCGCGTGGGGGACGCCCTCGACAAACACGGTTGGGGTGGTGACCACGCCGGCGCGCACACCACCCTGGAAATCGCGCCGCACGCGCGCCAGAACCGTCTCCGAGCGTCGGTCCCGCTCAAACCGCTCGAGATCGAGCCCGAGCACGCGCGCCCGCGCCCACAGGTGCGGATCCTCCAGGCGGCCCTGATCGGCGAACAGCGAGTCGTGCATCTCCCAGAAGCGTCCCTGCAGCGCCGCCGCCTCGGCCGCGCACGCCGCCGCCCACGCGCGAGGGTGCGCGCTTCGCACCGGGAAGTGGCGGAATGCGTAGCGAACGCGCTCGCCCGCGGCCGCAAGCCGCGCCGCCAGCTGGGCGCAGTAGGGGCACTCGAAATCGCCGTATTCGATCAGCACGAGCGACGCCCGCTCGGAGCCGCGAACGTGGTCCGCGGCGGACAGCGGCGGAAGCGGGGCTGAGCCGAGCTCGCTCAGGGCCGCAGACGGGGCGCGCTCACGACCGCGTGCGGTCGAGCGCGTCGAAGATCAGGTTCGCGCCCGGCAGCTCGCCCGGCGAGGGCGCCTGGTAGCTCCAGCGCACCCGCGCGTCCGGGCCGATCAAGAACAGCGCGCGCTGGGGAAAGCCGCCCTCGTGCAGGACGCCGAAGGCACGGCAGGTAGCTCCCTTGGGCTCGAAGTCGGAGAGCTGCTCGATCGCCACCCCCAGCTTCTCCCGAAATGCCCGCTGGGAGTAGCTGGCGTCGCAGGAGACGCCGTACAGCGTCGCCCCGCGCGAGGAGAATTCGTCGAGCAGATCGTTGTAGAGGCTGAGCTGATCGGTGCACACTGGGCTGAACGCGAACGGGTAGAACACCAGCACGGTCGTCCGCCCCTCGAGGTCCGCCCGGGTGAACTCCGAGCCGTCCTCCCGCCGCAGCGTGAACTCCGGGACGAGCTCGCCGGGGGGCAGCGGGGTCATCGGCGCAGTCCGAGCTCGCGAATCAACGCGCGGTAGCGGTCGGGGTCGGTCCGCTGCAGGTAGCCAAGCAGCCGCCGCCGGCGCCCCACCAGCATCAGCAGCCCCCGCCGCGAGTGGTGGTCCTTGCGGTGCGTCCGCAGGTGCGAGGTGAGGTCGTTGATCCGCTCGGTCAGCAGCGCAACCTGCACCTCGGTCCTGCCGGTGTCCACCGGCGAGGCGCCGAAGCGCTCGATCAGCTCCCGCTTGCGTTGCTGGGTGATGGCCATGCGCCGGACGAGGCTAGCAGTTCGCGCGTGCGCTTCACATCGAGCTCCATCTGGCGGATCAGCGCCTGCGCCGATTCGAAGCGGCGCTCGCCGCGCAGGCGCTCGATGAACTCGAGCGTCAGCGTGCGACCGTAGAGATCCTCGTCGCGGTCGAGCAGATAGGCCTCGATCAGCACGGCGCGGCCGGTGCCAAACGTCGGGCGCACGCCGACGCTGACCGCCGCGAGCGCGCCCTCAAGCCCCGCGCCGCGCGCGCGTGCGGCATAGACGCCGTGACCCGGACAGACGAGGCGCTCGTCGGGCACGATGTTGGCGGTCGGAAAGCCGAGCGTGCGCCCGCGCTTCTCGCCGGCGACCACCTCTCCGCGCACGCGAAACGGCCTGCCCAGCGCCCGCGCGGCGCGGTCTACCTCGCCGGCGAGAATCAGCGCCCGCACGCGGCTCGAGGAGACGACCTCCCCGTCCAGCTCGACCAGCGGGACCACGCGCGTGTGGAACCGGGGATCTGCCCGCAGCAGCGCAACATCGCCGGCGGCTCGGTGGCCGAAGCGGAAGTTCTCGCCGACCGACACGTGCGTCGCGCTGAGACGCTCGACCAGCACCTCGGAGATGAAATCCTCCGGTCGCTGGCGCGCGAAGCGCTGATCGAAATCCTCCGGTCGCTGGCGCGCGAAGCGCTGATCGAAGGGGACGACGACCAGCTCCTGCACGCCGAGCTCGGCGATCAGCTCCGCCTTCAGCTCGAAGCTGGTGAGCAACTTGGGCGCCGCCTCCGGGCGCACGACGGCGAGCGGGTGCGGCTCGAACGTGAGCACCGTGTCGTTGCCGCGGATCACGGCGCGATGGCCGATGTGCACCCCGTCGAACTCGCCGACCGCGACCCGCCGCGGTCGCGTCCGAACCTCGCTGAGCGGCGTGATCCTCATCCGGCGCGGAACATTACGGACGCCGGGCGCAAGGCCAACGGCCGCCGGCGCCTCGCCCGCGGCGCCAGCCCGGAGCGGCTCAGCGCAGCCCGACGAGCGGCCTGAGCAGCTCGCCGTCGCGCTGGGCGAGCGCGATCAGCCCATCATCGCCGGTGAGGCGCACCGGTCGCTGCACACCGGTGGGGGCCTCCGTCCGCTCGAGCGCCCCGGCGGGCACCGGAGCGCCGTGCGCGGCCAGGCGCGCCTCCTCACTCGTCAGCCGACGCTCAGGCAGAAACGCGAGCGCCCGCTCAAGCGGCACGATCCGATCGGGATCGGCGGCGGCGACGGCGAACGGGCCGATCGCGATCCGTCGCAGCGACTCGCAGTAGGCGTCGCCGAGCCCCGCGATCAGGCTCCGCACATACGTGCCGGAGGAGCACTCGATCGCAAACCGCCGCCGCGCCCCATCCGCCGAGCGCCACAGCTCCTCGAAGCGGTACACCAGGACCTCGCGCTCGGGGAGCTCGACTGCCTCGCCCGCGCGTGCCAGCTCGTAGGCGCGCCGGCCGCCGACCTTGACCGCGGAGTGCGCCGGCGGTCGCTGGCGCACGCGGCCGTGCGGCAGGGGGAGCGCGCCGAGCGGCACGCGGCCGGTTTCGACGATCTCCCCCTCGGGATCGCCGGTGCTCGAGACGAAGCCGAAGCGCGCCGTGGCCTCGTAGCGCTTCGGTAGCGCCATCAGAAAGCGCTGGACCCGCGTCGCGCGGCCGACCAGGATCAGCAACAGCCCGGTGGCGAACGGGTCGAGCGTTCCCGCATGGCCAACCTTCACCCGGCGGCCGAGCAGGCGACGTACGCGCGCGACGACGTCGTGCGAGGTGACCCCGGCGGGCTTGTCGTAGAGGATCACCCCGCCCGTTGCGGGTGGCACCTCGGCGCCGGGGCGCCGCTCCCTGCGCGCGCGGCCCGCAGCTTCGCGCTCGGAAGCCAAGGTGCTAGGGCGCGCAGGCCAGCTGCGCGGCCACCTGCTCGCGCAGGAACCGCACGAGCTGCTCGTCGGGCAGAGTGGTCTGGAAGCCCGCCGCGCGCCGGTGGCCGCCGCCCCCCTGCTGCCGCGCGATCAGCGAGACGTCGACGCGCTCGTCGCTTGCGCGCAGCGAGACCTTGCGCGGTCGCGCGCCGGGCGAGCCCTCGTCCCCGTCGGCGCCGACCGCCCCGGCACCATTGGCGGGCCGCTCACGCACCAGCGCCGCCACGGCGGTGCCGCGGACCGCGCGGAGATGATCGACGACCCCCTCCGCGTAGCTCTCCGCCGCCTCCGCCGCGCGGAAGTCCTCCGCGCTCAGCCAGCTCACGGTCAGCCTGCCCGAGTCGAAGCGCTGCACGTGCGAGATGCAGCGCGCGAGCAACGCCAGCTTCCCAAATGGGACGTCCTCGTAGACGCGCCGGTAGATCGCCTGCACGTCGACCCCGGCCTCGATCAGCTCGGCCGCCATCAGGTGCGCCCGCGGGCCGGTGTTCTCGTACATGAACCGGCCGGTATCGGTGATCAGCCCCACGTACAGCGCCTCGGCGATTGCCTGCGTCGGTGAAACGCCGAGATCGTGCATCAGATCCCAGACGATCTCGGCCGTGCACGAGGCCTCGGGCACGACCAGGTTGACCGTGCCGAAGCGGGTGTTGTCGTGGTGGTGGTCGATGTTGAGGATGTGGGCGCCCGGGCGCTTGAGCGCCTCCGCGGGGTTGCGGTCGAGGTTGCCGCAGTCAAGGAACACGGCGGTGCGCTCCTCCAGGTCACCGGGAGGAAGGGAGATTCGCCCGGCAAGCGGGAGGAAGGCGTACTCGTGCGGGAGGGGGAAGTCGCTCGCGCCGATGTACATGAGGCTGTCCTTGCCAAGCTGGGTGAGGATCTGCTGCATCGCCACGAGCGAGCCGAGCGCGTCGCCATCCGGGTTCTCGTGGCTGACCACGATCAGCCGCTCGGCCGCACGCAGCTCGGCCAGCACCGCCTCCCGGTCCGACAGCGCCAGCTCGGCGCCGGAGCGCGCCTCGGCCCCCGCCCAGGCGCGCTCAGCCATTCGCACGCTCCGGGCGCGGCTCGGCGAGCAACCGCGAGATCCGCTCCGCGCGGATCGTCGTCTCGTCGTACTCGAAGTCGAGCGTCGGGGTGCGCTTGAGCTTGAGCTCGGCTGCCAGTCGCGCCTGCAGGAAGCCATGCGCGGAGCGCAGGCCCGCGAGGGTGTCGCTGATCGCGGCGCGGTCGCCGAGCACGCTCACGTACACGCGCGCGCGGCGCAGATCGGGGCTTGTCTTCACCGCCGTGACCGTCACGAATCCCACGCGTGGGTCCTTGAGCTCCCTGGTGATCGCATCGCTCAAGACGGCGCGCACCGCCTCGTCGACGCGTCGCATCCGTCCCGCAGGCAATCCTAGTCCCCTCGGCCGGGGCTCGCCGGAAAGCCGCGCAGGTCCTCGACCGAGGCGAGCAGCCGCTCGACCCGCAGGCCGTCGGGTGAGTGCGCCTCGAGCCACCGCTCGGCGGCGTCTGCGATCGCCTCGGCATCGCGCGCGCTGCGGGCCGTCAGCGCCGCGGTCAGCTCCGCCCGCTGCCAGCGGTCGTGGTGGGCGGTCTCGGCGACCGCGGCCCCCAGCCTCCCCTGCAGCTGGGCCTTGATCCGCTGCAGCTCGCGTCGCTTTCCCTTCAGGCTCGAGGCATCCGGGAAGTGCAGCTGCACGACCAGCACGGCGACGTAGCCGTTACCGGACACCGCACGGCTCAGGCGAGCTCCCGCTCGCGCAACCTGGTTGCGTAGGCCTCGATCACATCGCCCTCCTTGACGTCGCCGAAGTTCTCCAGCACGATGCCGCAGTCGAAGCCGGCACTGACCTCGCGCACATCGTCGTTGAACCGCCGCAGGCTGGCGATCGTGCCGTCGTAGACGACGGTGCCATCGCGCACCAGCCGCACCCTGCCGCCGCGTGCCACCTTGCCCTCGGTGACGTGACAGCCGGCGATCGTCCCCACGCGCGAGGCCCGGAAGATCTGTCGCACCTCGGCGGAGCCGAGCGTCTCCTCGACCTCCTCGGGCGCGAGCATCCCCTCCATCGCCTGGCGCAGCTCCTCGATCGCACGGTAGATCACCGAGTAGTGGCGGATCTCGACCCCCTCGCGCTCGGCAAGCGCGCGCGCTCCCCCAACCGGGCGCACGTTGAACGCGAGGATGACCGCATCCGAGGCCGCGGCCAGCATCACATCGGACTCGCTCACAGCGCCGACCGCGCGGCGGATCACGTTCACCTGCACCTCGTCCTGGGGGAGCCTTGCGATCTCATCCTCGATCGCCTCGAGCGACCCGGCGACATCGGCCTTCAGCACGAGGTTGAGCTCCTTGGCGCCGGACTTGAAGATGTCCTCGAGCGAGACCCGCTTGCCGCCGCGGCGCGCGAGCCCCTCGGCACGCAACCGCGCCGCGCGCTCGCCGGCTAGCTGCTTGGCGCGTCGTTCGTTCTCGACCACGCGCACATGCTCCCCGGCCTCCGGCACGCTGTCGAAGCCAAGCACCTCGACGGGCTCGCCCGGATGGGCCTCCTGCACGCGCGCGCCGAGGAAGTTCTGCATCGCGCGGACCCTGCCCCAGGTCGGGCCCGCCACAAGCGCGTCGCCGATGCGCAGCGTGCCGCGTCCGATCAGGATCGTCACCACCGGCCCGCGCCCCGGATCGAGCTTGGACTCGATCACGGTGCCGGATGCGGGCGCGTTCGGGTTGGCCCGCAGCTCAAGCAGCTCCGCCAGCGTGACGATCGTGTCGAGCAGCTCATCGAGGCCCTGCTTGGTCTTCGCCGAGACATCGACGAAGTCCACGTCTCCGCCCCACTCGACCGGTTGCACCCCGAGCGCGGCCATCTCGCTGCGCACGCGCTGCGGATTGGCCTCCGGCTTGTCGATCTTGTTGACGGCGACGACGATCGGCACTCTCGCCTCCTTGGCGTGATCCAGCGCCTCCTGCGTCTGCGGCTTGACGCCATCATCGGCGGCGACCACGATCACGGCGATGTCGGTCACGCGCGCACCGCGGGCGCGCATCGCGGTGAACGCCTCGTGGCCGGGCGTATCCAGGAAGGTGACGGTCTTGCCCCCGTGGTTGACCTGGTAGGCGCCGATGTGCTGGGTGATGCCGCCGGCCTCGCTCTTGGCGACCTCGGTCTCGCGGATCGCATCGAGCAGCGAGGTCTTGCCGTGATCGACGTGCCCCATGATCGTGACCACCGGCGCGCGCTCGACGAGGTCCTCCTCGGCGTCTTCGAACGCGAGCTCCTCGACCTCCTCCTCATCCGCATGGACGATCTCGACATCCTTGCCGAGCCGGTCGGCGAGCTCGACGATCGCCTCGTCGGAGAGCGTTTGCGTGAGCGTCTTCAGCTCGCCGAGCGCCATCAGCTGCTTGATCGCCTCGGCCGAGGGGATGCCCAGGTACTCGGCGACCTCCTTGACGGTGGAGCCGGAGTTGATGCGGATCGCCTCGCGCTCCACGACCGCCGTCGGGGCGGCGGGACGCGCCTCCGCCTCCTCATCGTAGGTCCCGCGCCGCCGCCGGCCGCGACGCTGGCGGCGGGGCGGCTGGCCGGCCGCCGGCCCGGCGGCGCCTCCCCCGGAGCCACGCCGGGAAGCTTGGGAGTCGATCACCACACGCCGCCGTCCACCGCCGCTTCCCGGCATCCGCTCGCCCTGTAGGGAGTCGCGCGTTGGACGCTTGGGGGCTCCGTCGCTCGCCTTGGGAGAGCCCTCGCCCCCCTCGGGACGCGCGGCGGGAGGCGGCGCGGCAGCCGCCCGCTGGCTGCGTCGCGCCTCACCCGCGCGGGAGGTCGCATCGCCCGCGCGGCGCTCGGGCTCCGAAGAGCCGCCCCGCGCCGGCCCCCCCGACGCCGGGCGCTGGCGCATCTGCGTGTCGTTGCCGCGCTTACTCACAGTCAGCCAGTGTAGGGACCCCTCACGCGGCCGCGCCGGGCGGGGATGCGGCCGCACCGCCTGAGGCCTGACCATCCGACCGGGCGGCGAGACGGTCGCCATCCTTGCCGGCAAGCGCCTGATGGGCCGGCAGCCCGCAGTAGCGCGAACCCGGAAGCGCCGCGTTCGGGCAGCGGCGACCATTGGCGAGGATCGCCGCGCAGCGGCCCTGCAGCTGCTCCTCCTGCTCGTAGGCGTGTTCGGCCTCCTCCTTGGCGAACTCCGTCTCCGAGCGGATGTCGATCCGCCACCCCGTCAACCGCGCGGCGAGACGGGCGTTCTGGCCCTCCCGTCCGATCGCAAGCGAGAGCTGATCGTCCGGGACGATCACCGTGGCCTGGCGGTTCTCGTCGTCGACCAGGACCTCGCGCACACGGGCAGGCGAGAGCGCCTTGGCCACGAACCGCGCAGGCTCGTCGTTGTAGGGGATGATGTCGATCTTCTCCCCCCGCAGCTCGGAGACGACCATCCGCACCCGCGAGCCGCGCGGCCCGACGCAGGCGCCTACCGGGTCGACGCCGTCGGCGTGCGAGACGACCGCGATCTTCGAGCGGTAGCCGGGCTCGCGCGCGACGCCCGTGATCTCCACCAGCCCGTCGGCGATCTCGGGCACCTCGAGCTCGAACAGCTGCCTGATCAGCTCGGGATCGCGGCGCGACACGATGATCGACGGTCCCTTGGTCGAGTTTGAGACGTCCTTGATCACGGCCTTGATCCGCTGCCCGTGGTCGTAGCGCTCGTTGTCCACCTGCTCGGACTTGGGCAGCAGCGCCTCAACTCGCTCGCGCAGCTGGACCAGCGTGTAGCGCGAGTCGGACTGCTGCACGATCCCGGTGATCAGCTCGCCGACGCGGTCGCGATACTCCTCGAACATCATGTCGCGCTCGGCCTCGCGAATTCGCTGGAGGATCACCTGCTTGGCGGTCTGCGCCGCGATCCTGCCGAAGTCATGCGGGGTGACGTCCTCGACCTCGATCTGATCCTCATACTCCTTGAGCTTCTCAAGGTCGAGCTCGGGCTCTTGGGGCTCGCGCAGCTCGCCCGTCTCGGGGTCGACCGTCGGCTCCTGCTCGGTCGCTGCGGAGACCAGCAGCCGTTCCTCAAGCTCGGGCGGGATCTTCAGCTCCCAGACCTTGAAGTCGCCCGAGTCGCGATCCATCTCGACCCGCGCGTAGCGAGCCGCGCCCGGGGTCTTCTTGTAGGCGGAGAGCAGCGCGTCCTCGAGGGCCTGCATCAGCCTCTCGGGTGGGATGTTCTTCTCCGCAGCGAGGGCGCGAACTGCTTCTACGATCTCTCTCGACATCCTCTTTCAATCTCCGGGTATGAGGTTGGAGCGGGCGATCTGCTCGTAGGGGATCGTGACGATGCCGCCGTGGGCGGCCAGCGTGACCTCCTTCTCGGTGGCGCCGACGAGCTCGCCCGTCAGGCTCTTGTGGCCATCCTTGGCCTCGCGCAGGCGCACGCGCGCGCGACGGCCGAGGAATCGCGCATAGTGGTGGGGCTTGGTCAGCGGACGACGACGGCCGGGCGAGGAGACCTCGAGGCTGTAGCGATCCCGGTAGCTGCCCAGATGGGCGGACACACGCTCGCAGAGGCCAAGCGTGACGCCGTCGGGGTGGTCGATGAACAGCCGTAGCGTCTCGCCGGAGACGACCTCGGCGAGCAGCACCTCGACATCGGGCTCGCTCAGCGCGAGCCGGGCCTCGATCTCCTGTTGTAGTGCGCTCACTGTCTCCTCCGTCCGAAGACTCATAAAAAAAGTGGGCGAGCGCCCACTTCCGGTACTGCCACCGGGAGCTTCCCGGCGCGAAAGCTGTGCGCTTATCTTAGCAGCGTCCGAGCCGCGCCCGGACCCTACGGGCTGCTCGCCCGCGCCCGCGCCTGGTCACGATAGCGGCGGTAGTCCGGCCGGCCTGGCTGCATGCATGCCGCCAGCGCCAAGGGCCTGCGCGCCTCGGCGTGGCGCCCCAGCAGCTGCAGGCTGCGTCCCAGGCAGAAGAGCGCAAAGTCGTTCGTGGGCGCGCGATCCGCAACGGCTCGGAACTCGGCCGCCGCCTCCTCGTAGCGCTGCGCGTGGAACAGCGCCCGCCCCAGCGCCTCGCGGATCGAGGTCTTGTCCGGCGCCAGGTCACGCGCCCTTGTGAGCGGCACCGTCGCGGAGTGATGATCGCCGGCCTCAAGCAGCGCCGTGCCTCGCTTGAAGAGCTCGTAGACGTCGTCCATCAGACCGAGTTTAGGACCCTCCCGCCCGACCTCAGGGCCACCGTGCGCGCCCGGGGCGAGCGGATCCGACCGCATTCGAGGATCTAGAGGCGGTGGCGCCGCGGCGGCAGGGCCCACAGCGCCCGCAGCCGTCCCAGCAGTCCGCCGCCGAAGGCGAGCTCCACGCGCAGCGCGCGCCGCTGCCGGCGGCTCGGCGCAACGGGTCTCTCCGCGAAGCGCTGGAGCCGCAGCGCGCGCACGTATGCGGCGGCATCGGGGGAGGAGCGCAGTCGGTGCTCGAGCGCAGCGAGCGTGACCCCGGCGGACAGCGGGCGGCCGCACAGCGCAAACGCACGCTCAAGCTCGGCGAGGGGGTCCGGTGGTGGGCGCAGCCAGCGCCATGCGAGCACGCCCAGCGCCACGGCCAGCGCCAGCCCCCCCGCCAAAAGCGCCGCCCATGGCACGGCCGGGCCTGGCGACGCCGGCCGGTGAGCCCCACCCCGGGCCGTCGCCGCGCCGCCTGCCTCACCCCCACCCGTGACGCGGGTCGGGCCCCCGCGCGAGCGCCCCGCGGGAACCGCAGCGAGCGAGCCGCCGCCTGTCAGCGGGCCGCCCGCTGCCGATGGGCCGGCCGGCGTCGGGTCGAAGCTCACCCAGCCATAGCGCGGGAACCAGACCTCGACCCACGCGTGGGCGTCGAGGTCGCTAACCGCCCAGGCGCGCTGGCCGCGCACCCGCAGCCCGGCGGTGAAGCCGGTCGCCACCCGGGCGGGCACGCCCCCCATCCGCAGCAGCAGCGCCATCGCCCCGGCGAACTGCTGACAGTAGCCGAGCCTCCTCTTGAACAGGAACGCCAACAGCGGATAGCGCGCGGGCCTCGGATCAAGGCTGTAGGCGAAGCCATGCGCCAGATAGCGCTGGACGGCGGAGACGAACTGATACGGGGTCTGGGCCGCAGCCGCCAGTCGCTGCGCAAGCGCGAAGGCAGGCCCATACGGCGAGCTGCGCACGGCGAGCTCGGTCGCGGCGGCGGACATCCGGCGGGGGAAGCGCATCGCCACGAGCGGCTCAGCGGAGCCGAACGGCTCAAAGCGGACGCTCGCCGCTGGGAGGGCGAGCCCGGTCGTGGCAAAGGCTGGCAGTTGGAGCTCCAGGAACGCCTGCTGGATCTGCTGCGGATAGGCAGCGGGCTCCCGTTCAAGCTGCGCCGGGGTCGGGTCAGGCGCGTACGTGCGCACCCGGTAGCTCTCACCCGGACGCAGCTGCGGGCGGATGCCGATTGTGCCCTCGGCGGGGTTCGGCGTCGCCCGGCCCGCCACGCCGCGCGGTGGTTGGAGCGGCGTCCCGGGCGCGATCAGCTCCGGGGAGCTCATGTCGCCCATGTCGATCTCGACCGTCTCGCTGTAGCGTCGCAGCGCCGCGCGCGCCACCCCTTCGAGCGGGGGGGCGGCGACGGGCGTCGACTGCGCGGCCCCGGGGCTGCTCGTCCAGCCGTAGCCATCGAAGTAGTCAAGGCTCTCGGCCTTCCAGTAGCCCGGACGCGGCGCTCGCACGGTCAGCACCGTGCGACCGCTGCTCGGCCAGCTCAGCGGGCCGTAGGTCTGCGTCCAGTCGAAGCGCTCGCCGGCGCCGCCGGCGAGCGAGCCGGTGAGCCGCTGGAAGTTGATCCACGGGGCGTGTGGATCGACCCCGGGCGCCAGCACCAGCGCGAGCGCCGCCGCGCCCGCCAGTGGTCCGAGAGCCGTCGCCCCGGCGCGCGAGAGCAACCGCTCGCCGAGCACGAAGCAGATGAGCAGCGCGAATAGCAGCATCCCATCGAGGTAGGGCAGCGCGGGGCGCCTCAGCGCCGAGGGCAACAGCGCCACCACCAGCAGCGGCAGCGCCGACACCGCCCTACGCCCAGGGCTCAGCCGGCCGGGCGCGAAGGCGAGCACCGCGCGGCAGCGCCGACACCGCCCTACGCCCAGGGCTCGGCCGGCCGGGCGCGAAGGCGAGCACCGCGGCTCCGTCGAGCAAAAGGATGCCGGCGCCCATCACGATCACAGCTCGCAGCGCCGGATCGAAGCCGCTGTAGGGAACCAACGCCGCCGGCAGCGCCGCCAGGCCGCTTCCCACCGTGCGCGCGATCACAGCCACACGTGCGTGCGCAACCCAAGCGACGGGGAGCCCCGCGAGCGGGATCATCGCCACCACTGCGGCGAGCGTCGCCGCGCTCGCAAGCAGTCGCTGCGCACGGCCGCCGGGCAGCGCTCCGGCGAGCGCCAGCGCCAGCGCCAGCGCGAGCAGCGCCAACAGCCTCGCCGTCGGCTCCGGCCGCATCAGCGTCGCCCACCGCAACGCCCCGTAGAGGCCGAGCGCAGCGAAGCTGAGGTAGCCGATCAGGGCCTGCCCGAGGCGGGAGGCCGCACGCGTGGGTTCGCGGGGCCGTTGATGCGTGCCCTCGAGCACGCTCGCGGCGACGCTCACCCGGCCACCCCCACGCGCGCCACCGGTTGCTGTGGGCCTCCCGGGCCGATCCGCGCGATCCAGCCTTGGCAGCCAGCGACCTCGAAGCTGGCACTGCGCCCAAGCGCGGCGAACAGCTCGGCGGGCAGCACCAGCGCCCGCGGTGCATTGGCGGTGGCCGCCAATCCCGCGGGCAGCCGTCTGAGCGCTCGCGCGGCAACGTAGAAGACCCAGCTGGAGCTCGCCGCGGCGCCGAGCGCGGGCGCGCTCATGTGCCCGCCGCCTTCGACCAGCGCCAAGCGCGCATGCACGGTCGGCCAGGCACGAAGATCCCGCTCGATCGCGACTGGCCGCCGCTCCCCGCCGACGAGCAGCCGGCAGCCGCCCCGACGGGCGAGCCACAGCACGAGCGAGGCGGCGGCTCGCACCGCCGCATCGAGCAGCTCACGCTCACCCTCATTGCGTGGATCGAGGATCACCAGCGGCCGGCTTTCGGCATCGGCGCGGAGGTTGCGCTCGAGCAGGCCAGCGCCGCGGGCGAAGGCGGGCCAGTGGATGCGCGAGCCGGGGGTACCGATCCGGTAGGGGCGAAGACCGTCGAGGTCGACCGCGGCGGGTGGCTCACCCGCGCATCCGTCGCCTGCGTCATGTTGGCCCGTGCCGCCTTCGGACGCCCAGCGCACCGGCTCGGTGCGGGGAAGCACGAGCAGCTCCTCGGCCGCACCTCTTCCGCGCCGCGCGAGCGCGCCTAGGCCGAGCGGGCCGGAAACCCGCAGCACCGGCGGCTCGAGCCGGCGCCGACCGCGCTGCTCGAAGCAGACCTGCAGGCGAATCCGTGACTCGCGCTCGCCGCGCATCAGGCTCGGGGGCGCGGCGAGGCTGATCGGATTACCCGCGAGCGGATCGAGCACCTCGGCGCGAGCTGGCCCAAGCAGTCCCCGGCGCACGGTGATCAGCGCCTCGATCGGCTCCCCCTCCTCGATGCGCTCAGCGCTCAGGGAGCGCGAAACGCGGGCGCCGACGGCCGCAAGCACGGTCCAGACGGCGGCGAGCGCGCCCAGCACCATGAAGCCCAGCCCGGGGACGAGCAGGGGCGCGGTTCCGAAGATCAGCGCGGCGAGCGTCAGCGCGCCGCCAGCGACGATGCTCGCCGCCGCACCGCCGAAGCTCGCGCCCTCGCCCCAGCCGACGCCGCCACGCTCCTGCTCTCGGGCCGCGTAGCTAGGGCGATCATCGCGCACATCCGCCTCACAAGGCCGGCACCGACGCGAGCGCGTCGGCGATCACCTCGCCCGCCAACTCCCGGCCGTCCTGGTGCGCTCCCACCACCAGACGGTGGCCGAGCACCGGCTCGGCCAGCGCCTGGACGTCATCGGGCAGCGCATGGTCGCGGCCCTTCATCATCGCCCGCGCCTTCGCTGCGCGCAGCAGCATCAGCCCCGCGCGTGGACTGGCGCCCACCTCCACGCGCCGATCCTCGCGCGTTCGCCACAGGAGCCGAACGATGTAGTCGCGTAGCGCCTCGCTCGCGTGCACGCGCTTGGCGGCATCCTGGGCGGCGATCAGCTCGCCCGCGTCGAGCACCGGCTGCAGCGCCTGCACGCGGTCGCCCGCGGCGTGCTCGGCGAGCATCGCCGCCTCCGAGCGCGGGTCGGGATAGCCCATTGAGATGCGGATCATGAACCGGTCGACCTGGGCCTCAGGAAGCGGATAGGTGCCTTCGTACTCGATCGGATTCTGCGTGGCCAGCACCAGAAACGGCCGCGCCAGCTCATGGCTGGTGACGTCGACCGTGACGCGCCGCTCCTGCATGCACTCGAGCAGCCCCGACTGCGTCTTTGGCGAGGCGCGGTTGATCTCGTCGACCAGCACCACGTTCGCGAACACCGGTCCCGGCCGGAACTCGAACCGCAGCTCGCGCTGGTCGTAGACGTTGGAGCCGACCACGTCGGCCGGCAGCAGGTCGGAGGTGCACTGGATGCGCGCGAACTGGCAGTCGATCGACCGCGCGAGCGCCCGTGCCAGGGCGGTCTTGCCCACACCGGGGAAGTCCTCGACGAGCACGTGGCCTTCGGCGAGCAACGCAACCAGCACGTGCTCGAGCGTCTGCGCTCGCACGTGGACGGCGCTCAGCACGTTGGCTGCGAGCCGCTCGATCGCCTCGCCGAGCTCGTCAGGCTCGAGCCGCGCTGCCGCTGCTCGCTCGCTCGGCTCCATCGCTCTCGCTCCCAACCCCATCGCCCCGGCCCCTCACATCTCTCGCCGTCGCCGCGGTGCGGAGCTTCTGCCTTTGCGTCCACAGCTCCGCCACGACATCCAGCACCGCCTCGGCGATCTTGAGCTTGCCAGCCCGTGCGACTTCTCGCTCCTCCCCACGCGCCGTCAGGATCGTCACCTCGTTGCACTCGGAGTCGAAGCCGATCGCGGCATCGGAGATGTCGTTGAGCACGATCGCATCGAGACCTTTGCGCTCGAGCTTCTCGCGCGCATACACCTCGCCCCCCGGCCCGTGCTCGGCCGCGAAGCCGACCAGCAGCTGGTTGGGCGCGCGGCGGCGAGCGAGCGCCTGAAGCACATCCTCGGTCGGCTCGAGCGCGATCGTCGGCGGCCCGGAGCGATCCTTCTTGAGCTTGCCCGCAGCCGGTGCTGCCGGCCGGAAGTCCGCCACCGCGGCCGCCATCAGCAGCACGTCGCAACGCGCAAAGCGCTGCTCGCACGCGCGCAGCAACTCGGCTGCGGTGCCCACCCGCACGACGGTCGCGCCGGGCGGGTCGGGCAGGGCGACGTTGGCCGCCACGACGTCCACTTGCGCGCCGCGACGCCGGGCAGCCCGCGCCAGGGCGTAGCCCATCCGCCCCGAGGAGCGGTTGCCGATGTAGCGCACCGCGTCAATCGGCTCGCGCGTGCCCCCTGCGGTGACGAGCACTCGCGCGCCCGCAAGCGTGGGGGTGCGCACCATCCCCTCGAGCGCCTCGAGCAGCTCCTCGGGCTCGGCTAGCCGTCCGAGCCCCTCCTCTCCGCGCGAGGCGAGCCTCCCCTGACGAGGTCCGACGACGGTGACCCCCCGCGCCCGCAGCAGCTCGACGTTTGCCTGAGTCGCCGGCGAAAGCCACATTCGGTCGTTCATCGCCGGCGCAACCGCCATTGGGCAGGTGGCCGCGAGCGCCGCCGCTGCGACCAGGTCGCCGGCGAGCCCGTGCGCCAGCCGCGCGAGCGCATCGGCGCTGGCGGGCGCGATCAGGTAGGCGTCGGCGCGCTCGACCAGCGCCAGATGGCTGATCGGCTGGTGCGCGCCCGGCGGCTCGCCGGGGTAGGCGCCGCGCGCGGGATCGGCCTCAAACTCGCTCGTTAGCACCGGCGCCCCGGTGATCGCCTCGAATGAGGCCCGCCCGACGAAGCGCTCGCTGGCGGGCGTTTGGATCACCCGCACCGAGTGCCCGGCGGCGCTCGCCAGCCGCACGGTCTCGATCGCCTTGTACGCCGCGATCGAGCCGGTCACCCCGAGCAGCAGCCGCGCCACGGTGGTTGCTCCCTCGAGCGGCGGCCGCCCGCCTCTACCGATAGTGGTACTTGAGCTTGCCCTGGGCGATCTCCTCGAGGGCGATCGTCAGGTAGTTCTTCGAGCGCGTCTCCACCATCGGTGGCGGGAACTCGTCGAAGGTGCCCTCGCCAAGGTTGTGGTAGTAGGAGTTGATCTGACGCGCGCGCTTGGCGGCGACGATCACGCTCGCATAGTCGGAGTCGACATGTTCGAGCAGCTTGTCGATGCGGGGTGAGATCAAGGTCGGTTCCTCCGTGGATTCGCGCCCTCTCAGGTTAGCGGCCCGCGGGCGCCTGGGACGAGGGAGAAGGCGCCCGCATCCGGCGCAGCCTCCCGTGCGCGCGGGCTTGGGCGCAACCTCAGGTGCCCGCAGCCCCGCAGCGCAATGCCGGACGTACGATCTCGATCAGCTCGGCCGTCGCCTGCTCGAGCCGGTCGTTGACGATCACATGGGCGAACTCCGCCTGCGCCTTGAGCTCGCGCTCAGCGCTCTGGAGCCGGCGGCGCACCTGCTCGGGGTTGTCGGTGCCGCGCCCTTGCAGCCGCGCCTCTAGCGCCGCGAGCGAGGGCGGGGCGATGAACACGGCGAGCGCGTCGGGCATGGCCGCGCGCACCTGCCGTGCTCCCTGCACCTCTATCTCCAGCACGACCCCGCTTCCCGCCTTGAGCCTGCGCTCGAGCTCCGAGCGGAGCGTTCCGTAGCGATGCCCTGCGTACCGAGCGTGCTCGAGGAAATCCCCCCCGCGCACGCGACGCTCGAACTCCTCCTCGGAGAGGAAGTAGTAGTCGACGCCGTCGCGCTCGCCTGGGCGCGGCGGACGGGTGGTCGCCGAGATCGACAGCTCCAGTCCCGGAACGCGCTCGAGCAGGCCGCGGATCAGCGTCCCCTTGCCGACCCCGGAGGGACCGGTGATCACAAAGACCTTTGCGCCCATCCGCCGCCGGGGCCGATCGCGGCTCCCGCTCCGGCTGGCGCTACCCTTGCCGACGCCGCATCAGCTCGACCAGCTCCGCGCGCTGGCGGGGCGAGAGCCCACCGATCGTCTTGCTGGGCGAGATCCGGCACTGGGTGAGAATCTTGTTCACCTTGACACGACCATACTTGGGCACGGCCAAGAGCAGGTCGAAGACCTTGGCGGTCTCCAGGTAGTCAGGTGGCTGTAGCAGCAGCTCGTGGATCGGCTGGCGCCCAGCCTTCAGATCGCGCTTGAGCTGGGCGCGGCGACTGCGGATGTCGTTCGCGCGCTGGAGCGCTTCCATGCGCTGCCTGAGGGAGCGTTCTGGCGCGGCGATGGTTTTGGTGGGCGAATCGCTGACCGGCGGCATGGCCGGCGACTATACCTGCTGCTCGCCGGCCCGCAAGGTGGGCAGCGCAATTTCGCCTAAAGCTCAAGCTGAGGTCGAGCATCATCGAGCATGGTTTCGGGAATCATCGCGGTTTGCAGCATCTTTCACGAGATTTTGAACCCACCTCCTCCCGCCGCCGTGCCGTCTGTCTGACGGTCGAGCGGAGGGTCGCCGGCAGCCTGCGCAGCTCCGTTTTTGAGCTCGGCAGATCGGCGGCTCTGATCATGAACCGGCTGAGGACCGGCCTCCGCGACGAGCCGTGCGGGCCTCGCGTCGGCGCATCGAAGGGTCCGCTCAGCGCACGGGCTGGGGCTCGCCACGGTCCGCAGGCTGGCGCTCGCCATACAGATCCTGCAGCGCAATGACCTCAGCCTCGCTGCCCCGCACCGCCGCCGCAATCGCCCGCGCCGCGGCGATCCCACCGGCGATCGTCGTGATGCACGGGATCCGCCGGGCGACCGCGGCGGCTCGAATCTCGTAGCCGTCGGCTCGCGCCCCCCGGCCAACCGGAGTGTTGATCACCAGGTCGACCTCACCGCGCTCGATCGCGTCGACGACATGCGGCGAGCCCTCCCCGAGCTTGTTGATCGGCCGAGCCGGGATCCCCATCCGCCCCAGGGCAAGGGCGGTCCCACGGGTGGCGAGGATGCGGAAGCCGAGATCGTGCAGCTGCGCCGCAATCCCCACCGCCGCGGGCTTGTCGGCATCCGCGACCGTGATGAAGAGCGTGCCCGAGCGCGGAAGCCGCGCGCCCGCTGCCGCCTGCGCCTTGGCGAACGCCGTGGGAAAGTCGCGCGCGATCCCCATCACCTCACCGGTCGAGCGCATCTCCGGCCCAAGCAGCGAGTCGGCGCCGGCAAAGCGGTCGAACGGCAGCACGACTTCCTTGACGCAGACCCGCCGGCTCGGGATCGCGGCCGGCAGCCTCAGCTGCTCGAGGCGCTCGCCGAGCATCAGCCGGCACGCGAGCTTCGCAATCGGCAGGCCGATCGCCTTGGAGACGAACGGCACCGTTCGGGACGCCCGCGGGTTGGCCTCGAGCACGTGCAGTCCGTGCTGCTTGTGGATCGCGAACTGCACGTTCAGCAGCCCGACGACACCGAGCGCGCGCGCGATCCCCGCCGTCTGCTCGCGGATCTGGGCGAGCATCTCCTCGCCGAGCGAGTGAGGTGGCAGCACGCAGGCAGAATCGCCGGAGTGCACCCCCGCCTCCTCGACGTGCTGCATGATCCCGGCGATCCACACGGCCTCGCCATCGCAGAGCGCATCGACGTCGACCTCGATCGAATCCTCCAGGAAGTGGTCGAGGTAGATCTCGATGCCGGCTCCGGCGGCCGCCGTGCCCGCGCGCTCAAGGTACTCGCGCAGCCCATCGCGGCTGTAGACGATCTCCATCGCGCGTCCGCCGAGCACGTAGCTCGGCCGCACGAGCAGCGGGAAGCCGACCTCCTCGCACCGTGCGAGCGCCTCTTCGGCGGAGGCGGCGGTCGCATACGGCGGCGCTCGATAGCCGAGCCGATCAAGCAGCGCGCCGAAGCGGCCGCGGTCCTCCGCCAGGTCGATTGCCTCGATCCCGGTGCCTAGGATCGGCACGCCCGCGGCGTGCAAACCGGCGGCGAGCTTCAAGGGCGTTTGGCCGCCGAACTGGACGATCACGCCCTCTAGCAACCCGGGATCAGCGCGCAGCGGCCCGCCATTCTCGAGCTCGCAGACGGCGAGCACGTGCTCGAGGGCAAGCGGCTCGAAGTACAACCGGTCGGAGGTGTCGTAGTCGGTCGAGACGGTCTCAGGGTTGCAGTTGATGATCACCGCATCGCGGCCGGACTCACGCACGGTCTGGGCAGCGTGCACGCAGCAGTAGTCGAACTCGATCCCCTGTCCGATCCGGTTCGGGCCGGAGCCGAGGATCACGACGCTGCGTCGGCTGCCGCGGACGACCTCCGAGCGCGCGGAGCCACGCCCTCCGCGCTCGAAGGAGGAGTAGTAGTAGGGCGTCGAGGCGGCGAACTCGGCGGCGCAGGTGTCGACCGCCTTGAACACGCGCTCGCCCCGCTCGGAGGCCTTCGGGTCGGCCACGAGCTCGCGCAGCTCGTGCAGGAACCAGGGGTCGATGTGCGTGCGCGCGTGCAGCTCCTCGACCCCAAAGCCGCGACGCAGCGCCTCGAGCAGGTGGTCGAAGCGCTCGGCGCCGGGTTGCGCGGCAAGCTCCAGCAGGAGGTCGTCCTCGGCGGGGAACCGCGGTACTGTGTCGAGCTCGCGCGAGCGCAGTGCCTTGGCGAACGCCTGCTTGAAGGTGCGGCCGATCGCCATCGCCTCGCCGACCGACTTCATGTGCGTGCTCAGGCCCGGCTCAGCGCCCGGGAACTTCTCGAAGGCGAAGCGCGGCCACTTCACGACGCAGTAGTCGATCGCAGGCTCGAAGCTCGCGGGGGTGGCGCGCGTGATGTCGTTCGGGATCTCCTCGAGCGTGTAGCCGACCGCGAGCCGCGCCGCAATCTTCGCGATCGGAAAGCCGGTCGCCTTGCTCGCCAGCGCGCTCGAGCGGGACACGCGCGGGTTCATCTCGATCACGACCACCTCGCCCGTCTCGCGGTTGACGGCAAACTGCACGTTCGAGCCGCCCGTCTCGACTCCGACCGCCCGGATCACGGCGATCGCCTGGTCGCGCAGCGTCTGATACTGGCGGTCGGTGAGCGTCTGCTGCGGGGCGACGCAGACAGAGTCGCCGGTGTGCACCCCCATCGGATCGATGTTCTCGATCGAGCAGATGATCACGACGTTGTCCGCCCGGTCGCGCATCACCTCCAGCTCGAACTCGCCCCAGCCGAGCACCGACTCCTCGAGCAGCACCTGGTGGATCGGCGAGACCTCGAGGCCGCGGCCGACGACCGCATCGAGCTCGCCCGCGTGGCGGACGATGCCGCCACCGGTGCCGCCGAGCGTGAATGCAGGACGCACGATCATCGGCAGGCCCAGCTCCCGTGCGGCGGCGCGCGCGTCGGCAACCGAGCGGGCGACGGTGGAGCGCGGCACGCGCAGGCCGGCGGCGACCATCGTCTCGCGGAAGCGCTCGCGGTCCTCGGCCCGGTCAATCGCCTCGTAGTCGGCGCCGATCAACTCCACGCCAAAGCGCTCAAGCGTCCCATCCTCATGCAGCGCCTTGGCCAGATTGAGCGCCGTCTGACCGCCGAGCGTCGGCAGCAGCGCGTCGGGGCGCTCGCGCTCGATCACCTGTGCCACCACCTCCGGCAGCAGCGGCTCCACGTAGGTCGCGCTCGCCACCTCCGGATCGGTCATGATCGTCGCGGGGTTGGAGTTGACGAGCACAACCTCATAGCCCTCCGACATCAGCACCCGACAGGCCTGCGTGCCTGAGTAGTCGAACTCGGCCGCCTGCCCTACGACGATCGGCCCCGAGCCGATCAGGAGGATCTTCTCGATGTCATCCCGCCTCGGCATGGCTATGCGCCACCATCTCCGTGGTGGCGCTGCGGCTCCCGGGCTCCGCCAGGTGCCCGTGGGGAGGCGATCGCACGAGCGGGCTGGCCGGCGCGGGCTCGCGCCGGGGAGCGGCGCGCGCACCCGCCCTCCATCGCTTCGAGGAAGCGGTCGAACAGATACAGCGAGTCGTGCGGGCCAGGACCGGCCTCGGGGTGGTACTGCACGGTCGCGCCGACCACCTCACGGAGGGCGAGGCCCTCGACCGTACGGTCGTAGAGGTTGATGTGCGTCAGCTCCGCGGCGCCGAAGTCAGTCTCCCAGCGCACGGGCTCGTCCTGCTCGATTGTGCGCTCTCCGCCCGGCCCCAGCACCGCAAAGCCATGGTTCTGCGCGGTGATCTCGGTTCGCGCGCTGACGAGGTCCTTGACCGGGTGGTTGGCGCCATGGTGGCCGAAGCGCAGCTTGTACGTCTCCAGGCCGAGCGCGCGGCAGAGCAGCTGGTGGCCGAGGCATATGCCGAAGATCGGCACTCGTCCGATCAGCTCGCGCAGCGTCTCGACCAGCCCGTCGAGCGCGGCGGGATCGCCGGGGCCGTTGGCAAGGAAGACCGCATCGGGGCTCGAGTCGAGCAGCTCAGCGGCGCCGGCGGTGCACGGGTGCAGGGTCAGCTCGACACCGCGAGCGCGCAGGTTCTCGACGATCGAGCGCTTGACGCCTGTGTCGATCAGCGCTATCCGCGCGCGGAGCTCCACCCCATCGGGCGGCGCGAGCACGCGGGGCCGCGGGGGAGTGACCTCGCGAGCCAGGTCGCGACCGCTCATCGGCGGCTCGACCTCGATCAGCTCGCGCGCGCGCCGCTCATCGAGCGTGGCGGGGAAGACGCCGCCGCGCATCGCGCCCGCCTCGCGGATGTGGCGCACGAGCGCGCGGGTGTCGAGCTCGGTGATCGCAGGGACGCCCTGCTCGCGCAGCCAGCTCAGCCAGCCCTGCTTGGCCGAGGCCGCGTCGGCGCGGTCAATTGCCGCGCGCATGATCGCCGCCCGCGCGTGCACGCGGTCCGACTCCATCGCCGTGGGACTGACGCCGTAGTTGCCGATCTGGGGAAAGGTGAACGCGATCAGCTGGCCGGCGTAGCTGGGGTCGCTCATCGCCTCCTGGTAGCCGGACATCGAGGTCGTGAAGACGATCTCGCCGACCGCAAATCCCGCCGCGCCGCAGGCGCAGCCATCGAAGCGGGCGCCATCCTCAAGCAGCACGTAGGCGGGTGCTCCAGCCTGCGCCGACATCTCGGCTTCCGCCGGCGGGGCGGCTTTCGTCGACGGGGCGGCGCTCTCAGGCACCACGCCCTCCGGCGCCTGACCGTCGTCCTCCGGCACCGCGGCCTCCGGCCGCTGGCCGTCTCCCTCCGGCGCTCGGCCGTCCGCCTCCGGCGCTTAGCCGTCGCCCTCCGGCGCTTAGCCGTCGCCCTCCGGCGCCTTGACCTCCGCCAGCTGGGCAGCGCTCCGGCCAGCCGCTCGCCACGGGTCCGGGGCTCTCGACGGGCTCGCCGGCTCGTCTCCTGCTGCGGCGGGCCCCCTCGTCAGCGCTCCCCGCTCTCATGCCACCCCGACTCCGGCCGGGCTGCGCCGGGCGCCTGCCGCCGCAAAGGCAAGCTGGCCGCCGGCGACCGTCAGCTGCACCTCCCCATATAGCGTGCGTCCGTGAAAGCAGCAGTTCTCGGCTCGGCTCACATAGCCGCGCTCGCCCAGCACAAAGCTGCGCTCGAGCTCGACGAGCACCAGATTCGCCTCCTCTCCGGGCGCGATCCGTGGCGCACGCAGGCCGTACAGCTCCCCGCCGGCCGTCATCCGCTCTACGAGCAGTCCGAGCGGCAGGATCCCCGGCCGCACGAGCTCCGTATACAGGGCGGCAAACGCGCTCTCGAGGCCGGTGGTGCCCATCGGCGCCTGCTCGAACGGCACTTCCTTCTCATGGCGCGCGTGCGGCGCGTGGTCCGTGGCAACGCAGTCGATCAGGCCGCTGCGCAGCGCCTGCACGAGCGCCTGGCGGTCATGCTCCGAGCGCAGCGGTGGGTTGCACTTGAAGCGGCTATCGAGGCTCAGCACCTCCTCGTCGGTGAGCGTCAGGTGATGCGGCGTCACCTCGGCCGAGACCCGCCCGCCGGCGGCTTTGGCGGCCGCGAGCGCCTCGAGCGAGGCGGCGGCGCTGAGGTGCTGGAAGTGCACGCGCGCATCCTCGTAGAGGGCGAGTGCCGCGTCGCGCGCAACCATGGTCGACTCGGATGGGGCGGGGATGCCTGCCAGCCCAAGCCGCGCCGAGACCGCACCTTCATGCATCACGCCATCGCCTGAGAGCGCTGGGTCCTCCTCGTGTAGCGCGATCACCCCGCCGCACAGCCGCTGGTACTGCAGCGCCTTGCGCAGCACGCCAGCCGAGGCGACAGGCCTGCCGTCGTCGGTGAACCCGAGCGCACCGGCATCTCTAAGCGCCGCCATCTCGGTCAGCTCGCAACCCTCGAGCCCAAGTGTGATCGCCGCCAGAAAGCCAGTCGGCACGCGCGCCTCGCGGGTCGCGGCGTCGACCAAGGCCCGCAGCACCGGCACGCTGTCGACGGGCGGATCGGTGTTCGGCATCGCGATCAGTTGGCAGAACCCGCCTGCGGCGGCGGCGGCGGTGCCGCTGACCAGGTCCTCTTTGTGCTCCTGGCCGGGGACGCGCAGGTGCACGTGCGGATCCACGAACGCCGGCAGCAGGTGGGCTCCGGCGGCTTCGACGAGCGTGGTCCCAGCAGGTGCCTCGAGGCTTTCGGGCGGCCCAAGCTCGGCGATCCACCCGTCGCGGACGAGGACGTCATGCTGCTCGTCGATCCCGTTGCGCGGATCGAGCACGTGTGCCGAGCGGATCAGCAGCTGCGCCCGCTCGCGCCGTTGGGAGAAGAGCGCCGGC
>Ga0209061_1001297_pt1 | contig 43271 bp, 38 predicted proteins | sample Coa_R1_10_FD_187157 | JGI IMG/M metagenome (GOLD analysis project Ga0209061, IMG submission 187157) | Surface soil microbial communities from Centralia Pennsylvania, which are recovering from an underground coalmine fire - Coalmine... | ecosystem: Environmental > Terrestrial > Soil >...
GTCGACGACCCACAGGTCTCCCGCCGCCGTGGTGTAGGCGATGGCGCCGAGGTCATGCGGGCGCGCATCGAACGGCAGCAGATGCTCGGCGGGGTTCAGCGCCGGCGTCAGGCCAGCTGGAAACGCGTACCCGCGCCCCGCGAGATGGACGTACGTATCGGCGCCCACGCGCTGCACACCATCGATGAAGACGTACGCGCCGTACGGCAGGCAATCGAGCAGCAATGAGTTTGGATCGAGCGAGAGGCGTACCTTCAGGCAGCCTCCGCGCGTGTTCACCACGGCCCAGACGCCTGGCACGATCGTCTCTGCGGGCACAGTCGGATCGGGTACGAGCGGGGTTGCCACAGGTGTCGGGCTAGGGGTCGCAGGCACGCGCGGTACGATCAACGGCGCGGGCGAACCTCGCTCTCCCTCCTCTCCCGGCGGTAAAGGCGCGGCGGCCGTCACCCCCGGCGTAGCGACGATCCGCGCAAATCCGGGCGTGACCACGCGTGTGGCCGTTGGCGGCATAGCCGTGGCCGGGCTCACGGGCGTTGCCGGCGTTGTCCCGGAGGCAACCGCGGGAGATGCTGGCGTGGTCGCGGCCCTGTTGCTGGTTTCGCCGCGGTGCCCGCTACAGCCAGCGATCAGCACCGTGATCAGCAGTGTCGCCGCGTAGCAGATTCGGCAGCCACGCCACGGCTCGCAAGTCCTTCGCCGCATCGCTAGCCGGCCTATCAGGCAACGCTACGGTGTAGGCCGCGCGATAGGCGTGCCAGCCGGTACCGTCGCGGGCGTATTCGTCTCGGTGATCGTGATCGAGATGATCGCATCGCCAAAGCCCGGGTCTTTGCTGGGATCGTGCGGCGCCAGCTTCTGCACCACGTCGAAACCCTGCGTCACATAGCCAAAGACGGTGTACTTGCCATCGAGCTGGTGCTGTGGCGCGAGCGTGATGTAGAACTGGCTCCCCGCTGAATTCGGCTGGCCCGTGTTCGCCATCGCCACCGCGCCCTGCTCGTGCGTCAGTGGACTCGGCTCGTCGGGGATCGTGTAGCCCGGACCCGTCGCGGTGGTGTTGTCCGGCCCGCACACCTGCGCCACGAAGTTCGGGATCACGCGGCAGAAGTGTAGACCATCGTAGAAGTGCTGCTGTGCTAGAAAGACAAAATTGTTGACGGTATAGGGCGCGGCCTTCGCGTTGAGCGTGATGATGATGTCGCCCTTATCGGTCTTGATATCGGCGACGTAGCCCTTGTTCGGATCGATGATGAAGGGCGGCGCTTTGCTGAACACCCGCCCTGCCGTGTTGCTGACAGGCGTGCCAGCCGCCGGCGTCGCCGCACCGGTTGCCTTCTTGTTGCCGCTGTTGCTGTTCGAACCGCACGCCGCGAGCGCAAACATGGACGCGCTGAGCGCCGCGATCGTCAGTGCCCAAACGCCCGTTTTCCACCCCCGGTATCCACCAACCCCGAAGCGCACACATCTCCTCCCACCGTGGTGTATCGCAACGCCACCGGGCACACCCGGAAAGGCATCACTCTCCCGAGGACGCGGCGAGATCGAGAGCGATCGCGTTTGGCGTCCATAGCGCTGTAGCCGCCGCGACGCCCGCCACGCGCACGTCGATCACCCGGCCAGGACCGCCGCAGCCAGGCTGCATCGCGTCCGTTGGGACAAAGAGAGCATACGTGGAGCGCGTGCCATCGAAAAAGGTCGCCGCCTGGCCGCACGAGTGCCCCTGGACGTACGCCTCGATCAGCGTGCCGTCGGGCGCAGGCGCGCCATCGACCGTTACGGTGCCGCGCAGGGCGGCAGGCACGAGACGCAGCGCGCCCGCAACGTCGATCAGCCCGGCGCCGGCCCACCCTGGCGCATCGCCATCGGGCAGCGGATGCGCGCTGCGCACGATCAGCGTCGTCAGCCAATCGGGCGTCAAGGCGGCATTAGCCGCAAGCAGCAAGCCGGCTTCGCCCGCCACCAGCGCAGCAGCGTAGGCGGTGCTGGATGAGATCGCGTAGCGGTCGTCGGGTGGTTTACGGCGCGCTTGCAGCGGGATCGTCGAGAGCAACTCGGCTGCCGGCGCGGCAACGGCGATCTGCGGTCCTGCGTTGCTGCCATCCTTCCGCTCGACCCAGCGGCGCCCGTCGAGCGTCGCGCCGGCAACAGCGAGGGAACCGGGCGCGGCGGCCGGATCATCCACGCAGCTAGCGTTCTCATCCCCCGCGCCGGCGATCACCAGCACACCGGCATCGCGCGCGGCCTGCACGGCCTGCGCCAGCGCGGATCGAGGCGGTGCACAGCCGTTCGCCGCCGTCCGTTTTGCCATCGAGCCCACGAGAATCACGCGCGCACCTGCCCGCACCGCGTACGCGATACCCGCGGCGAGTGTTTGTTCATCGGTGCTGCCGCGGCAATCGGCAGCGCGCACCGCGATGATCGTCGCCTGCCACATCACGCCAGCGATTCCCTGGCCATTATTTCCCACCGCAGCAACGATTCCAGCCAGAAACGTACCACGCGGCGTCAGCGGCGCGACATCGGCCGACGGCGCGGCAGGGAGCTGCCCGCACGAGCGCGCCGCCCGCGCCGGGTCGAGCACGTCGCAGCCGTGCGCATCGTCGCCGCAGCCGGCAAGACCGGCGTTCGGATTGGCGCGCAGATTCGGCGCGAGATCGGGGTGCGTCAGGTCGATGCCGCTATCGACGACGGCGATGATGACACCGGGATCGCCGATCGTGATCGTCCAGGCTTCGGGAGCGTGAATCGCCAGCAGGTACGACTGGCGCGCATACAGCGGATCGTTGGGCTGGCGGCCCGTCTGCGCCCTTGTCGTGCGCGTAAGGCCGAGCGCGAGGAGCACAACCAGCGCGCCCAGCGCCACCCGCCGCACCGGCGTTTACTCGAAGAAGGCGATCGGCTCACCGATCGCGCGCGCGTAGCTATCGAGCAGGAGTTCGAGATCGTTCAGCCGCTGCAGATATAGCGCCTGTCGCTCTTCGGGCGTGTCGGCGGGTTGGCGACCGCCGCGCGCGAGCACGGCGCGCAGCTGCTGCATCTGCGGGCTGTTCAGCCCGTACTGCTCGTTGACGAGCTGGATCACATCGCCGAGCCAGAGGCGGTAAGCAGGCGCATCCGGCTCCAGGGCACGGAGAAAGCGCACGCGGTCGCGCAGCTCGATCAGGTGACGACGCAGATGCGCGGGTTCCAGCGGCATGGCTCCAGTATAGAGCGTGGCGGGCAGCATGCGCGCCAAACCACGCCGCTACCCGCCGGAGATCTCTTTAAAAGGCCGTTAGCTGATCACGCGCCGGTAGAAGAAGCGCACGCCGATGATGGTCATCACGATGAAGCCGGCGCAGAGCAGTCCATAGACCGCCCACAGCGACATATGGCCGAACTGCGGCGCCAGCGCGGCGCGCAGCCCCTCGCTCATGTAGACCACGGGATTGAAGAGCACCGCGATCTGCAGCCAGCGCAGCGTGTGCAAAGCCGACCACGGGTAGTACACGCAGCCGAGCAGCGTGAGCGGCAGCACCAGCAGCGCGAAGAGCAGGTTGATCGAGCGCGGATTGACGATCGTGCCCATCATCAAGCCGAGCGATGCACCAACGAACGCCCCGATGACGATCATCGACACGAGCAACGCGGGATGATGCCAGTCGGGGCTGATCGCGCGCGCCGTCGCGATCCAGACGGCGGGGATCACAATCACTGACGCGATCGCGCCCTGGATGGCGCCGCTGACGATCTTCGCCAGCGCCACCGCCCAGACGGGCACCGGCGCCATCACACGGTCTTCGATCTCCTTGCTGAAGGAGAACTCCTGCACCAGCGGCAGCGCCACCGCCTGGATCCCCTGAAACATCAACGTGTTGGCCATCAGGCCGGGGAGCAGCACGTTGCCGAAGCTCAGAGAGCTGCCAGCACGCGCGGCGCCACCGATGCCGAAGCCGATACGCGGGAAGACGTAGGCGAACACGAAGGAGAAGAGCGCCGGCTGCATCGACGTGCGCACGATGAACGAGAGCGGCTGCTGGAACAGCACCGCTAGATCGCGCGAGATCAACGCCAGGAAGGTGCGAAGCTGCGCGGCAACGCTGAGCGAGAGGGGGCGCGCGCCGGAGCGCGGGCGCGCCGGAGCGATCGTGGTCATCCGCGGTACTCCCTTCCGGTCAGTTTGAGGTAGACAGCCTCGAGCGTCGGCTCGGCCACGGAAAGGTCGCGCAGCTCTTCGCCCGCTGCCACCAGCGCATTGACGATCTCGAGCGTCAGACCCTGCACGACATCGGCGTACACGCGCAGCACCCTGCCCTCCGCCTCGACGCGGTTGACGCCCGCGATCCGCTCGATCCGTTCGCGCGCGGCGCCGCTCTCAGGACGTTCGAGGGTCACGGTCACGATCCGTTGCGCGCCAACCGAAGCCTTCAACCCGGCGGGCGTATCAAGCGCGAGCAGACGGCCATGGTCGATGATGGCGATGCGCTCGCAGAGGGCGTCCGCCTCTTCCATGTAGTGCGTGGTGAGCAGGATCGTCTGGCCAGCAGCGTTGAGTTCGCGGCACAGGTCCCACAACGCCAGCCGCGCCTGCGGGTCGAGGCCAGCGGTCGGCTCATCGAGAAACAGCACCGCGGGGCGGTGTAGCAGCGCACGCGCGATCTGCACGCGCTGGGCGAGGCCGCCACTGAGCGTATCGACCATCGCCCGCGACTTGTCTTGCAGGCCGAAGCGTTCGATCAGCTCGTGGGCGCGGCGACGCGACTCCCCGCGCGACAGGCCGAAGTACCGGCCGTGAAAGTAGAGGTTATCGAAGACCGTCAGACTGCGGTCGAGCGTGTTCGTCTGTGTGACGGCAGCGAGGCGCGTGCGCGCCAGCGGCGGGTATTTGACCACATCGACGCCGTCGACGAACGCTTGCCCGCTCGTCGGGATAACGCGCGTCGTCAGCATGCCGATGGTGGTGGATTTGCCCGCGCCATTGGGCCCAAGTAGGCCGAAGAGCTCGCCGCGCCGCACCACGAGGTTCAGGCGGTCGACGGCGCGCACCGGTTCACCCGGTACGCGCTGAGGACGCGCCCCGCCAGGTGGGCCGGCGGGACGACCACCGCCGCTCCAGCTTCCCGCTGGTGGCACGCCGCTATAGATCTTGGTGAGATCGCGACAGACGATCCCCGCCTCGGCGATCTCGTCATCGGACACAGGTGCAACAACCGGTTCAGCGACGGTCATCCTTCATCCGCCTTCTCCCGACCCGGCCTTTCCGGGCGGAGCGCTCCCAATCCTCGTAGCTTTCGGGCAAGCGCGCCTGCTCGTATTCCCGAAGCCAGGCGCGATCCTCGTCGCTCAGACGGTACGCGCCGGACCGGATGCGCTCCCGGACGTGCTCGATCCACGCGGTCTCCGTCGCCAGCAGGCGCAAGTGGTGCTCCCAGACATCGCTCGCTCGCTCGACAACGCCGCGCGGCACGCCTTCGCGCTGCGCCTGCTCGCAAAAGGCACGCAGGCCTTCGGCCAGCCATGCGCGCGTCCCGGTCAGAGCATCAAGCCGTACCTTGAGTAGCGCCTCGATGTGCTCTGGCGGCAGGATGTCGAAGAAGCTCAGCGCGACATCGATCGGTTGCGCCCAGCGTACTGGTTCTGCCCAGACATGGTGGAGCAGCCGCCGCAGTTCTTCCTCACCCGCGACCGTGACGCGGTACAGAGTGGCCGGCGGATGACGCCCGGAGCGAGTCACGCCCGCCGCCTCGACCAGCCCTTCGCGCTCCAGTCGGCGTAGCACGGCGTAGATCGAGCCGAGCTTGACATCGGCCCAATGGTGCATGTTGCGCCGTTCGATCACGTGCCGAATGGCGTAGCCGTGCCGCGGGCGCTGCGCGAGCAACGCGAGCACGACGATGCGCGTCACGTCCCCACCGGGCGGGAGCGAGACTCCACTCATCATGCACGAATAGTAAAGCGCGAGTACTCGCGCTTGCAATACTCCTTCTCGCCGCGCATCACGTCGGTATGCGCGGCTACATTTTGCCGGCCCGGTGCGGCTATGCTGGGAGAGCGCCGCACCGGCGTGGCCGGTTGCAGAGGTGGAGGTGGATCGTGCGGCGGTGGTTTTTGCTTGCCGCAATCGTCGCGGCGATCGCGCTGGGTTGGCCTGCGCGCGCGCTCGCGCATGCCGTTTTGCTTCGTTCGACACCTGCCCAGAACGCGCGGCTGACGGCCGCGCCCGCAAGCGTCGATCTCTTCTTCAGCGAGCCGCTCGAGAAGAAGCTCAGCACCGTGGAGGTGCGCAACACCGCGGGCGCGCGCGTCGATAAGAACGACGTCTCGTTCACCAACGATCCGACGGAGATGCGCGTCGATCTGCAGCCACTCAAGCCCGGCTTCTACACCGTGCTGTGGACGACCGTCTCCAGCATCGATGGCCACAAGCTCACCGGTTCGTACCCCTTCACCGTACTCAACCCCGATGGCAGCATGCCTGCCGGCGCACCACCGCCGGCCGCAACAACGACCTCCGGCGGCAACGCGAGCTTCAGCGCCATCGATTCCGCCGTGCGCTGGTTGTTGCTCCTGGGTCTTATTGGCATGGCAGGCGGGTTCGCCTTCTCGCTGTTCGTGCTCTACCCCGTCGCCGCCACGCTCCCCTGGCCGGAAAGCCGCGAGGGACGCCGCTTCGCCCTCTGGCTGGCAGACGGCGCGGTGGCCGCGAGCGCGCTGCTAGCGTTGATCATGGACGTCGCGGCGCTCATCCGCCTTGTCGAAGCAGCGGGCGGCGCGGGCAGCCTCGCGACGACGCTGAGCGGCACTGCCGGGCGCGACGCGGTCATCCGTGGCGTCCTCATCGCGCTGACGCTGCTGCTTAGCTGGGCACTGTCACGTCGCGAGAAAGCGCCAGACGGCGTGCTGCCCATCGCCAGCCTTGGCACTGGTCTACTGCTCAGCCTCGGTGCACTGCTCACGATGTCGCTGACCAGCCACGCGGCGGCTGGCGCGGGTAGCGCCTGGGCGGTGCCGAGCGACTTCCTGCATCTAGCGGCCGTGGCGCTCTGGCTCGGCGGCGTCGCATTGCTGCCTGCGCTGCTGATCGCGCCGCGCGACCTGCCGCAGGCGGCGCGGCTGCGCTTCCAGGGCGGTGCGCTACGCCGGTTCTCGACGATGGCGCTGCTCTGCGTCGGCGTGGTGCTGCTCAGCGGCACCTTCAACGCGCTCGTACAGATGCCCGACTGGCGCGCCTTCCTCGACACCGCCTACGGACGGACGCTGCTGATCAAGCTGATCCTGATCGTGCCGTTGCTGGCGATCGCGCTGCTGAATGCAGCGGGCATCGCGCGGCGGTTCGAGAGGGCGGCGCTCGACGGCTCGGCCGATGCGCCGGCACGGGCCACGCGGCTGGTGCGTAGCGCGATCGCGGAAACCGTCGCGGGCGCGGTGGTGATCGCCGCCACTGCTATCCTCGTCTTCTTCGTGCCAGCGAAGGATGCCGTGGCCCAGGCGCGGGCGAGCAAGCTCGCGAGCGCCGCGCCGACGGTCAGCTCTGTCTACCGCAACACGGCCCCGGCGAACGATCTGCAGGTGGGGCTGACGGTCACACCGAACCGCGTGGGCCAGAACGATTTCAAGGTCGTGCTCACAGGGCCGGACATCGACAAGGTGACGCGGGTGCAGCTTCGCTTCCAGCTCACCAACGGAGCGGCAGGCCTCTCCACGCTCGACTTGCAGCCCGCGGGCGGCACACCGGGCCTGTACGAGGCGCAGGCGGCCAACCTGAGCTTCGTCGGCTTCTGGCGTGTCACGGTCAATATCCGCCGCACCGGCCACGACGACGCCAATGCTGGCTTCACCGTCGAGGTGCCGGACACGACGGGCGCCACGACGGCGAATCCTCTCACCGCGCAGCGCGGCGCAACGGCGTTCCCCGCCCATGGCATCACGGAAGAGCAGGTCTGGGGCGCGTTGCTAGTGGCCGGCGGGCTAGCTCTGCTGGTCTTTCGCGGCCGCCTCTGGTCGCTCGACCAGCGTCTTGGCCAGGCGAGCCTCTTTTGCATGGTGGTCGCGGTCGCCGCGGGGCTGGTGGTGCTGGTTGCTGGGCGCGGCCGCGCCACGACCTCCTACGCCGCTCTCATCGATCCGGTGCCGGCCGACCAGCGCTCGATCGCTGACGGTCGCCAGCTCTATCTGCAGAATTGCGCACAGTGCCACGGCGAGACCGGTCACGGCGACGGCCCCGCTGCAGCGGCGCTGAATCCGCGCCCGCTCGACCTAACCGTGCACGTCGGCCTGCACCCCGATGGCCAGCTCTTCGACTGGATCACGAACGGGATTCCGCGCACATCGATGCCCGCCTGGAAACAGAAGCTGACCGATCAGCAACGCTGGGACATTATCAACTACCTGCGTACGCTATCGGTGACGGGAGAACGACTGCCCGGCGCGACGGCCGAGACGGCGGCGTGGCAGCCATAGGGAGCGACAACGCGCATGCGCGCACACGTGATCCGCGCGCTGATCGTTTGCGCGGCGATCGCGATCGTGCTTGGCGCGGCCGACGCAATCGCGCTGGCGCACGCGACGCTAGACCATTCGACGCCGGCAGCGAACGCGCGGCTGGAGACGCCGCCACGCCAGATCGACCTCTACTTCACCGAGCCGCTGGCCCGGAGCGCGAACGCCAGCTTCGCCATCCTGCTCGACGCCGAGGGAAAACAGCTCGCGGCGAACGCGCAGGTCGATACCGCCGATCCACGCCATCTCATCCTACCCGTGCAAGCAGCGCTCGACGCGGGCAGCTACACCGTGTTCTGGAAAAGCACCTCGGCTGCCGACGGCGGGGTGACGCTTGGCACGTTTGGCTTTACCGTAGGCAACAGCGAAGCGACGCCCATCGCCGCCGGCGGCCAGGTGCTGGTACCCACCGCCGCTCAGGCGCGTGCGCTGGAGAGCAACGGCACCAGCTTCGCGCCATGGCTGGCCGGGGGGCTGCTCGGTCTGGTGCTCGGCGCCGCGATCGCCGTTGGCGTGCTGGACTTGCGCGCGCGACGGCGCCCGCCTCCGGCCGCTCCAGCGCGCCCGAAGCGGCGCGGGCGGTGAGCGCTTCATTACGCGAACGAGGTGAGCGACGATGCGTTTCCCGAACCTGACGCGCCTCTGCCTGGCGGTTGCGGCTGCCGCAACCCTGGCTCTGACAACGGTGGCCGGCGTTGCGGCCCACGCTCGCTACGATCACTCGACACCAAGCCCCGGCGAGGTACTCGCCACCTCGCCCGCGCGCGTGGACATCTACACCGTGCAGGACATGGTCAAGGAGGCCGGCATCAACGAGATCGCCGTAACCAACGAGGCGGGCCAGCGCGTCGACCGTGGCGATACGACCGTGGACGACAACAACCGCCGCCATTTCTACGTCGATCTCCAGCCGAATCTGCCGCCGGGCCGTTACATCGTCAGCTTCAAGAACAAGTCAGACGAGGATGGCGAGGAGGATCACGGCCAGTTCGCCTTCTACGTCGGCCAGCAGCCAACCGCGCAGCAGAAAGCCGCCGATGCGCAGCTCAAGCTTACCTCGCAAGAGGAAAATACCGGTGGGAGCTCGAACACCGGCACCAAGGTGCTGATCGGCATCATCGTGACGCTCGTGCTCGCCTTCGCGATCCCGGTGATCGCCGTCGCGGCCGATCGCGGTGTCCGGCACCATGCGCACGCATAGCGCCGCGCAGCAGCGAAAGTGAAGACGAGAGGAAAGAGATGACGACGAGCATCGACTGGAACGCGGTTCGCGACGAAGCGGTGCGGCTGCTGCAGGGGCTGCTGCGCATCGATACGACCAACCCGCCCGGCAACGAGCGACTGGCCGCCGAATACCTCGCCGACATCCTCGCTCGCGAGGGGCTGGTCCCCGAGCTGCTGGCTGCCGAACCGGACCGCCCGTGCGTGATCGTGCGTCTGCCGGGTAGCGGCGAGCGCGGGCCGTTGCTTCTGCAAGGCCACACCGACGTGGTGCCTGCTGATCCCGCTGAGTGGGCGCATCCGCCGTTCTCCGGCGAGATCGCCGATGGCTGCGTCTGGGGCCGCGGCGCGCTCGATATGAAGGGCACGGTGGTGATGCAACTGCTGGCGCTCGTGCTAGCGAAGCGGCTGGGCCTGCGGCCGCGCGGCGATATCATCTTCTGCGCCGTGCCCGACGAGGAAACCGGCGGCTACAAAGGCGCGGGCTGGCTGGTGGACAACCATCCCGAGCTGGTGCGGGCCGAGGTTGCGCTGGGCGAGGTTGGCGGTTTTACGCTGCATGTGGGCGGGCGGCGCTTCTACCCGATCCAAGTAACGGAGAAGGTGGGCTGCCAGGTACGGCTGGAGATGCGTGGGCCTTCCGGCCATGGCTCGCAACCGATTCGCGATGGGGCCATGGCGAAAGCTGGCCGCGTGCTCGCAGCGCTGACGAGCCAGCGCCTGCCGCTGCATGTGACGCCCGTAGCCGAGCGCTTCGTGCGCGCGCTCGCCCAGACCGATCCTACCCTGCTTGGCTTGCTCGATCCGGAGCGCTGCGATGCCGCGCTCGCCGAGATGGGCGACGCGGGGCGTATGTTCGAGGCGATCCTGCACAACACCGCCACACCCACCATCATCCGCGGTGGCAGCAAGAGCAATGTCATCCCCGGTACCGTCGAGATCACGATCGATGGCCGTCTGCTTCCCGGCCATACCGCCGAAGAGTTCCTCGCCGAACTGCGCAACGTGGTCGGCGACGACGCCGAGATCGTCGAGGTGCGGCACACGCCGAGCCTGACCGAGGCCCCCACGGACGGCTTCTACCACGATCTGGAGGCGGTGCTGCGCGACCTCGACCCGGAGGCCCAGCCCGTGCCGACGATCGTTACTGGTGTGACCGACGCCCGCCACTTCGCGCGCCTGGGCACGCGCTGCTACGGCTTCGCGCCGGTGCAACTTGCACCAGAGATGCCGTTCTGGACGCTCTTCCACGGCGCCAACGAGCGCATTCCCATCGACGGCTTGCTCTTCGGTACACGCGCCCTGTTCGAGCTGATCGCACGCTATTGAGAGACCACACCCCATGGTCGACCGCACCCCTCCGGACACTCCCATCCAGCGCGCGGCGAAGGCGAACCAACGACCATCGCTGCTGGTGATCGCGCGACATGGCCAGTCGATCCGCAATACCGTCGATATCCACGCCGGGATCGACAAGCTGCCGCGCGAGTTGCTTACAACGCCCGATCACGCCTGCAACCTGACGCCGGAGGGCGAGCGGCAGGCGCTGGCCACGGGCGAAGGGCTGCGGCGCGAGTTTGGCCATTTCGACGCGGCGTACCACAGCCCCTGGCTGCGCACCACGCGCACCGCCGAGCTGATCCTGCGTGCCTTTCCGGAACAGCCGCCGCTCTACCGCAACCTGTTCCTCGTCGAGCAGCACTTCGGCCAGCTCGACCCCTGTCTCTGGCCGCACCGGCTCGAAGAGTACGCCGCCGCATACGCTCGCTTCGAGCAGCAACGGGCGATCATGGGGCGCTTCTACTGCCGGCCACCGGACGGCGAAAGCTGGGCCGATGTCTGCATGCGCACGCACCAGTTTCTCGGCATCATCTTCCGCCCCGACCACGCCGGCCAGCGCATCCTCATCGTCACGCACGGCGTGACACAGCAGAGCTTCCGCTACCATCTCGAACACCCGACCGAAGAGGAGCTGGTAGAGGAGTACCAGCGCACGCCCAACGTCAACTGCGGAGTGGGCGCGTACTCGTGGTCCATCGCTGAGGGGTGGAAACTGCTCTTCTGGAACAAGACGTACTACTGAAGCGTCGATCGCGGTGCTAAGGAGGCGCACCGGGGTGAGCAAGCGACTAGCAATGCTCGGGATCGCCGCGCTGGCGCTGATGTTGGTCACCTCTGGCTGCGCCCGCAACGTCCCGGCCGGCAGCGCGCCGGTGCAGGAGGAGAAAACGCAGACGATCAGGGCCACGGGGACGTCGCTCGTCGTTGTGCAGAGCGATGCGGGGCCGATCACGGTCGCGGGCGGCACGGGCGACATCACGGTCAGGTGGCAGAAGCGCGCTCCCGCGAAGAGTGACGCCACCGAGATGCAGGTCACCGCGCAGACGGCCAGCGGGACGGCCACGATCGCGTACCACAACGCGGGGCAAACGAGCGCGAACCGTTCGGTCGCCTTCGATATCCGGATCCCGCCGGGCGCGAAGCTGCAGGTACAGGATAACGCCGGCCCGGTGACCGTCACGGGGCTGGAGCAGGGCGCTGATATCAGCACGGGTGGCGGCGCGGTCACGGTCAAGAACGTCCAGGGGCGGTTGCTGATCACCAGCGATGGTGGCGACATCACCGTGAAGGACATGGACGGTGCGATCACCGCGCAGACGCACGGCGGGAACATCACGGTGAGCGGGCGTCTGCTAGGCACGAACACGCTTCACACCACAGCGGGCAACATCGACGTGACGATCTCCGCGGGCAGCAACCTCGCGATCGCGGCGGCCACGAGCGCGGGTACGATCGCGAACGATTTCGGCTTCGGGGCGCGCGGCCAGATCGGCGATGGCTCGGGCGGCACGCTTGACCTCGCGACCGGCGCGGGCAACATCGCCATCCACAGGGCGAAGTAGACACATATCGCGAGAGAGTGCACTTCTCTCTCAGCCACCAGCGAAAGCGAAAACGGCATGCTCGTCTACGGCGTCCAGCTGATCGACGCTCGCGGAAACAAACTGGACGTCAAGGTCGATGCGGGCAATGGCAAGGTGCTTCACACCGACACCGAGAAGGATAACGAGCAGGCAGATCAGGAGAGCAACGCTCATCCGGAGAGCGAGAACAACACGGAACTCGTGCGTTAAGTTCGCACGATGATCCTGGCTTCAGGGGCGCGAACCTTGTTCGCGCCCCTCCTGAATCTGGATGTCATGTCCGCGTCAGGACGGCGCTGGCGCGGCCTTCACGATGCGGATGTCCCCAAGGGCATACCCCGGCTGGTCAGGGCCTGTTTTCGCCATCGTAGCGCGTCGTCGCGATCTCCACCCGTACCGGCATGCTAGCGCGCGCACGCTGGCACCCTGTGGGTGTAGCATCGGCAGAGCAGCATCGCACAGGAGGCAGGCCATGGAGTACGAAACGCTGCTCTGGTCGCTGGACGAGCATATCGCGACCATTACCCTCAACCGTCCCGAGGTGATGAACGCCCTCAACCGCCGCATGTACGCCGAATTGCAAGATGCCGTCGAACGGGCGCAGCATGACCCCGAGGTGCGCGTGCTGATGATCACTGGCGCGGGGCGTGCCTTCTGCTCCGGCGATGACGTGCGCCAGCTGATGCTCGACGAGGGCGAAAAGGAGCGCCGCCGCCAGCCCCCGCCCGCCCGACCGTCGATCACTCCTGCAGCCGAAGCGCTGCTGCGCCTCTCCAAACCAAGCATCGCGCTCGTCAATGGCGCGGCGGTCGGCTGGGGTTGCGACCTGGCGTTGCTCTGCGATTTTCGCATCGCCTCGCGCGCGGCCCGTTTCGGCGAGCTGTTCGTCAAGCGCGGGCTGATCGCCGACGTCGGCGGCACGTACCGCCTACCGCTGATCGTGGGCCTGACGAAGGCGCTGGAACTGCTCTTCACCGGCGATATCATCGACGCAGAAGAGGCGTTGCGCATCGGCCTCGTTGATCGCGTGGTCGAGCCAGAGGAGTTGCTGCCAGCCGGGCGCGGGTTCGCGGCGAAGATCGCGGCAAACCCGCCGCTGGCCGTCCAGTACGCGAAAGAGGCGGTACGCACCGGCCTGAACGCACCGCTCGACGCGATCGCCACCTTCACCGCGCGTGCCTATCAAGTACTGTTCGCCACGGAGGACCACGCCGAGGGCGCACGCGCTTTCATCGAAAAGCGCGAGCCTCGCTTCGTCGGCCGTTAGCGCTGCGATCGCGATCCAAACCATTCAAACGCGAGGATACGAGACGCGCACGCCGGCTACGCTCCCACGACGCGACGCGGGCGCTCATCGCGCGCCTGGCAGGGCACGGCTGTCGTCTGACGCCGGTGGCGCTGTCCCGTTGCAGCTGCACGCCCCGCGAGATACGCGAGTGCACACGCGCTGCCATCCCTACCATGCGTCATACTTGCCGCCCGCATGGCAGGCCGCGCCCCGGCCGGACCATGCCACGAAGCGAGAGGGAACGACGAAACAGTGCCTCGCGCACCCGGAATCCGCTCGCTGTCCGTGCCTTGCGCGCGGCGCTGGTACGCGCATACCTGAACAAAACCGCGCACGAGCGGCGAGGCCGACGCGAGCGCTGCACGCGCCATCGCCGTCCTCTGCGAGATCGCGCGCATGAGCAAGCCGGCCAGACAAACGCCATTAGCTGGCCCTCAGAAGCCCAACCGCGTGCGGCAGAGAGGTAATCACACGGGCTGCCCGCACCGACCGACAAGCAGTGCGGCAGCCGCGCACCGGCCGTTTCTCTACTGAGACTGCGTCCGGGCCGAGCGGCGGGGCTCGATTCCCTGCCACCGCGCTGGCGTGTACCTTGGCGAGTGAGCGCACCCACGTGCTCTCGGGGGAGGATGCTCCATGGCGGATGAACTCAGCGCTGAAGCGGCGGCGAGGCAGGTGAAACCGGCGAAGCGCTTGCCGCTGGCAGGCGTGCGCATCGCCGACCTCACCGCCGTCTGGGCCGGACCGTACGCCACGCGGTTGCTCGCCGATCAGGGCGCGGAGGTGATCAAGGTCGAGTCGCCGCACAACCCCGATCTGCTGCGCGCGTTGGGCTTTCTTCCTCCCGAAACGCCGTTCGCCTACAACCGCTCGGCGTACTTCAATCACAACAATCGCAATAAATACGGCATCGCGCTCGACCTTGCCACGGAAGCAGGGCGCGAAACGTTCCTGCGGCTCGTGGCCGTCAGTGATGTCGTGATCGAGAACTTCCGGGCCGACGTGCTCGACAGGCTGAATATCGGCTACCCGGTCCTGCGCGAGCGCCGCCCCGATATCATCCTCGTCTCGATGCCCGGCCACGGCAAAACCGGTCCCGAGGCGGGCTACGTCGCTTACGGCACCAACGTCGAACAGCTAGCGGGGCTGGCGAGCATCACCGGCTACGAGGGCGGTGAGCCGCACAAATCGGGCATCAGCTACGGCGACCCGATCTCGGGCACGGCAGCGGCAGGCGCAGTGATGGCCGCGCTGCTCTACCGCCGGCGCACGGGGCGCGGGCAGTGGATCGACCTTGCCCAGCGCGAGGCACTCTCGACGCTGCTCGGCGAGTACATCGTGCAGTACAGCCGCACGCGGCGCGTACCCATGCCCCAGGGCAACAGCCACCCCGCCTATGCTCCGCACGATGTCTACCCCTGCGCTGGCGAGGACCAGTGGGTGGCGATCGCCGTCCGCACCGATGCCGAGTTCGCCGCTCTCTGCCATGCGATCGGCCGCTCCGACCTCATCACCGACCCGCGCTTCGCCGACGCTGTGAGCCGTCACCGCCATCGCAACGCGCTCTTCGAGCCGATCGTCGCCTGGACGCGCGCCCGCACGCGCTACGAAGCCGCCGAGGCGTTGCAGCGCGCTGGTGTGCCCGCCGCGCCGGTAGAATCGTACCGCCAACTGCTGGACGAGAACCCGCACCTGCGCGCACGCGGCTTCTTCGAAGAAGTTACGCACCGCGACGCTGGCACCTGGCGGATGGAAAGGCCCGTCTGGCGCTTCAGCGACGCGCCGGCGCACGTGCGTATCAACGGGCCGCGCTTTGCCGAGCACAACGGCTGGGTCTTCCGCGATCTCATCGGTCTGAGCGACGCCGCCATCGCTGACCTCTACGCCACTGGTGCTACCGGAGACACACCGGATATGTCGGCGCACGGCGGCTGACCTTTGCTCATACACAACAGGGAAAGCAACGCTGCCTCGGGCACGCGGATGCCAACAGCGTAAAGGCGCATCCTCCAGCGCCGCCTTCGCTCGTATCTCGGCACCTTGGAGGGCGGGATGTGCTGGCTCCGCGCCGTCAGGCCATCGGAAGGAGACGCATCGCTACCGGAACGCGTGGGCATGCTCTTGTCGGAGCGGTGCACGTCACAGCGCACTGTCCCGTGGAAAGCGTGCGGGCCGGTTTCCCACGCGCTTGCGCTCGAGCCATCCGCGTGCGTGTCCCAGCGGCTCCAGGCGTTCGCCTCGCGGGTTCAGCTCGTGGCCATCGAGCAAACAGATGCCACGCTGGCAAGCCTTTCCCCGGCACGTGCCGGACCAGAGCCACATCAACGGGCTGCCTGGGGATATCACGGAGATGTCTGGCGACGACACGCGGGCTATACGGTCTGTACATGCCCGCGCTGTGTTCAAGCGAGCACCTGCCACGTCGCATGATCGGCAACGTGGCGGAAGCTGAGCCGCTCGTACACGGGATATCCCATCGCTGTCGCCTGCAGCGCGGCCGCGAGGCAGCCATCCGCCCGGCCATCGAGCGCGGCACGGCACGTCATCGCGGCGCCAAGACCGCGTCGCCTGCAAGCTGGCACGGTGCTGACGTTGTAGACGCCGGCGATGCCGTGCACCGTCACACGCGTGGCGGTCGCGACCGACCGGCCTTCAACATAGCCGAGGTAGCAGGTCACGCTCGGCTCGTCGAGCAGGCGTTCTGCCGTGATCGCCTCCGCCAGCGCGGCGGTCATGTCGAACCCCAGCCGCAGCGTTTCGCGATAGAGCGCGAGCTCGGCGCGCGTGTGCACCACACGGATTTCCAGCGAGGGCACGGGTGGCGCGTTGGCGGACAACGGCGCCAGCAGCATCACCGGCAGCGACGCGCCAGGCACGATACCGGCGCCGAGCGGCCGACCAGCGAACGCCCGCGCGGCAGGGCCAACAGCGCGCACGCCCCAGCGCGCGCCTCGTTCAGCGAAGAAGGTGCGCGCCGCCGCGATCAGGGGGTCGGGATCGCGCTCCTCGGTCAGGATCGCCAGGTTCAAGGCATCGAGCGCGCGAGCCACATACACGAGCGTCAGACCGGGGAGATCGACCACCACCCCCTCCGCCGACCACCGCGCCAGCATGCGGAACTGCTCGATCACATTGGCATCCGCCCGCTGTAGTAACGCCGCGTCCTCATCTGCCGGGGCGCCGGGTGCCACACCGTCCCTCCCTCTCACCGTTCGCGCTCGCCTACGCGGACGGTGCATCCACAAACGGCGCTAGACCGCGCGCAGGTGCGGCACCACGTGCTCGCCCAGACGGCGGAACGAGGCCAGTACCTGCTGCTGGTCCTGCACGATATGGCGAATCGCAACTTCTTCGAAGCCCATCGCCGCCAGATCGCGGAACGCCGCCAGCACCGTCTCTGGACCGCCGTAGACAAGCGCCTCGCGCTGGAAACCGCGGTAGCCGCGCGCCACGATCGGGCCGACGGTCTCTTCGGCCTCGGTGTCGCTCTCGCCCACATAGATATCGCGGCGCACGATGCATCGCGCGGGGCGGCCGGCGGCCTGCGCGGCGGCGCGATAGATCGCCGCCTGTGTCTGCAGCTCCTCGCCAACGGCGCCGGGAGCGGCCAGCCAGGCGTCGCCGTAGCGGCCCGCGCGCTCCAGCGCCGGACGTCCGGAGGCCGCTACCCATAGCGTGAACCCCTGTGGAGGGATGGGGCTGATCCGCGTTTCGCTCAGCGCGTAGTAGCGACCCGAGAACGTCACCGACTCTCCGGCGAGCAGCCGCGGCACGATCTGCAACGCCTCTTCCAGCCGCCGGCCGCGCTGCCGCAGCGGGATCCCAAAAGGCGAGAACTGCTCCTCGCCATCGCCAGCAGCCATGATCAGCACGAACGGTCCGCCGGCCAGCGCGGCGAGCGTGCCTACCTGCTCCGCCAGCAGCACCGGTGGCCAGAGCGGCGCCAGAAACAGCGCCCCGACCACCGCATCGCCCGTCTCGGCGAGCAGCCGCCCGAGCGTCGGCACATTCTGGAAGTAGTGCGCGGGCGTGGCATGGTGATCGCCTAGGTAGATGCCATGCAAACCAGCTTCCCGCGCCGCCCGCGCCCGTTCGATGATGCGTCGTCCGGCCTCGCGCGCATCCAGGCCACGTGGGAACGAAGATGTCAACGAGACGCTGATCCGCATGCCTCTCCTCCCGCTCGCGAGCGTTTACACGCCGCCGCTCGCCTGCTACAGCTTGCCCTCTTCCTCCAGCGCCGTCGAGGGGCGCAGCGTCCAGGCGTAGAGCAGAAGCGCGGGCGCGAACAGCAGCCCCGAGACCACGATCCCGGCGCGAATGGAGACGGCCGCTGCCAGCACGCCGAGCAACGGACCAACGAGCACCTGCCCGAGCGAATCGGCGAGGCTCTGGAGCGAGAACAGCGTGGCGCGCGTCGCGCTATCCAGGCTCTGGTTGAGCCAGGCGGCCATCAACGGCGTGTTGGTGCGGCGGAGCACGTAGACCATCCATACCAGCACCAGCGAGACGCCAAAACTGGTCGCCAGCCCGAAAAGGACGATCGTGACCACGATCAGCACGTTCATGAACGCGAGCGTCGTGGCCATGTGACGATGGCTCGTTGTATCGAGGAGGCGCTGCGCGGCCTCGGCAGCGAGGGCGCTCAAGGCCAGACCGCCCATCTGGATCACACCGAACCACACGACAGGATTCAGACCCCACGGATGCGGCAGCGCGAGATCCTTGAGGAAGTGGATATCGCGCAAACGGTCGATCCCCTCGCTGGCGGCGCCGAAGATGGCAGCGATACCGAGGATAGCGAGCACGATCTGCTGGCCGCGCGCGGCGCGCAGCCCGACGCGTACGGTTGAGGCCACGCGACGCGCGGCCTCGACCAGCCGCACATCTCCACGAGTGCGTGGCTGCTCCGGCATGCAGAGCCAGAGCGCGCCCGCGAGCGCGAAGAACAGCGCGCCACCCAGGATGATCGGCAAGCGCAGATCCACCGTCGCCAGCGCGGCGCTGGCCGCAATCCCTGCCACGGCTCCGATCTGCCCAGCCTGCGCGCCGCGAATGAACGCGCGCCCCGCCACGGCATCGCCCAGCTCGTCGGCGATCCAGGCGCGCTGCGCGCCATCGTAGAACGTGTAGCCCAGACCCCACACGACCTGTGCCAGCAGGATCGTCTCGAAGCGGGCGAACGCGCCCCACAGGATAAAGCCCAGCCCGCTCAGCACCAGCCCGATCAACACCGATAAACGGCGGCTGAGCGCATCTGCCAACGCCCCCGTTGGCACCTGGAAGAGGAGACACGTGGCCTCCAGCGTCGTGCCCACGAGAACCAGTTGCAGCGCATTCAGGTGCGCCACTTCAACGCCGTAGACTGCCGCGACGGTGCTGACGAGAAAGAAAAACCCGTTCGAGCCGCCCTCTAGCAACAGGTACGCTCGAAACGGCGGCCACACGCGCACCGCGCCACGCTCCTCGCGCGGCATCGTCCGGGGATGCCGGCTACGCGTCACAGCATACCCGGCAGCACGCGCACGCGCCTGAAACACGATGCGGGGCGCTTGCCCCCACGAGCGCCCCGCATCGCCGTGTTGCGCTTGTCGCTCTCTTACTCTTCGAGCGTTGTGATGTCGCCCGGATCCTGGCCAAGCTCGCGTGCCTTCAACAGGCGGCGCATGATCTTGCCCGAGCGCGTCTTCGGCAGCGACGTCACAAACTCGATCTCGCTCGGCGCGGCGATCGGGCCGGCTTCCTCGCGCACGTGACGGATCAGCTCCTCTTTCAACGCCTCGGATGGTTCGCGACCGGCGCGCAGCAGCACGAACGCCTTGATCTGCTCGCCTTTGATCGGATCGGGCTTGCCGATCGCGGCCGCTTCGGCGACGGCAGGATGGCTCACCAGCGCGCTCTCGACATCAGCAGTACCGATGCGATGACCGGCAACGTTGACGACGTCATCGGCACGGCCCAGCACCATGAAGTAGCCATCCTGATCCTTTGTCGCCACGTCGCCCGCGGTGTAGACGCCTTCGATCGTGTTCCAGTACGCCTTGTACCGCTCGGGATCGCCGTAGATGGTGCGCATCAGGTACGGCCAGAAGCCTTTGAGCACCAGGAATCCACCCTCGTTGGGCGCGACGGGCCGGCCAGACCGATCGAGCACGTCGGCCTGGATGCCGGGGAATGGCACGCCCGCCCGGCCAGGTTTGATCGGCAGGCCAGGGATGACGCCGATCGTGGGCGCGGCGGTCTCGGTCTGCCACCAGTTATCGAGCAGCGGTACGCGGTCCTTGCCCACAACGTGCGAGAACCACGACCACGCCTCCGGGTTGAGCGGCTCGCCCGCGCAGTTCACCTGCCGCAACGACGACAGGTTGTACCGGTTCGGATAGCTCTCACCGAAGCGCATGAACATCCGTACCGCTGTCGGCGCGGTGTACAGCTTGGTCACGCCAAATCGTTCGACCACCGACCACACGACCCCCGGATCGGGGTAATCGGGCGCGCCCTCGCGCACCACGCACGTCGTGCCGTTGGCGAACGGCCCGTAGACCATGATCGAATGGCCAACGATCCAGCCGATATCCGACGTGCACCAGTAGATATCGTCCTCTTTGATGTCGCAGGCCAGCACCCATGTCGGCGTCACGCCGACGATATACGCGCCATGCGTGAACACCACGCCTTTTGGTCGGCCTGTGGTGCCCGAGGTGTAGAGGATGAAGAGCGGATCGTCGCTATCCATAACCTCGGGCGGGCACTCGCCGGGTTGCGCATCGACGAGCTCGTCGAAATCGACCTCACGCGTGGGATCGAGGTCGATCTTCGGCGTGCCACGGCGGAAGACGACGACTTTTTCGACCAGCGGTAGGTCTTTGATCGCCTGGTCCACGATCTCTTTGAGCTGGACCGCACGCCCGCGCCGAATGCCGATATCGGCGGTCAGGATGACGCGCGCCTGCGCGTCCTCGATACGGCTGCGCAGCGCCGTATGGCCAAGCCCCGCGTACACGACCGAATGCACCGCGCCGATCCTGGCGCAGGCGAGCATGGAGATGATCCCTTCGGGTGTCAGCGGCATGTAGATGCAGACGCGGTCGCCCTTCTTGACGCCCAGACTCTTGAGCGCGTTCGCCGTCTGGCACACGCGCCGGTGCAGCATCGCGTAGGTGAAGATGCGCTCCTGACCATCTTCGGAGAGCCAGATCAGCGCGGCCTTGTTCTTGCGCGCGCCACGCACGTGGCGATCGAGGCAGTTGACCGTCACGTTGCACTGCGCGCCCACGAACCAGCGCGCAAAGGGATACTCGACTTCGAGCACCTTGCTCCAGGGCCGGAACCACTCGAACTGGCGCGCCTGCTCCTCCCAGTACGCTTCCGGGTTCTCGATCGAGCGTTTGTAGAGGGCGTCGTAGTCGCGCACGTTGACCTGCGCGAGGTACTCCGCCGGTGGCTCGATCTTCTTCCGCGTATCGAGGTGTACCTGGAAAGAGGCGGTCTCCGTCGCCATCGCTACCTTGACCTCCCGGCGTTGTCGTGTCGCTGCGATTGCCGAGATTATACGCTCTTTCTGTCGCCTTTAGCCCCACCCTGTGGCCATAGCGAGCTATCCGCGCGCGGCGTCACCGGGACGATACCCCGTTCGGCCAACGCGTCGCGTAGGGCGAACAGAGCAACATCTTTCTCCTTCGCTTCGAGCATGACATCGAAGGGTTGTGGCGGCGCGACGGCGAGGAAGGAGACGAAGTCATCGACATCGACGTAGTGCGCGTGCGTGCCGGGACGCGCGCCCGGCTCCTGGCTGCTTATGTGCGTCTTCGGCGGGCCATCGACCTCGCGCCAGATGGCGAAAGCAGCCACCAGCGCTTCGGCCAGCGGCATACCACCCATCACGCGATGGTGGAAAACATCGAACACGACCGGCACGCCGGTGATCGCCGCAAGCTCGAGCACATCTTCGGTGCCGAAGAGCCGCTCATCGTTTTCGAGCACGAGGCGGCGACGCACGGCAGGCGGCAACTCGCGGTAGCGTTCGGCCCAGCGTTGCATCGCGGCCCGTTTATCGCCGTACGCGCCGCCCACGTGGATGACGATCTTGCACTCCGACCCCACACCCAGCGCGTCGAGAAAGCGTGCATGCCAAACCAGATCGGCGATGGCGTTAGCGGTAACGGTTACATCGGGCGAGGAGAACAGCGTGTACTGGCCCGGATGCATCGAGACGCGCATCTCTCTTGCGCGGATCAGCGCGCCGATCTCGGCCAGCGGCGCCGCGAACTCTTCCCACCATGGCAGCGCGTTCACGGGATGGCCGCCGAAGGGGATGATATCGCTGGAGATACGGAACATGCGGATATCGTGTGCCAGCGCGTAGCAGAGCGTCTCTTGCAGGGCAGCGAGGTTGGCAGTGATCAGCCCGCGCAGCCTCTCCGGCGTTGCCAGCTGCAGCACGGTGCCCCGATTCGGGCATGCCTGCAACCGCAGGCTGTACGAGACGAAGCCCAGATAGCGCAGCATCCCCTCTCTCCTGCCTAGCAACTGCCCCGGTCAGACAGCCGAGCGGCGCACCACCGGCAGAGGCAGTGTCGCACCACACTGCCCCGTGCCGCTGTGTGCTCGCCTTAACAGCGCCGCTGTGCCGCCGGAGGCAGCGCGCCCCCGGTGGCACCCCCGATGCTGCTGTCATGAAAGGCGCCGGGTCACAAGGCCGGCGTCGCTAGAAAAGGGGGAACGGTGCCATGACACGCGCAATCACAACTCGTCTTTACGCCCTGGTTGCTACCGGCGCGCTCATCATCGGTACATTCGCTGGGACGGCCACCCTTGGCTTCGGCGCGCCCGCCCACGCACATGCCGCCGCGCCCAGCGTCGACCAGCGCAAGGCCGTTTGCCACACGCTCGATGCGATCGACTTTTGGGTGGTCACGGGTATCTGGTCGGAGTACGGCGGTACGTACTGCCACTTCCACGACTAGCGTCAGCGGGCGCCCCCGGAGATATCTTCGCCGCGCGGCCTCCCTACTTGACCTCCACGCGCCGCAGCCGCCACGCGGCCACCGCCAGCGCCAACGCGCTGACGACCGCGAGCCAGAGCAGCGCCGTGAGCAGACCAGGTAGAGGGGCCAGCGCGTCGCTGGGGAAGAACGCATCGTTGCCCAGCACGCCACGCACCACTGCCAGCGCGTAGATGCGCACGCTGAGATGCGCCGCGCCGGTCGAAAGGGCGGCGATCGCCGTCTCCCAGAGCAGGATGTAGATCGCGCCGATCAGCAGCGCGCGCCGCAGCAACAGCCCCAGCAGCAGGAACAGCGCCGCGTACGCCAGCGCGCCCGCCCCCGCGCCAACGAGCAACGCGGGGAGCAGGGCGGCAGGTCCATGCAAGCCATCGAGCGCGAAGAACGCCGGGAGCAGCGCCAGCCAGATCGCGACGAGGGTCACCAGCGCGCAGGCACCGTACTTCGCCAGCACGATCAGCCAGCTGGGGATCGGTCGCAGCGTCAGATAGACGAGCGTGCGTTCCTCGACCTCGCTACCGAGCGCCTCCGAGGCAAAGATCAGCGCGATAAACGGCAGCAGGATCGGCAGCGCGAGCGTCCGCGTGAGATCGACGAGGTAGCGCTGAGGGCTTTCGTCGTGCGCCGCCAGCGCCAGAATCAGCGCGACGACGATGAGCAACGCATCGAGCGCGGCAACGAGCAACCAGCGCCGTCCGCTGAGCAGCGCCCGCAGGCTGAGCGAGAAGATCGCGCGGCCTGCCGACCATGGCGCGACGCGGCCAGATGAACCGGTCTGTGCAACCATGCCGGCTACTCCACCAGGTAGCGAAAAACGCTTTCCAGGCTCTCGTCGAGCGGCTCGACGGCGTATAGCCGCGCCCCCACGGTCCGTGCTGCGCGCGGTACAGCCAGCGCGAAGGCGCGCAGATCGGCCGTCTCGACCTCGATCGCGTCGGGCTGCACGCGCACCTCGCTCGTCCCTGGTTCGCGTACGAGCAGCGCGGCCAACTCGCGCGGTCGCTCGCAGCGAACACGCATGCGCCGCGGGCGGTCGTTCATCAAGTCGCGGATGCGGCGGAAATCGCCCTCGGCCGCCAGCTTGCCATCGACGAGCACCAGCACGTTGCGCCCCATCCGCTCCGCTTCGGCGAGCACGTGCGTGGACACGAGGATCGTCGCCCCCTGCTCTGCCAGCCGCTCGAACAACGCGATCAGCTCCAGCCGTTGACGCGGATCGGCGCCGGTCAGCGGCTCGTCGAGGATCAGCACCTCCGGCTCGTGCACCAGCGCTTGCGCGATCTTCGCCCGCTGCCGCATGCCTTTGGAGAACTCATCGAGGCGACGTTCAGCGGCGTCGTTCAGCCCGACGAGCGCGATTGCGCGCAGCGCCGCTTCGCGCGGCCGCGCCAGGCCGTGTAGCCGCGCCGCCAGCTCGACGAACTCGCGCAGGGTAAGAAAGCCGTAGACGCTCTCCTGCTCCGGCACGAGGCCGATACGACGGTAGAGCGGCAGGTTATCGATCACCGGCTGGCCGAGCACACGCACGGTGCCGCTGCTCGGGCGCAGCTGGCCGGTCAGCAGCTTGAGCACTGTAGACTTGCCCGCGCCGTTCGGCCCGAGCAGCGTGGTCACGCCCGGCCCGATGGCGAAGCTCACGTCTGACAGCGCTACCTTTTCGCCGAACCATTTGCTCACGTGGTCGAGCGTGATCGTCGGCGCGGCCGCGTGTTCGCCGGCGTGTCCGGGCAAGGCAGCGATTCGAGCCGTCTTTTGCGCTTCGAGAAGTATCTTGCCCTCGCCGTTCAAAAGCGCACCGCCGCATACGCGCGCTCGATGATCGCGAGCGCAAGGATGGTAACGACGACCAACGCGGCCAGGTACCATGCGCCGGCAACCGCCGCGGGCGTTGTATGACCGAACAGCCAGTTGCCGACACCCACCGGTACGCGCAGCGGCGCGAAGAGCAACGCATAGCGCGACCAATCGGCGTGCACGCTGCGCCAGGTTGTTTCGGCCACCGTGGTGAGTGCGATCACGCCGCCAAGCAGCGCGCCGGCCGCGTACGCTTTGCGCTCCGAAAAACCGGCCACGGCGCAGCCGATCGCGGCGTCGAAGAGGGCGAGCGCGAACCCCGCGCCGAGGATCGCCCAGAACTGGCCGATGTGCCCGGCGAGGTAGCTCCACGGGTCATCGGCGAGCAGCACGTTACCCGTCCACAGCAGCAGCGGCGGCAGGATCGTCGCCACGCAGAGAACGAGCACCACCCCGGCCACGCGCGCGGCCAGGTACAGCCGCGGCGTCAACAGCGACGCATAGTACAGCGGTAGCACGCGTTGGCGGCGATCGGGGCAGAGAGCTTCGCTCGCGGCCAGCGCCGTCAACACCATCACCAGCGTGGCGATCAGATCGAAGTAACGCCACAGCGGTACGACCTGATCCACCGGCACGGAGCGACGGGCAAACGCCTGGCCGCCCACGAGCAGCCGCACGCCGAGCACGATCAGCGCCGGCGCGAAGCAGCCCAGCAGTAAAAAGAGCGGGAAGATCTTCGCCGAGGTCGGCCGGCGGAAGCCGAGGCTGCGCTGCACCGTGCCCAGGATCACCGCGCGCATCGCCCACGGCACGCCGTAGCGCCGGCCCTCGTAATGCTGGTAGCCGCGGTCGAGGATGCGCCCTTCGCCACGACCAATGACCGCGCCGCCATCGTTCATCGCGCCGCTCCCACCGCTGTCTCGCTGAGGAACACATCTTCGAGCGAGCGCGCACCCCGACGCAGCAGCACGATCCCGGCGCCGGTCTCGGCGGCGAGGTCGCGCACCGTGTCGAACAGCCGCTCATCGTCGAGTGCGAGCATCAGTTCGGTGGCATCGTTGGTAACGGCGTCGAGAAAGCGCGCTCCTGCCGCACGCAACCCGGCGACGAAGGCGGGCGCTGGTGCGATGAGCTGCAGCGTGAGCGAATCGGTCTCGGCCAGCAACGCACGCAGGCTACCCTGAGCGGTGACTCTCCCACGATCGAGCACGATCACGGCGTCGGCGACCTGCTGCACGTCGCTCAAGAGATGCGAGGAGACGAGGATGTTGATGCCCATCTCGCGTACAACGCGGCGGATCAGCTCCAGCATCTGATCGCGCGCCAGCGGGTCGAGGCCGTTGGTCGGCTCATCGAGGAAGACGAGTCTGGGATCATGCACGAGCGCCTGCGCCAGCTTGACGCGCTGCTTCATACCCGTGCTGAAACCGCCGATCGGCCGGTAGCGCTCCTCGGCGAGCCCCACCTCGGCCAGCACGTCGCTGGCACGCTGCACCGCGACCTTCGCGGGCAAACCGCGCACCTCGCCCATATGCCGCACGAAGTCTTGCGCTTGCCAGTCGACGGGCAGGCAATCGTGTTCGGGGAAGTAGCCAACGCGCACGCGCACAGCCGCGCCCTCGCGGGCGGGATCGCGCCCCAGCACACGCATCTCGCCGGCATCAGGCGCGATCAATCCCAGCAGCAGCTTGAGGAGCGTGCTTTTGCCGGCGCCGTTCTCGCCGAGCAATGCGGTGCAACCCGGCCCCACGGCCAGCGACGCGCGGTCGAGCGCGCGGATCGCGCCGTAGTTTTTCGAAACCTCTCGCGCCAGCACCAACGGCTCAGACGACGCTCCATCCACCTCGCCCATACGTTCCCCCGCGATCCAGTGTAGCGTAGCAGCGCGTTGGGCCGGCACACATCGGGCGACATACGCATGGTGGCGTGTTGGCGTGGCACGCGCTCGACTTGCTACCCTGAAAGACGCGGAGAGCGCGACACCCTCCGCCGGCAGGAGAGGCCGTGCCTGGCGAACAGATCGTCACCATCGCCGCAAACGACGAGCAGGCCGCGCAGCAGAGCCGCGGTCTGGGCGGCACCGTCGAAGCGGTTGCGCCTGGCAGCCTGGCCGAGGCCGCGGGCATCCGCCCGGGGATGCGCATCCTCGCCGTCAACGGTCATGGCCTGCGCGACGCGGTCGATTTCCAATTCTACGCCGCCGAAGAACGGATCGAACTGGCGGTGGATGACGGCGAGCGACCACGCATCATCACCATCGAGAAGGATCCAGACGAGGACATCGGCATCGCCTTCGATGCGGCCACGTTCGACGGCACGCGTCTCTGCACGAATAACTGCTTCTTCTGCTTTCTGAAGGGCTTACCGAAAGGGCTGCGCCGCACGCTGTACGTGAAGGACGACGATTATCGGCTCAGCTTTCTACACGGCAACTTCGTGACGCTCACCAATCTGACCGAAGAAGACTGGGCACGGCTGGCCGAGCAGCGGCTGAGCCCGCTGAACATCTCCGTGCACGCCACGGAACCAGCGCTGCGCCGCAAGATGCTCGGTTGCGCCGAGGAGCATGATATCGTCGCCGAGATCCGCCGCCTGGGCGACCTTGGCATCCGCTGCCACACGCAGATCGTGCTCTGCCCGGGTGTGAACGATGGCCCGCACCTCGAACGCAGCATGCACGACCTCGCCGCGCTGTATCCAACGGTGCAGACCATCTCGATCGTGCCGGTTGGCGCGACGATGTACTACGAAGAGCGTCAGGCGCTACGCGGTCGCGCCGATCACGCCGACGCCTGCACGCCGGAGTACGCCCGCGCGCTGATCAAAACGGTGCGCCCCTGGCAGCGCGCGCTGCGCAAGCGCTACGGCGCGACGATCGTGCACCTCGCCGACGAGTACTACCTGACGGCGGGCGAGCGTGTGCCCGGCGCCGTTCTCTACGACGGCTTCGATCAGTACGAGAACGGCGTGGGCATGACGCGCTGCCTGATCGACGATTGCCGCCGCATCCTGAGGCTGGCCGTGCGCCGCGGGGCCATGTTCGAGCCACGCCGTGTCACGATCGCCTGCGGTACGCTGATCGCGCCGACGATGCGCGCGCTCGCGGGCGAGGCCGAGGCGATCACCGAGGTGCGCTTTGACGTCGTCCCGGTGGAGAATACGCTCTTCGGCCCACGCATCAACGCCTCGGGGCTGCTCGGCGCGGGCGATATCATCGGGGCGCTGCGCCAGACCACGCCCGGCGATCTCGTCTTTCTGCCGCGCCCGGCGCTCGATTACTTCGGCCGCCACTTCCTTGACGATGGCACGCCCGCCGATGTCGAGCGAGCGATCGGGCGACCGGTGGCGTTCGCCTCGCTCTGGAGCGAGCTGATCGAGCAGCTGCTCGAGTTCGACGAGCGTCACCAGACACACCGGCCCGGCCCCGGCCGTACGACGAACGGCAAGTTCTGGGCTGTTGGCGCGTAGAACGCCGCTGCGGGAAGCGTCCTAGCATAATCGCCTCCTCCCGTGGCAGCAACACGTCTCGCGCTGTAACGTTGACGTGATGCATCCTGCCCGATTTCAGAGAGGAACGCGATGTGCGGCATCATGGGGTACACCGGGCGCGAGCAAGCGGCGCCGATCCTGCTCGATGGTCTCGCGCGGCTGGAGTACCGCGGCTACGATTCGGCGGGCATCGCCGTGCTCGACGGCCCCCGGCTGACGGTCGAAAAGCGCGCCGGCAAGCTCGGCGTGCTGCGCGCGGCGCTCGACGGCGCGCCGCCGCCCGGCAGCACCGGCATCGCGCATACGCGCTGGGCCACGCACGGCGGCGTTACCGATGAGAACGCGCACCCGCACCTCGATTGCCGCGGCGAGATCGCCGTCATCCACAACGGCATCATCGAGAACTTCGCCGCGCTGAAGGCCGAGCTCCTGGCGGCGGGTCATCGCTTCGCCTCCGAGACCGACACCGAGGTGATCCCGCACCTCATCGAGGCAGAGATGCGCGCCGGGGCTTCGCTCACCGAGGCGGTGCGCCGCACCGTCAACCGTCTCGAAGGGGCGGCGGCGCTGGTGGCCATCAGCGCGCGCGAGCCGGAGCGGATCGTGGGTGCGCGCGTGAGCAACGCCGGCGCGGTCGTCGTCGGCTACGGCGACGGTGCGATGCTGCTCGCTTCGGATGTGCCCGCGATCCTGAGGCATACGCGCCGGGTCGCGTACCTCAGCCACGGTGAAATCGCCAGCCTTACCCCCGATGGCGTGATGTACCTCGACGCCGCAGGGCAGCCTCTGGCCAAAACACCGATCACCGTCGCATTCAACGAGGCAGCCGCCGAAAAGGGGCCGTACCGGCACTTCATGCTGAAGGAGATCTTCGAGCAGCCGGAGGCGCTGGCGCACACCCTTGGCGAGCACCTGGAACGCGGCGGCACCGCCATTCGCCTCGACCGCGTGCGGCTCTCCCGCGACGAGATCGCGCGTTTACGCCGCGTGGTGCTCGTCGGCATGGGCACGGCGCTGCATGCGGCGATGATCGGCCGCATCTACATCGAGCGGTTGGCCGGGCTACCAGCCGAGTTCGAGAACGCTAGCGAATTCCGCTACCGCCGGCCACTCGTCGGACCGGATACGCTCGTCGTTGCGCTGTCGCAGTCGGGCGAGACGGTCGATACGCTCGCGGCGATGGAAGAGGCGCAGCGGCGTCGGGCGCTGCTGGCGACCATTTGCAACACCGAGGGCGCTCAGACTACGCGCGTGGCAGGCAGCACGATCCTCACCCGCTGCGGCCCTGAAGTGGCAGTGGCGAGCACGAAAACGTTCACGGCCACGCTCGCAGCACTCTATCTCTTCGCCGCCTGGCTGGGTCGGCAACGCAACGCGTTGAACGACGCCGATATCGCGACGCTGCTCGCCGATCTGCAGCGGCTGCCGGGTATCGTTGGTCGCGTACTCGATGCCGTCGAAAGCGCCGACAACCCCTACCCGCGCATCGCGGCACGCTATGGCGAGGCCCGCAACGTGCTCGTGCTGGGACGTGGCCTGCAATTCCCCATTGCCATGGAAGGCGCGCTGAAGCTGAAAGAGGTGAGCTACATCCACGCTGAGGGCTACCCCGCCGGCGAGATGAAACACGGCCCGATCGCGCTGATCGACCGCGAGATGCCGGTGATCATGCTCGCCCCACGCGATGAGCTGTTCGAGAAGGTCGTCTCCAATATCGCGCAGATCCGCGCGCGGCAGGGGCGCGTGCTCGCCATCGGCACCGATGGGGATACCGAACTGCCGCATCTGGCCGACGATACGTTGCTGGTGCCCGACGCACCCGAGCTGCTGCGACCGATCGTCACCACGATCCCGCTGCAACTGCTCGCGTACGAGCTGGCGCTCTGGCGCGGCAACGATGTGGACCAGCCGCGCAACTTGGCGAAGACGGTCACCGTCGAGTAACACGGCTCGGCGCAACACGCGCCCAGTGATGCGGGCAAGCGGAAGAGAACGCGCTCGCACTCTAGTCTTATAACTGGCGCAGAGCTACATACCGCACGCCGGAAACCTGCTGCAACCGCGAGACGAGCGCGGGCAGGTTGCTGCGCGCATTGTGCGCTAGCTCCAGCTCGACAGCATCGAGGCCCTCGTCGTGGCTGAGGCGCGTGGCACGCACATCCATGCCCGTCTCTTTCGCCAGGCGCAGCACATCGTCAAGCAGGCCGGGGCGCGGCTGCATCCTGACGAGCACCACGCTGGCGCATGCCTGAAGTAGCGCTCCTCGATAAAGCGCAGCGGCACCAGCACGAACAAGCCCAACGCCCCGGCGATGAACGTCGCGGCGTACATCCCCAATCCGGCAGCGATACCGATGCCCGCCATCAGCCAGATGCCCGCTGCCGTGGTTACGCCGCGTCTGATCCCGCCCTGCACGACGATGGCGCCGCCGCCAAGAAAACCGATCCCCACCACGATCTGCGACACCACCCGGCCTGGATCGAGCTGCACGCTGCTCTGGCGCGCAAAGCCGGAGAAGCCATACGACAGAACGGCTGTCAGCAGCGCCGAGCCGAACGCGACCAGCGCGTACGTGCGCATACCCGCTGCTTCGCCCTGCAACGAGCGATCGATGCCAAACGCCGCGCCGATCGCCAGCGCCAGCAACAGCCGTGCCAGCAGCGTTGGGGGATCGATCGCCATGCCCGCCTGTCCTCTTGCAGTGCGGAGCGAGCCGCCGGTTTCAGCGCACGTTGCGCGTCAGGCGGGAGGTGCGGCCCAGCGGACGCACGTCCTCATGCCGGGTTGAGCCAGGCGGGACGACGCTGCTCGAACGCGGCGATCGCTGCTTCGCGCTGCAACGTCATGCCGATCTCATCGAGGCCGTTGAGCAGACGCGTCTTAACGAACGGATCGATGTCGAACGTCGCGTTGAAACCTGCATCATCGCTGACGGTCTGCTGTTCGAGGTCGATCGTCAGCGTATAGCCAGGCGTCTCCAGCGTCTTCTGGATCAGCGTATGCACCTGCTCTTCGGGCAACACAACGGTGAGCAGGCCATTCTGGGCGCAGTTGTTGCGGAAGATATCGGCGAAACTCGGCGCGATGATCGCGCGGAAGCCGTATTCGGCCAGCGCCCACGGGGCGTGCTCGCGCGAGGAGCCGCAACCGAAGTTGCGCCCGGCTACGAGGATACTCGCTCCCTGGTAGCGCGGCTCGTTGAGGATGAACGACGGGTCGGGGCGGCCATCGGGCAGGTAGCGCCAATCGAAGAAGAGGAACTGGCCAAAGCCCGTACGCTCGATCCGCTTGAGAAACTGCTTGGGGATGATTTGATCGGTATCGACGTTGGGCCGGTCGAGCGGCGCCACCAGGCCCGTTTCGCGCACGAATGGCCGCATCGTTACGCCTCCCAGGTGCGAATATCGACGAACCGCCCGGCGATCGCGGCGGCAGCGGCCATCTGCGGGCTGACGAGGTGCGTGCGCCCGCCCTTCCCCTGCCGCCCCTCGAAGTTGCGATTCGAGGTGCTGGCGCAACGCTCGCCCGGCGCCAGGATATCGGGGTTCATGCCCAGGCACATCGAGCAACCGGCTTCGCGCCATTCGAAGCCAGCATCGATGAAGATCTTATCCAGTCCCTCCTCCTCGGCTTGCAGCTTGGTCAGCGTCGAGCCGGGCACGACCATCGCCCGTACGCGGTCGTGCACGCGCTTGCCGCGTACGATCGCCGCCGCGGCACGCAGATCCTCCAGCCGCGAGTTCGTGCACGAGCCGATGAAGACGCGGTCGATCGCGATCTCCTGGATCGGGGTCAGCGGTTCCAGCCCCATGTACTCCAGCGCGCGCTCGACGGCGGCACGATCGGTCGGGTCGGTGTAGCTCTTCGGGTCGGGCACGCGGCCGGTAACGGGCGCCACCATCTCCGGGTTGGTACCCCAGGTGACGTACGGCTCCAGTTCGCCCGCGTTGATGACGACGACACGGTCGTAGCGGGCGCCTGGATCGGTTGGCAGCGTGCGCCAGTACCGCAGCGCCTCTTCCCAGGCCTCGCCCTTCGGCGCGTGTGGACGACCATACAGGAACGCGAACGTCTTCTCGTCGGGCGCGATCATGCCAGCACGCGCGCCCGCCTCGATCGACATGTTGCAGATCGTCATCCGCCCTTCCATCGAGAGCGAGCGGATCGCTGAACCGGTGTACTCCACGACATGGCCCGTGGCGCCGCCAACGCCGATGCGACCGATGATCCCCAGGATCACATCCTTCGCCGTGACGCCGCGTGGCAGCTCGCCTTCGACGCGGATCTCCATCGTCTTCGGGCGCGATTGCACGATCGTCTGCGTCGCCAGCACATGCTCGACCTCGGAGGTGCCGATGCCGAAGGCAAAGGCGCCGAACGCTCCGTGCGTAGAGGTATGGCTATCGCCACAGACGATCAGCTTACCGGGCAGCGTATAGCCTAGCTCCGGCCCGATGACGTGCACGATTCCCTGCCCGCGGCTGTGGATGTCGTACAGCGTGATGCCGAAGTCACGACAGTTCTGCTCGAGCGTCTGGATCTGCTGGCGCGAGATCGGATCCTCGATCGCCTCGACCGGTAGCATGCGATTGGTGGTCGGCACGTTGTGATCGACGGTTGCGATCGTGAGGTCCGGGCGGCGAACCCTGCGCTCGTTCAGGCGCAGACCCTCGAACGCCTGCGGCGAGGTGACCTCGTGCACCAGATGCAGATCGACGTAGAGCAGCGCCGGCTCGCCCGGCCGTTCTTCGACGACGTGCGCATCCCAGATCTTTTCGAACATCGTGCGTGGCGCCATCGCTCCCCTCCCATAGCCGATCACCGCGTCTCGCCGGCCGACGTGCGTTTATTTTAAACGCTGAACGCCGCACCCGCGGACACGAGACGCTCTGTCTGGTCACAGAGTACTGGGGAAGCGCGTTGTGCGTCCAAGACACACGCCGGATCGCACGCCCTAGTTCAGCACGGGATCAGACCGGCCGGCGGGTTCGCGTTTCCGTGCTCCGCCGGCCGGGAGGGATGCCTATGGTGCGCTGGGCGGCTAGTTGCGTCCGAGCGAGGTGCGCCGGTGGAAGAGCCCGAGCAGCAGAAAGGTCGGCGGCCACTGGCCCACGAAGGTGCTCCAATCACGCTTGCCCGCAAGCCACAGCGTCGCCGACGCGACAACAGAGCCGATCGCGGCCCAGTACCAGGCTTCTTCGGGGATATCGCGCGTGATGGCGAAGTAGCTCTTCTGCGCCTCTTCGACCTGGTCAAGAGGTGCGTTTGTGTCCATCGATACGTCCCTTTTTCTCAAAGCGTTGTGCTGGATGAGCGACACTGCGCGCGCACGTTCGGTCGCCGATCTTCACGCTAGCAGTAGTCCGCGGCGTTCGCACTAGCTCTTGTTAGACGGCGCACATACTCCCCTTCGTTTGACCGGCGCACCTTGCCGTGGTCAGCAACGACGACGAGGGCCGGACTCTACGCCCGGCCCTCTCTTGCCGCCCCCGTAGAGCGCGAACCGCTGCTCACGCTACCCGACGCAGCGTCTCGGGATCTGCGTCGTCTTCGCCTTCGTCGCCGAGGTTGAAGCGATCGACGAGAGCGCGCAGCCGCTCGGCTGCGGCAGCGAGATCTCGCGCCTGCGCGCTCAGATCGGCCACCTGCGCCTCCATCTCGTTGGCAGAAGCGCTCATCTGCTGCGTTGCCGCGGAGTTCTCCTCGGCCACGGCGGCGATGCTGTCGACCGCACCGGTCACCTGCCGCGCCTGGTCGTGCATGACACCCGCAGCATGAGCGTTGGCCTCTGCCGCTGCGCTGATCGCCTGCACGGCAGCGACGGCGCTGCTCGCCCGCTCGGCCATCTCGCTTGCGGTGGCGGCGATCCCTCGCACCTGGTCGAAGGTGCGTTCGACGGCAGCAAGGATCTCAGCCAGCGCCTTTGCCGCCTGGTCGGCCTGCACCGCGCCGCTCTCCACCTGGCGCGAGCCGTTCTGCATCGCCGCCACCGCCTCCCGCGTCCCCTGCTGCACCTGCGCGATCAGCTCTGCGATCGCCCGCGTCTCCCGCTGCGACCGCTCCGCCAGCTTGCGCACCTCATCGGCCACCACGGCGAAGCCGCGGCCATGTTCGCCGGCGCGGGCGGCCTCGATGGCGGCGTTGAGGGCGAGGAGGTTGGTCTGCTCAGCGATATCGTCGATCGTTTCGACGACGGCACCGATGCGTTCGCCCAGCTTGCCCAGCCCTTCGACCTTCTCCGCCGCCTGTGCCACCACGCGCTGGATCTCCTCCATGCCCGCGGCGGTGCGGCGCACCGCGTCGGCGCCCTGCCGCGCCGCCTGTTCGGCCTGCTCGCTCGACGCAACGACGGTCTCGACGCCGGCACCAACGTTGGCAACGCTGCCGGCCAGCGCGTTCGCGGCCTGGTCCGCCTCCTGAACGCGCGCGAGCTGCTCGCTGGTGCTGGCAGCGACGCTCTCCACGCCATCGGTCAGCACCTGCACCGCAGCCGCACAACTCTGCGCCGCGCCGGCGGTATCCTGCGCGCCACGTGCGATCGCCTCGATCGTCATGGTCGTCTGCTGCACGGCCTCCCGCGCCTGCGCGGCCGTCCCATCGAGCCGCGCCGAGGCCTCGGTGAGATCCAGCGCCGCGCGCTGCACGCCCGCGATCATCGCGCGGAGCTGCGCGGCCATCGCATGGAACGCATGGCCCAGCGTGTCCTCATCAGAACGCGGCCGCACGTCCACACCAAGATCGCCGGCAGCGATGCGCTCCGCCGCCGCGGCCAGCGTACGCTGCGACACGATCACATCCTGGAAGGCCCGCCCGATCTCGCCCAGCTCGTCGCCAGAGCTCACGCTGACATCACAGGCGAGATCGCCCCGCGCCATGCGCCGGGCGGCGGCAGCGAGCATTTGTGCCGCGCGCGAGACGTAGCGGGAGAGGAACCAGCTCAGCGCGCCCGCCAGCACCAAGGATAGCAACGCCACGAGCAGCGCCTTGTGCAAGAAGGCCTGCGCCGGCGCATCGATCGCGGCGTTATCCTCGGCCATGACGTACACCCAGGGCGTCTGCTGCAACGGCACCGCCACGCTCGTGTAGCGCTTGCCGCCGCTCGCCCATGTGAACGTCGCCGGCTTCTTGATGCCCCTCAGTTTCGCCAGCGCGGTATCGTTGAGTGGCGCCGGCTCCTTGCTGTTGCCCCATGCTTTGGCGGCGAGCAGCTGATCTTCGACATCTTTCGGCAACGGGGTCACGGGACGCATGATCCAGTCGTTGTGGCCCGCCGCGGCGATCACGATGCCGTTCTGATCGAGCAAGACGCCGGTAACGCCCTTGCCCAGCGCGCCGAGGTCGGTGGCAGTAGTCAGCGCGTCGAGCGTGGTCCGCATCTGCACGACGCCGACAATCTTGCCGCGCTCGTCGCGCACCGGCGCCGAGCGGAAGATGCCGGCCTTGTTATCGACGCTCGAGGGCGTCACGCTGGTAATGTAGTTGTTCCCCTTCATCGCCTCCTGGAAATAGTCGCGCACATGGAAATCGCCGTTGATGGAGGCGGGATCGGTACTGAAGATCGCTTTGCCGCTCTGATCGAGGATCGAGATCTCGTTGATGTCGTTCGAGGTGAACTGCGCGGCGCTCATCGCATCCTTGACGGTTTGCACGTCGGCGGGATCGGCCTGATCGGCGCCAGCGGAGAGCACACGCGCAACCGCTGGCAGGCGCGTCAATCCCTGGAGAAGATCGAGACGCGCGCCGTTCCAGGTATCGATCTGTCCGCCCACGAGCGCTGCACCGGAACGCAGAGCACTCGTTGCCTGGCCACGCATACCGTTACGCGCTTGCTGGTAGCCCAGCACGGTGATCACCGCGGCCACCAGCGCGCACAAACCAACGCTGAGAACGACGACCTTGCCTTCTAGCGACCAGTTCGTGGGCCGCGCGATCTGCGAGATGCGCGGACGCCATGCCAGCACTTTGCCCATGCGGCGCTCCTCGACGGGATTGCGGGACGCAACTCGGTCCCGTCTATGGATGTCGTGCGTGAGCGGGCAAAGCCGATCGGGGATCTCACCGATGCGTGCTGTTCCGCCGAGGAGGGCACAACCGCATCAGCGCTCTGAGGAGAGGCGCGAAGCACCAGCGCGCCGCACGACAGGGGACGGGCGTTCCCATGCTTCCGGAGCAGCGGGGGCCGGTTCGGGCCAGAGACGCGCCGGGGCACGCCGGTCGGCGTAGACCGCCAACAGATCGTCGACCATCTGCCGCGCCGACCAGCGCGCCTGCATCTCTTCGCGGGCAGCATGGCCCAGCGCGCGGCGGAGACCCGCATCAGCAACCAGCCGCGCGAGCGCCTCGGCCAGAGCCGCGGGGTCGTTGGGCGGCGCGGCGAAGCCGGTAACGCCATCGATCACGGGATCGTCGTCGTTGGCGAAGGTAATCACCGCCGGTAGACCGCGCGCCATTGCCTCGCGCAGCGCGATCGAGCCGGAGCCAGCAGGCACGGCAAGCGTGAAAAGATCCAGCGCATCGTAGAACGGCGCCGGATCGGGCTGGTAGCCAGCGAAGCGCACGGCATCATGTCTACCGAGCTCGGCGGCGCGCGCTTCGAGCGCGGCCCGCAACGGTCCCTCGCCGACGAGCACCAGCACGCACGGATGCGTCGCGTGCACGCGGGCGAAGGCGTCGATGAGCGTCTCCAGGCCCTTCCCCTCGACGAGACGCACGACCGAACCGATCGCGACGGCATCCTCGGAGATGGCCAGTGCCGCGCGCACGCGGGCACGGTTGCGGGCGCGTTCGTCGGCCGCGACCGCGGGCACCGGTACGCCATTGCGTACCACGGCCATCCGTCCTGGCGGCGGCGCGAAGCCCAGCCGCGCGTGGCGCACGCGCGCGTTCCGCTGCGAGATCGCCACCACGACGTGCGCGATCCGACCCAGCAGAAGGCGGCCACGGCGCTCGCGAGATCGCGGCGATGATGCGGGCACGTCGTGTTCTGTCACAACCGTAGCTGCATCCGCCAGCCGGGCCAGCGCCGCTACGGCCAGGCCGCCGGTTGCGCCACCGGTATGCAGATGCACGGCATCGGGTCGCCAGGTGCACAGCAGCCGGTACAGGCGCAGCAAACCACGCAGCTGTGCTAGCCGCCCGTGGCGCGCATCCGTCACGATCTGTTCGACAGGCACACCCGCCGCCGCGAACTGTTCGGCGAGCGCGTCGCCGATCTCCCCCGCAGGCACGACCGCGCGCACGGCGATGCCCCGGTGGAGCAACTCGCCGGCCAGGTCGCGTGCGTGCTGCTCCATGCCGCCCAGCGCCACGCTCTGGGTGATCAGAACCACGCGCCGCACGGCGCACGCATGCCCCTTCTCGTCTATCGCGGCACGGGCAACAGTGCGACGAGCGCGGGCGCGCGCACGCCAGGCACGCAAACGTCGGTACGTCGGCCGTAGCGGGCTACGCAGCAGCACGAGATCGCGCGCGCCGCGCCACCAGTAGAGCGGACCATGCGGGTCGACGCGACGGTAGCGGGTGATCATACCATCAAGGCTCTCCTCCGGTTCGAAGCCGACGCGATGCAGCGCCCAGCGCAACGGCAGATCGTCAGCGTAAAGGTGCCAGGCATTCTCGGGCGTGGGTGGGCGCACGTCGAAGTTGGCGAAGAGCAGCCCGCCCGGCTTTAGCGCCCGGTGCAGTTCGCGCGCCGTCGCCACGATATCCGGCACGTGCACGAGCGTGTCGATTGCGGTGATTACGTCGTAGCGCCCACTTTCGAGCTGTTCGACGTTCAGGTCGATCTGGCGGGCGCGCAGGCCGCGGCGCTCGTAGCGAAAGCGCGCAAACGCCAGCAGCGAGGTCGAGATATCCGCCAGCTCGCTCTCGTAACCCAGCGCCTGGAACAGCTGGCTGGTGACGCCCACGCCGGAACCGAAGTCGAGATGGCGCATCCCCGGCCTCGGCGGTGGCAACGTGAGCGCGATCGCCACCGAGACCGGGTAGGCATACCCCTCGGCCTGGATGTAGGCGTACCAGAGCAGATCGAACGCCCAGGATTGGGTGGTGTGGTAGAACTCGGCCAGCGCTGCGGCGGAGTCGCGCGCGCGCGCCTGCCATTCGCGCACGCTCCACTCCTCCCAGTTGACGCAGCGCTGCACGCACTCCTCGGGCGAGAAGCCGAAATAGGCGCTGAGATCGTCGAGGATGGCGGCGCGCGTGCTGCCGATACCCGGCAGCAACAACGCCTCGCGGAAAAGGCGCATCGCCGGACTGGCGAAGGCGCGCCGCCGCCGTGCGGGCCAGGTTGCCGGGTCGGGGCGGGGTTGCCCCGGCGCTTCCGGATCGAGATGCGCGCCCTGCTTCAATCGCGCGCCATCGGGAGTGGTCACCATCACTGCCATTGCGGTCGCCTCTTTTCCCTACCCTGCCAGCCCATCTTTCCCAGCTTTCAGTTAAGGGCAGCGCGGAGAAGAAACGGTGCAGAACCGGTGCGTATTCGCGCGCAACTCTCCTGCACGTCGCCTGCACATTCCCCGCACCCGCGCTGTCGATAATCCTGTGCAGGCACTTCCTCGGGAGCGCGAGATGACCGGCGTTCTCTTCATGCAATCGCAGACCTTCGCGGGCGCCGACACGATGATGCACGCGCAGATTATGCGCTACCTGGATCGCGATGCCTTCCAGGTGCACGTGGCGCTCAACCGCGATGACGATCCGGCCGCGCCGTCGAGCGCGGCAGCGGCGATCAGCGCGGTTCCCGGCGTGCGCACCGTGCGGATCGATTTCGGCCCCAGCCTGCACGACGCGGAGGGGCTTACCCGCCTGCTGCTGGCGCGGCGCGCCCCGGGGCTAGCGTTGGGATTGGCGCGGCTGATCGCCTACGCCCGCGCCAACGATATCCGCATCGTCCACTGCACCGAAAAGCCTCGCGACGCCCTCTACGGTCTGGCGGTGGCGCGCGCCGCCGGGGCACTATGCGTCATCCACCTGCACGTCAAGTGGGAGCGCTGGATCAACCGCGGCGTGCGCTGGGCGCTGCGCCATGCTGATGGCGTGATCGGCGTTTCGCGCTTCGTGGCCGACGCGGCGATCGCGGCTGGTGGCTGCCCCCCCGAACGCGTTTTCGCGGTCGTCAATGGCCTCGACCTAGCGCGCTGGGACGGTCCGGCCGACGGGACGGCGATCCGACGCGAATTCGGCGTGCCAGACGGGGTGCCACTGATCGGCGTGGTCTCGCGGCTGTTCGTCTGGAAGGGACATCTCGATCTGGTACGCGCACTGGCGCCGCTCAAACGCCGGGGGCTGGATTTCCGCCTGCTGATCGTGGGCGAGGACGACCCGCGCGGCGCACCCGGCAGACCACCATTGAGCGCGGAGATCCGACAGCTCGTCGCCTCGCTCGATCTCAGCGACCGCGTGATCTTCGCCGGCTGGCGGCGCGACGTGCGGGATATCATGGCCGCGCTCGACCTCTACGCCATGCCAACTTTCGAAGAGCCGTGCGCCGTTGTTTTTCTCGAAGCGATGGCCGCGCGCCTGCCGATCGTGGCGCTGGCGAGTGGTGGCACACCGGAGGAGGTCGAGCATGGCGTGAGCGGTCTGCTCAGCCCCCCCGGTGACATCGCCGCGCTGAGCGAGAATATCGCGACGCTGCTGCGCGACCCCGATCTGCGCGCGCGAATGGGAGCGGCAGGCCGCACCGCCGTGGAAGGCCGTCTGAGTGCCCCCGCGATGGCACAGCGCGTGGAAGAGGTCTACCGCACATTGCTCGACCGCCGGGGGCTGCGTGTTACCAAACGATCCGACGTCGCCATTGCGCGATGATCCAACCTCCCTCTGCTCGCGGTAGACTGCCTGCACAGGCTCTTCAGGAGGCAGAGGATGCCCTACGCGCAGGTGGGTCCGATCCGGCTGCACTACAACGAGCGCGGCACGGAAGCAACGACAAGCGAGACCGTCGTTTTCGTGCACGGCTTCCAGGCATCGGCGCGTATCTGGCAGGCGATGCAGGAGCTACTTCCACCCTCGTATCACAGCATCGCCGTCAATAATCGCGGTGCCGGCGAATCCGACGCGCCGCCCGAAGAGAGCGCCTACGGCTGCAAGCCGTTTGCCGACGATCTCTACGGTCTCGTCACGCAGCTCGGTCTCCGTCGCTTCACACTCGTCGGCCATTCGATGGGCGGGGCAACGGCGCTCCAGTATGCCGTGGAGCACGGGGAGACGCTCAAAGCGCTGGTGCTCATGGACCCGGCCGATCCCGATGGCTGGGGCGAGGGGATCGATGTCGAAGCGGCGATCGAACGCCGCATGGCGCAGCGCGCCGAACAGCAGCGGGCTGGCACGGTGGGCGAGAGCATCGTGCCGCCCGAGGCGACGGGGCCGCGCCGCGCCTGGCTGGAGGCGCTGGCCACCGACATCGCTGCCGCGCCAGAGCAGCGGCTGCGTGGTTCGCTGCGTTCGATGGCGACGATCCGGCTCGGTGAACGGGTGCGCGCGCTGACGATGCCGATCCTGATGGTCGGTGGCGATGCCGACCGCCTGATCCCGCTGCGTCGCATGCTGGCCACGTTCGCCAAGTTGCCCGAAGGCAGCGGCTTGCATATCTGGCACGGCGTGGGCCATTCGCCCAACGTCGAAATCCCTGAGAAAGCGACGGCGGTGCTCCGCCGCTTTATCGAAGAGACCGTCCCGGCGAAGCTCGCCCCAGCGGGCCACTGAGCGCAACTTCGCCGCAGCGCATCCCCCGGCCGGCGAGCGCCGACCCCAGCAGCAGGAGGAGATTCGTGGACGCCTACACGGCCGTGCGTACCAAGCGCGACACGCGCGCCTACAGCACCCGCCCTATTCCCGAGGAGACGCTACGCCGCATTCTGCAGGCAGGGCGTATGGCGGGCAGCTCGAAAAACAGCCAGCCTTGCCGCTTCATCGTGCTGCGCGATCCGGGGCATCGCCGGGATGTCGCGACGTGCGGGCAGTGGGCCACGCCGATCGCCGCGGCGCCGCTGGCGATAGCCGTAGTGCTCCTACCAGGTGGTGGCGCGTTCGATGCGGGTCGGGCCGCGCAGAACATGATGATTACCGCCTGGGCGGAAGGAATCACCTCCTGCCCGGTCGCGCTGCACAATCAAGACTGCGCGCGCGAGAAGCTCGGCCTGCCAGACGGCTACCACGTACAGACGGTGATCGCCTTTGGCTACCCCGATGAAAGCGCGCCGCCGCGCGAGAGCCGCCCGCGTCTGCCGCTCGAGGAGTACGTCCACGAGGAGCGCTGGTAGGGTTAGCCGAGGGTAACGCTAAGACGAGCGCGCTGTGCTGGTATGGCGCGCAAGCTGTTCATCCGTTGGTTCGACAAGCGTTGTGCCGTCGGGGAAAAGCACCACGGGCGTCACATGCTCGCCACCGGTCACGCGCTCAACGAGCTGCGCCCCCTCGGCATCGCTCAGGATGTCGATGAACTCGTACGGCACGTTGTGGTCCGCAAGGAAGCGCCGCACGCGCCGCGTATCGTGGCAGTCGATCGTACCGTAGACCAGAACGATATCATCCCGTGCCATGCTCCCCTCGCGCCTGCCGTCGTTGTCCCGCGCAACCGTGCGCCACCGCTTTGCAGGGATCGTAGCGCGGAACGCAGGATATGACGATACAGACGCGAGGTATTGCGAGCAAGAGCACGCGGATTACTGCCCCGGTTTGTGTCCTTTCTCGCGATGTTGCTTCATCACCGTGCGCGCGGCGACCTCCTCGGCGCGATCGCCGTAGCGGCCGGAACGCTCGGCGCTTTCCTTGATGTGCTCGTACTGGCGCTGCTCCTTGGGGCCAACGCCGTGCAGATGACGTTTGCCAGGCATGACACGCTCCTTCCTGCGTCCTGCTACACTGCCGTTCGCTCAGATGGGCAACGGCTCGGGTACCGGCTCGGGCGACGGCCGCGGCGGTGCGGGCGGATCGGGCCACGGCGGCTCCGGAGATGGGCGCGGGCCAGGCGGTTCCGGCGGTACGGGTGGATCGGGCAGCGGCACGGTCTGTGAGGCGCATGCCGCGCGTCGCTGTCCTGCGCCTTCCGCCTTGATCATCAGCGCGTGACTCCATCGCATGCCTCAAGGCTACCGCCGCTGCCCACGGCGCTCGTCACGCCGACAGGCGAAGCCGCTTCTACCTCGGACGGCTACGCACCGGCGAAGACTGCCCGTGCCGTTGTGCGCCGATCGACCGCCGCGATTGCAGAGGCACGCCCGTGCTGCCGATACTGCCGGCATGAGCACCTTGTTCAACCGCGCCGCGGCGACACCGTCCGCACCGTTGTTTTTCGCTCCCGACTACCGGGAGCGCGTCTGGGGAGGGAGGCGTTTGCGGCCCGCGAATGGTCCAGCTATCGGCGAACTGTGGGCGATCCATCCGGAGGCCCGCATCGCGGACGGTCCGGACACCGGCCTCACGCTGGCCGAGGCGGCGCGGCGCTACGGCGCCAGTCTGCTGGGGCACGCCGTGACGGAGCGCTACGGCGCCGCGTTTCCGTTGCTGATCAAGCTGCTCGACACCACCGACTGGCTCTCGGTACAGGTGCATCCCGACGACGCCCAGGCGCGGCTGCTCGAGGGGCCAGATGCGCGCGGTAAGGCAGAGGCGTGGCACATCGTCGAAGCGCTGCCGAACGCCGCGCTGATCGCGGGCACGCGCCCCGGCGTCACAGACGAGCGCCTGCGGGCGGCGATCGGCAGCAGTGCGCTGCTCGATCTGCTCGAACGCATCCCGGCCCGCGCTGGTGAGACGCTGCTCGTGCGGCCGGGCGCGATCCACGCGCTTGGTCCCGGGCTGCTGGTGTACGAAGTGCAACAGGCGTCCGACATCACCTACCGCCTGTACGACTGGGACCGGCCGCAGGACGAGAGCCGCCGGCTACACGTTGCGCAGGGGCAGATCGTCGCCAGCGCCTCGCGAGGCGTCGAGCCGGCGCCGTCAAACGATGAGGGGGAGAGCGTGCTGCGGACGCCGTGGTTTGCGTTGCATGTCCTCCGCTGCGGCCCGCGCGAGCGTGCGCTGGAGACCGGCGGCGAGACATTCCACGCCCTGACCGCGCTCGAT